>Ga0334885_1000199_pt1 | contig 112633 bp, 73 predicted proteins | sample GraSluR1_MG_8_FD_207233 | JGI IMG/M metagenome (GOLD analysis project Ga0334885, IMG submission 207233) | Sludge microbial communities from methane-producing bioreactor in Wageningen University, Netherlands - Granular Sludge_31_05-R1 | ecosystem: Engineered > Bioreactor > Anaerobic >...
CCACGGCCAGTGCAGGCTACCAGTTTGTGAGCTGGAACATGGGCGAAGAGGTGATCAGCGAGGCATCCAGCTTCACCTACACCATGCCGGCTGAGGATGTAACGCTCACGGCGCACTTCGAGGCGATCCCGATGTACAGCCTGACCCTGACGGTGAGCCCGGCAGATGCAGGCACGGTAAGCGGAGCGGGCGACTACGAGGAGGGGGCGCAGGTTCCCATCACCGCCACGGCCAGTGCAGGCTACCAGTTTGTGAGCTGGAACATGGGCGAAGAGGTGATCAGCGAGGCATCCAGCTTCACCTACACCATGCCGGCTGAGGATGTAACGCTCACGGCGCACTTCGAGGCGATCCCGATGTACAGCCTGACCCTGACGGTGAGCCCGGCAGATGCAGGCACGGTAAGCGGAGCGGGCGACTACGAGGAGGGGGCGCAGGTTCCCATCACCGCCACGGCCAGTGCAGGCTACCAGTTTGTGAGCTGGAACATGGGCGAAGAGGTGATCAGCGAGGCATCCAGCTTCACCTACACCATGCCGGCTGAGGATGTAACGCTCACGGCTCACTTCGAGGCGATCCCGATGTACAGCCTGACCCTGACGGTGAGCCCGGCTGATGCGGGCACGGTAACCGGAGCGGGCGACTACGAGGAGGGGGCGCAGGTTCCCATCACCGCCACGCCCAGTGCAGGCTACCAGTTTGTGAGCTGGAACATGGGCGAAGAGGTGATCAGCGAGGCATCCAGCTTCACCTACACCATGCCGGCTGAGGATGTAACGCTCACGGCTCACTTCGAGGCGATACCGATGTACAGCCTGACCCTGACGGTGAGCCCGGCAGATGCAGGCACGGTAAGCGGAGCGGGCGACTACGAGGAGGGGGCGCAGGTTCCCATCACCGCCACGGCCAGTGCAGGCTACCAGTTTGTGAGCTGGAACATGGGCGAAGAGGTGATCAGCGAGGCATCCAGCTTCACCTACACCATGCCGGCTGAGGATGTAACGCTCACGGCAGTATTCAACACAGAGGAGCCAACGTATTTGGTGACATTCTCAGTATTATATCCCGATAATTCAAATATTATTGGTGCAGTAATTACCATTGATGATATCTATGAGCTAGTAACCGATGAGAATGGTGCAAGTATTGAACTCCCAGGTGGAAGTTATGGATATATAGTTCGATACCTTGATTTCTCTCCTCAAGAAGGAGAATTTATTGTACAGGATCAGGATGTTTCTATTGTTATATTTTTTCCTTTCTCTGATTATTCTATAACATTTAATGTCGTAAATCAAGTACAGGAAGCAATTGAGGGTGCAAAAATTTCAATAGAAGGCATTGAAGAAGAACTGTATACAGATCATAATGGTCATGGAACCATTGAATTGTATTTCGGGCACTACACTTTCTCTGTTTCTGCTAATGAGTATCAAATATATAATGGTGAATTTATTGCATTTCAGCAGCAAGAATTTTCAGTTAATGTAGAAATGATTCCGGTTAGCGTTGAATCCCATTATTTTCTTAACCTGCAAGTATACCCAAATCCCTTCAGTAATACAATTACAATTTTGAATTCCAGTGGAATTAGAAGTGTGTTCATCACCAATTTGATTGGACAGAAAGTAATGGACATTGAACTTAGCGGAGGTGAGCTGGAGACTATTCAAACCGAAGGTTTGGTGAAAGGTATTTACCTAATTACCTTCCAGGCTGAAAATGGCGAAAGACTGGTAAGGAAAATGGTCAAGGAGTAAAACAAGGTTAAAGCTATAAGGAACGAAGGTTAAGGGATAGAGAAGATAGGATAATTAAAGTAAGAAGAGAGCCTAGGTGTTATTTGAATGACGCCTAGGCTTTTTCATTTCTTTTCATTTTACTTATATTTGGGCATCAATGGTTTTTGTATTTTTTGAATTCCCGATATGAAGAAAAATAATATAAAGGATATAAATAATAGTTGTTATGGATTGTTGGTAATACTTTTCGTTTTTCTTTTTTCAATATCACCATGGGAAATTTTTGCTCAGAATAAATTACTTGACAGTTTAACCTCAATTCTTGGAAAGGAAAAGAATCAGAGGAGAAAAATTAACTTACTACATGAACTGCACAACCAAACCTACCAGAACAACCCAAGGCAAAGCCTTGCTTACCCACAAGAGGTAATTATTATAGCTTCTGGAATTGATGAACCAATGGAGCTCTCCAAGGCATACCAAAAAATAGGTATGTCATATATCCTCCTCAGCGAGATAGATAGCGCTATTCTTATGCTAACAAAAGCACAAACAATTGCAGAGGTTAACAAGGATTTGATCAACGTGGCAACAAGCAAGCGAACCCTTGGAACAGCCTACTGGTATAAAAACAACATTTCCAGGGCCATTGATCTTTACACAGAGTCGTTGCAGATTTTTGAACAGCTAAATGATGATCAGCAAATTGCCACCACGATATCCAATTTGGGTACTGCCTACTATGTGCAGGGCGATTTTAGCAAATCAATCGATTATTACAGTAAGGCTTTAAGCATGATTGATTCCATCATTTTTCCAAATGAGGTTTCGAGCTATTTAAATGATATAGGTACAATATACAAAGAGTGGGGAAACCGATCCAAAGCCTTAGAATTCTTCTTTAGGTCGCTTGCCATAAACGAGAGGATTGGCAACAAGCGCCAGATGGCTGCTAATATAGATAATATTGGTAGTATATATCTGGAAGATAATGAATTGGAAAAGGCACTTGAATACTATCGCAGAGGTTTAGAAATTGAAATAAGTATCGATAACATTTACGGGATGGCTTCCTCATATTTAAGCATTAGCTCGGTACATATTCTTAAAAATCAAATCGACTCAAGCCTTATATACCTTCAGAATGCTTTAAAGTGTTACAACCATGTGGATGATAAGTTGGGGTTGTTAAACACATTCTCAAAATTTGGAGAAGCATACTCATTAAGGGGAGATAATCATAAGAGTATTAGATATTTTAATGAATCAATTGAACTTGCAAGGGAAATAGGCGATGATAAGGGTTTGGCATATGCTCTGGGAGGCTTGGCACAGTCGTACTTTAAAGCTAAGGATTACCAAAAGGCATTGGTTGTACTGGAGGAATCCATTAACCTTAGCAAAAAGGGAAATTTTGTAAACCTGCTAATGAGTAATTACCAATGTCAATCGAAAATTTTTAAAGAATTGGGGATGCCCAATAAGTTGGTTCATGCACTGGAAAAGTACATAGAGGTGCGAGATTCAGTGCTGATAAATGAAAAGCAGAAGCAGGCTTCGGAGTTGCTTGCCCGATTTGAATCGGAGAAAAAAGAAAATGAAATAATACTCCTTAACCAGCAGAATGAGTTAAGCCAAACTAAACTTGCCCGTCAAAGAGCTGTGACTACAACCGTGGTTATGCTATTACTAGTAACCGGACTAGTCATATTTTTGCTTTTTCGGCGATATAGGGAGAAACAAAGGATAAATACTATTCTGAGTGCTAAAAACAGGGAGATAGAGGAAAAGCGGCAAAAAATTGAATCGCAAAACGAGAAATTAGAGTTTCAGGCTGAGCAGCTTAGAGAACTTGACGAGGTAAAATCGAGGTTCTTTGCCAATATTTCACATGAGTTTAGGACACCCTTAACGCTTATTATTGGACCAACAGAACAACTTTTACTGGAGTCGGCAGAGCCAAAAATACAGTCATCATTAAAGCTTATCCTGCGAAATGCTCAGAATTTGTTAGGGCTAATTAACCAATTGCTTGAAATTTCAAGGATTGAGAGGGGTGTAGTGAAGATGAAGTTTACCAAAGGTAACTTAAGCAAAGAGTTGGCATTCATCTGCGAAATGTTTTCCTCGCATGCAATGGGTAAAGGTTTATCGTTGGAATTCGTTGCTGAGGAAAAAGATATTACTGGGTACATTGATAGAGAAAAACTTGAGAAAATAATCTTTAATCTTATTTCAAATGCTTTAAAAAATACAGAAAAGGGTAAAATTGAGGTCTCATTAAGTAAAAGCCAAATAGTCAATCGTATTGAAATATCGGTTTCCGATTCCGGAAAGGGCATTGAAAAGGATAAACTCCCATTTATCTTCGATCGATTTTATATGGCTGATGATAAGGCTGCGAAGGTAGGTTCTGGAATTGGCTTGGCTTTTACCAGAGAGTTAGTGAAGATTTATAAAGGCGAAATAAGAGTTGAATCAAACTATGGTGTGGGCTCAACCTTTACTTTAGACCTACCGATTTCCACAGATCCCTTTAACGATGATGAGTTTGAAATTATGGAAGAGGAGAATAAGCATGACATGTCAACAAACTTAGCTATAGAATCACAAGCATTTAATACGGTTGAGGAAAATAACTTTAGAAAGCCGAAAGATGCCAAAACAATCCTGTTGGTTGAAGATCACGAGGATCTCAGAAAATTTGTTGGAAAAAGCCTTTGCGAAGCATACAATGTTCTTGAAGCTATTAATGGGAGAGAAGGAATCGCGTTAGCTTACAAACATCTTCCTGATATGATTATTACTGATGTGATGATGCCCGAAGTGGATGGTATTGAGTTGGCGAAAACTTTGAAGAATAACGAGAATACAAGTCATATTCCAATAATAATGCTTACGGCAAAAGCATCAGAGCAGAGCAGGATCGAGGGACTCGAAACCCAAATTGATGACTACCTTACAAAACCCTTCAGCATACGGGAACTCCATGTTCGAATAAAAAACATAATTGCCATTAGGGAAAGGCTGAGAGAGAAGTACATTCGATCCATAGCTGTAACACCCTCCGAAATTACAACCAACAGCATTGACGAACAGTTTATTGCAAGGATTCTTAAAGTTGTTGAAGACAACATGAACGACACGGAGTTCTCCGTTGAAATGCTCTGCGATAAGGCAGGAGTAAGCAGGACTACGCTGCATAATAAGTTAAAGTCGTTGCTCGATCAATCGGCTACAGAGTTTATTAATTCTATCCGTGTTAAACGTGCTGCCCAGCTAATCAAAAAAAAGGCAGGAAACATTTCCGAAATAGCATATGATGTAGGGTTTAATAACCTATCTTATTTCACCAAAGTTTTTAAGAAATATATTGGAGTTACTCCATCAGAAATGATGTAATAGTTTTTTATTGTCAATTGCTTCTTATTACCCCTCCGAATATCAAACAATTAATGCCGTTACACTTATTGTTTATGCAGTTAAACAATGTTTCAAATACTATTTTGTATAAATTATTATTTAACAATTATTCGACCAATTTTCACCCGATAAGTATTGTTATAATAAAGATATTCAGTGTATTAATATCTGAAAAACATTTATGCTAAAACTTGAAACAATAGTGTTAAACCTAATTGTTGATCGTTTTCATCTTTGCCTAAATTTTAAATCAAAACTTAAACCATTTAAAACAATGAAAACGAAATTATCATCAATCCTTTTTGTTAGTGTATTTTTAATATTTGGAAATGCATTTAACACAACTGCACAAGTTGGTAATCTAAAGAGTATCAAGAAAGAGATTGACAAGAAAGTCCCGACAAAGGATACCAAACAGGAAACATCTAAACCTGATGCCAATCAAAAATCTGCTGAGGAAACATCAATGAAACCCCTGCCAAAACCCGAGGGTAAAATTGTTTACGTTGCAACAACTGGCAGCGCTAAAAACGCTGGTACAAAGGAATCGCCATTCAGCCAGATAGAAAAAGCCATTGAAATGGCAAATGAGTACGATAAGGTTTACGTTGCTGAGGGTGTTTACTCGGGCGCATTCGATGTGGGATACTTTGAGATTAAGAAACCCATTGAGATATATGGCAGCTTTAACACCGATTTTACTAGGCGCGACCCTATAGCCACACCAACAATTATAAGAACCAAACCCAAATCTGGCTCTGGTAAATTGACAATTATTTATATTCAGGAAACTCAGGATGTGGTTATCGATGGGTTAACCATTGATATGGGTGATCAGAATAGCTACAACCAGAATGCACCCGAGGGTGTTGAAACCGGTTACCTAAACCTAACCAACACAGGCGGAACTCCACAGCGTTCAGCGATCCGTATTGTGGGAAATAACGTTACCATTCGCAATAATACTTTTGTTAACATCAGCTATTGCGGAGTGTCCATTGGACAGCGTATGAACATGCCCGGAAAAATTCTAATTGATAATAATCTATTTGTTAACGTAGCCCATTCGGGGATTGACTGTGGTGTGCTAACCAGTCCCAGACAGGATACAAAGGAAATTGAAATTTCTAATAACACCTTTGCATTCACTTACGGTACAACTTTTCTCAACGATAATCTTGGCTGTGCCATTTGGCTGAAGCCGAACGCCAAGTATAATATTCACCACAACATATTTGCCTATGCATCCGATGCGGCCATCCGTTTTCTCGATTACAATGGAGCAACGCTTAACCTTGATCACAATATTTTTGTTAACAATCGCATGAACGATGTACACACTAGCATACATAACAAACGAGTTTACATAACGGTTGAGGAGTTCGATGAGGTTGATTTTGTTTCAAGTTTAGAGGGTAATAAGCGCTTGGTTCAAAAACTGCCTCTTAATGATGCCTATTTGGGGGAATTTTTCAATATGGCGGCTGATGTAGCAATGGAGTACGATCCCAATTCTGACTGGAATCAGGTACGCTCAATACTTGGCCTGCCTCAGCAGGCAACAGGTAAGGCAACCATTTCGTTTTTTGCCAACAGATATCCATGGAAAGAAAGCCATAAACTTTTTGGGGGAGTAAGCGGAACAGGAGCACAAGTGCCTAATATTCAATAACAACTACAGAAGTACTAAGTAAACTTCTTTAATAAATAAGATTTTTTATTATAATTTAAGGTGCAAAAAAAACTTGCACCTTTTTTTTATATCTTCATGTGAAATTCTGAGTAAAAAAGAATATCAAACAATTTTTTTTATATTGGTTTTTTTTATTCAATTCCAATTTTCTTTAATTGTTAACATTATGGTATTTGTACGCAAAATTTTTGTTTTTGCTTTCATTTTATTGTTATCAAACTTACTGGGTAAATCCCAAGTATATGGTAATGCCGATTCCCTTAAATTGGAATTAGAAAAACCGTATCACGATACGATAAAATTTGAGCTACTTCTTACCATTGGCGATATTTTTGAATATAGTCAACCCGAAATTGCCATGGAATATTACAAGCAAGCAAAAGAATTAACAGAAAAAAATCTCGAACAACCCAGTCCTTATCAAAGAAAATTCTTGCAGCAGAAAGCAAAAGCAATCAGATACATTGCATATGTTTATCAAAATCAAGGGGATCTGAATACTGCATTAGAGAAGTATTTTCAGGCGTTGTCAATTGGTGAATCTATTAACTGTAATCTGAATATTTATAATTCGTACAATAATATTGGTATCATTAGTCACATACAGAAAGAGTATGAAGTTGCAAGGGAATATTACAATAAGGCTATTGAAATAACTGAGAAAACAGGTAATCAGGTTGGACGTGCAAAACTTTACATTAATATGGGTATTTTAAACTTTGAACTTGGAACCGCAAACGATAATGTTCGCATTAAACAGGATTATTTCAGGGAAGCACTTAACAATTATTCAAATGCTTTGAAAATTAAAATTGAATATAATGATATAAAAGGACAATCGCTTTGCTATGAAAACCTCGGAAATTTGAACAAGGAAATGGCAAAGATTACAAAGAATACAAAAACCCAAATTGATTTGTTGTTAAAAGCAAAGCAACAATATTGGAAAGCGATTGAATTGTCGAATAAAATTAACGATAAGATGGGTTTATCAAAGGCTTATGCAAACCTTTCAGAACTATATTCAGTGCTTTACTCTTTAAAAAGCAATAGTAACATCAATAGAAACGTTTTCAGTGATAGTGCTGTTTACTACGGTACAAGGTCATATCAATATGCTGTTGAGGTTAATTCAACTTACCTTCAAAACAAGGCAGCTCTCTTGGTGAAGAAAAGCTATACAGCCATAGGTGACGAAAGGAAAGCATTGGAGTATGCTGATTATTATATCGAATCACAGGAAAAATTGTTTTCCGAAGATAAGACGAAAATAATTAATGAGATGAGAATCAAGTACGAGACTGAGAAGAAGGATAATGAGATCAAATTATTAAACCAGGAGAAAAAGATAAACGAGATCAGGATTAAAAATGCCAAGAGGGAAAGGTTTTTCTACATAATTATTGCAATTACACTTTTTGTCCTTTCCATGTTGCTATATAGACTAAACTCTAATCGAAGAAGAAGCAACGAAGTTCTAGAAGAAAAAAATGAGGAGCTAAAAATTCTTAACTCCACAAAGGACAAATTCATTTCCATACTTGCACACGACCTTAAGAATCCATTCTCGGCTTTTCTAAACATTACCAATGCTCTCAGCATCGATTTCGATGATATTGATAATGAGGATAAAAAGAAACTTATTGATCAGCTTAATCGTTCAGCGCAGCAGTTGAATAATCTGCTCAAGAATATGCTCGAATGGGCTGTAATTCAGCTAAAAGATACTTTAATATCCAAAGAAGATCTTAATCTAAACGAAATCGCTGAGGATGTGAAAAAAATGCTCGCCAATTTTATAACCGAGAAGAATGCCATTATTCAAAACTCTATCCCTTCGGGTTTAATTGTGAGCACAAATAGATCGTACCTAGTTGCCATTTTTAACAATTTAATTACCAATGCAATAAAGTTCTCTCAGGGTAAAAATCCTATTGATATCTCAGCAAAAGCAAGCAATGGTCAGGTTATCGTTTCTGTTGAGGACAAAGGGATTGGTATTGCCCCTGATGATATCGAAAAACTTTTTAAAATGGATATTGACACCCAAACCATTGGCAAGCCAGAGGGTAAGGGTACAGGAATGGGACTGATTCTATGTAAAGAGTTCATTAAAAAGCTGAATGGTGATATCTGGGTTGAAAGTACCCTTGGCGAAGGTTCTTTTTTCAATTTTTCGCTACCTTTGAATTCGTAATCAATTAAGATCAACCTTCACTTCAAAGCAATGGATGCTATCAAATTGATTGTTGTTGACGATCACCAGATTGTTCGCGATGGCATCAAAGCCATGTTTATCGTCAGCAAAACCATAAAGGTTATCGGTGAGGCTGCCGATGGCAATGAACTCATTCTGTTACTGAGCAAACTCACACCCGATATCATTATCCTCGATATCAACCTCCCCGGAAAATCAGGAGTAGAAATCACTAAGGAAATAAAGGAAAACAATCCACAAATCAAGATCTTAATACTATCGGCAAATACCGATGAGGATAGCATAATTGGTGCCATAAAAGCCGGAGCCAATGGTTTTCTACCCAAGGACACATCAAAGGATGAATTTGTCTCTGCGATCAATTTAGTATTTAAGAATGAGGACTACTTTGGCGAAAAACTTTCGAAAATTATTTACAAGAGCTACGTGCAGCATGTAAAAACTAAATCGATATCCGGAAATAGTCTCTCCGAAAGGGAAATTGAGATTATCAAACTACTCGCCGATGGTTTAAGTAGCAAGGAAATTGCCGATAAACTATTCATCAGCTCGCGCACGGTGGAAACTCACAAGAATAATATTATATCAAAGCTTAACCTTAAGAACAACGTCGAATTAGTCAAGTATGCCATTAAGCATGGTATTGTTAAATTATAAATAAATAGGAGGTAAAAAATGTAGTTCAACACTAATTTTTTTACCTCCTAATCTTTTTACAGAGTAAATAAATTGAAACTATTTCTGTTACCCAATTTTTAGGCTCTAAATACTCTTCATGTAGTTAACAAGCCCTTTCTTCTCAATAATTCCCATTAGCGCATCGGGTAGGGGCTCAAAAGTAAACTCTTTTCCACCAACAGTAATTTTGCCTGCTTTAAAATCCATGTCAACCTTATCGCCGGTCTTATAGGCTTCAACAGCTTGCTTGTGTACAATCAGAAGAAGACCCTGGTTAATACAGCTACGGTAGAAGATTCGGTTTACGCTTTTAACAACTACAGCCTTCACCCCAGCATGAGCCAATCCAACTGCGGGATGCTCGCGCGAGCTACCACAGCCAAAATTATCGCCTGCCATTATGATATCGCCTTCCTTCACATTGTCTGCAAAGGATTCATCGAATCCTTTAAAAAGATGGGGCATAATGGCTGCTGCATCGGAGCTGAGAACATTGTAGGTCAGGTTGCCTGCAAACATCTGGTCGGTGTTAAGGTTGTCGGCATCGGAGTAGTTCCATACATTACCTGCTTTACGGTTCTCACCCTTTGGGATTGATAGAGTTGTGGCGGTTTGAATGGATGTTTTGTACACCTCCCCAGCACTCTTTCCTCTGGGATCGGTAATCTTTCCATGAATGGCACTCATGGCAACGGTAGCTGGCGAAGCCAGATATACCGATGAGTTCTTGTTGCCCATTCGCCCAAGAAAATTACGGTTGGCTGTGGATATCACGTTAAAGCCATCGGCGGGTATTCCCTGTCCTGTTCCCAGGCACGGTCCGCACGATGCGGAAAGAATTGTGGCACCTGATTTCATCAGCTTGGTGATGGTTCCATCCTCAATGGCAGCCATGTAGATCTCCTTAGAAGCAGGGATTACCAACATTTGAACACCTTCGGCTACTTTCTTTCCATCAAGCACTCTAGCGGCAATCTGTAGATCATCCAAGCGGCCATTTGTACAGGTTCCAACTACAGCTTCGTGGATTGGTGTACCCTCAACTTCGGCAACAGACTTGATATTTTCAACAGTATGAGGAGCAGCAACTACTGGAAAAATTTCATCGAGATTGATTTCCAGCTCCATGGCATACTTTGCACCTTCGTCGGCCCAAACACCTTGATATTTCTCACCCTTAAGGAATTCAGTAAGTACCTCATCGGCAGGAAAAACAGCATTCTTTGCACCCATTTCCGATGCCAGGTTGGCAAGGGTCATTCGTTCTGAGATTGAAAGTGATTTCACACCCTCACCGTGGTACTCAATGCTCATGTAGTTGGCACCATCGGTGCCAATCTTGCCAATGATCCAAAGCGAGATATCCTTGGCATAAACACCTGGGCGCAGCTTACCTTTTAGCGTGATCTTCATGGATGGCGGGACAAGAAACCAAGTTTCACCGCGTTTAAATAGACCAGCAGATTCAGTTCGGTCGATTCCGGCAGCCAGCGAATTGAATGCACCGGCGGTGCAGGTGTGGCTATCGGAGCCCACCACAATCATGCCCGGACGGGCATGGTAGCTCATAATCTGATGGCAAATCCCTCTCCCAGCATCGTAAAACATTTTAATGCCCTGTTCCTTAGCAAAATTACGAATAGCCTGATAATCGTTACTCAACTTTGCATCGGTGGGGGGGGCATTGTGATCAAGAACCACCAGCAGCTGATTGGGATCAAACACCTTGGTTCCGCCCATTTTCTGGAATGTTTTGGCAATGGAGGCAGTATTGTCGTGCGTAAGCACTATATTGGGTTTGCGAAAGACAATCGCTCCCTCGCTGGCACCCAATACCTTTTCAACAAATGTTTTTGGAGTCATACTCTTCAATTATTCATTATTCGATATTCGATATTCATTATTCAACTAAAAAATCCCTCCCTTCTGGTAGATCTCCATCTGTACCTCAAAGAAAGGATTTGCTTCTACTTTGGTACCCTTGGTAACATTCTCAACCAATCCGGTTTGGAAATTTACTCTGATGGTATCACCTTCAGTTAACTTCAAAGCATCCAGAGAATTATATGTTACAATAGGCATGGCAGCATTGATGGCGTTACGCTCGTAGATGGCACCAAAACTCTCGGCAAGAATACAGGTTACTCCCAGTGCCTTGAAGCAGTCAACTGCTTGCTGGCGTGAACTACCTGCACCAAAATTCTTGTGGGTAACAATGATATCTCCAGGCTTTGCCTTCTTAGCAAAATCTTCATAACCCTTCAGGTTATCGAAGGCGTATTGGCCCATCTCGTTGATATCGGTGATGGCAAGGTAGCGGTTGTGAAAAATCATATCGGTATCAATGTCATCTTCCTTAATATACCATGCTCTTCCTTCCACAACGGTTGGTTTTTCGGTGATCTCTTTTTTTGCAGCTTCAACTCGTTGGGCTTTAGCTTTGAGATCAGCAGCTGTAAATACGGCTGGCGTTGAAGGTATATCATCAGGTGTAGTAATGTATCCAGCAACAGCAGAGGCTGCAACAACCGCTGGCGAAGCAAGGTAAACTTCACCCTTTCCCTGTTTGCCCGGGAAGTTTCTATTACCAGTGGATACTGTAATTTCACCGGGTCCGTTTTGTCCCACCTGACCAGCAGCACACCCAGCACACCCAGCATTAGAGACTAAAGCACCCGAATCTTTAAAAATCTGTATTAATCCCTCATTGAGGCATTGCTGCCAAACTTCATCAGTTGAGGGAACAATTTTTAACACTACGCCGGGAGCTATAACTCTATTCTTAAGTATTGAAGCAGCCTCGCGCATATCCTCAATGCGGCCATTGGTACAGCTTCCAATGAATGCCGAATCAATTTTTATTTTCTTAACGGTATTTACATCAACCGTATCGTGGGGTTTTCCTGGACGAGAAATCATGGGAATGAACTTGCTGATATCAAATGTATGCTCTGCTGCATATTTGGCATCAGAATCAGCTGTGATCAGTTCCAGCTTGCGACCAGCACGTAGCTCGCTGTAGCGCATAATTTCCTGGTTAGGAGTGAAAAGGAATGTAATTACACCCATTTCTGTACCCATTGAAGCAACCGTAATACGCTCGTCGAGCGTTAGCTTATCCACAGCATCACCGTAGAACTCAACGGAGTATCCCAGTAGCTTGTTAGCACCAAAGGTGGTCATTAGGTTAAGAACTATGTCCTTTGCGCTCACATTTGCAGGTTTTTTTCCTGTGAAAGTAATTTTAACCGATTCAGGAACTTTGAACCAAAGTTTACCGTTTGCCCAGGCTGCTGCAATATCCTGATCGCCCATTCCCTGCCCAAAAGCACCAATAGAGCCAAGAATGTTGGCATGGGAGTCGGTGGTTACAGCGGTGCTTCCTGAGTACGATTGCCCTTCGGAGATAAGAATATGTGTCCCGATACCCTTGTCGATATCGTACACCTTGATACCTCTTTCGCGGGCAAACTGACGACAAATATGCTGGTTGACAGCATACTTTTGGTCTGATCCGGTGGGGTTGCAGTCGAAGGTGAAAAAGGTTTTTGCTGGATCTTGGATTTCAAGATTATTGTCCAGCAAGTTTTTCACAACGTTGGCACCGCCAAAATCGCGCGCAGCGCGAACATCCATTTCCACATCAACAATGTCCCCAGGTTTCACAGTCGAATGTTTCGAATGGTTAGCAATGATCTTCTCAATTAAGGTCATTCCCATAGCACAAATATTTTAAGGGTTAATTTTGTCCAAAGTTGATAAATAAAAGTGAGATTTCAAGGGATGAAAATTCGAAAAAGAAATTGTTTGAAAGCATTAAATGTTGAACGTTTTTTATATCATAATTGAAATATCTTTGCACCGCCATGGAAAAGGGTCATTTACACAACATACTAAGGCTTTACATTATTAAGGCATCCAAGTGGTTTATGCTGATCATGCCTATTGTAGTGCTTTTCTATCAGGATAACGGCTTGGGAATGCAGGAGGTTTTTGTTCTGCAGGCTTTTTATTCCATTGCAATAGTTGTTCTCGAGATACCCTCAGGGTATTTTGCTGATGTGCTTGGAAGAAAGAGAACATTAGTTATTGGAGTAACCCTTGGTTTTCTCGGTTTCTTAGTCTATTCTTTCTCGTTTGGTTTCTGGGGTTTTCTTATTGCTGAATTGGTACTTGGATTTGGACAAAGTCTAATATCAGGTGCCGATTCGGCATTGCTTTACGATACGTTGCTTCAGCAAAGAAAGGAAAATGATTACCTGAAGCATGAAGGACGCATGATATCCATAGGTAACTTTGCCGAGGCATTGGCTGGAATTGCTGGAGGCTTGCTTGCTGCCATAAGCTTGCGCTACCCATTCTTCATACAAACTGCCATCGCTTTTGTTGCCATTCCTGCAGCATTCACTCTAATTGAACCAAAACTTCATGGAACGGCCATTCAGATGAACTTTTCAAAGATAATTGGAGTTGTGAAATATGCTCTAATCGATAACAAAAAGTTGAGGTGGAATATTCTATACTCATCGTTTGTTGGGGCATCAACGCTCACTATGGCTTGGTTCGTGCAGCCGTGGTTCATCAAGATTGAAATTCCCGTAACCCTTTTTGGTATTTTTTGGACACTGCTAAATCTCTCGGTTGGGGTTACAGCACTGTTTTCCTACAAAATTGAAAGGTTTTTGGGAGTTAAATCAACAGTTTTGGGTTTTACCCTGATTCTTGCCCTTGGATTTTTTGGGGCAGCATTCTTTAAGAATTCATGGGGATTAATCTTTCTCTTCGCATTTTACATGGCAAGAGGAGTTGCTACGCCTGTCCTCAAAGATTATATTAATCGTATAACCGTTTCAGACGTCAGGGCGACTATCCTTTCGGTTCGAAATTTTGTTATTCGAATAATTTTTGCCATCTGGGGACCTTTATACGGTTGGTACACCGATGCATTTAGCCTACAAGGGGCGCTGATTATTGCAGGGTTTATCTTTATTTTACTATCGGGAATTAGCTACATCTTTTTTATTAGAACAAACTTTCCAAGGAGTTAATCACAAGTAATTTAGGTTGAAGCAATGGTGTCACTTTTGATTATTAATCAATTTCATTTGCAATTTACCCTTTATTAGTCTTACCTTTGTATTGTTATTCACTTTTTAGGGGTGCCTTAATACAACGGGCTGAGATCACACCCTTTGAACCTGATCCGGGTAGTGCCGGCGAAGGGAAAAAGAGTTTTTTTAAATCAACCTTCGAGTATTAAACCCCTTTTACTGGTTGCTGAGCGCTTTAAGAATGATAATATGCAGAAAGTGCACCCTGCTTTTTTGAATTCTTTCGGTTATCAGCAGATTATTTATAACCTTTAAAAGGATTGTTTACAATGAAAAAGATTCTTTCTTTTATGTTTTTATGGCAAATAGCATTTTTTGTCATGTCAAATTCTGTCGAGACTGAAGGTGTTTTTCAAGTTTCGGGACGAGTAATCGATGCTGATGGAAAGCCTTTAATTGGTGCAGTGGTTATTGTTGAAAACACTATGCTTGGAACATCTACCGCTTCCAATGGGACATTTAGTTTAACATTGCGAAAAAGTGGAAATTATATCCTTGTAGCTTCTTTTATGGGATACTCTAAGGATATTGTCGAAGTTAATATTGATGGGGATATTGCCGTTGATTTTACCCTTCACCCTGAAGCAATAATGGCCGAAGCGGTGATAGTAAGTGCAACGCGTGCAGGTAGCAAAATGCCTATCGCTCAAACCACCATCAATGCCGATAAGCTCAACGAGCTAAAAACGGGATTCGATATTCCCTATTTGTTGGAGTTGGTTCCTTCGGTGGTGTCAGTTTCGGAAGGGGGTACAGGAGTGGGAAATACTTCTTTTCGTATCCGTGGAACGGATATGTCGCGTATTAATGTTACTGTAAATGGTATTCCCCTTAACGATCCTGAATCTCAAGCGGTATTCTGGGTAAATATGCCCGACTTTGCCAATTCGGTTGACAATGTGCAGGTACAGAGAGGAGTGGGAACCTCCTCTCAGGGAGCAGGAGCATTCGGTGCAACGGTAAACTTTCAAACCGTTACGCTAAACCCCGACCCATTTGCGCAGGCCGAAGCAATTGCTGGTTCATTCAATACATTCAGAACTTCTGCTAGGGCGGGCACTGGGTTAATAAATGAAAGGTTTAGCTTTGAGACACGCTATTCAAGGATTAGCTCCGATGGTTACATCGATAGGGGTTGGTCCGACCATCAATCGCTCTTTTTTACAGGGGCATGGCATACCAGCAACAGCATTTTGAGGTTTAATCTTATTCATGGTATACAGCATACTGGCATTACCTGGGAGGGAACACCCGGGTTTATGTTGGATGAAAATCGTAAATATAATCCAGCAGGTTATATGGGTACCAATGAGAACGATGATGAATTATTTTATCCAAACGAATCGGATAATTACAATCAAACCCATTACCATTTAATCTTTAGTAGACAGCTTAATAAAAATCTGTCGCTAAACCTTTCGGGTTATTATATTTCTGGAGAAGGTTATTATGAGCAGTATAAACGTGACCGAAAGTTAACCGATTATGGGATAGACCCTTTGATCATAGGTGCTGATACGATAAAAAAGGTTGATATGATCCGCCAGAAATGGCTCGACAATGATCTGTATGGCTTCACCACATCACTCTCTTTCAATAAGGATCTTCTTGGTATTATCCTTGGCGGGGGGGCGAATTTGTACAACAATGATCATTTTGGCAATGTACTTTGGACTAAAATAAACATTGGTATTCCAAAGGATTTTGAATGGTACCGCAATGATGGGATTAAGCAAGATTTCAACGTTTTCCTAAAATCAACATACCAGTTAACCGATAAAATTTCGCTTTTTGGCGATTTGCAGTTTCGTGGAATTGACTATAAACTAGCAGGTAATGACGATGATTTGCAGTTGATTGACCAAGAACATCGCTGGGATTTTTTCAATCCCAAAATGGGCATTTTTTTGAATCTAGCAGCAAACCAAGAAGCCTTTTTTTCCATTGGGATTGCGCATCGTGAGCCCACCCGTGCCGATATAAAGGATGCCATGAAGTATGGAAGTAACCAAACCCCAACAGAAGAAACGCTTAACGATTATGAAATGGGGTATAACCTTAAATCGCAGAATTTTGCATTTGGGGTAAACTTATACTACATGTACTACAAGGATCAGTTAGTGCTAACCGGGAAACTTAGCGATGCGGGATACCCGCTTATGACAAATGTTGAAAAAAGTTTTCGTAGAGGGATTGAATTAATCGCTGGTTTTATGCCAACAAGCTGGTTTCGTTGGGATGCTAATGTAACCCTTAGCCAGAACAAAATTAAAGATTTTGTTGAGTTTGTTGATGTTTACGATTCCGATTGGGAATTTGTTGGACAGCAAGAAAACGTGCTTGGCGACACTGATATTTCATTCTCACCCTCAATCATTGGCTCCAGCCAGATTCGTGTTGAACCGATCAGTAATTTTGCCGTTACACTAATTTCAAAATACGTTGGATCACAGTTTATTGATAACACCAGTAGTTCCGATCGCAGGCTCGATGCCTATTTTGTCAATAATTTAAAGATCGACTATAGAAAAGCAATTAAAGGGACAAAAGGGATCAGTCTTCAGCTTACGCTTAACAACTTGTTCAACAATCAATATATTGCCAACGGATGGATTTATAGAGCTATTTTTGAGGATGGTAGTCCCGAGTACCGGGAGGATGGCTTTTTTCCGCAGGCAGGGTTAAATTTTATGGGAAAGATTTTAGTGGAGTTTTAACATTTTTATAGTAAATCAATCAATCAATCAATCAATCAATGCTCTCCTGGCTACAAACCCACTACATCGAACTTCTCGGCGCAATTACGGGGATTATTTTCTTGTACCTCGAGATTAAGCAGAATATTTGGCTTTGGCCATTTGGTTTAATTACATCGGCTCTTTACGTTTACATCTTTTTCGAATCGAAGTTTTATGCCGATATGGGATTGCAGGTCTACTATTTGGTGATTAGCATTTATGGATGGTGGCATTGGCTTTACGGTGGAAAAGAGGAGAAAAAGGATTCACTTCCAATTTCCAGATTAACGACAAAATTAGCTTTACCACTCCTTGTTGTAACAATTGCTATATTTGCAATGCTGGTATATATTCTGATTAATTTTACCGATTCAACCGTACCCTACGGCGATGCCTTCACAACAGCTCTTAGCATAACAGCCACGTGGATGCTTGCCCGCAAAATATTGGATATGTGGTGGGTGTGGATGGTAGTTAACTCGGTAGCCTTGGGGCTTTATATTTACAAAGGACTTTACCCAACTTCGGTGCTCTACTTCCTATACTTTTCCATGAGCATTGTAGGCTATTTGCAATGGAAGAGATATTTTAAAGAACAATTTGCTGTGAGCAGCAATCAATAATCTGTAACCTGTAAACCAATGTCAACAGTAATACTAGCGAATGGTCGATTTCCAACCCATAATGTTCCATTAAGCATATTGAATAGTGCCTCCAATATTATTTGTTGCGATGGGGCAGTCAACAATCTTGATCGTTATGGACTTGAACCTACTGCCATTGTGGGTGATTTGGATTCTTTATCTGAAGATCTTAGAGTAAAATATTCCTACAGGTTATTTCATGATTCAGATCAGCAAAGCAACGATTTGACCAAAACCGTGAAATGGTGCATTGAGCGAGGTATTAAAGCCCTAAATATTTTGGCAGGGACTGGTCTTCGCGAAGATCATACGTTAGGAAATATAGGTCTTTTACCCAGTTATACACGCATGGGAATAGAAGTAAAAATGATTACGGATTATGGGACATTAGTACCATTGCTAAAGGGAGAAAGGTTAACCAGCTTTAAAGGACAAAAAGTATCTATTTTCTCATTCGAGAATTCAACGGTTTTCCGCTCAAAAAACCTCATGTATCCAATTGAGGGAATGAAGTTCAATGAACTTTGGGAAGGAACTTTAAATCAAAGCCTTGACGATTGGTTTGAGTTGATTTTTGAAACAGGTTCTGTTGTTGTTTTCCGAGCCCATTAAGAAAAAATCCCGTGCTCTGACGGGATTTTTTTCTATGGCATTAATCTTTATCAATTAAGGTAATCCATCCATACTTGTCCTCAACATCACCATACTGAATCCCCACAAGCGTATCGTACAACTTTTTGGAAATGGGTCCTGGCTTACCATCCTTGCAAAACTTGTAAGTTTTGCCCGCTTCCAGATCATTGATTTCGCCGATGGGCGAAATAATTGCAGCAGTACCACAAGCACCAACCTCTTCAAAGGTTTCCAATTCCTCTACTGGAACGGGTCGACGCTCAACCTTAAGCCCCATATTCTCGGCAAGAGTAACCAAGCTCATATTGGTTATGGAGGCAAGAATTGATGATGATTTGGGTGTGATATAGGTGTTGTTTTTGATGCCAAAGAAATTGGCAGCACCAATCTCATCGATGTACTTCTTCTCGCAACAATCGAGGTACATTGGGGCACCGTAACCTGCCTTTTGGGATTTTATTGTACCACGTAGGCTAGCTGCGTAATTACCACCAACCTTGAAGGTACCTGTTCCAAGGGGTGCTGCGCGGTCGCTGTCGCGAACTATGGCAATTTTAACCGGATTAAATCCTTCTTTGAAATAGGGGCCTACGGGTGTTACAAAAACCAGGAACATGTACTCTTTCCCAGGCCGAACACCAACTTCGGCGCCAATGCCAAATAACGTTGGTCTGATGTATAGTGAAGCACCTGTGCCATAAGGTGGAACAAATTTTTCGTTTAGCTTAACGGCTTTTACAATGGCTTGCAGAAAAAGTTCAGAGGGGACCTGTGCCATTAGTACACCTTCGGCTGAACGTTGCATACGCTTAGCATTTTCTTCCCATCTAAAAAGTCTAATTTTGTTATCCTTACCACGGTATGCCTTCATACCCTCAAAGGCTTCCTGTCCGTAGTGTAGGGCTGTTGCTGCAATGTGGATTGGCAAATACTCAGAATCTGAAACCTCAATCTCACCCCATTTCCCATCCTTGTATGTGCAGCGAATATTGTAATCGGTTTTTACGTAACCAAATGGAAGGTTTTTCCAATCGAGCTGTTGCATGATGACTTATGTTTTTTGGGTTATTATTTTGCAAATGTAAGGTATATTATTTTTACCAAATACGTTTTTTTCGTGTTATCGGACAGATTTCAATACTTTCGACAAAAGAATTCTATAAAAGGTTTAATGGTTTAATTGTAAGGATGTTTAATTCAATATATACCATACCTAAATCAAGTGTCTTTTAGTAAAAAAGAAAATAGTTATGAGATGCTAATTATTCAATTTTTTCGAAAGGGTAAAGTTTACCATTAGTGGCAATTCCTGGTTTTGATTATGTATAACAATTCGATAGAGCGTTTCGCTATCTAATAGATTTTTTAAGGAGTCGAAATCAACACGAATTGTAACCAACTTTCGTTTTCTAATAGCAAAAAACCGTTTGAATTCTTTACCACTTGTGCTCTCAATGGAGATAAAAGAATTTCGATGGGCATTCTTTGATCGAAAAAAGAGAACATCGTCCCAGTTGTATTCAATCATTGAATTCACCTCTTCACTTTTTGAGGGGATTATAATATTTACAGTGAATTCCCTATCTTTTTCAAAATCAACTTTCCATGAACCAATATCTAAATGTTCACCTTCTTGTGAAAAACAATTTGTTCCAAAGAGGGCAAAGAGAAATATAAATAGCAGAAGGCGTTTCATTGTGGGATGTTTTTTATTATTTTACAAAGGTATTTTTTAATGGCTTTCTGAACAACAAAATTGGAACCATACCCAAAAAAAAAGAGTTTCTTAATAACTTTATGGTTGCGTAATATTCAGCGGAATATGAATAAAAATTTGATAGATAGGTATATACGTCAAATAAGAGTTCCTGAATTTGGTGTTTTAGCTCAGGGAAAGTTGCGTGATGCAAAAGTACTTGTAGTGGGTGCTGGTGCTTTAGGTTGCCCTGTGCTTATGTATCTTACTGCAGCAGGGGTTGGAACAATAGGCGTGCTCGACGGTGACGAGGTGGATATCACCAACCTTCATCGACAGGTTATTTATGCCAATAACGATATCGGAAAACCAAAGGCTTTGGTTGCCTCAGATAGGCTTAAAGCCATGAATCCTGATGCAAATGTGGTACCTCATCTGGTACGACTTCATAAAGGTAATGCTCTTGATTTACTTTCGAAATACGATCTTGTTGTTGATTGCACCGATAATTTTCCATCGAAATTTTTAGTGAACGATGCATGTGTTATACTTGGAAAACCTTGTGTTATTGGAGGTGTTTTACAGTTCTCAGGACAGCTATCTGTTTATAATTATCAGGGTGGGCCAACCTATCGTTGTTTAATTCAAGAAGAACCAGATCCACTTGAAGCCCCATCGTGTGCTGAAGTTGGTGTAATTGGAATGGTTCCAGGAATTATTGGTACAATGCAAGCACTTGAGGCTGTTAAAATTATAACAGGTGTAGGGAATACTCTATCGGGTAGACTATTGAATTTTAATGGTCTAACAATGAGTTTTACAGAGTTTGAGGTTGCTTTAATCCCTGAAAATTTAAAAATTAAAGAGCTTTTCGATCGGGAGTTTACTTGTTCTGATGACCTATTACTTGGCCGAGAGATAGATATCGATGCTTTTCTTGAAATGATCAACGGTGATGAAAAACCTGCTGTTCTTGCCTTTGCCGATGATGGTAAACCCATTAAGGTATTAGCTTTTCAATGGGATGCAATGCCTCTTTACGAGCTGCCTAACACGGTTTCAGCACTACCACAAAATAGTGATATTATTCTGATTTGTGAATATGGTATCAAGAGCAGAATCGCATTACGGTATCTAGTTGAAAAACATCATTTTCATAGAGTTTATAATCTGAAAAATGGAATAGCACAATTACGAAATAATTTGTAAATTTATATCGTGGATATTTGGTGTATAATTCACTTTTTGACAAAATATTTTAATAATTAAATACTATGGAAACCCCTGTAGAAATTGCCCAGATGAAGATTTACGTAAGCTCCACCGACACATTTCATGGTTCTACATTTTATCAAGCCATTGCCATTGAAGCTAAAAACTTCGGGCTTTATGGGGCTACAGTTTACTCAGGCATGTTTGGTTTTGGTGTGAGCAGCAGGCATACTGACAAGAAGTTTTGGGAATTGGCAGAAAAGGTGCCTATTATCATTGAGCTGAACGATGAAAGGGAGCAACTTTTGAAATTTCTAAGTAGGATACGACCCTGGTTTGCTGAAACTCGTAAAGGCTTCCTTGTTACCATTTCACCTACCGAGATAGTTCTTAAAAAGGATCAGCTTGGTGCTACTCAAACTCGCACAGAAGATCTCGATTTTGTTCCTTAGCTATCATTATTATATCTGCAGATTAACTGATTAGAAATCACGTTTTGTGAGCATACTTTTTTAAATGATGCTTTAATTTTTTATACTTACAGTTCATTAACCGTCAAGACTTTGATAAAATGGTTCATATCCTCAAGGATTTTATACTCCATATCACTTTAAAACATCAAAAATTTGGAAACATATTATCTGTGTGCCTTTGCAGATAATTTAGTTGGTCATTTTCATTGTATTTTTTGAAGACATAATACCTTATACCAAAAACCAAAGATTGACTTATTTCTATTATTTCAACTTTCCAACATTCGTTTATTCTTTAATCATTGTTAGCAACATCTTAAAACGCTCAATGGCCTCAACTGAGTGCGGTATTCCTGCAGGCATAATAATGGTTTCGCCACCAACCAAATCGTGGGTTTTGTCGCCTATAACTATGTGGGCTTTGCCCTCCAGCACCTGAACGGTTGCGTCGAAGGGGGCGGTGTGTGTGCTAAGGCTTTCACCCTTGTCAAATGCAAAAAGTGAGATATTGCCTGTGGGGTGTTTCAGCACGTTCTTGCTAACAATTCCCCCACTGCTATAGTCAACTTCTGTTGCAAAGTTGAATTTTGCTCCTTTTGGAAATTCGTTTGTCATAGTGTTTTGTTTTTCAACCCTAGTGGGTGAGTTATAAAAGTATAACAAGATTACAGCACTTTTGTTGAGTTTTGTGGATTTGGTGTTTTTACCACAAGTATCCGTGCTATCTCGTTACCGCTATTGCTTAGGTAGTGTACAATTTCTTTTGGACTTTCAACTAATGTATCCTTTGTGAAAACTGTTGAATTATCGCCGACATGAACAGTTGGATTGCCCTCTAGTATATAGAAAAACACATCAACTGGGGTTTTATGTGGTTTGAGCGACTCGCCTGGTTGCAGGGTAATATGCATTGCCTGTGCATCGGGCTGGCTGTACATTTGTCGAACATCTACTTTATGCGGGGTGTCCTTAAAAATTGCCGTTGATAAATGTGTTGCTTTAATCTCTGTCATTGTTGTCCTATTTGGCGTGTTCCTTAATTATGTCGTTGATATCATCCTCGCAACAACCACAAACAGTTCCTGCTTCGGTTTCTCGTTGAATATCCTCGAAAGTTTTGCAACCCTTTTCGTTGATTGCTTTTGCAATTTGACCGTATGTGATTTCCATACAGTTGCATACTATTTTATCGTCCATTGTGCTAAGTTTATAACCCTGTCAGGGTTTGGAGTCCTGACAGGGTTTTAAGTTAGACGAATTATCCTACTAATAATTTGATGTCCTCATCAACAGTTGTAATTCCTGCTATTCCAAAGTTTTCAACCAAAACTTTTGCAACGTTTGGCGATAGGAATGCTGGCAATGTTGGGCCGAGGTGGATATTCTTCACGCCTAGGTAAAGAAGTGCAAGAAGAACTATCACAGCCTTTTGCTCGTACCAAGCAATGTTGTAGGCAATTGGCAACTTGTTGATATCGTTTAGCTGGAACACCTCTTTTAGCTTAAGGGCGATAACTGCCAATGAGTAAGAGTCGTTACACTGACCAGCATCAAGTACGCGTGGAATTCCACCTATATCGCCTAAAGGAAGTTTGTTATAGCGGTACTTAGCGCAACCTGCTGTTAAAATAACGGTATCCTTTGGCAACTTTTGAGCAAACTCAGTGTAGTACTCGCGATCCTTCATTCTACCGTCGCATCCAGCCATTACAATGAACTTGCGGATAGCGCCACTCTTAACTGCATCAACAACTTTATCGGCCAGTGCGAATACCTGTGCGTGGGCAAATCCACCAACAATCTCACCAGTTTCAATTTCAACCGGAGGTTGACATGTTTTGGCAAGTTTAATGATTTCAGAGAAATCTTTCTGCTTTCCAGGTTCACGATCAGGAATATGTTTACTGCCAGGGTAGCCTGCAGCACCAGTTGTGAATACTCTGTCCTTATATGTTGCTTTGTTGCTTGGTGGAACTATGCAGTTGGTTGTGAAAAGGATAGGGCCATTAAACGTTTCGAATTCCTCCCTTTGTTTCCACCAGCTGCTTCCGTAGTTGCCTACAAAGTGTTTGTACTTTTTGAAAGCGGGGTAATAGTTAGCCGGTAACATCTCGCTATGGGTGTATACATCCACACCGGTTCCTTCGGTTTGGGCAAGCAGTTCTTCCATATCTTTTAAGTCGTGACCGCTGATCAGAATTCCCGGGTTATTACGAACGCCAATATTTACTTTTGTGATTTCGGGATTTCCGTAGTTCGAGGTATTGGCCTTATCGAGAAGCGCCATCACATCAACACCGTATTTTCCGGTTTCGAGGGTAAGTGCCACCAAATCATCAACATTACGGTTGTGAGTGATAGTTGCCAACGCACGCTGCATAAAGGCGTAAACATCAACATTCTCGTGCCCCAAATTATACGCATGCTCGGCGTAAGCTGCCATTCCCTTTACTCCAAAAGTTATTAGCTGCTGAAGCGAACGAACATCCTCATTGGTTTCTGCAAGAATTCCAATGGTTAATGCTTTAGCTTCGTACTCTTCTGGTTTGCCTTCCCAAGTGCAACCCTCGAATGATTCGTCGACCTTTACTCCCTGCTTTTTGGCTTCGTCGCGAAGCTTATTACGCAGTTCCAATCCGCGGGTAACACGATTGGCTATCACCTGCTTATCGAAGTTGGCATTGGTGATGGTGCTAAACAATCCATCGAAAACAAACTTGTTTACTATGGGGTTCTCGTACTTCTTCTGCTCGCGCAGGGCCGAGCTGTAAACGCTGATTCCCTTGATTACGAACATAAGTAGATCCATGGTATTTGCTAAATCGTCGGATTTTCCGCACACACCCTTGATGGTACAACCTGTACCTTTTGCTGCCTCCTGGCATTGAAAACAGAACATGCTCATAGCTGTAGTTTTTTAGTTGATTAATTTGTTCGATTTAAATGAGAACGCAGATAACGCAGATTTTAAAGGATTTTCGCTGATTATATTATCTTAAGGTTTTCTCTGATTTATTGATTAAAAATCTGTGTTAATCTGTTAGATCTGTGTGCTCTGCGTTCCATCTATACCCAAGTATTCTCCAAAATTTCTCCCTGAATTCCAACCGTTAAAAGCTTGATTGGCACTTTGCGCGATGCGCGATCCATGGCCATTTTGGCAAGTTGAAGTAACCCTCCGCAGCAGGGAACCTCCATCTTTATTACGGTAATAGTGTCAACTTGTGCGTTGTCGATCAATGAAGTGATCTTATCGACGTACACCTCCTTGTTCGAATCGAGCTTTGGACAAGCAATAGCCAATGTTTTTCCTTTTAGGTAGTCGCTGTGGAAATTACCCATCGAGAAGGCTACACAGTCTGCTGCAAGCAGTAGGTTCGATCCCTGAAAATGTCCTGAGTTTGGGTTGATAAGATGCAGCTGTACAGGCCAATGCGTTAGTGCTGACCTGCCCGAAACCATTTCATTACCATTCCCGTTTACGGTTGCAGTTGCAGTTCCTGCACCGAATGCGCGTGCTGCTGAACCGGGGCATCCACCACCATGATGGTGGTGTGTATGAGCATAAACCTGCTGCTTAGGCTGAGCAGCATCATCGCCGCATCCGCAGGCATCGGTTTTTTTATGGTTATGAACTGCATGCATTACTTCTTCTACCTTAAAGTCGAACTTTTCCTGATTGGCAAGCAACCACTCAACTCCTTGGCGGAGATACTCCTTCTCGTTGTAATCCTTTAAGTGCTTAAGGTGAGCAATCACAGTATTTTTGCCGTTTGCAACCATCTTGCTGATGGTTAGCACTTCATCGTATGCCTCGGCCTCGCGATGCTCGATGGTAATTGCCCCCACGGGGCATTCGCCGATACATGCACCTAAGCCATCGCACATCAGCTCGCTGATAAGAACAGCTTTATCGTCGATTATCTGTAGAGCTCCCTCATGGCAACCAGTAACGCAAAGTCCGCATCCATTGCACTTGTCGCGGTCGATTGTTATGATATCCCTTTTCATATTTGTAGTATTTATTTTTAAATCCATTCTTTTTCCAATACAAACATACAACAAGGGTAACCTTAAAAATGTAATATATGTTACAGAAAGGTTTTTTTGATATTTTTATAGAGTAAATTTTGACAGCTAGTAGGTCAGATTCTATAATATCTTATCTTTGAAAAATTCCATTTTGGATACAAGTTATTTTTTTTTCAGATTTTCAATTGCTTTCAAAATTTGTTTCATCCTTTTAAAGAACTTTTTCAATGATACTAAAACCACTTGATTGGATCGTTGTTGTCATTTTCTTTATTATTCTTCTTACTATTGGTTTTTTTTCTTCCAGACAAGCTGGGAAAAGTGCAGCAAACTTTTTCCTATCCGGACGAAATATGCCTTGGTGGCTTTTGGGTGTTTCTATGGTGGCCACTACATTTTCGGCCGATACCCCAAATCTAGTTACCGATATGGTGAGAACGGGAGGTGTTGCCAGCAACTGGCTTTGGTGGGCATTTCTATTAACCGGAATGCTTACCGTTTTTGTGTATGCCAAGCTGTGGAACCGTTCGAAGGTAATGACAGACTTAGAGTTCTACGAGTTGCGCTATAGTGGCAAAATGGCTGCCTTTCTAAGGGGATTCAGAGCGATATACCTTGGATTCTTTTTCAATGTAATGGTTATTGCCAGTGTATCGTTGGCATTCATTAAGATAGCGGGAGTTATGCTGGGACTCCAACCAGCAACTGCACTAGTAATAGCAGCAGTTATTGTAGTATTTTATAGCGGATTAGGTGGGTTGAAATCCATTTTATGGACAGATCTATTCCAGTTTAGCTTTGCCATTTTTGGTGCCATAGTAGCTGCGGTTTATGTGGCAAAATCCCCTGAAATAGGAGGTTTGTCCGCTCTTTTTTCTCACCCAAACGTTTCTGACAAGCTAAGCCTAGTACCAAGCATTTCGCAACCTGAACTTTTTCTGAGTATTTTCATAATTCCTCTAGCTGTTCAGTGGTGGGCTGCCTGGTATCCAGGAGCCGAACCCGGTGGAGGGGGATACGTAGCACAACGAATGCTCTCGGCGAAAAACGAGGATCATGCCATTGGTGCTACCCTACTATTCAACTTTTTTCACTACGCTTTACGTCCTTGGCCATGGATTGTTGTTGGACTAGCTTCGCTGGTAATCTTCCCCGATATTCAATCAATGATTGATAGGTTCCCTGAGGTGTCAACCCAGTATATCAAAAACGATTTCGCCTACCCAGCCATGCTAAGAGAGTTTCTTCCCGTAGGTATGCTTGGGCTTGTTGTTGCCTCACTGATAGCTGCGTTTATGTCAACAACTGCATCACAGCTCAATTGGGGTTCATCATACCTTGTTAACGATTTTTACGCTAGGTTTTATAATAAGAATGCTTCTGAAAAGCAGAAGGTTGCCTTTGGACGCTTGAGCACCATTACATTAATGGTTTTTGCAGTACTTTTGGCATTAGTTCTACAGAATGCCCTTCAAGCATTTCAATACCTGTTGATGATTGGAGCAGGTACAGGTTTGCTTTACATACTACGTTGGTTTTGGTGGCGTATCAATGCATACTCCGAAATATCGGCCATGATTGCAGCAGCAACATTTTCCATGGTATTCATTCTTATCGAGAATTTTGGTCTTATTCAACTTGAAAACAGCATGGTAGAAGTCGTGGGATTAACAGTATCGTCTACCTATTGGAATATTATCAAATTTACAGGAGTTGTGTTTCTTACATCTATTTCATGGATACTAGTAACTTACCTTACTAAACCCGTTTGCGACAACACCCTTCGAAGTTTTTATAGCAAGATTAGACCAGGAGGTCCTGGCTGGAAATCTGTTATTGAACGAGCAAAGTCAGAAAACATAGAACTTGTTAAGGAGTCGAACCTTAAATGGGATGTTCCAACTGGTATTATCTGCATGATACTAGGTTGCATTGCAGTATACAGTATTCTATTCGGTATAGGTAATATTCTCTATGGAAATTTAGCTCAAACAATTATATTCATTTTATTGACAGTCATTTCATCTTTACTGCTTTTACGCTACTGGAAAAAGTTAAAATCGATATAATTTATAATTCGATAGATTACAAATGGTTACTGAGGTAATAGAAGCATACTTCCCCAGCACTAAAAATTATAGCATCGAACCCTTTGGCAATGGGCACATAAACGATACATTCAAATTGTTTGTTGAAGGAAAGCCCTCACCTTTCATACTTCAAAGAATTAATAAAAATATTTTTGCTGATCCTCAAAATATTATCAATACTCAACTGCAATTGCAGAAATTGATATTAAATAGAAACAGCAAAATTAAAATACCTGAAATCATTCCCAATATAAATTGTGAGCACCTTACCGTTGACTTACAGGGGAATGCATGGCGATTAATCCATTTTTTTTCAGAATCTTATACAATTGAATTGGCAAAATACAATTGGCAGGCCAAACAAGCGGGAATCGCCTATGGTTGGTTTGTTAAAGAATGTAGTATGCTTAATGTGAATTGTTTTAAAGAAGCAATCAAAGATTTTCATTGTTTATCATTTAGAATTTGCCAACTTAACGATTCAATAAAAAATAACTTGGTAAATCGCCTTGAATTAGTTAAAGATATTGTAGAATTTTATAAAGAGCGTGAAGGAAAACTTCAAGAAATAGAGAATCTGGTTGAAGAGGGTGGGCTACCTATTAGGGTTGTGCATAATGACACAAAAATAAACAACCTGCTTTTTAGAGGAAAGCATGTAGTTGCTGTAATCGATCTCGACACTGTTGGGCCAGGTTTACTTAACTTTGATTACGGTGATGCTGTCAGAACACTGACTAATGAAGCTTTGGAGGACGAAAAAGATTTAAACAAAGTAAGATTTAACATTAAATTATTTAAGGCATTCACCGAGGGATATATGAACCAAGTTAAATCTTTTATAACAGACGCTGAGAAGGAGAACCTTTTTATAGCCCCAATTCTAATGACATACATTATGGGTATTAGATTCCTTACAGATTTTCTCAATGGCGATCAGTACTACAAGATCGCTTACCCAGAGCATAATATTGTTAGAAGCAAAGTTCAAATGAACTTTATTAAATCGTTGGAAGAAAACTTATCCAACATTAGAACAATCATTTTTGAGTCATTACCTTAAGTTTACAGAATAATTTTCAAAATAACTTAATTGTCGCAAATATGAAAAGATATTTTAACACCCTAATTTTTCATGTCATAGGATTTATATTTTGCATCCTTACATCTTGTATTTTCGACACGCAAAAACCTAGCGATAAACTCTTTTCTGCCATTGAAGTTTTTTCTACTCCTCCACGTCCTGCGGGACAGCTTCCTGTGCTCGAACTAAGAGCAGAACCTATAGATACAGTTCGCATTGCGATTATTGGTTTAGGAATGCGAGGTCAGGAAGCAGTTCGTCGATTAAGTTATATCCAAGAGGCAAAGATCGTTGCTTTGGCAGATGTTGTTACTTTGAGTGTTGAGAAAGCTCAGAAAACTTTACTTGAGATGAATCGACCAGAAGCCATTGGATACACCGAAACTGAAAGTTGGAAAGCAATCTGCGAGCGCGATGACATTGATCTGGTTTATATTTGTACCCACTGGGACCTTCATACACCTATTGCGATTTATGCAATGGATAATGGAAAGCATGTTGCTACGGAAATACCTGCCGCATTGACAATGGAAGAATGTTGGCAATTGGTTAACACTGCTGAAAGAACTCGTAAACACATGATAATGCTCGAGAACTGCGTGTACGATTTCTTTGAAATGGCAACACTGAATATGACTCAAAAAGGCCTATTTGGAGAGATAGTACATGCTGAGGGTGCATATATTCATGATTTACGAGCTTATCTCTTTGCAGAGGAGGGTGAACCTTTACATTACTGGGATATGTGGCGACTTAAACATAACGAGAAAAAAAGTGGTGCACTGTACCCTATGCATGGTTTAGGCCCATTAGCACATGCCCTTAATATTCATCGAGGTGATAGGATGGAGTATCTTGTATCAGTTTCAAGCGATCAATTTGGTATGAAAGAATATGCCAAGGGAAAATTTGGAGAGGAATCCGATTACGCGAAAAGAGATTACAAAAGAGGTGATATGAATACAACTATAATAAAGACTGCTAAGGGGAAAACCATCAAAATCCAACATGATGTTACCAGCCCTAGACCGTATAGCCGTATTCATATGTTGAGTGGTACCAAAGGTTTTGCTCAAAAATGGCCTCGTACAGGAATTGCCCTTGAACCCAATGGTCACAACTACCTTTCAGAAGATGATTTAAAAGCGCTACTTAAAGAATACGAGCATCCCATTGTAACTGATGTAGGAGAAAAAGCTAAAATGGTTGGGGGTCATGGTGGTATGGATTTCATCATGGATTATCGTTTGATATACTGCTTGCATCATGGTCTTCCACTCGATATGGATGTTTACGATGCGGCAGAATGGTCTGCAATTATTGAACTATCTCAAATTTCTGTTGCAAACCAAGGTATGCCAGTTAAAATTCCTGATTTCACAAGAGGTGCATGGAAGGAATTATCAACCATTAAGTATTACACAAAGAATTGAATCAATATTTTAATCATATTGTTCTTTTATAAGATATCATATCAAAATACATAATTGGAATTTTTTATTTAATAATATCTTTGCAGAAGTAATCTCTTTTTGGGCTGTTAGCTCAGCTGGTTTAGAGCATCGCCTTGACAGGGCGGGGGTCACTGGTTCGAATCCAGTACAGCCCACTTAAATTCAAGAGTAATTTCTAGTATTTTTATTTTCAATAGTTAGAGTACATGTTCAATATTTAATAAAGAAAAAAACTACCTTAACTAAAATTCCATGAAAAAGATCAGAATTATTTCAATAGCAATTTTTTTTGCAATGATAACAACAGGATGTGGTAATGCATCACAAGGTGGTGATACAACAGGTAATATTGAGGGCAAACTCCCGCAACCAAAAATTAAAGGCAGAATATCAGTTGAACAAACAATGAATGAGCGTAAATCCGTTCGTAGTTTTCAGGATAAACCGCTATCGGTTGAACAGGTATCTCAGTTGCTTTGGGCAGCTCAGGGTGTAACCCATAGTTGGGGAGAAAGGTTATTTCGTACTGCACCATCGGCTGGGGCTACATACCCCTTGGAAACATATCTTTTTACTGCAAGCGGAGTGTATAAGTATATACCCAAAGATCATAGCTTAATAAAAGTCCTTGAAGATGATTTACGTAAGAAACTTTCCGATGCTTCTCTTGGGCAAACAGCCGTGAGCGATGCTCATGCAGTTTTTGTTTTTACCATGATCGAAGAGCGTACTGCTCAACGATATGGTGAACGAGCATTCCGTTACATATGCATGGAAGCAGGACATGTTGCTCAAAATATTCACTTGCAAGCAGTTGCACTAGGATTAGGTTCGGTACCGGTTGGAGCCTTTGATGATAACCAGGTATCCGAGATTCTAAAATGTAACGAAGGGGAAGTGCCAATTTACATTGTTCCTGTTGGATATGAAACAATGGAAGAATAGTATTTTTTTAACTATAAATAGATTACATTTATATTTACTTCACTTGCATAAATTATGGGTTGGGTAGCAGCGATTGAGGATTATGTAAGGTTTTTAAGGCTAGAGAAGTCATTATCTGAAAATTCAGTTGAAGCATACCAACGAGATGTTAAACTTCTATCTGAGTTTGCAGATGATAAATTAGGGAAGGAGCCAGAATCATTAACTTCCAGCGATATATCCCTTTTTCTTGAGTATATTCGAGAGAATAACTTTAATCACCGATCTCAAGCACGAATCTTATCAGGAGTAAAAGGTTTCTTCAAATACCTTATGCTTGAAGAGGTAATAGATCTTGATCCTTCACATCAGATTGAGGGGCCTAAGATGACAAGAAAACTTCCTGATGTTCTCAGCGTTGAGGATATTGATTCTATGGAATCAACATTTGACTTGAGCAAACCCGAGGGGCAAAGGAACAAAACAATCATTGAAACGCTTTACAGTTGTGGTCTTAGGGTTTCAGAGTTGGTTAACCTCAAACTCACAGACTTGAACTTTGAGCAAGGTTATATCCGTGTGACCGGTAAAGGCGATAAGGAAAGGCTAGTTCCCATTGGGAAAAAAGCTATTAAGGAAATTAATCTTTATATACCCGATAGAAATAGCTTACCAAAAATTGATAAAGCATCAGAAAACGTTCTATTCTTGAACCGACGTGGAAGAAAACTTACCCGCGAAATGATTTTTACCATAGTCAAAAAAGCAGCCAAAGATGCTGGAATTAAAAAGGTTATTAGTCCTCATACTCTTCGACATTCCTTTGCAACCCATCTAGTAGAAGGGGGGGCTGATATTCGAGTGGTTCAAGAAATGTTGGGTCACGAATCAATTCTTACTACAGAGATTTACACTCATCTTGATAGGCAGTATCTCAGGGATACAATTATTAGGCTTCATCCTCGATCCTTAAAATGAAAAATAAAATTTGGTTTAATTTTATTGCAACAAGACAAGGTGGCAGTTTATTTGGAATGCAGTAAGACATCATGGCATAAAATCTCGTTTGGCATTTCTCTTGAATATATAGAATTGACGGTGCAAGTTATTAGCACCAAAAAAATAATCTAATGTTTAATTAATAAATATGGAGGGATTTGCTATGATACCAATGTTAAGAACAAAAACCGGCAATATTCCAAGCCTTGTAGATGCCTTTTTTGGCGATGATTTTCTGTCGAACTTTTTCGATAGCTCTAACTTGGGTACTGTTCCAGCAGTGAATATCCTTGAAACAAAAGATGACTTTGCCATTGAGTTGGCTGCTCCAGGTCTTGAAAAGAAAGATTTTAAAGTGGACATTCACAATAATTTACTCACAATTTCGTGTGAGAAGGAGATGAAAAACGAGGTAGAGAACGAAAAGATTATGCGTAGAGAATTTAGTTACTCAGCATTCAAGCGTAGTTTTACTTTACCCGAAGGAGCAGATGGCGAAAAAATAAAAGCTTCTTACAAGGAAGGAATATTAAAGATTAACATTCCCAAACGTGAAGAGGCAAAGGAAAAGCCAGCAAGGCAGATATCAATTTCATAATTTAAAGGGTTTGGAATATAAAAAGGCGGGACATCCCCGCCTTTTTTTTATTTTTATAAGACCTTCATATATAAATATTTGTTTTTTTAAATAAAAAAATTAAATTTGTTTTACCATATCAGAATATTGCATTCTATGATTTATATATTCGATAAATAGGCACATTTTTAGTAAATATTACTAACCAAATACTTCAAGCTATGATTTCAATTCTATACACATTTAATGAGCTCTTTATGCCGTTGCCTTTGAATATTTTGGAAGATCCTGATTTCTTAATTAAGTATGCTTTCCTCATTATTTTCATTGGTTTATTCATCTTTCTTGCACTATTAGGTTTTATAAGGGCAACAATAATGATAATAAAACCTGATTTTATTTTAAACCAAAAGAAAATTCAGGATGATTGGTCGAGTCGTACATCGGTTACTTCAATGCTACTACCTGTATTGGCATTTTTCATTTTTCTTTTTAATGCTGTTGGGTGGATGGTTTATGGGATCGTAACAATCTTTGAATTTATTGCCTTTATATTTAAATCCCTATGGAGAATCATTACTTGGATCGTTTTATGGATTTGGAACGAAGTAATTCATCCTGTAATTTTCTTTATTGTTAAGTTAGTTTGGCATTACCTCATAATTTGGAGTTGGCGATTTTTTAAGTTAGCCATTACGAGGATTCCTGAAGCTTTTTCAGTTAGTACGTTTAGAAATGGATTTATATCCGTTTTGGGAATTTCATTTATTGTTTTCTTCCTTTTATACCTCACCAGTATTTTGGAACAGGAGTGGATTATTATTGCCATGACCTTGCCTTTCCTTTTGAGCATAGTATTTTTTGCAGGATATACACTATACAATGATTCCAAGCGAAATTTTAGCGAGTATTGGTCACTTTTATCAACCTCGCGACATGCAGTAATGATATTGATAGCTATACTAAGTACAGCAGTAATTCTATTGCTACATATTTTTGCTGGAACAGCAATTCAACTTCCAGTTCTAGGAATTTCATTTCCAATAGTACAAGTACTCCTAATCATATTGGTTATAGCAATACTATCATCGTTAATAGCCAATACAATTTTACCTGCATATTTGGTTTCTAAAGGAGGAGAGTTTGAAACGAAGGATTTTTTAAAAAATACAGCAATTCGATTACCACGTTACATCGGTGCGGTTCCTTTTGTATTATTTGGGGGGGGAATTACATCCTTAGCAACTCTAATTATTGGAGGCTTTTTATGGTGGTCGACAAATGAAATTAAGCAAGGTTTCAGTGAAAATGCAATGAACAAAATGCAAAATGAACTATATAATTATAATGCTGATTTTTATGCATTTGCTGATACTGTATCGCAGGTTAACCGTGCGAAGGAATATCCAATTAAAAAGTTAAGAAGAATTGCGGTGTTAGAATCTCGAATTTACACTCTTGATTTTTTTAGTGAAAATTGGTATGAGGTGATGTTTAACCTTTCATCAGGCGTTAGAAGTGTAAAAACTCAAAAAAATATAATTATTTCTTTGGAAAGAAAGTACAAGGATGATTATGAGAGAATTACAAAGGAGATATCAGACTTAGATGCTAAACTTTGCGAAATTAAAGCAGCCTTTAATTCTGAACCCGAGAATTCATTACATTCAAAAAATATTGAAATAACACAAAGCAGTATAAGAAGTTTTAGGCATCAATTAAATAAGCTGGAATCAGCTTTTATTTTAAATGTTAGGCTAACTGAGGCAACGATTCGTTCTTATAGAGCGACAAATTTCATGTGGATTGTTGGTTCTTTTTTCGCCATGCTTGGATTAGTTTTACTAACAGCCATTGTTCTTACTCCTTTTTGGGTTTATAGAACCAAAACCTATTTCGATTTATTTGATTACCATCACGAGGGAAAATCTTACTTAGAAGAACAGATTGAATATTACAAGGAAAGAAATGTAAACCAACCTTTACTGGGATTCTTTGTTGTAGTAATTGTAATTGTTTTAGCATTAATCGTTTTATAAGCATTTAAAAAAAAAGGAAGGGCTTAGCTAATACAAAGCTAAGCCCTCCCTTTTTTTATGCTTGATTATTCAATATAAAAATTTGTAAGCTCTTTAGATGTGACGAAATCATATTCGGGGTATTCATAAATGGGAAGCCTTGCTTCAGTTTCCCCTATGGAATATCCCCATATGCTTTCATATTCAGCTATATCCTCACCAATATCTTCAAGTTGTCGTAAGTACTCACTAATTGATTTACTTTCAATAATAATAACCTTTCCCATTTTATGAATTATCGGGCTATGGCTACGAGTTTGATCATGGTCAAATTGTAAAACTCTACGCCCATAACGAGTAACACCTATAACCCTATAAGTTAAACTTTTACCCACTCCAGGAAGGTTTAGTACATTGCGATCGGTTGCTATAAATGGAAGACCACCTTTCTGCATCATTGCCGTTAGATTATCGTCCATGTGCTGAGGATCAAGGGTAATTTCCTTGATCTTTTCGATGTTTTTTTCATTTATTGTTCCAAAAACCTTTTCTTCAATTTGCTCCTGCACGGCACGTGCATTTGTGGCAAAGTTGAAGTAGTTTTCCATGTAACCCTTAACAGAAAAGGTGTAGTAAGGGAGAACACCAATTTCATTGAGTGTTTGCCTTAATTTGGCTGTATGCCCTCTACGTGAAGATGCAGTTGTAAATACATGTTGATTGGTTATCATCCAGCCAGATTGAAGAAAGAGTTTCATGCCCTCTTTTACTTCAGGTGTTATTTCCATTGGAGATTCAAAATGTGTTTGAATTACAAACTGCTTTATGCCTACTTCAATAGCTTTCTGACGAAAATCTGAAAGAATTTGAATGAGTTCAGGGGTAATTCTTTGTGGTAAATAAGCAGGTAATCGGGTTCCCAGCCTAACCCTCACAATTTCGGCAAGTTTTTCTCCTTTGGGAAGAGATTCGTTTTTTTGCTTTTTACGGATGGCCATATCCAGTATTGCATCTAGCATCTTTTGCATGGAAGCGTTGGAACTCATAAGGGCATCTCCACCCGTAATTAGGATATCCCTTAGCTGGGAATCATTCTCCCAGTACTCCATAATTTTCTTAAGTTGGATGTCCCACGATTCGTTAGGTTTTAGCTTATCGAGGTTAAAATTTAGGTTACCTCTCTGAAAATCGTACATACGCTGGCATGAAGCGCATAATCCTCCACAGGCACGGCCCATTGTAGCTGGAATAAGAATGGCCACTTCAGGGTAACGACGATGAACATTATGGTGTGTTGGAAGAATCCATCCTGCTGCATTGGGTTTTCCAGGTTCAACTTTATCTTCCTTCTCCCAAGCCACTATATATCCAAATTCATCAACGAGTTGTTGACTATAAACAACATAATATCGGATGGCTAAATCGGCGCCTATGGCAAAATATGGCACCCTTACATGCAGCAGAGAAAGGTAGTACGGGTTGACAAAGAAAGGAATGCCAGTTTTCTCTGCGCTGTAAAGAATCTTCATGGTGTCAGGGTCAAGGGAATTCCCTAGCAATTCATTTAGCAATTTTGGGGATCTTACAGCAAAACTAAGATGAAATCTATAGTCATCCCACCACTCCAACATTTGCAAAAATTTTTGCTCGTGCGAAAGCTTAGGGGCAAAGGAGTATCGTTCACTTTTTATTTCGCCAGAATCTATCTTTTCAATAATTATATTGATGATTCGCTCCCGGTTTTCCTCTCTAAGTTTAACAATACGAGGGTCAAGTCCGTTGGGGAAACGTTCCATCCATTCGGTAAGATTATCCTTATCGGGAAATTTACGTTGGTATGTTCCGGCAAATTGTCGAAAAAGGTAAAGCATATCCTCAAAGAAATATGGTTTTGCACCTCCGGTGCCAAAATTCACGGCGAGCCATATAAGTTTAATGGGATTACTAATGGCGATTTCTCCACGCAGGTTTAAATCCTCGTACTCTCGACCTGCATTGTCAATATAGTCTAGCAACCTTATGGCAGCATAATCCTGCCAGGTTAACTTTTCAAATACTTCTCTGCCTTTTTCAGTTACTTTATAAAAGCCGTATGCATTTGGACGCTCTTTTAAATATTTCAGCACCCAATTACGAACACCAATAAGTGCTTCAGTTTCGTTGCGAGCATTTCGCATAATCTCCTCTAACTTGGGGTTTTCCTTTAGCAATTTTTTTAGGAGTTTATGCGATTTTACTGTAATCGCAATTTGATCGAGTTTCTGATTCTCTGTCATATTTTTATCTTTTATAATAATTTGAATATCAATTTATAATGAATAATTATTCTATAAACAGAACTATTTATTGATAAATTAAAGATCTAGTTTATTTGCCATGTAAGCAATATAAGTTTTTTTAAATTTTTTTCCAATTCGAATTATGGAAAACAATGGCTAATTGAAAATTGTGGAAAAATTATGCTTGAAACAGATTGTATGGCAGAGTAATTCTATTATATTAGCATGGAAAGGTTAGCTGATATTAATAAGCTATAAAATAGTATCATAAGTGTTCAACTTTTTTAAAGCCTTCGTTGTTTTTACATTTTTATTATTTCACTCTATAAGTGTAGAGTGCAACAACGACAGTATTATTCGTCCTTTAAGCTATTCATCAAGATTGCATTATGGATTTATTTTTACCCATACGGCTGTTCTTCATCAGTTTGCCGATCGAAATCCGGCAGGTTTTGAGGTTGATGTAATGAGGTTAAATAATGCTCAAGAGGATTATGTTCAATGCAACTGTTGGTCATATACTGGCGTTAGTATAGGTTTTGTTAACTTCGGATTACCAAATATCTTGGGTAATGCATTAACATTAAATGGGTTTGTTGAACCTGTTTTGCTAAACCACAAATTGCTAATGTTAGATCTCCGATTAGGTACTGGATTAGCATTTCTTAGTAAGGTTTACAATGCTGAAACAAATCCTACAAATCAGTTTTTCAGCTCCAAGTTAAGTTTTACCCTTTTAGGAGGGTTAAGATTAGTAGTTCCCATTAATGAACGTTTTCGTATTGAGGGAACAAGCTGGTACAACCATATTTCCAATGGTGGCATTAAACAGCCCAATAAGGGTATGAATTATCCTACCTTCTCATTAGGTTTAAACTACTCTCCCTATAGGGAGTATTTCTTTGATAGGAATATAATGAGCTTAAAATCATCAAAAAGGAATAAAAAGGTTTTTTTACGCTCATTCTTTTCAGGAAAGGTACAGAACGAAACGCCTGAATATCCTTTAGTTTTCTGTCCAATCAGTGGGTTTAGCGGTGGGTATATACATCCTTTTCGCACGTTGTCATTAATCTCATTATCGATGGGAATAGAGCGAGATGGGTATTTGAATGAATCGTTAAGAAGGAATGGACGAGAAATTCAGAAAGGGATAGTGGATTTAGCTCTTGGCTATGGAGTTAGTGCGGGTAATTTTTCTTTCCTTTTACGGATGGGTTTATACATTGTAGCTCCAGCTAACCAAAGCGATGTTATCTTTCAGCAGTACGATCTATTTTATAGCATAAACAGTAGACTTGAAACAGGAGTTTACCTTAAAGCTCATCGACATGTGGCTGAGCATATGGGAATAAGCCTATTTTATAACTTGTATTCACAAAACTAAGTTTTACCTTTTCCTTTCATAATCGAGTGGTAATCGAGGTAGTAAAGCATTTTAAATGAAATGCTATTGATTTGACTTGATTCAAGAATTCCACTCCAATTATGCAGAAATCCTGATCTAACATCGCTATCAGATGTCTCAATGGCATTTTTCCAAACAACAGATAGGATACTACCGGGAGCAAAGTTCCATTGGTAGGTTAGGTCAAGGTTAAATAGGTTGTAATTTATTTTTTTTGAATGGGTATAATTATCGAGGGGTTCGGAGAGAGTTCCGTCTAAATTCAGCTCATGGTAGCTATTAAAGTCCAGCCATCGCCAGTAGTGTCTTGCCCTTAAATTTAGAAATGAGTTTGCAGTAAACGAAATTAAGAAATCTAGAGTATTTGTGAGGGTTGAGACATCACGCAGCCCCATATAAATAGTTGAATTATCATCCGTTCTATCAACATAGCCAATACTATTTTGCGAGAAATCCTGTCTTATTTCATACACCAAAAAAGTGTTGTTGCTAAACCTTATACGGGGTGAAAAACTTACATAGTAGTTGGAATAATCTAATGACTCTCCTTTAACGTATCCTACACGTGTATCGAAGGCAAGTGGGTTGCGGTAATCTGTTGAGGAGTAAAAGCTGAATGAAAATCTTCGGGGTAAAATAACCATTCTTCCATCAACACGAGGCTCATCGTAATCATGAACTTTTTTAGGATCCATCCAAAAATCGAAGCTCAAAAAATGGTACGTTTTAGCTACGGTAGTTCTTAAGCTGATGTAAAAATAGGACGAATTGTATATTCTTGGTTCATGCAGCATCTTGTATGAACCTCCAACCCAACTGGTCCAGTTTAACAGGCGCCAGAAAGGCTTATATATTCTATAACCAACACTACCACCATTATTAAATTCATTGGCTTTCTGAAGGAAACCCATGTCATTGGGGTTGTAGTTTTTGCTTTCGGTATTACTCCAAATGTTGTATAGAAAATTACCCGAAGTTTTTTCAAATTTTACAAAATGATAATAGCCATATTCAAATGATTCCTCATTAAGCTGACTTAATGCTCCAATCCCCGAAAAGGCATGGCTATTAGTTTTGTCACGAAGTACAAAATCAGTTCCGGTTACATTTGCAAGGTATTCTTGTTTAAGGGTAATTAGGTTAGTGTTAACAAGGCTTATGTATGAGTTGTATCGAAGGGTTTGATCAAAAACAAGCATGTTGTAATTGGTGAATCCTTGAGTAAGAATATGTCTTTCATCATTTGATAATGTGTCACGAATTGTAGCGTATGTGTTTGAGGTCATAGCGTTGAAAAGGCCTACTCCTAAACCATTACTTGTACGACCTGATATTTTGGTTGCATTGATCATTTTTGTTTCCAAAGGATTCTCTACGACAATTTCATTTTCGAGCAGTTCATCATCAGAGATGTTATACCCTTTGGGCTTTGAACCTATACGCCTTGAGTAGAAAATGCCCCCCTTCCGAAAAAGATCCATCCCTTCTGTAAAAAAGGGACGTTGTTCGCTGTATTGTACTTCATAAGGTGAGATATTTAGCACTTTATCATCCGATTTTACCTGTCCAAAGTCTGGGATTAGAGCCATGTCAAGTGTGAAACTTTCAGAGATTCCATATTTTAAATCCATTCCGCCATTGAAGCGGAAGCTTACAGATTCTGTATCGGGATACTTGTTTAGGTACGATGAGATGTAAGGGCTAAAGGAAAGTCTAATGGGTGCATCAATATTGCTAATGCCAGCCAATTCGCCCGATTGGTTTACAATACCCGAAATAGAATTATCGATTGGATTCCACGAACTCCATTCGTTGTATCGTTTTATTAATCTCCTAAAATTTATGCCCCAATTTTCATTTGTACGGCTTGAGAATCTTAGAGCGGAGAAAGGAATTTTAAATTCTGCAATCCAACCGTTTTTAGTAATTGTAACCCTGGAATCCCAAACAGCATCCCAGCTACGATCCGTGCTTGTTCCTGTATATCGGATATCTGTTTGAACTCCAGATGCAGAAACGATAAACTCAAAGTAGTTGATTCCATCGTTGTAAGGGCTTACTAAAACAGTGAAAGCATCGGCTTTAACCCGGTCAGAATTGTCCCGTTGACCTAGTTCTCGAAAAATTTTATCAGGTTCATCGTCATATAGAATGGCACCAATGTATATTGCATTATCATCAAACAAAATCCGTACTTCGGTTTTTTCTGAAGGGAATGAGCCATTGAAGGGCTCATATTGGGTAAATTCATCTGCAATTTTAGCTTCGCCCCACATTTCTTCATCCAGATTTCCGTCTATTCTAATATGTTCAGATATTCTGTGAGCTTCAATGAGTCGTTTACTATTAGATATGCTTTTTACACCTTTAGAAAAAGATGTAAAGTGAAAGAAGCATAGAAAGGGGAAAAGAAACAGAAATCTTTTTACCATCAATTGATCCTTACAATTTTATATACTTTTATTATTTGAAAAGCTAATTTAGGAAAGGTTTAATATATTTTACCTGCAATATGATATGATTTACATCATTAATTATATCCATGAAGTTTACTGGTAATAAATAAAAAAATGGTTGTTTTAATTAAATAAACCAACCATTTGCTGTTTTGAGATCTGTGTAGTTAAAAAAAATTAATTATTTTTTTGAGTAATCCAGCTAATAATCTCTTCGGAATCGGGTTTTTGACGTGGCGGTATTGTCATAACCATGTGCCCTTCCTCATCGATAAGAAATTTTTGAAAGTTCCATGTAATATCTGTATCTAAAACTCCATTTTGTTCCTTCGATGTTAGCCATTCGTAAAGTGGATGTATATCCTTTCCTTTAACCGACAATTTAGCCATCATAGGAAATGTTACACCATAGTTTTGGCTGCAGAATTCACGAATTTCTGTGTTTGTGCCAGGCTCTTGATTCAAGAAGTTATTGGCCGGAAAGCCGATAATAACGAAATTTTGATCTTTATACTGGCGGTAAACCTTTTCAAGCAGTTCGTATTGGGGTGTTAAACCGCACTTGGATGCAGTATTCACTACCATAACCTTTTTGCCCTTAAGCTGCGAGAGGGGATAGTTTTCTCCCTCAAGAGTTGTAACCGTGAAATCGTGAAGGGTTTTGGTTTGAGCCATTATAAAATTTGCCGCAACGATTGTTGCTATAAACAGGGTTATTGTTTTCATTTTGGTTTAATTTTTTTTGATAAACTTATTTTAATAAACAATTAAACTAGGAAAAAGTTTACAAATAAAAAATGGCTGTCAAGTGCTGACAGCCAATATTATATGAATGTGCAATTTGTTACAAAGGTTCAGCAGGATTCATTACATTCCATTTTTTCCATGCAGGAGTTCTCCAGGGTTTCATGTAGCGGAGAATATGATCATCATGCGGTTTTGCGGTTACGTACTCAAAATCCTCCTCAACAACACTGCTGCGTTTGTTGGATGTGCCACCATAGAAAGCTTCAAAGTGCCGATACTTCACGATGAAAGTTCCGAACGAGGCCATTGCTTTGGGATCTAACTTAATGGTTATTGGGTTTGGAAGGGCGAAGTGTTGCCGAACGTGATAGGGCAAATTCTCATAGGGAGCGTACCTTGTCAACTCTTCTTCCCCAGTTTTACTTCTGTGTTCATCAAGTTTGTCAAAATCAGTATAAACATGGTAGAACCCTGTTAACGTATATTCACCAGCAGGAAGGTTCTCGGCATAATAAATATTTGTGATGTCGGCCCCTGAGTCGTAGTTACGGAATGGAATCTCTTTGCCATCAGGACCAGTGACAGCTGGTGCCCAACCGCTCCACGCAACATTGTTGGCCATAATGATCTTTCCTTCGTCCTCACGGCCAAACTCAAGAGCGATTAAACTCATATCATCCGAACTGGGTTTGTCAACCTTTGGGAATAGTTGTGCCTTTGCAGTTAATAGCGTTACGAAAAATAACGCTGATGAAACAATAGCTAGTTTTTTCATGATTGATCCTCCTTATTGATTAATAAAAATTATATAATGGTTTGTGTGTTTAAAAAGTCAATAATCTTTTGATTATCCTCAACCCCAACAGGAACTGCGTCGGAGTTGCTAAGTGTAATAAACGCACTGCACTGTACAATGCTATTTAAATGTTGAAGGTTAATTAGATGGTTTTGGTGTACCCTGAAAAACCTATATTCGCCAAGTATATCTTCAAATAAATCTATGGGGATAGATGTAGAAACAAAACCTTTATTATCAAAGTGAATGCTACTTTCCATGGAATTATTCTCAATCCGAACAACTGATTGAAGTGTAAAGATAACATATTGATCGCCATACTTTAAGATTTCCAGATTGCTATCGCACTGCGATAAAAGAGGATTATGGTTAGTCCATTGTTTTATGTTATCAATATCTTTTGAATAGCTTGAGATTTCAAACCAAGTAATAAGCGAATTACGATCACATTTATCATGCTGATCCAAGTCAAATTCTAATGATGTTATGAGTGCTTTTAGCATGAAGTATTTTTATGCAAGTATAAAAATAGAACATGCTCAGAAAAAGGGGTAATAACTATTTGTTGGTATTGGATGAGAATTCGTAGGCTATTTTTTATTTGATAAATAAAATCAACTACAAATCTTCAAGAAGTTTAAATAGCTGATCCCTTTTTCTAACCGAGATGGGAACGTTTTTTCCATCGTAAAAAACCAGCACACCTCCATCAACCTTATCGACCCTTACCACGAAGTTTAGGTTTGCCAAATGACTTTGATGAACGCGGATAAAACCGTATTCCTGCAACATGTCCTCAAAATATTTTAATGGCTTTGATATCAATATTTTGGGTTGATTATCAAAGTGAACCCATGTGTAGTTACTGTCGGCTTCGCATCTAACAATGTTCGACAAAGCTACCAGGTGGATACTATTGGCAGTTTTGAGAACGATTTTCTTTTTCGATAGTCCTGAACTTTCCATATTCTCGAAAAAGGCTTTCAGCTTAACGTTAATATCATCCTCCTGACCCATGTTCTCCTTAAGTTTTTTAAGAGCGTCTCGTAACTCGTTGGTATTTATTGGTTTAAGGATATAGTCGAAGGCTGAAAACTTTATCGCCTCAAGGGCATGCTCCTCGAATGCGGTTACAAAGATCACCTTAAAGTCGATTAGTGGGAAGCGTTTCAGCAAATCGAAACCGGTGCCATCGGGCATTTTTATATCGAGGAACACCGTGTTGGGCTTAACCCTTGATATAAGTTCGTAGCCCTCATCAACGCCAGCTGCCTCGCCGGCAATGGCCACCTCAGGGAAGAACTTCTCTAAGATCATTCTAAGTGATTCTCTTGCTCTGGGTTCATCGTCTACAATCACTGCTTTTATCATCTGATTAATCTTTTTGTTGATTTTTATTGATCAATTACTTTTACAGGAAATCTTAACACAACCCTAGTGCCCTCTTTTCCTTCGGTGTTTAAGTCGATAATTGAAATTCCAAGGTTTGCTTTTCTGGATGACGATATACTTTTAATACGTTCACTAGTAATTGAGGTTGCATAGCTTGTGTGAGTCAATCTTTTTTGCTTATTAATCTCCTTCGATTTTTCAATTCCAATGCCATTATCTTCAATGGTAATGCTAACTATGCTATCGATAATGTCAATGCTTACAATAATTAGTCCCTTATCATTCATATGCATAATTCCATGCTCAATGCTGTTTTCAATGAATGGCTGTGCAAGCATGGGAGGAACCATAAGATGAATTCCTTCCACTTGGGGTGAAACCTCAATTTTATATTCAAACTTATCAGGGAATCTAAGTTTCTGAAGCATTAGGTATAATTCTAAGGTTTTGATTTCCTGATTAATGGGGATGAATTCCGATCGGGAATTCTCAAGAATCAGACGAACCAATCTTGAAAATGAAGATAAATAGTTCCCTGCTTCTTCGGGATTATTGCTATACATAAAGCTTTGAATAGCCGATAGGCTATTAAAGATAAAGTGTGGATTCATTTGGGAAATTAATAATCTTTGTTCGAGCTGTACACTAAGTCTATCTAATTTTAGCTGGCGGATGTATGTATACAAGTATGCTGAAACACCACCAAGAAAAAGTAGGAAAACAAAGGCTCTAAACCAAATTGTACTCCAGAATGGAGGCGGAATAATTATTAATAGCTTAGAGCTGTTTGGCGAAGTTGCCTCATTGTTAAATGATGTATTTACCTCAAAAAGATACTTTCCTGGAGGGATGTTGGTGTAGGAAGCGTTTGATGATGTGGTTTCAACCCACTGAGGATCAATTTTGCTTAACCTATAGCGAAATGTTGTTCCTGGTATTAGCCCAAAGTCTGCCACAGAGAAATTGATCTGAAAAAAGTTTTGAGAATGGTGTAATTTTATGCTGTCATTTTTGGAAAAATGATAACGAACAGGCTTTTCAAAAATGTTGAATTTTGTAAAAAAAACTTCTTCCTGCTTTTCGATATCTTTGGTTATGGTTTCTGGATTAAAGAGAAAAAATCCTTCGTTAGTTCCCCATGCAAGTCTACCATCAGATAACCGGACCGATGATGTTGAAAAATCAATAGAAGGAATGCCATGGGATTTATTGAAAAGATGTAATTCCCCTTTATTGAAATTTATCGAAACCAACCCTTTATTTGTGGCAGCCCAAAGTAATCCTTGAGAATCTTCAAGTAATGAAAAAACTTCCTGATTATTTATTAATCCATCAAATCTAAATACAAAATCGGATTCTATATACGATAAACCCTCATCGGTAGCCACCCATATTTTCCCATCGGATGTTTGTAGGGTTGAGTTTACCTTGTTACCCTGAAGAGAGTAGGGGTTGCTGTTGGCAATAAAATGCGTAATATTACCATTTTCCCTATTAATTTTGTTGAGCCCTCTATCAGTGGTTCCAACCCAGATGTTACCTGCATTATCTTCCATTAAAGTTGACACAAGGTGTGAACTAACTCTGTTATTACCTGGCAGATTTGTTTCAATGACTTCTCCTTTTTTTAGTACGATTTGAAAATGACCATTTTCATTACCAACCCATACAGTATCTTGTCCAAACATTGTGGCAGTATTCATGGCAGGGTTGAAATCGTTGGGGGGGGCAATTAATTCTATCTGCTTAACTTTTCTCGATGAAATACAATTACTGTAAAGCCCAAGGGGAGTAAAACATATAATTGAACCATTTTCTAGCATTACAAAACTAAGAATGGGTGAATCAAGTATTTTTGAAGATTGTGAATAACTGAACTTACCTGCTAAAAGTGAGTCGATACTATAACAATAAAGACCATTTTGAGTGCCAAACCATGCAGTTTTATTATCTAAAACAAAATGGTGAATTCTGTTAGGGGCTTCAAATGGAGATAGCACATGCCATGTTTTTTCAAATTCTTTTTTTGATTTCTTAAGAATGAATAGATTAGAATCACCTGAAACAATTATTGAACCATCTTCAGCAACTTTTATGTTGTCAATGTTTTCTCCCTGGATGCTATGGTTATATATTAGTATAGCATTAGAATTAAAAATTAAAACCCTTTTGTTTTCGAGGATATAAACATTACTATTTTTGATAGCTATAGATATAGGGTCTAAATTGCCGTTATAGAATTGAAAGAATCCTTTATCCAGACTATAACCAATAATACCTTTTTCCGTTCCAAATAGAGTTAGCCCATTTCCGTCAGTTTCCATGCAGGTAATGTTATCGAACGAAAAGGGTAAATTGTTCTTGATTCCATATTCCTCTTCATTCACAAAATTCATAGAGGAAACGTAAGCCAAATATTCTTTGCTTTTAGTGTTGTATTGGTAAATTATATTGCTTGAAAAAGATAAAAAGAATATTGATCCAAACCCATCGTTAAGAATCTGGTTAATTGATCTTGAATAAGGCTTTTCAAATGTGATGTAGTGTTTCTGAAAAACTCCTTTTCTTCTATCAAAATAGGTTGCCCCATTGGCACCCCAAAAGCCAACTAAAAATGATCCATCGTTTAATTCAACAAAAGCGTTGTACCAATCTCTTTTTAGGGATGTAGGATCAAGTATGTACTTAGTGAAGCATTTTGATTTTAAATCGAAAGAATTCATTCCTACCCCAGCCCAAAGACCAACCCAAAGAGTGCCCTGCCTATCGAAGTAAAGGCTAGATACTCTATCGGATGCGATGGCACATTTTTCCTTTGGATTACTTTTGTAATTTAGAAAATTAATTTCATCGGGTTTCCAAACATTTATACCATGATCGGCTGTTCCAATGTACAACTCACCTTCCTTACTTTGTGCCAATGAAGTAACGCTATTTGACGAAAGGCTTAAATCGTAATTAGGTATATTGTAGTAGTACGAAAAATGAGAATTTTTTTTGCTTAGTAAGCTTATCCCATTTCGTGTTCCTATCCAAATATTTCCAACTCTATCGATATAGACTTTGTTAACATGATTGTTAATAAGAGATAATGCATTGTTCTGATTGTTTCGATATATAGAAAACTCTTTGGTAATTGTATTTAATGAAACTAAACCATTTCCTGTACCAAACCATACGAAACCATCCGAATCTTCAGAAATTGAATATGTTGAGGTTGTATAAATTCGATTAAACTTCTCGGTTTCAGGAAAGAATTGGTAAATCCCATCAAGCCCTACTACAAACCATTCTCCATTTTTGGTTTCAATTATGTCGCCAATATCATTATCCCTTTTACTTTCCTTTTCAAATCCTAAAGCATTTATTGTACGAATGGTCTTATTTTTAATGTCGAATCTCATCAATGGGGTACTCCTTCCACCTAGCCATATGTTTTCATTTGAATCGTGAAATAAAGTATGATAACGATAATATGATTGTTTAACAGATGTATGAGATACATGTTCCCAGTTATTCTCTGTAATGTGGTAGGATGTAAGAGTTCCTTCAAGGGTCTCAATCCATAGTGTATTGTTAGATTTTATGTAAAGAAGTTTACGAATATGGTTTGTACGAGGAGTGTTTTTATTTTCTGTTTGTGCCATATAACGTTTAATCGTACCATTTTTAAGCGATAGTCGGCAAAGGCCTTCTGTTGTTCCAATCCATAGGTTTTCATTACCATCTTGAGCCAATGATGTAATAGTATTACCTGGTATTGAAAGAGTATCATCGAAAATATTTCTATAGTTTATGAACTCATACCCATCGAATCGGCTAAGCCCATTTTCAGTGGCAAACCACATAAAACCTCGGTTATCTTGTAAAATATCATTGATACGATTATTAATGAGACCATCCTTAGTAGTATAGTTTACAAAACGGGTATAAACATCTGTATTATATGATTGGCATACAGCTAAATTAATATTGAAAATCATTAAGATACATAAAAAAAAGGATCTAAAAGCCATAAAAATTCATGTAAGTTTGAGATATTAATGATTTCAAAAACAATATAATAAAGTTTATTATTCTGGGTTTAGATTTGTTTCCAATAGTTCTCGGAGGTTAAGGTTTGTAATATTTTCGTGAACTTTTCCTTCCACAGCAAAGGAGACAGCTCCTGTCTCTTCGGAATTAATCACAACAATTGCGTCGGTATTTTCTGTTATACCAATAGCAGCTCTATGGCGAAGACCATAAGAGGGAGGGAGGTTTGTTTTTTCCGAAACAGGAAGTATACAACGGGCAGCATGAATTAGGTTATTTTTGATAATAATTGCTCCATCATGAAGTGGGCTGTTTTTAAAAAAAATATTCTCTATTAAACGGCTAGATGTTTCGGCATTTATGATATCTCCTGTTTCAGCGTATAATGTTAAATCTGATTTTCGGGTTATTACAATGAGTGCCCCTACCTTTCTTTCGGACATGTTTCTACAAGCTTTAACTATTGCTTCAATATTAACAGGGTTTTCCATTTTCTTACCCCTTAAAAAAAATATATTTTCGAAAGAAAAGCGGTTTTTTGAAAAGTAACGTGTGCCAATCAGTAATAGGAAACGTCTTATTTCTTGTTGAAATACAATTATCAATGCAATAACACCAACCCCAATAATTTGCCCCAGTATACTACTTAGCAACTCCATGTTAAGTGCCCTCACAACAAGCCAAAGAAGGTATACAAAAAAAATACCCATAAAAATATTGATGGCAACTGTTCCCCTTATCAGCATATAAATTTGGTAAAACAGTAACGCAACGAGTAAAATATCAATTACATCAAGGACTCGAATACTAATAAAGGTTGTAATAAATTGTAAAAGCATTTGTTAAGAATGTATTGTTTAATTATTCTGCTATTGTTTCAATCTGAGTAAGTGACACCAATTTAATTGCCTGAACTGCCTCCATAACATCGTGAACCCTTAGTATTTTTGCTCCATTTAGCAAAGCTATTGTATTTAAAATGGTGGTACCATTCAAAGCATTTTCAGGTTTCAGCTCCAATGGTTTATAAATCATTGATTTTCTCGATAAACCAACTACAATCGGTATGTTTAGGATTCGAAAAGAATCCAAATTTTTAAGAATGCAATAATTATGCTCAAGGGATTTGCCAAAACCAAATCCTGGGTCAATTAATATATCATTAATTCCCAATAGATTGAGCTCATTAATCTTGTTTGAAAAGAATGAGAATAGCTCCTTTACCACATCATCGTACTTTGGATCATTTTGCATGTTCTGTGGAGTGCCTTTCATGTGCATTACTATATATGGAACGTTAAGTTTTGCAACGGTTTCGTGCATATTCTTATCCATTTCCCCTGCAGAAATATCGTTGATTATGTTTACAGCAAAATCTTCAACCACTCTTTTCGCAATGCTTGCCCTAAAGGTGTCAACCGAAACAATGGCTTCAGGAAAATGTTTACGTACAATTGCTAAAGCCTTACTAAGTCGCTTGATCTCTTCTTTATCCGATACTGGTTTTGAACCTGGTCGTGTTGAGCAAGCTCCAATATCAATTATTTTACCCCCCTGATTTAAAATTTCCTTGGCGCGCCTGTAAATCCTATATTTCATTTTAAATCGACTTCCACTATAAAAGGAATCGGGAGAAACATTGATGACTCCCATTACTAGAGGGGCTGAAAGGTCAATTAATTTTCCCCTGCAGGAAAGAGTATGCGTTGCAGAAAAGAATGAGTGAATCTCTTCCATCATTATGCTTTTCGGTTTGTTTTCGTTGCTAAAATACGAAACATTTAGATAAAATCGCCTTTAATGATCAATGTGTTTTTTCTACCTAATAACTTCTTAACTTATTTTATAAATGACTTTCGGTTTAAAAATGTAATTTTGCAATTTTGATAAATCATTACAAAAATTATATGAGTTTTATTGTCATCGAGGGACTCGATGGAGCAGGAAAATCAACCCAGCTTAAACTGCTGGAAGATTTTTTATTAAATCGGGGGAAACCATGTGAGTCCTTACATTTTCCCAGGACAGATTCTCCTTTTTTTGGCGAGTTGGTAGCACGGTTTCTACGTGGTGAGTTGGGAAAACTTGAACAGGTTGATCCATATGTAGTAGCACTTCTTTATGCTGGCGATAGAAAAGATGCTGCTGGTATTATTAACCAATGGCTAAACGATGGGAAAACCATTCTTCTGGATAGGTATGTTTACTCAAATATTGCTTTTCAATGTGCTAAACTCAACAGAATTGAAGATCAAAGAAAACTTAGAAATTGGATTTACGATTTGGAATTTAATTACTTTGGCATACCAAAACCTGATCTGAATATCTTTTTAGATGTGCCATTTGAGTTTACAAAATCTAAACTAACAGAAAACCGCGATGGTGAGGACAGGGACTACCTTAAGGGCAGTGTAGATATCCACGAAGAGAATTTAAGTTTTCAGGAGAAAGTTAGGATGGTTTACCTTGATCAAGCTGTTTTTGATCCTAATTACACGGTAATTAATTGTTCAGATCAAGATGGTGGGATGGAGGATAAGCATCTTATTTTTGATAAAATTGTAAAATCAGTAGTAGAGCGTTCAATTGTATAAAATAGAACATTAATATGTTAAGGTTTTTAGTTTGGATTTCGAGGTATTTACTTGCATTTACTTTTATTTTCTCAGGTTTTGTAAAAGGGGTTGACCCTCTTGGTTCTGCATATAAATTTTCAGATTATTTCGTTGCATTTAATCTTGGTTTTTTGGAACCACTTGTCTTATTCTTCTCATTTACTCTCTGTGCAGCAGAGTTGTATATAGGATTGCTGCTTTTACTAAGGGTAAAAGATACCATTGCCATTTGGGGTGCATTCATTTTTATGGCGGTTTTTACTCCTTTAACTTTGGCACTTGCAATTTATAACCCTGTATCCGATTGTGGATGTTTTGGCGACGCTGTAATTCTTACAAATTGGGAAACATTTTTTAAGAATATTCCAATACTTCTTGCTTCATTATTGCTTTTAATTTACCGAAAAAAGCAGATTCCTTACTTTAACACATATTTAAATAACATTTTGGCAGTTGTCTTACTGGTCATTTCTTTTTTCCCTTCTATTCATGGATATCGCAATTTGCCACTGATGGACTTCCGTCCTTACAGTATAGGAACAAATATTCCTGAAGCCATGTCGATACCACCAGACGCATCAATGGATGAGTATAAAACGACACTTTTTTATGAGAGAGATGGAGTGATTAGAGAATTTACAGAAGATAATATGCCTTGGCAAGATTCGACATGGAAATTTGTCGATAGCAAATCTGTGCTTGTAAAGAGAGGCTATACCCCTTTGATTACAGATTTTTTGGTTTTTGATTTCGATGCTTGGGATATTACCGAAAGCATTACTTATTTTCCGGGTTACTACATACTAGCAGTATCTTACAGACTTGATAAAACTAATAAACAATCATTTGAAAAGCTCAATGAGATTTACTTTAAAGCCAAGGAACAGGGTATTGGTTTTGCTTGTCTCACCGCTTCTACGCCCGACGAGATTGATCGATTCATTAGCAATACTGGTGTTGCCTTTCCTTTCCTGCTTGCCGATGAAATTATGTTGAAAACTACCATTAGGGCCAATCCAGGATTAATTTTACTTGATAGTGGAACAATAATTGGTAAGTGGCATCATAGGAACTTCCCTGATTCAAAATTTTTTGAAGGGAATTTAACATCAAAATCCCTAACCTCGCAGAGGTTAACAAATAGGAGGATTTGGAGTATTGCCATTATTGTTAGTGTTTTTGCGCTATTTTTGGGAACCCGTTTGCTGAAGGTTTTTATAAACGATTTTCAAAAGAAATAAAAATATTCTATAATATTACTGAATACCAACCTCTTCCACCTGTATTACTTCACCAGTTTCTATGCTGTAAGCAAAGCAAACTATATTCATATTGTCAACATTCCATTCTGAATTCAATATACAGTTTACACTTATGGTTTCAATGTCATCAATAGCTGCTCCATCAGGGAAAATATTTGTTCCCCATGTTCCATTCATAGAGTTTCTGAATACATGATTATGCACGTAATCTGGAATAACTCCATCGGGGTAGTCCGAATCATCATTCGTTTTTTGGGGTGATATCAATCCACTTTCGGTTAAGAAGACGCAAACATACATGCTTTCCATGGATGAAATGGCCGTGGCTGTTACAGTTACACATAACTCACGTGTACTAGTGTTGTAATCCTTGTTAATTTGAAGTTTGAGTTTTGGTTCCTGTGAAATGAGATCAGCAGCAACCGTTGCCCATTCTGTAGTTCCTAATACTTCACCGTTATTTCGATTTACTAATCCCGAAGGGTATGAATTAACCCCAAAATGGCCTTTAAGTTCTTCACCCGTGGGAGTTTTGTAGTTTATTGGAAAGCTTGCATTGGTATTGGCAAAAAAACCTGCATGGTAAGCTATAATAATAAATTGATCTCCATAAAGTTCATCGAGTTGGGTTGCAATTTTGGCACCAGCAGGACAGTTGGGGCATTGATGTCCAGTGAATTCCTCTAAAAGTACCTTTTGCAATACCTCACCTGTATCGGGTGGTTGAATTATTGTATTTGTATATGGTTCTTCTACAATATCACAGCTAATGATAATTGCCATAAAACACATTAATAATATAGGTAGCTTATATTTATTCATTTTAAAATAATTAAAAAGTAGTTGAAAAAGTGATTCCAGCGGCGTAAGCTGCTGGTACCTTACGGCAAATTCCACCTACACAAATAATTCCTTCACTTTGTTTTCCATAGCTTATCGATAGTCTATGCGGCCCTTTATTAAAACTCATATTTATAGAGTAGTAATGCTTTCTTAGGTCTTTTTCTTCATTACCGTAGTTGTACTGATCGGATAAGGAGAATGTCCATTTTGGAGCGATGGAAAACTCAGTTAAAACCATTGCCCAACTACCATTATCTTGCTTAGTTTGTAAGTGTTGGGCTTCAAACCTTATACTTTTGCGGTTTTGTAGTCTTCGAGCAATGTCAGCATAAACAATCCATGCATTAACGGGTTCTTCACCCGGATGACCCTCAATTACCGCTTTATTGTAGTATTGACTGGCAAATCCAGCAACCAATCTTAGATCACGGGATAATCTACGATTTACCTCAATTGAAATATCATGGAAATACTTTTCGTCACCAATTTTGCCAAGGCTTGATTTATAGCCCAATGTACCCGAAGTACCTATGGCAAGTGTGTCGTTAACCTTTTCTTTATCAATAGAATTAGCGATTGAGGCACTTAACTGAATATTTGTACCATATTTGCCTCCAATTTTGGTGTTTTTAGGGATTAAGTAGTTAACCTGTCCCAATGCTCCCACCTCGCCGGTGGGTTGTGTTGCATAGGGATACATACCCGCAAGACTGTACGTATGCTGTCGGGTAGTTGCTGGAAGATAGTTTAACGTGAGGTCGTTTCCCGTTGCAGTTCTGCTTGAACGGAAATCCATATTATCAATGTACTTGGCTGAAGCTAAAAACCCAAACCCTTTCGTTGAGTACGACCCGGTGAAAATTATGGATTCACCATTTTTATAGATTAGGTTGTTTGTGGCTGACGGATCGTTCACTTTCCAGGCGTATTCTCCTGAAAAAAAGAATCCTCCCGTGAATAAAGATGTTCTGGCTGAGAATGCAGCTACATTCTCAGGGAAGTTATAGAGGGGATCCCTATCCTTCTGAAACCGGCTCACCGCGCTAAAGCCAACAGTAAGGTTGGCTAAAGATTCTGGCCGGAAAAACTGGAGTAAACTCCAATCAGCATCAGCACCTCTAATAATACCAGGGCCATTCTCCCAGAAATACCTTTGTCTTCCAATCATTCCTTTGATGGTTAGCCCATTAATAGGACGAACAAGAAGTCGAAACCCATCAAAGGCATTGTCAATGCCTAAATTTTTGTCTTCGTAAGCACGTAGGATTATTCCACTCCCATACTGTTCGTAGAAGTTACCTATGGTAACCTCGTATAAACTATCTGAATAATTAACAAATCGATGGGCTATTCCTTGACCTTCATATCTTGGATCGTAACCCACAAGGGGTGGTTGATAAGCTTCGTAACGTATACCCGCATTAATTCCTTTGTACCGATAAAAAATGTTGCCATAAATGTTGGTTCGGATGTACTCAGGCACCTCTTCGGCTCCAATAATTGTGTCGCTGAAATAGTAGTTTGATTCAGTATAGATATTTCCCTGTACTGTGGCTTTCTCAATAAAATCCTGACCGTACACATTGCTAAGGCTTACCAGTAGTAAACTACTAAAAGTCGCTGCCTTAAAGAAGCTTTTACAAAAGAAGTTTTGCATTTAAAAGTATGTTGGAGAATTATTTAGGAGAATGTAAGTTTACTTAACCAGTGCCTTAATCTTTTCAAACATTTCGTATTCACTACCATCGGTATAGTTTGTATGTTGATGAACAATTTCGCCTTTACCATTTAGGATGAAGGTATGAGGAACGTTAGTTACTCCCATAGCTCGTCGAAGATCGCCATTGGAATCGAGGTAAAATTCATACTCCCAACCCCTTGCGTTTACCATTGGTCTAACGTTATTAACGGTTCTGGCATCGTCAATGGATATGGCTATTAGCTTTACACCAGTTTCGTCCTGCCAATCCTCGTAAAGATCAGCAATTGCCGAGAGTTCCTTGATGCATGGCCTGCACCACGAAGCCCAAAATGATATAATGATTGGTTTTCCCTTATTATCAATTTGTGAGGTGGAGAAATCACGCCCTTCTAAAGTTTTTATTGTAGCCACAGGTAGTTTTTGTGACCTAGCTTCTTGAGCATAAATTGCAGAATGGCAAATCAGCAGAAGAACGGATATTACAAGTAGTGTTTTTATTTTCATTGTTTTAAAATTATAGTGTAAACCAAAATGGTGTACAATTATCAAGCCTTTATATTTTCACAATGAAGTAGCCTGTTGAATTAATTCTAACATAGCCCCGATCTCCACATAAATTCTGGAGATCGGGGTATTATTAGCTGTTTGAAATAAAAAGGTACATTGATAAGATTATCCTTTTTAAAATAATCGATCTATTTAACAATTAACTTCTTCGTTACTGTATCGCCATTAGATAAAGAAATTTTAATAAGATAAACTCCCTGAGGTTGTTTGATGTTTAACTTGAGTTCGGAATGCTCAAGATTGTAGTTACTGCTAAAAATCAAACTCCCAGTAATTGTATAGATATCAACGGATACTTGACCAGCCCTATTTGGAAGGGTAATGGTGAAATTACCATCGGTTGGGTTAGGATAAATGATTGCAGCAAGTAGTTCGTTTGCTTCAACGCCTGTAAGCAGAAGAACTACATCAACAGCAACATCATCATTATTAACTAGAAGCGTTCCATTAAATGCATCAAAACCATCCTTACTAACGGTGTAGTCGTATTCACCATTAGTTAAAATAATTGAAGCAAATCCATCTTCATTGGTAGTAAGAGTTTCTTCGTTAATGGTTATCGTTGCACCTTCAATAGCTTCATCATCTTGATCAGTAACGTTGAAAGTAACGTTAAACTCTACTTTCAGCATTTCAACCTCTACAAGCAAGTCCTCACCATTTACTTCAAATTCTCCTTCAAATGTTTCGTACATATCCATTTCAACAGAGAATGAATATTCACCATCTTCAAGTTCAATGCTAACCATTCCATCCTCATCGGATATAAATGTTTCGCTGTTGATAGTAATTGTAGCTCCCTCAATGGGGTTTTCGGTTAAAATATCTGTTATCTGAAAAGTGACTGTATAGACAGGTTCCTCGATTATAACCGAAGTAGTGTATGTGTTGATTATCAAACCATCGGAAGAAGTGATAACAAAATCAATTGGTTCGGTAAAATCCATTGGCTCATACTCGTTATCTTCTCCTGGAAGTGGATAGATTGTTGCTCCCTCTGAAATGGTAATGGTAGGAGTGAGCGAAGTTATATCAGTTCCAAAGGCCACGGTAACAGTAATAGTTGCCAAATTATTTTGAACAGAAGATATTTCAACACTTAACGGTTCGGTTTCAACAAAGTCAAAATCAATGATATTAGCTGCGCTTACTGAACATTCAACCATTTTTGATTGTAAAACCTCTTTCGTTGCATCATTTTGAACAAATACAACCAGAGTTAAATCATCATACTCTTCCACAAATGTGCTTGACATATCCTGTGTGAAGGAGATGTTAAATGGCTCACCATCAACAAAGTTAACAGTTGTTCCATTTGCATCAGGTAACATTTTCATCATAACCCACTTGAATGATGTTTCTCCGTTTGAACCAACATTACCCGTTGTTACATTCTCTACTACTGCTGCCCTTAGTTTTAAACCAGAAGCTGTTATGTATGGTGTAACTTCAATATCAGCATGAACAGTTGTTCCTTCAACATAACTATTTGCGTTTATGGTGAAATATGAGTTTTTTGATTGCTGATAAGTAAAAGCATTGTTAAGACCAGTTGCAGAAGTTGCCGTTGATTCCCCACCTGTGAATAGCATGGGAACTGCATTTACACCATAGTAAACTCTTCTTACACCACCTTCGGCATTATAGTATGGATCACCGCTACCTGGCCAGTTCATCTGGTATTTAATAATGGCAAACTCTCCAAGATGATCATTTAGAAATGGGGTAAATGTATTCACATTAAATGTGTAACATGGGGGACATGTTGAGCTTGTAAACGATTCGAATAGAGGCAAATTTGGTACGGTTTGCGAGGCAACACTTACGGTTTTACTAAGGGTATTGTTTGATGGATCATCGTCATCCCCGGCTCCGTTAATATTATTTGCTAAAATGGTGATATTGTAGTTTCCTGGATTTGCCTGCCATTGCTGGTTAAAGGTATATGTATAAGTTTGACCGCTGTTAAGCGTAATCCCTGAAACATTCTCGATAATAGCATCATCATCGTTTATTTGGTACTGTATATCGAAAGAACTAATCGAGTTTACTCCTACATTTTTCAATGTAGTAACAACATCATAAGTTCCTTGAGAGATGTATGAATCAAAAGTGATTGATTCAACAGCCAAGTCCATATCATAAGGAGTGTACAGTGAAATATCATCAATAAACCAATAATCAATCTGGTAAGCGTTTCCCGAAAGAAAAAAGCAAACCTGAAAGGTTGAAGATCCAAAATCACCGTTGGTTATTGGAATATCCCTGATCTCGGGACCAATATTGCCAGTAGGTGATGATGTCCAAATATTATTCCAGTCACCTGAATTCGATCGGGTTGCTACACCAATGCTATATCCAGCGCCATAATGATCAACGAATTGTTTAAACTGAAAGTTTAAGCTAGAAGCAGAAGATACATCTACAACAGGTGAAATAAAACGTGTTGTTAAAGTACCTTGTGTGTACATAAACCTTAGTTCTGGAGCTATTCCACCTGCATTTGCACTATTATAAACAGTCCATTGTGAGGTGTAGTTTTCAATAGTCCACCCGGATGGGAGAGTACCTGAACTGAAATCTTCGCTGAGATGTTCAATTCCATACTTTGTTTGTGCTAAGAGCAAACTAGTTGATAGCAATAAACATAGAAGTAAATAGTTTCTTTTCATTGTTCTAAAGCGATTTAGTTATAATTAATAATCATTCCTGCAAATATATTATGTTGGTTTATAAAAATGGGTATTTTTGCGGAAAAATATATTAACAAATCTAAATCCTCATATATGAAAATTAATGCTATTACCATTTTTCTTTTTTTTATTGTAAGTTTTCTATCTGCTTCTGGGCAAAATCTTCAGCTATATTATAACGAGGTTGAAGTTAGTAATGCAGAGATAAATATTGATGAAATAACATCTGAAGATGAAATAAAACTAGTTATAAACATTAAAAATAACTCATCCGATGCCATTGAAGTTAAGGTTAGAAAAAATGTTCGTGAGGATATTGATGGTGCAGAGAATACTTTCTGTCTGGGGAGTTGTTTTGATCCTTCTGTAACAGAATCTCCTACATCGATTATTATTGAAGGTGGTGAAACAACAGGATCTGATGATTTTTATGTTTTGTACCTACCTCATGGAAACGTTGGAAATGCTCAGATTATTTATGAAGTCTTCAATGTTGAAGATGAAAACGATAATGTAACCGTAACGGTTAACTTTTCTTTTATTTCATTGAGTGTTTTGCTATTTTATAATGATATTGAAGTTAGCAATGGAGAGATAAACATAAATGAACCTACTTCAGATGGAGAAATCAAGGTTGTAATTAATATTAAAAATAATTCTGCACAAGCCATTGATGTTAAGGTTAGAAAAAATGTTCGTAATGATATTGATGGTGCAGAAAATACTTTCTGCTTGGGCAGTTGTTTTGATCCTACTGTAACAGAATCGCCCACATCCCTAACTATTGAAGCAGGAGAAACAACAGGTTCAGACGATTTTTATATTTTGTTTCTACCTCATGAAAACACTGGTGAAGCTCAAATAATTTATGATGTGTTTAATGTAGATGACACCAATGATATGTCATCAGTTACACTAAACTTTACTATTGTTCCTACAGGTATTAATGCTCTAAAAAAAGAAGTTTTCATAAGCGCTTTTCCCAATCCAGCGTATGGAACCAGCTTATTCATTAATTATAGCTTACCACAATTTGAACAGGCTTCCATTTCAATTTGCAATATTCTTGGCGTAGAGATTTATAATGAGAGTATTATGAATACCTCTGGTAAAATTGAGGTTGATATTAGTAGATTGCCAAAAGGGATTTATCTCTATTCACTTGAAAGCAACGGAAGAAAGCTGAGCACTAATAAATTGATGATTGCAAGATAATAATTGCTCATTGAGGCAATACTACATGCATAAAAGGGACTGTTTTTTTAACAGCCCCTTTTATGTATAAATTATAGCTATTTAACTATGTTTTTTGATGATTAGTCAAAGTTCTCCTGTGTGTTTGTTGTAATAATTAGATAAAACTACTTTATTTGGAAACCCTAAGAATTACTAGCCGTATTATTTTTTAATTGAATTAGAGTTTTTTATTACCTAAATTAATTTGCATTTTTTTATTAATTCCTTTTCCATTATGAAAAAAGTGGTATTTATTATTTTTTTGGTTAACGTTAGTTTGATGTCTTTCATTTATTCTTTTTCTTGTTTTGGTCAAATAGTTAAAGAGGCAACCCCTCCAAGTACGATTTATTCTTTCAAATTGATTAATCCTCCATTAGATTTTTCTCCAAATTTTGACTGGAATAAAATACTTGATGAGGACGATCAGGCACAGAAGCAGGGCTCACCTTTGCGAGCAGGATTTTCCATACCAATTGGAATGGACATTAACAACTCTGGGGAATGGACAAAACTGCCCGATGGAAGAATGATATGGAGAATATCGCTTTTTGCCAATGGTGCAACTGCCTTGGGAGTAGTTTTCGGTGAGTACGAACTCCCAGAAGGATCGGAGTTGTATTTATACAATGAGGGAAAAACTATGGTTAATGGTGCCCTTGGTAGCCATAATAACAACGAGGCAAAGGTTTTAAGCACAAAGGTCCTATATGGCGATATTATTACCATTGAATATATTGAAAAGCCAAATCATGCTAATAAGAGCATTATTGAAAAAATGGGGATAAAAGAAGATCACCTTCATGATGTTCAAGGAATGGCATTAAATCATGTATTGCTTCTTGACCCTAATGGCTATGTTTCTGCATCAACCCTTAGAATCGATGAATTGATTTATATGTACACTGATGTGTACGCAGTTTTTGATGGAAGCAAGCCCAATACAGGTGGCTCGGATCTATGCCAAATAGATATTAATTGTGAAGTTGGCGATAGTTGGCAGAACCAGAAAAGAGGAGTAATACATAACCTCAACAGGATTGGAACAAGTTGGTATTACTGTTCTTCTTCTTTGATGAATAATACCCTTCAGAACTTTATACCTTACGTTTTATCAGCATTTCATTGTGGCGAAGGAGCATCCGATGCTGATAGGAATGTATGGCAGTTCTACTTTAACTACGAACGCCCTAATTGTGGATACGGTACTCCACCAACCACCGATATGATGACTGGTTGCGATTTAAGAGCTCAGGCTTCCATTGCAGGGGGATCGGATATGCTTCTGGTGGAACTTAAAAGTAGCGTTCCATCTTCTTATAACCCTTTCTTTAATGGCTGGAACAGGGATGATATTACCTCAGGCTCTGGAGCTAGTATCCACCATCCAAGCGGTGATGTGAAGAAGATATCAACCTATTCAACCAATTTGGTTTCATCTAGTCCCAACATCGGAGGTACTGTCATGGCTACAAATTCTGCATGGAGAGTAATCTGGTCGTCGAATGTGAGTGGACATGGCTGTACCGAAGGGGGTTCTTCGGGTTCCCCTTTATTCAATGCCGATGGGCTAATAGTGGGTACTCTTTCAGGGGGGAGTTCAACATGTGCCAACCCAACAAATCCTGACTTTTATGGAAAGTTTGCATATCACTGGGAATCGAATGGAACAGCAAATGATCTAAGGCTTAAACCCTGGCTCGATCCGTTGGGAACCAACCCAGCTACATTGCAGGGATGGGATCCAACATGGACATCGGATGCACCTGTTGCTGAATTCTCTGCAAGTGCAACCAATGTATTCTCCGGGACTGAGATATCATTCTCTGATTTATCTACGAATGGTCCAACCGAATGGTTCTGGGAGTTCGGAGAGAATGCATATCCGGAAACTTCTACCCAACGAAACCCAAAAGTTACATGGATAACACCTGGAACATATAACGTATCGCTTACAGTAACGAATGGTAATGGTTCCGATACTGAAACTAAAACAAACTTTATTACGGTTTCAACTCTTCCCGATATACCAACTACAAACCCGGTAACAATTGGCACAGGTACAAGCACTTCTTTATACCCATTTGGTATTGATGGAAGAGTTTCTGGAGCAGCAAATCACGTTCAAAGTGTAAGCCTCTATACTGCAGCTGAGATAGGAGGGGGTGGTTTAATAAGCACGCTAGAATGGTATGCCAATACTGCACGCACAGATGTACGAAACATACAGATATGGATGAAGCACACTGCTGCAACAACCTTATCTTCGGGTACGTTTGCCAGCTATACCTCGGGTGCAACTCAAGTTTACAGTGGAACTTTTACCCCAACTCCTGCAGGCTGGGTACCCATTAATCTTACCTCAAATTTCATCTACAACAGCACCGATAATCTGCTGGTTATTGTTTACGTAAACTCAGCCTCTACTTCAAATATAACCAGTGCTTGCCGATATTCAACGGCTACAAGCAAACACCATCGATGGAATGCAAGGAACAACCCACCCACGGGTAATGGTACAGTTGATTCTAATAGACCAAATATTAGATTAACTTTCTCATCAGATTTAGCTCCCATAGCAGACTTTGGAGTTGATGTTTCATCATTTATTCACCAGGAGAATTTTGATGAATCATGGTTACCTCAAAGCTGGGCAGTGGTTAATACCCACGCAACTAATAATTGGATGCAGGGTAACCCATCGGCTAAACCATATACTAATATAGACCCCAATAATGTTGCATCTGCTATTGTGCCATGGGTTACAGGGGATCAAGACGAATGGCTTATTTCACCGAATATTAGTACTGCCGATTTTGAAGGGCAGGTTATGAAAGTTAAGTTTCATATTGGATTTAGTCGTTCATGGCTTAATCCTGGTGCCACTATGAGCTTTAAAATTTCTGATGATGATGGTGCAAGTTGGACTGAACTATGGAATGCTATAGGAGATAATACATTGCCAGATGGGTCTCAATGGGATTGGCGACTTATTGTAAAAGATATTTCCAGCTTCGCTGGGGGTAACGTTAAGTTTGCATGGCAATACGTTGGGAACGATGGAGATTTAATGGCATTGGATGGTATTAGTCTTTTTATTGAACTTGACGAAATTCTTGAGGTAAACATATTTGAAGGGGAGACAATCTCTCTTTATGATCAAACAATTAATAACCCATTAGTTTGGAAGTGGTCTGCTCCGGGAGGAACACCAACTTCTTCAGTGGAACAAAATCCAACAATTCGCTACAACGTTGCTGGACAGTACACAGTTTCACTTATAGCAGGTAATCCGGCTGGCGAGGATACAAAAACCAAGATAGATTATGTGAACGTTATTGGCCGTCCCCCGATTGCCAATTTTTCCTTCTCGTCAAATTTTTGGACGTCATCCTTCAAGCCATTTTTGCAAAGGGGTGACGATGTGAGTTTTTACGATCAGTCTATCCAGGTACCTACAGCTTGGAACTGGTCGTTTCCGGGTGGAATACCCTCTTCAAGCAGTGCTCAAAATCCTGCAAGTATTGTATATAATATTAATGGAAGTTATTCAGTTTCAATAAATTCTTCCAATGCTCATGGCTCAGATGAATATACAGTAGAAGACAACGTTTTGGTGGGAGGTACACAAGAGATCACAAAGATTAGAGAGGGAGAATCATTGACATATTACGGAACAGGAGTTGCAAACAACTATTGGCCTGGGCATAATCAATGGAGCATAACTGCTTATGCTGATAAGTATGAAAATATTCACGAAGGTACAATAACACAAGTTAGAGTATCTTCACCAATCGCAATAGGAACAGGAAAAAATGTTATCTTTCAAATTTGGGATGATAATAGTGGTGTTCCTGAAAATATTCTTGGTTCTAAAACAGTTGACATTTCTACTATATCAACCACAGCATGGAACACCATTGTTTTTGATGAACCTGTTCAAGTTTCAGGTACATTTTACGTAGGATTTGTAATTTCATATGATCCGAGCCATAATTTTACCACACATCAATTCGTAGTGGTTTGTGTACCAAGTCGTAGCGATGGTTTCAACACTGCTTATTTTCAGGAAGATGGAATATGGTATGATTGGACAAGCGGCATTGGCTTAAACTCATCCATGGCAATTCTACCTGAATTTACTTTTTCAGATAGTGGACCTATTGTAGGAGATGTAAACCCCGATGGATTTGTAAACGTACTTGATGTGGTTTGGTTTGTTGACCACCTAAATGATAACACTCCAGCAGAGTTTAATATGGCTGCAGCCGATGTTAATGGGAATGGCATAGCGGGTGAAATTGGCGATTTTACTGCGCTCATTGATCTAATTTTAAATGGTGCGAAAGATGGTCCGAGTGATATTAAATCCGATGTTGCAACCATTTATCTTAGCGAGGAGGGTTTAATCACATTTACAAGTGATGGAACAATTACTGCTATTCAGTTTGAGTTAACCCCATCAATGGCAGAAATGGAAATTAAACTTTTAGTTGAAACTGATCATAAGCTTGTTTTTAATCAACAAACAGGGAAAGGAGTGATTTATAGCATGAATAACACTACTATTCCGCATGGCGAAGTTGAACTGGTTAGTTTACATAATGTTGATATCGATAATCTGATTTGGGGAAAAGTATTAGCATCTAATATTAATCACCAGTCAGTAGAGGTAATCGCATCAAAGTATAATACAACATCTGCTTCAAATTTTTACATTGATTTTGGATTAACTATTTTCCCAAACCCTTCATATGGAGATTTTTGCGTTAAAATTTTGTTACCTTACGATGCTCAACTTGAATTTCAATTGATTGATTTAGTGGGTAGGTTGATTACTCAATCAACCAAAGAATTCAAATCACAAGGAGAGTGCCTAATAGATTTTAGGGCAGCTCAACTAATTAATCCTGGGGTTTATATCATTAGGGTTAATACATACGACAAGCTGGGAAAAATACTTGTTCAAAAGAATGAGGGAAAAGTATTGATTGTTAAATAATAATTTTATAACTTTATCTCAACATGAGTAAAAAGTAGCAATAGGTTGATGGCAATAAAAAACCATCATTTTTTGCTATTTTTATTAGTTAAGTTATCCAACAATTAACGTTATTTCAATAATTATAATATACCTGAATCTATGAAAGCATATAGGTTTTCCTTTTTATTTGTATGTGCATTACTTTTTCTTAGTGCCACAAATACTGCTAAAAGTCAGAATACATTATCAATAAATTCTACAACTACCCTTCCGGGTAGTGTAGTTTCCATTGAGGTGGTAATGAACAATGCCAACCCTGCTGTAGCATTTCAGCTCGATGTGTCAATCCCTACAGGGTTTTCCTACGATATTGGGTCAATTGCGTTAAACCTTTCCAGGATTACTAATCATGAGATTACTGCAAGCGTGATAAGTGGTCCAAAACTAAGAATAATAAGCCATTCCGTAACAAACGATGAATACACAGGTAGTTCAGGCATTATAGCCACCTTCAATTTAAATGCATCGGGAACATTGGGTAACTATTCATTGAATATTACCAATGCGGTTATTTCAGATGCAAGTGGTAGCCAAATTCTTACTGGTACAACTAATGGAACTGTAACCGTGGCCAAGGGCACACCAGATATTACCTGGCCTACAGCAGCTGCAATTACCTATGGTGCACAGCTTTCATCAGCCACCCTTTCAGGTGGTTCTGCTACTTTTGATGGGGAAACTGTTGCTGGTTCCTTTGCATACATTAACCCAACAACAGAACCTAATGCCGGTACCTATACCGCCGATGTGCGTTTTACACCTTCCAATACAGACCTTTACAATACTGTGGATGGAACCGTTGATGTAACAGTAAATAAGCGCACGCTAACCGTTACAGGCATAGCTGCTGTGAATAAAGTTTACAATGGCAATACAAGCGCAACGTTAAATTTTAGCGGTCACTTATTGAATAACGTAGTTAGTGGCGATGTTGTTAGCATAAACCAATCAAGCTATACAGCAAATTTTGACAGCAAGAATATTGGTGAAGATAAAGCTGTATCTGTAACCTTAAGCCTTACTGGCACTGATGCAGCAAACTACACATTAACTCAACCCACGGGGTTGACTGCCGATATTACGGCAAAAGAGCTAACCATTACGGGTGTTTTGGTTAATAACAAGGTATACGATGGCGATACAGATGCAACTCTGAATCTGAGCTCTGTCGCTTTACTTGGAGTGGTTGGCTCCGAAAATGTTAGCTTGGTAACCGATGGCTACGTTGCTAATTTCAATAGTAAAAACATTGGAACGAATAAGCCTGTTACGATAAGTGGTTTTTCTATTTCTGGTTCTGATATTGGCAATTACACATTAACTCAACCTACGGGTTTAACAGCCAATATAACCGCCAAAGCGTTAACAGTTTCTTCTGGTATTACTGTTGTTGAAAAAGTATACGATGGTACAACTACCGCCACGCTAAATTTTAGTAGTCCTACTCTCGATGGTGTGGTTGGCTTTGAAACTGTTACTTTGATTACGTCTGGCTATAATGCTAGTTTCGATACTAAGAACATCGGAACTGCAAAACCAGTTACCGTGAGTGGTCTGGCTTTGGGTGGTGCAGATGCATCAAACTATACATTAACTCAACCAACTGATTTATCAGGTAATATTACTGCAAAAGCATTGACAGTTTCAAGTATATCTGCTATAAATAAAACATACGATGGTACAACTACCGCTACCCTTAATGTTACTGGATATGTTTTGAACGGAAAAGTTGGCTCAGAAACTGTAACCTTGAATTCTGAGGATTACACTGCCAACTTCAACAATAAGAATGTTGGTAATGCCAAGCCAGTAACCGTAAGCGGTTTATCGTTGGGAGGAGCCGATGCTGGGAATTACACTCTAACCCAACCAACTGGTTTAACCGCCAATATAACAGCAAAAGCATTAACAGTTACGGGTATTACTGCAGATAATAAGGTTTACGATAGAAGTACTACCGCAACCCTTAACTTTACTTCGGCATCACTGGTGGGAAAGATAGGAACGGATGTTGTCTCTATCAATACTTCCACCTATACAGCAACATTCAGCAATTGGAATGTTGGAACAGGCAAAACAGTTACTGTTAGCGGATTAGGATTAACAGGGACTGACGCACCTAATTATACATTAACACAGCCCACAGGCCTTACAGCCAATATAACACCAAAAAATTTAACCATTATAGGTATTTTAGCCATTAATAGAGCCTACAATGGTAATATTACAGCAACTCTAAATTTTTCATCCGCTACATTGGATGGAACAATAAGTCCTGACAATGTTACTATTAACTCAAGTGGTTATTCGGCATCTTTTACTAATAAACATGTTGGTAATGGCAAGGATGTAACCGTTTCGGGTATCATTTTATCAGGAGATCAATCGACAAACTACACCCTATCGCAACCCACTGGCTTAACAGCTAACATAACGGCATTGCCCATAAACATTACCGCCAATTCATATTCAAAAACTTACGGTGATGATGATCCTACTGAGTTAAACTATGATGCTTCAATTTCCCTGGTTGGCGATGATGAATGGAATGGTAATCTTGTCCGAGAAATTGGAGAAAACGTAGGAATTTACGATATTCTAATCGGTACTTTACAGATAGTTGATGGAAATGAAGGGAATAACTACAACCTGAGCTATACAAAAGGCACACTAACCATCAGTACAAGAGCAATAACAATAAACGCTCAGGCTAAAAGTAAGGTGTATGGCGATGATGATCCTGAATTAACGTATACAATAACCGGTTCTATTGCTGCAGGCGATAGGGATGATGGATCATTAACCCGTGTTGAAGGAGAAAATGTTGGAACCCGCCAAATTCAGAGGGGTACTTTGAAGATTCTCAACGGCGAGGATGAGGATATGGAGGAAAACTACAGTATAACATACAATGCTGCAAACCTTACTATTACTACAAGACCAATTACCGTTACTGCCGATGCTAAAAATAAAACCTATGGGGAAACAGACCCACCATTAACCTACCAAATAACCTCCGGTTCGCTTGCCTTTTCAGATAATTTTACCGGGGCAATAACCAGAACAACTGGTGAGAATGTAGGAGTTTATGCGATTAGCAAAGGAACGCTTGCCTTAACGGCAAATTACAATCTATCATTCATTGGTGCAAATTTCACCATTTCATCTAGGGCTATAACCGTTACCGCTGATGCTCAATCTAAAGTTTATGGTGCTTCAGATCCTCCATTAACCTATCAGGTTACTTCAGGCTCATTGGCGGGTGGCGATAGCTGGATGGGTTCATTATCCCGCGTAGCAGGTGCTGACGTTGGAGAGTACACCATCAATCAGGGTACTCTTAGTATTACTCCCGGTGGCTCAAACTATACGATTACCTTCAATGATGCGATATTAACAATTACCCTAAAAGATCTTACGATCACTGCAGATGCAAAGAGTAAAACCTATGGAGCTGATGATCCACAGCTAACCTACACCACAGATGGTTTGGTGGGCTCTGATGCAGTTTCTGGTAGTTTAACTAGGGTATCTGGCAATACAGTTGGTACCTATGCAATTGGGCAGGGAACACTTAGTGCCGGATCTAATTACAACCTCATTTTCACTGGTGCTAATTTTACGATCAATAAAAGAGATTTAGCTATTACTGCCAACAGCTTTATTAAAACTTATCTACAGGAGTATACTTTTCAGGGAGATGAGTTCACTTATACCGATTTATTCTACGATGATACTATTGAAAGCATTTCACTTGCAAGCGATGGAGCAGAAGTTGATGCTGCTCCAGGAGATTATGAGATAACAATCAGTGATGCAGATGGATCAGGCTTATTAAATTATGAAATCCAGTATAATTCAGGAACGCTTACCGTTTCAGATCTTATTGAATTGAATATAATAAATTTAGTTGCAGATAGTAAAGTTTACGATGGTACTCCAAATGCAATTATCTCAAATTGGGGAACATTAAGTGGAGTTGAAACTGGTGATGATGTATCCCTGAATACTACAAGTGCAGTTGCATCTTTTGCCAACAAGAATGTTGGCAGTAATAAAACAGTTACAGTATCAGGATTAGCTTTAGAAGGGGTTGATGCATACAAATATATTATTGGTAACCAAACAACTACTGCTAGCATCACACCCAAAATGCTTACTATAACTCCAGATTCCGATCAGGGTAAGATTTACGGTAATTCAGAACCTGTAATAACCTATTTGCTTACTGAGGGAGTATTGTATGGAACAGATGCATTAAGTGGTGCTCTTTCCAGAAATTCTGGAGAAAATGTTGGTAGCTATGAAATTACCACAGGAACACTTTCTGCTGGAGGAAATTACTCCATTAGCCTCACTTCAGGCGTCATGTTTACCATTGATCAAAGACCAATTACATGGACAGCCGATGCAAAGGATAAGGTTTATGGTGCAAGCGACCCAACATTTACCTATCAGCTAACAGCAGGTTCTTATGTAGGTGTTGATGCAGACAATATCAACGGTTCTCTTTCACGAGTAGCGGGACAGGATGTTGGTGATTATCAAATACAGCAGGGTACCCTTAGCATTGGCGCAAACTATGATGTTACCTTTATTCCTGCTCTTTTAACAATTAATGTAAAGTCACTAACCTTAACCGCCAACGACATTGAGAAGGCCCAGGGTGTTGAATATCAGTTCTTGGGAACAGAATTTACTGCAATAGGACTTGTTACTTCATATGGTGATGCCATTGAGAGCGTTGAATTAATAAGCGATGGAGCTCCTGCTGGTGCAGAGGTTGGAGATTTTCCCATTTTTATTGATAATGCTTCACCAGATTCTGGAACAGAACTAGATAACTATGATATTTCTTACGTTCCAGGCACCTTGTCGGTAGTGGCTAAAATACCTCTTACCCTTGAAGGTATTATTATTCAAAACAAAGTTTACGATGGATCAACCGATGCTAACATAACAGATTGGGGTAGCGTTATTGGTATAGTTGGAGGTGATGATGTGACGGTTATATACACTGATGCAACGGCTTTTTTTGAAGATAAGAATGTGGGTAGTGGTAAAACCGTGAGTATAACTGGACTTACATTAGAGGGAGAGGATGCTCCGAAATATATCATTGGAACACAATTAGCTACTGCAAATATAACTAAACGAGGTCTTACACTTAGCAACTTTACTGCAGATAGCAAATTCTACGATGGAACAACTGATGTTGAAGGCGCTGGATTTGAAGATAATAGGATTGAATTCGATGATTTAGAGTTCACTTTTGATGCTGCTTTCCGCTTTGCTGTGGTTAATACTGCATCAGGAAATCCACGTACAGTTGATTTTACAAATATTCAGCTAAACGGTGGAGTAGATATTGATAACTATAATCTTTTAACCACTAGTGGCTCAGTTGTCTCAGCTATATATCCACGACCCATAACCATAACACCTGAAGAAGATCAGTTGAAAGTTTATGGACAGGTTGACCCCGATTTTACTTGGAACCTTACAGGGGGAACACTGGTTGAGGGTGAAGAGGATATAATAACTGGTAATCTTAGTCGCGAAATAGGTCAGGATGTTGGGCTATATGAAATATTATTAGGATCTCTGAATGCTGGTACAAACTATGAAATTACTCTTACTCCAATTGACTTTGAAATAATTCGAAAGAATTTAACAGTATCGGCAAATGATATTGTTAAATCATTTGGAGTTGAATATATCTTCAGTGGCAGTGAATTTACTGCAGAAGGCTTGGTTGTTAGTTACGGTGATGACATTGAATCAGTTGCACTTCAAAGCGATGGAACTTCTGCTGATGCCCTTGAGGGTACTTATCCAATATCAATAACTGATGTTTTTCCTTCTCCGGGAACAGATCTCAATAACTACAATCTCAATACAGTGGATGGAGAACTAACAGTACTTGATAAGATCATACTTACCCTATCTGATGTGATTGCAGAAGATAAAATTTACGATGGAACCGTAAACGCTTCTATTATATACTGGGGATCGCTTAATGGTGTGGAACCTGGAGACGAGGTTGAACTTGATATTACTGATGCAAATGCAATATTTAGCAATAAAAACGTTGAAAACAACAAGATTGTTACCATTTCTGGTTTAAACCTATCAGGTGAAGATGCTAATAAGTACTATATCGAAGATCAAACTGCTGAAGCTGATATTACACCTCGTGGTTTAATATTAAGCAATTTTATTGCAGATAGTAAGATTTACGATGGTTCAACTGATGTAACCAATGCAGACTTTGATGATAACCGTATTACTGATGATATTCTAGAATTTACTTTCGATGTTGTTTTTGTAAATCCTGATGCAGGAAATAATATCAATGTAAATTTTACCAATATTAACATAAGCGGAGGAATTGATGCAAATAATTATGAATTGAGTTCATCAACTGGTACAGCACATGCTGATATCTATCCAAAACCCATAACTGCTTCTGTTGATGAGGATCAGAGTAAAATTTATGGAGAAGCGGATCCGATTTTAACATATTCATTTGATGAGGATCAGTTGATAGGTGACGATGAGCTATCCGGAGTGCTTGAAAGGGAAACAGGTGAGGCTGTTGGAGTTTACTCGATTAACATTGGAACGCTAACTGCAGGTAATAACTACTCATTATCACTTGATAATGAGGCTGTATTTACAATTTATGGTTTGCTAACCCTCGAAGTTGAACCTCAAGGAACTGGTACTGTTTCGGGAGGTGGGCTATACCTAAATGGTGATCTAATTGATATTTCTGCAATTCCAAATGAAGGATATGTATTTGTTAGCTGGACCAATGAGGAAAGTACTGTTATTAGTACAATACCTGACTTTACATATATCATGCCCACTTCAAGTGTAATTCTTACTGCTAACTTCAGCGAAATTTTACCACAGTATGTTTTAGAGCTGAATGTTAGTCCCGAGGGTGCAGGAACAGTTAGTGGTGCTGGAGAATATATAGAGGGTGCATTGGTTGAGATATCGGCCACACCTTCTGCTGGATATCAATTTGTAAATTGGACTAATGAGGATGAGGAGATTATTAGCACCAATGAAACTTTTACTTTTAATATGCCAGCAAATAATCTTACCCTGACTGCCAATTTTGAGGAATTGCCGCCAGTATTTTATACCTTAACCTTATTAGTTAATCCTTTGGGTGCTGGTATTGCTACAGGAGAAGGTGAATACGAAGAGGGTGAAGAAGTTGAGATTACTGCTACTCCTGAAGGCGACTATGTCTTTGTTAATTGGACGGATATAGATGGGAATATATTAGAAGATGAATTTGGTGATCCCGTTGATGCTTCATTTACATACATAATGCCTGCAAATGATGTTACATTAATTGCCAATTTTGCGTTCGAAGGTCAGTATCAGGTTATCGTTACAATAATCCCAACTGGTTCTGGAATAGTTACCGGAACTGGATCATATTACGAAAATGATGAGGTAACATTAGAAGCAATTCCCAATGAAGATTACCAATTCTTATATTGGAAGGATATTACAGGTAATATTATATCTGAAGAATTGGAGTATAACTTCATTATGCCTAATGAGAATGTTTTGCTTTCAGCAAACTTTGAACTATTACCTCCACCTTTGTACACCTTAACGCTAGTGGTTAATCCAGATAATGCTGGAGTTGTAACAGGAGGAGGAGAATATGAAGAAGGGGATGAGATTGAGGTTTCTGCAGTTCCTCAAGGAGATTATTACTTTGTTAACTGGACTGATACCAATGGCAATGAAGTTGTTGATGGAAGCGGTGACCCAGTTGGTGCGTCGTTTATCTATACTATGCCTGCATCCAATGTTATACTTACCGCAAATTTTGCCATCGAAGGGCAATACGAGGTGGCCGTTGTAATCAATCCAATAGGAGCAGGTGTGGTAACAGGTGCTGGATGGTATTTCGAAGATGACGAGGTTGCCCTAACTGCAACACCAAATAATGGTTATATATTTGAAAATTGGACAGATGATGGAAACATTGTATCTACAGAAGCTATTTATGTTTTTACCATGCCAGCAGAGAATATCTTGTTAACAGCCAACTTTATACCGCTTTATACTGTGACTTTTGTTGTAACCAATCCAGACGAAGAGGCTATTGAAGGGGCATTAATAGTTATTGATCAAGAGAAAGAGCTTATTACCAATGCTCAAGGCATTGCATCCATCGAATTATTAAGCGGAACATACTCTTTCTCTGTTACAGCTGATGATTACTTCGAATACAATGACTCATTTACGGTTGATGACGAAAATATGACCATAAATGTTGAATTGGAGCCTGTTGGAATTGTTTCAAGTATTTTATCGAATTTGGTCGTATATCCAAACCCTTTTAACAATATTATTAACTTTACTCTTGCTGATAAGGTGGATAGAGTAGTAGTTACAAGTTTGGTGGGTCAAACAATTGTGGTGTTGCACAATCCAAATGGTATATTCTATGTGGATAACTTTAGATCAGGAGTTTATATATTTAGATTTATCGCAAAGGATGGAAGCCAAACCGTTCGAAAGATGGTTAAAGAATAATTATCTTTTAATGGTATTTTATGAAAAAAACATAAATTGCAAATTTTTATTAAAGCAAGTTTGAAATAGTAGACATATACCTTCCTTAAAGTTAAATTTTGAATACTATTATTGTTAATCATTAACATATAAATAATTATAAATTTTTTTATTATGAAGAATTTTTATTTTCTACTTTCTATTTTAATAATTGGTATTTGTTTTTATACTCAAAATTTATTTGCTGTAATAGCCTATCCGTACCCTGTAGAGTATAAACTTCCTGATGGTACTTACATCACAATTCAGTTGAAGGGCGATGAAAAAGTAAAATGGGCTGAAACCCTTGATGGTTTTTCGATACTTATAAATGACCAAGGGTATTACGAATACGCCATCAAGGACGATAAAGGTGACATGGTGCTTTCTGGAATTAGAGCGTTTAATGCTGATGAAAGAAATGTTACTCAAAAAGCCTTACTTTCTGGAGTGTCCAAAGGGTTGAAGTACAGTAAATCTCAAATTGCTATCTTAAAGCAGATTTGGGATATTAAGGAAAAGGAAGCAACTAAGGCTTTTCCTACTACTGGAGATAGACAGTTAATCTGTATTCTAATGGGATTTGCTGATTTATCGTTCACAAAAACACAAGCAGATTTTAATTTGCTTTTTAATCAGGTTGGTTATAATGTCGGTGGAGCAACTGGTAGCGTTAAGGATTATTACCTTGAAAATTCATACAATCAGTTCAATTTAACTGTTGATGTGGCAGGACCATATACTGCTAGTTATAATATGTCTTATTATGGTGGATCAAGTGGAACTGATAACCCAAGGCCTTTAATAGCAGAAGCAATAAACCTTGCTGACAATGATGTTAATTATGCTAATTACGATAATGATGGTGATGGATGGGTTGATGGTGTTTATGTTATTTATGCTGGTTATGGAAGAGAAGCAGGTGGTCCAGTAGGCTCTATCTGGGCACATGCATGGCAATTGGCTTCCCCTGTCCTGAAGGATGGAGTGTATCTTCAACGGTACTCATGTTCAGCAGAACTTAGAGGAAATAGTGGTTCGGTTATAACTGCAATAGGTGTTATTTGCCATGAATTTGGCCATGTTCTGGGTGCCCCCGATTATTATGATACAAACTATGAAACTGGGGGGCAATATCAAGGAACAGGACAATGGGACATGATGGCCAATGGTTCGTGGAATAATAATGGGGTTACCCCTGCGCACCATAATGGATTCACAAAGGTTTACTACTACAACTGGGCTTCAGCCACAGTGTTAAATTCAGGTACAACTATCACGCTTTTTAACGCTTCAGAGAACTCCAACAGTTTCTACCGCATTAATACAACAACAACTAATGAGTTTTTCTTTATTGAGAATAGAGAAAAACATCTATTCGATGCTTACATTCCGGGTAGTGGGATGATAATTTACCATGTACATAGCAATGTATTTTCGGCTGGTAGCAGCAATACCATTAACGATACTCACCCTCAGATGATGTACCCTGTAGCCCAGAACGCCACTATGGATCCAACAAGTACACCATCATCCTATGGAACTATTAACGCAGCCAATTGTCCATGGACAGGAACCGGCAAAACCTCATTTACAGATGCTACTCTGCCTAGTTCCAAGTCATGGGCAGGAAACAATACTGGTAAGCCCATAACAAATATAAGTCGCAATGCTGGCTCAAAAACGGTTACTTTCGACTTCATGGGGGGGGCGCAGGGAAACCCTACCAACTTTACAGCGTTGGCTGTATCGTCAGAACAAATTGACTTATCTTGGGTAAAGAGTGAAGGTCGAGATGTTTTGCTGGCATATAATACTACTTCAACCATTGGAACACCAACCGACGGGGTAAACTACTCCGCAAGTCAAGCTATACCTGGTGGGGGTACTGTGCTGTATGCCGGCGGTAATGAAACCTTTCTGCATTCCGATTTAACCCCCAATACAACATACTACTATAAGATCTGGACAAAGCTCAATTCAACCCCTGAATGGTCTACGGGTGTTTTAGAGGATGCAACCACGAGTTGCGATGCTATAGCATCATTGCCATTCTCAGAAAATTTCAATGCTTCTACATCACTTCCCGATTGTTGGAATATTATTGACCATCAGGGCAATGGACAGGTTTGGCAATTTGGAACCCACACAAGTGGCCTCACTGGAACAACGGGGAACTATGCATACCTCAATAGTGATGCTTATGGCAATGGCAATTCGCAGAACTCAGATTTGGTAACCCCACTGCTTAACCTCTCGAACTATACCGATGTTACCCTTTATTTTAACCACTATTTTCTTCAGTGGTCTGGTTCTTCTGGAACTCTTTCCTATAGCATTAATGGTGGGTCAACATGGACGCAGATTCAACAATGGACAACCACATCATCCAATCCTGCATCGTTCAGCCAAGTTATTGCAGCAGTTGCTGGACAGGAAAACGTGAAGTTTAAGTGGAATTATACGGGAAGTTGGGGATACTACTGGGATATTGACAATATACAGATTACAGGAACATTAGTTGAAAATACATATTTACTTACCCTATTATCCAATCCTGATGATATTAGCGCAGTGCTAACCGGAGAAGGCGATTACGAGGAAGGGGATGAGGTAAACATATCGGCAAGTGCAGTTGAGGGCTACACCTTTACCGGCTGGACGGGCGAGGCTGAGGATATCGCCCTGCTTGATGATGCCGCTGCCCCGGCAACATTCTTTGCCATGCCCGATAGGGATATCACCCTCACCGCCACCTACCAGGATGTGGTACCGCCCACTTACACCCTTACCCTGTTGGCCGATCCCGATGACATAGGCGCAGTGCTAACCGGAGAAGGCGATTACGAGGAAGGGGATGAGGTGAACATATCGGCAAGTGCAGTTGAGGGCTACACCTTTACCGGATGGACGGGCGAGGCTGAGGACATTGCCCTGCTCAACGATGCCGTTGCTCCGGCAACATTTTTTGCCATGCCCGACAGGGATATCACCCTCACCGCCACCTATCAGGAGGTGGTACCGCCCACTTATACCCTTACCCTGTTGGCCGATCCCGATGACATCGGTACAGTGCTAACCGGAGAAGGTGATTACGAGGAAGGGGATGAGGTGAACATCACCGCAAGTGCGGTTGAAGGCTACACCTTTACCGGCTGGACGGGCGAGGCTGAGGATATCGCCCTGCTTGATGATGCTGCTGCCCAGGCAACATTCTTTGCCATGCCCGATAGGGACGTTATCCTAACAGCAAACTATACGTTGATTGAGTACAATGTCTTTGTGGAGATATACCCGGATGAGGCTGGTGAGGTAACGGGAAATGGGGAATATTTTATGGGCGATCAGGTGATTGTTGAGGCAGATGCCAATGAAGGGTATCAATTCCTCAACTGGAGGAATGGTGGAACAGTAATTAGCTCAAGCAATCCTTATTCGTTCGAAATGTTGGCATCTGACATTACCCTAACCGCATATTTTATAGCCGAGGGAACCGAAACTTACACCCTCACTCTGCTGGCTGATCCCGATGACATCGGTGCAGTGCTAGTTGGTGAAGGCGAGTACGAGGAAGGGGATGAGGTGAACATCACCGCGAGTGCGGTTGAAGGCTACACCTTTGTCGAATGGATGGGCGAGGCTGAGAACATTGCCCTGCTCGACGATGCCGCTGCCCCGGCAACATTCTTTGCCATGCCCAACAGGGATATCACCCTCACCGCCACCTACCAGGAAGTGGTACCACCCACTTACACCCTCACTCTGCTGGCCGATCCCGATGACATCGGTGCAGTGCTAACCGGTGAAGGCGAGTACGAGGAAGGGGATGAGGTGACCATCACCGCGAGTGCGGTTGAAGGCTACACCTTTACCGGATGGACGGGCGAGGCTGAGGACATTGCCCTGCTCGACGATGCCGCTGCCTCGGCAACATTCTTTGCCATGCCCGATAGGGATATCACCCTCACTGCCACCTACCAGGAGGTGGTACCGTCCACTTACACCCTTACCCTGTTGGCCGATCCCGATGACATAGGCGCAGTGCTAACCGGAGAAGGCGAGTACGAGGAAGGGGATGAGGTGACCATCACCGCGAGTGCGGTTGAAGGCTACACCTTTACTGGATGGACGGGCGAGGCTGAGGACATTGCCCTGCTCGACGATGCCGCTGCCTCGGCAACATTCTTTGCCATGCCCGATAGGGATATCACCCTCACTGCCACCTACCAGGAGGTGGTACCGTCCACTTACACCCTTACCCTGTTGGCCGATCCCGATGACATAGGCGCAGTGCTAACCGGAGAAGGCGAGTACGAGGAAGGGGAGGAGGTGAATATCACCGCGAGTGCGGTTGAAGGCTACACCTTTACCGGCTGGACGGGCGAGGCTGAGGATATCGCCCTGCTCAACGATGCCGCTGCCCCGGCAACATTCTTTGCCATGCCCGACAGGGATATCACCCTCACCGCCACCTACCAGGAAGTGGTACCACCCACTTACACCCTTACCCTGTTGGCCGATCCCGATGACATTGGCGCAGTGCTAACCGGAGAAGGCGATTACGAGGAAGGGGATGAGGTGAACATATCGGCAAGTGCAGTTGAGGGCTACACCTTTACCGGCTGGACGGGCGAGGCTGAGGATATCGCCCTGCTTGATGATGCTACTGCCCAGGCTACATTCTTTGCCATGCCCGATAGGGACATTACCTTAACGGCAAATTATGAACAGCAAACGATAGATACATACACAGTTACCTTCTTTGTGCGAAACCCTGAAAATTCCCCCATCGTTGGTGCTAACATTTCTATTACAGGATCGGGTAACCTAACAACTGATGCAACAGGAATAGCCATAATTCAGCTTCCTAATGGGAACTACTCCTTCACAGTCGCAGCATCAGGATATGGGAATTACAGTGATGTATTTACCATAGTTGATGCTAGTCGAAACGTTTTGGTGATATTAACTCCGGTTGGGGTTGAAACAGATGCCCTTTCTACTTTAAAAGTTTTCCCAAATCCTTTTAAAAACAGCATAACGCTCAATAATGCCAACGGGGTTAACCGCCTAATCGTAACTAATATCATAGGTCAACAGGTTATGGATATGCAATTATCAGGTTTTGAGCGCACTACTATTTCCACCGATAGTTTGCCCAAAGGTGTATATTTGATGATATTCCAAACCGAGAATGGCGAGAGGGTGATAAAGAAGATGATTAAGGAATAGAATAATTCTTTAAATATTCTAAAGAAGCTGCTATAATTAGCGGCTTCTTTTTGTATAGTTTAATAAACATCTGAATATTTAAAGTAAGTTTAGACAAAATGCATATTTTTAAAAATAATATAGAAAAATAAAGTGTGAGTTATTCAATATAAGTATTAAATATTTAAGTTCTAAATTTTGTATTTATTTTACATTTTATTTTTAAACAAATAACTTCATGTAAAATCAAAAAATGATATATAACAATAAAATATTAGTTATTATATTTTTATTTCTGATACTTCATTGCTCTCTTTTATCGCTGGCACAGGAAAAGCGTGTTTCAACTGCATATCGAATAACAGGAGTTCTCCCCAGAATTGATGGTTTAGTTGATGATGAAGCATGGCAATTGCTAGATTGGGAGAGTAATTTTATTCAACAACAACCCTACGAAGGTAAAGAGCCATCTCAACAGACCAGTTTTAAAATACTTTATGACGATGATAATATTTATGCTGCGATTATGTCATGGGATTCTAATCCTGATAGCATTGTAAGTCGTCTTTCTCGTCGTGATATTGGCGATGGTGATGCTGTTGGTATAGAATTCGACTCATACTTTGACAAAAAAACGGCATTTTCATTCATTGTTACTGCATCAGGAGTTAAGATTGATAAACTCATTAGTAATGATGGCGAGAATGAGGATGAAAATTGGGATGCAATATGGGTTGTTAAAACAAGTATTAATGATCAAGGATGGGTTGCAGAGATTAAAATTCCTTTTAACCAGCTAAGGTTTAATAAAAACAATGAACAAAAATGGGGACTTCAGGTTGGACGATACATTCACAGAAAGGAAGAACTTTCTCTTTGGCAACCTGTTCCACGTGATGCTCCAGGTTGGGTGCATCAGTATGGTATTCTTGAGGGTATTAAAGGGATAAAGCCCAAAAGGCAACTTGAAATTGCTCCCTATGTAGTTGCTAAAACCGAACGATTTAAACCTGAAGATGGAAATCCCTTTGCTACAGGTAAGCGAAATAAACTTTCGGGAGGAATTGATGCAAAGATTGGAATCACGAACGATATCACACTTGATATGACTGTATATCCCGATTTTGGACAGGTAGAGGCTGATCCGTCTGAAGTAAATCTTACAGCATTTGAAACCTATTTTCCTGAAAAAAGACCCTTTTTCATTGAGGGCAGCAACTTGTTTAATTATGGACTTTCTTTTGGAGATGGAAGCCAATCGGACGAAAATCTTTTTTATTCACGTAGAATTGGACGTACACCACAAAGATCTTTGGATTTAGCTGATGATGAATATTGTCATATCCCTGAATCGACAGAAATCCTAGGAGCATCAAAGATTACAGGCAAAAATAAAAATGGGGTATCCTTTGCAATTATGGAAGTATTAACCAATAGAGAGTATGCTCAGATTGATTTAAATGGGAATAGGCATTTAGAGGAAGTGGAACCTTACACAAATTATTTCGTTGGTAGTTTGCACAAGGACTTCAATGAGAGCAATACTCAGATTAGCGGAATAGTAACTTCTACAAATCGTTTTTTTAAAAACGAATCTCTTGATTTCCTTCATACTGAAGCATACTCAGGAGGGTTAAATTTTTTTCATCAGTGGAATAACAAGAATTACTATTTAAACTTTAAATCATATTTTAGCCATGTTGCTGGTAGCAATGAGGCCATTATTAATACACAGCGTGCTTCTGCTCGTTATTTCCAACGCCCCGACGCCACTCATGTTTCTGTAGATTCTTCAGCAAATAGTTTAACTGGACATGGTGGTAGTTTTATTATTGGGAAAGGTGGTGACGGAAATTGGCGATTTGCTAGTTTTATTACTTGGAAATCGCCTAAACTTGAGGTTAATGACATTGGCTATATTCGTAGTGTTGACGATATTTTTCAGGTTATTTGGGTTGGATATCGTTACTGGAAGCCGTTTTCAGTTTTTAGAGAAATAAATCTAAATTTCAATCAGTGGACAGGGCACAATTTTACAGGTGAATTAAGTTATTTTGGAGGAGAATTCAACGTTCAAACACAATTTAAAAATTACTGGTATTTTGGTACAGGAACAAATCCTTATGGAAGAAGTATTAACTATACTGCATTAAGGGGTGGTCCATCTTTGTACATGCCAGGTGGCATAAATGGTTGGATATGGGTTAGTAGCGATGATCGAAAAAAAATAACTTTTTCTGTTAGTTCTTCATTCCACTCTAACTTGTCGCAACGTTCCAAAAACTACTCTTCAGGGCTGGCCTATAAACCTATTAATGCTCTTGCTATTTCACTTTCCCCTTCATATTCATATTCAGAAATAAAATTACAATATGTTGAAAACATTGAACATAACAATGAAATACGATATATAAATGCTTCTCTAAATCAAGATTTATACATTTTTGAAATATGGATTAATTATAGTTTAACCCCCGACTTATCTTTCCAGTATTATGGTCGACCCTTTTTTACAAAGGGTAAATACTATGATTTTAAAAGAATAACAAATCCAAAAGCTAGTGTGTTTACAGATAGGTTCCATATTTTTGCTAAGGATGAGATAAGCTATAATGCCATAGATGAGGAGTACTTAATTGACGAAAATGCCGATGGAACAATTGATTACGGGTTTAGTAACCCAAATTTTAACTTCAGATCGTTCCAATCGAATTTAGTGGTACGATGGGAATACCGCCCTGGATCTACCTTGTTTTTAGTATGGTCCCAAGGGAGAGATTCATTTGAGAGTGACTATTATACCAATTTGAACTATAGCGCAAAGGAACTATGGGGTGTTCATCCTCATAATATCTTCTTAGTAAAACTAGCTTATAGATTTTACTAGTTTATTATCCTAATGAAAAGAGGAAATTTAGTTTCAAGACCTTTCAAAATATAAGTTAATCTTTTGAAACATATCACTATTTTGGAATTTAAAAAAATCATGATTAAACCTTATCTAAAAAATGGGATGTATATGATTGTTGATGAATAATATAATCATTTTTCTATTGCTTGTTTACACAATAGTTTTAAACACTTTATAAAAAAAAATAAATTACTTATTGCTAAGTCCAATAATAGTGTATTTTAGCTGCTGTTTTTTTAAATAAACAGTAAAAATTTTTTTAGAAACTGAATAAATTAAATAAAAACTTAAAAAACCAAATCCTATGCTACACGAACCTGCTGTTGAAGTTGGAGCCGATTATGCGTCAAAAAAGAAAACACGGTTAGGAGTAATCCTGTTTACTGTATACGCTACTATTTATGCTCTTTTTGTACTCTTTGGATTGTTTTACACCGATTTATTAGGTTTAAAAGCAATTGGTAATATCAATCTTGCCGTAGTTTACGGAATTGGACTAATCCTTTTAGCTGCAATAATGGGTTTTGTTTATAACCTAGTTTGCTCAAGAATGGAGGATCAAATGAATGGAGGAGCCAAGCTATGATATATGAAGTTTCCATTTGGGCTATCCTGATATTCCTGATTTTTGTTGCGCTTGTTATTGGTTTATCATTTTATTTTGGTTCAAGAACAAAATCTGCAGCCAGTTATTATGCCGCAGGTGGTACAATTCACTGGGGTGTAAATGGAATTGCATTTGCCGGTGACTATCTTTCTGCAGCCTCTTTCCTAGGTATTTGTGGAATGATTGCCTATGCTGGTTACGATGGATTTCTATATTCAATTGGATACCTTGCTGGATGGGTAGTTGCTCTTTTCCTTGTGGCAGAACCTCTGAAAAGGCTTGGGAAATATACATTTACTGATGCTCTTGACTCAAAGTTCAATTCAAGAGGTATTAAACTTACCGCCTCATTAAGTACTCTTATAGTATCAATATTCTACTTAATTCCCCAAATGGTTGGGGCAGGTGATCTTGTTGTGCCACTATTGGGATTACCCCATTGGGCTGGAGTAGTAATCGTTGGGGCAATTGTTATCTATATTGTTGCCACTGCAGGAATGACATCAACTACCTATGTTCAGTTTATTAAGGGGGGGCTTTTAATTACATTCTCAGTTATTCTAACCATATATATACTAAGGAATGGTTTTACCCTAAATCCCTCCGCTGATTACCACCAATTTACAAAAATTGAAGTACAAGTTGAAGATAATAAAGTGATTTCAATTGAAAGTGATGACTACGAATTGATCAGTCAGCAGCAGGATGGAAGTCAAACATTTGTCAAATTGAGCAAAGAGAATTATGAAACTTGGTTCAAATTGGAAAAGCAAATTGATGGATCAGCATATCTAACTGAAGTTTTGAATATAACAAATACCGCTTCTGGTGAGAAATTATACAACGGTGCGCCAAAGGCAGAGAGAAGATTTTACCAAGTAGGGCATTTGAAGAACATCGTTTATAAGGGTGAAGAAGTTGAATCAACAGGACCATTAGGACCATTTGAATTTTTTAGCACTTTAGAGGAAAGCGAAGTAGTGATTTTTAATAAATCAATTTTCGATGATGGAGATGATAGGGTAACAGCATTCTACCAACAACCGACAAAAGGTTCCGATGTGCTAAAACCTGGACTTTTGCTAAAGGTTGGTAAGAATGCCAAACTATGGGATAAGGTAAACTTTTTCTCCTTAATGCTTGCTCTCTTTTTAGGAACATCAGCATTACCTCATATTTTAATACGTTACTACACTGTACCCAGTCAGCGAGCAGCTCGAAAATCTACCATTGTTGCTATCATTGCCATTGGGTTTTTCTACATATTAACCCTTTACATGGGGCTAGGTGCTATGGTAAGCGGTGTTAACGACCTGGAAAGTAGCAATATGTCGGGGCCTTTACTTGCTAAATCATTTGGCATTGGCTTATTCTCAATTATTTCGGCCATTGCATTCGCAACCGTTTTGGGAACAGTAAGTGGATTGATTGTCGCATCTTCGGGTGCAATAGCTCATGACTTTGTGGATAAGTACCTTAAGGTTGAAATGACGGATAAGCAAAAGGTAAGAGCAGGTAAGTTGGCTGCCTTTGGAGTTGGAATCTTTGCCATTATCTTGGGTATTATTTTCAAGGGAATGAACGTCTCTTTCTTGGTAGGTCTTGCTTTTGCTGTTGCTGCTTCAGCAAACCTCCCATCCATTCTGGCCGTAATATTTTGGAAAAAAACCACCGCAAAGGGTATTGCAAGTTCTATAGTGGTAGGTATTCTATCAGCAGTTACTATTATTCTTTTATCGCCAACAATGTTTGAGCGATATGGATTACCAAAGGCTGATGCAATCGTACCCTTTGATAACCCTGCAATAATCTCAATGCCCTTAGCCGTGATCGCACTAGTTGTTGTTTCGCTTTTAACGCAAAAAAAGAAATAGAAAATAACAAATAATAAAAAACGCTGATAGTAATGAATGCTATCAGCGTTTTTTTAATATCCCTAATATTACACTATTTATCATTCATATTTTTTGTAACTTTGATATTCACACCTTTTTTCATGAGAATAGCCATTATTACAGATATACATGAAGATTTTCCAATGCTTGAGAAAGCATACCAAACCCTTAAAACGAATGGCTATGACTTGATGGTTTGTTTAGGAGATATTACTGGCTATGCAACTGAATACTATAGTCATAATCCCGATGCCAATGCTTGTATTGATTTGCTAAGACAAAAAGCTGACATCGTTCTTGCTGGGAATCACGATCTTTTTACTAGTCAGCGTTTGCCATCGTATCACCTCGATAAGAATATACCTCAAAACTGGTATGAGCTAACCTTACAAGAACGATACAAAATTTCTGAAAATACCATATGGCTCTACGAGGAAGAAATTTTTCCAGTACTTACCCCTGAAAATGAAGTTTTTTTAAATAGCCTTGATGAATGGTGTGTGATTGACACAGGAAATAGAAAAATTATTTTTTCACATTTTCTACAACCCGATTTGACCGGTGTAGGACGTTGGTTTCCTTATCGCGTGGTTGAACTCCGCCCTCATTTCCGTTTTATGGAAGAGAATAATAGCATATTGGCTTTCGTTGGACACTGCCATCCCGAAGGATTTACAGTAGTTAGCAAGTTATTCTGGTCGGTACCAAGTTTCAGTCCCATAAAAATTAAACAAAAATCAAAAATTGTTCTATGCCCACCCATTGTTAGTACTAAAAATCCTAGTAGTTGCCTTATCTTTGATACTAATACAAACGAGATTATCCCTTATCTTTTGGATTAAATTTTTTTACCATGCAAACTAACACTCACTTCTTCTCTCGGATTTTACTTCCATCGCTAGTAGCAGTTCTCCTTTTTATGGCATCAATTTACCTTTTTGTTATACCCAACTACCGCGAAAGCCTCATGAATGGCAAACGAGAGACAATAAGTGAACTGACAAACACAGCCTGGAGTGTTTTGCAAAAGCTCGATTTAATGGTTAACGATGATTTTGATATTAAACAAGCTCAAAGGGAGGCTGTTATCATCATAGGCGATATGCGCTATGGCGATGAGTTAAAGGATTACTTTTGGATTACTGACACCACTCCAAGAATGGTTATGCACCCTTATCGTCCATCGATGATAGGCATGGACTTAACCGATTATAGAGATCCCAAAGGAAAAAACTTTTTTGTTGATATCGTAAATATTGTCAGAACCAATGGCGATGGCTTTGTTGATTACAAATGGCAGTGGAAAGACGATAGCCTAACAGTTGTTCCTAAACTATCATATGTTAAAGCATTCCAGCCATGGGGCTGGATCGTTGGAACAGGTATCTACATCGAGGATGTAAATAAAGAAATATCGAACCTAACCCAAAAGGTTGTTTGGATTTCAGTACTTATTACTCTTATCATTAGTGCCATAATTATATATCTTGCCCGAAGAAACTATGTAGCTGAAGCGGAAAGGCAAAAGGCTCAAGAACGATTAAGGGACTCAATGCAACGATATAAGAAATTAGTTGAAGCATCAACTGATGGAGTACTAATGATAATTGAGAACGAAATAGTTTACTGCAACCCATACCTGCTGAATCTTTTGGAATATACTCAGGAAGAATTTGATAAGCACGACGATCAGTTCTACGAAACCCTCGGTAGTTTTACTCAATTTGACTTAAAAGAAAACCAGGGTTTAGCAGAAACAAAGCAACAAGAAATATCATCCGAGCAAAAGATCAAAAAGAAAAACGGAGTTAGCATTGATGTAATCGTTAACCGATCTAACTTTGAACTAGAGGGTAAGCAAGGGTTTATATTTGCAGTGAAGGATGTTTCGAAGCATAAGGATGTCGAGCGTGAGCTTGATTTGAGCATGGAGAAATTTAAATCCATAGCAGGTCTTATGAATCTTGGTATATTCCGTTGTACTTTGGGAAGGCAATCCCGTTTTGTCGAGATAAATAGTAAAGCATTGGAGTTGTTGGGTTATAATTCGGAATATGAGCTAAAAGATACACAGGTTCAAGACCTTATTGATATAGCAAACGAAAAAAAAGAAGTTATTCGTGTCATTAATGAGGGTATCCATGTTAAAGACCGTTTGCTTCGACTTAAACGAGCCGATGGTACAGTTCTGTCTGCATTAGTTTCTCTATTTCCGGTTCACGATGCCCATGGAAAAACTGTGTTTTTCGATGGAATAATAGTTGACGCGTACGATCATCTTTGCCACGATGTTGGTTTTGATAAAAGTACTTCATCTCTTCATCTTTCTGCGAATATACTGCTGCATCCCATTAAAGATTACCTTCTCCCAGCTCCACAATGCGAAATGGATGCTACGGTGGAGGTGGCTTCTAAACTTATGACTTCAACAAAATCTGATATTATCATAGTAATGAGTGATAAATCATCAATTGTAGGGCTTGTAACACATAGCGATATAAGCCGTCGAGTAGTTGCCTTGGGTAGATCTCTTTCGGTTCCTGTTTCAGAAATCATGAGCGCACCTGTTTTAGCAGTAAATGATGACGATATGGTAATGGATGCATTTAATCTGATGGTTCAACACAAAATTTCTTATGTAGTTGTAAAATCAAAAGAGAATGCAAAATCTTCCTATATAAGTCTTATAAGACTATCCGAACTCCGAAAAGATACACCAGAGTTTATGATAAACGCTATTCAGAAAGCTGGCTCAATCTACGAAATTGCTGAAAACATGGAGCATTTACCACAACTGGTTAAAACGTTGGTGGAAACAGGAACTGGAGTAGCCACATCTGGAAAGCTGATTAGCAAGATATCCGATACCATTACTGATAAACTAATTACGGTTGCCATTGATGAACTTGGGCAACCACCTGCACCTTTTGCTTTTCTTACATTGGGGAGCGAGGGTAGGAGAGAGCAGACACTTGCAACGGATCAGGATAATGCCATTATTTACCAAGTTGACTCATCCCATGTGGAAGTAGAATGTAGAAATTATTTTCTTGAACTTGGCAACAGAGTTTGTAAAAGTTTAAATCGAGTAGGTTATCCACTTTGTAAAGGAGGTGTAATGGCCATGAATAAAGAATGGTGCATGGAAATTAATGAATGGAAAAAATCAATTTCCGCATGGGTAAACACCCCAAACCCTCAAGAAATATTAAATACATCTATCTTTTTTGATTTCAGACCCGTTTATGGAGATTTTGAATTAGCCAATGTGCTGCAGAACTTTTGTTTTAAAATGCTTAAGGAGAAAAATGTCTACTTCTTTAATTTAGCAAAAAGTATTATTGAGCTTAAAGTTCCTTCCATTGATGGGCCTTCTTTAGCAACCAACAACCTGGATGTAAAATTACCGATTTTGGCCATAACAAGCATTGCAAGGCTTTGGTCACTTAAGTTTGGAATTGGGGAAAGAAATACATCTGAAAGATTCTTTGCTTTGCAATCAGCAGGAGTTATTAATGCTAACCTAAGAGAGGATTTTGAACAAGCATTGCGATATCTTATGATGCTAAGAATAAAGAACCAACTCTCACAGATTGAAGCCGGCAAGACTCCAACCAACGAGATACATTCGAAAGATATTGCAGGAATCGACCGCATTATGTTAAAAAAAGTGGTTTCGACCATTACTGATCATCAAAATCGCTTAGGGCTAGATTTTAGGTTGACGTAGCATTATCTACGTTCTTCTGCACTATCAGTTCAAAAGAATCTAAGTTTAGACAACACAGATTTCCAATCTGTCTATAGTCGTATATCTTATGGGGTTTTGTGTAAAAACACCCATTATCAAGGGGTATAACAGGTTGCCTTTCAGCAACAGCTTTCTCAATCTCAAAAAGTGGAGTAACCTGATGCCCATGAACAATGTGCCGGCCATTTAGGATAGTAAGATTAGGATTAGTTCTTCTAAGTTCAAGCATTGATATAAAGTCCTGAAAAGGGTTTTCTGAGTGAAAGTTTATTCCAGCATGTACAATGATAAAGTCTTCAAATTCAAAATAGTATTCCAACTTCGACATGAAGTCGATATACTCTCTCTTAACTGTTTTATTTTCATCAAGCAAATCAGGACTTTTACTGATTTTACTGACAAAATGAGAAAGGGTTTCCCTATCATACTCTTTTATCGCATTTAGCAGGTTTTCTTCATGATTACCCCTGAGGGGGTAAATATGATACCCTTCCTCGATTAATGAAATAACATAGTCTAAAACTCCCGAACTTTCGGGTCCACGATCGATATAATCACCTAGAAAAAACAGGTAATCATTTCTGGATAGTTGAATGCGTTGCTCAATAAGCGTTTTTAGTGTTTTGAAGCAACCGTGAATATCGGATACCACCAAACATCTTCCTTCGTTTCTCTTTTGTAAAGTAACTCTCATATCCAGGATAGGCTTAGATAATGTAACTTTTCGTAATGCTAATCTAACTTTTACACCTTTTATCTTAATTATTGAAATCTAGCAAATAATCTATTTGCCTATTTGCCTGTTTTAAAAAATCAGAATATCCCTCTGGAGTCCTACGATTTATGTAGAGAAGTAATAATCCAATTACAGAATATTTAAGCTGTAATTTAATGCTGTCAACTTTTTCGATCTCTATTAAATTTTGCGCAATACAATAATCCCATTCAGAATCGCAAACATTATCCAAAGAGTTAATTATCGTATTAATAATGGTTTGTTTATTCCCAAAATCACCAACCTTCTCTAAATAAAACAAATCGAAAATACTTGGGTACTCAACAAAAAACATTATATAAGCTATAACGGATGCTTTAATTTTTTCCAGTCCTTTTTTGCTATTCTTTGTCTGAGTTGATACATAAGATCTACATTCTTCTTGAAAATCATTAACACAGAGAAAAACTAAATCATTTACATCCTTAAAATAGTTATAAAGAGTTGCGTAAGAATATCCAGCTTGGTCAGCTATATTTCTAACACTTAAAGCCCTTAGACCTTCTCCCTTTAAAATGTCCTTGGTTGCTTGAATGAAATACTCTTTCATCCGCTTTTCTTGTAATTCTTTATTCTTCATGATAAGTGTTCATTAAATTAACGCAGTAAATATAATTAACAATGTCAATATTTGCAAACAATGTTTAAAAAAACATCAAAACCTATTTTTCAGGTTGCTTAATTTCTTAGCAAATCAAAAATTATAAAGAAAAACCCCGCTTAAAGCGGGGGATGAATATATGCTATTATGATTTCTTTGAGTATAATAAAAAACCCAGTAATATTTTCATTACTTTATGGTCGCACCAAGCATCCAAATAAGTTTTTCATGTTCTTCAATGTACCCTGAAATGAGGCCAACTGTTCCTTCATCGCCATTATCGGCAGCAAAAGCTACTATTTCACGCTCGTTTTTCAGGAGTTCTTTGGTCTCGTTTAGCACTTCCTTTACAGTTCCCTCTGCGCTTGAAATGTTTTCTTTCTCCTTAATGCTGGCCATTTTTATATATTTTGAAAAAGCATGAACAGGGGTTCCACCAAGCATTAGAATTCTTTCAGCAATTTCATCAGCCATGTCGTTAAGGCTGTTATATATATCCTCAAATTTTTCGTGTAGTTGATAAAACTGCTTTCCAACTATATTCCAATGGTAACCCCTAACATTCATATAGGTGAGTTGAACATTGCTTAGGTAAGCATTAAGCTTTTCGTTCATTTTTGCTGCATAGTCGTTGTTTAATCCAATCTGATTCATAATGATTTTGTTTTTAAAAGGTTAATATTATGTTAAACTTTATGATTTTGTTAAGAAAAATTTGTGTTTTACAAATCCTAAATAATTTCTTTTTATTATTAGGAATCGTTCTTATATAAGAACAAATAAATTTAAAAAAGGTTTAATCTAATTATATATTTTTTTAAACAAGAAGGGTTGGCTATTACAGCCAACCCTTCATAAAGGTCTAATATATAATTATTTCTTGATTATTGTATCGAGCACTTTTTGCTTGTCGAGTTTCTTGGTGCAGAAGAACCAGTCCTTGCATTCTAATTCTTTGCTATCCATGCGTTCCTGTGCTACACCGCATGAGCCTGCTGGGGAAACTATCACATCATCGCCAGGCTGCCAGTCGGCAGGGGTGGCTATTTGGAAAGCATCGGCGGTTTGCAGAGCAATTACTGCACGGTAAAGCTCTTCAAAGTTACGACCCAAGCTTAAAGGATAGTAAATAATGGTACGAATAATTCCATTAGGATCGATAATGAATACGGCACGTACCGCCTTGGTGTTGCTCTCGCCGGGCATCATCATACCGTATTTTTTGGCCACCTCCATAGTTATATCTTCAATCAAAGGAAACTTAACCTCAATGTTTTTCATTCCTTTGTATTCGATTTTTTCCTTAATGGTACGGAGCCAGGCAATATGACTGTAGATTCCATCAACTGAGAGACCCACTAGTTTGGTGTTTGCCGCATTGAAGCGTTTCTCCATATGCGCAAAGGTCATAAACTCCGATGTACACACAGGGGTGAAGTCAGCAGGATGGCTGAAAAGTATTACCCAACTTCCTTTGTAGTCGGATGGGAAATTAATGTCTCCCTGCGTGGTTACAGCCTTAAATTCAGGGGCTTTCTCGCCAATGCGTGGCATGGCGTAGGTTAGTTCTTTGTTTTCTTCCATTTTTTTAGTTATTTAGTTATTAAGTTGTTAAGTTATTAAGTTGTTAAGTTGTTAAGTTATTAAGTTGATTAAGTTGATTAAGTTGATTAAGTTGATTGAGTGATTGTAGTAGTTGAAGTGATTATTCATTCAAATCAAAACGATCTGAATTCATTACTTTCACCCATGCACTCACAAAATCCTTAACAAATTTCTCTTTGTTGTCGTCCTGTGCATACAGCTCTGAATATGCCCTTAATACCGAGTTTGAACCAAAAACTAAGTCAACTCTGGTTGCTGTCCATTTCATTTGATTTGTCTTTCTGTCAACAACATGATACAAATTTTCAGAAACTGGCTTCCATGAGTAGTTCATGTCGGTTAGATTTACAAAGAAATCATTGGTTAACTTACCTTCTCTTTCGGTAAAGACGCCGTGTTTTGTTCCTCCGTAATTCGTACCTAATACACGCATTCCTCCAATTAAAACTGTCATTTCAGGAGCAGTAAGTCCCATGAGCTGACTTCTATCAAGAAGCATCTCCTCAGGTTGCACTGCGTAGTCTTTCTTAAGCCAGTTCCTGAAGCCATCGTGTAAAGGCTCAAGGACTGAGAATGATTCCACATCTGTCATTTCTACTGTTGCGTCGCCTCTCCCAGGGCTGAAAGAAACTTTGATGTTTACACCAGCATCCTGTGCGGCTTTTTCTACGGCTGCACTTCCACCTAAAACAATCAAATCGGCAATGCTTACCTTTTTGTTTAAACCTGCTTGTATTTCAGTAAGTTTACTTAAAACTTTTTGGAGTTGTTTTGGTTCATTGCCTTCCCAATCTTTTTGGGGTGCAAGGCGTATTCTTGATCCATTTGCTCCACCTCGGTAGTCGGAACATCTGAAAGTTCTTGCACTGTTCCAAGCAGTATTGATAAGTTCAGTCCGGGTTAAACCGCAGTTAAGCAGTTTACCTTTTAGGTCTTCAATTTCCGACTCTGAAAGGGTATAATTCACCTTAGGAATTGGATCTTGCCATATCAAATCCTCTTTTGGGACATCGGTGCCAAGGTAACGGCTTTTGGGGCCTAAGTCGCGATGCGTTAATTTGAACCATGCTCTGGCAAAAACTTTTGCAAAATACTCGGGGTCTTTGTAAAAGCGTTCGGATATTTTACGATACTCAGGATCCATTTTTAAAGCCATATCGGCATCAGTCATCATGGGATTTCTGCGAACTCCAGGCACATGGGCATCGAATGGTTTATCCTCCTCTTTAATGTTGATTGGTTCCCATTGCCATGCTCCAGCTGGACTTTTTTTCAGCTCCCAGTCGTAGGTGAAAAGCAAGTAGAAGTAAGTGTAGTTCCATTTATTGGGGTGTGTTGTCCATGCGCCTTCCAATCCGCTTGAAATCGTATCTTCAGCATTGCCTTTACCTTTGGGGTTCATCCATCCAAAACCTTGCTCTTCGATAGGCGCACCCTCAGGGTTCGGACCCAAAACAGATGCATCGCCATTACCGTGAGTTTTCCCCACTGTATGACCACCAGCAGTTAATGCCACAGTTTCTTCATCATTCATAGCCATACGCTTGAAGGTTACCCGCATGGCATGTGCTGTTTTTAAAGGATCAGGATTTCCGTCAACACCTTCGGGATTAACATAAATCAATCCCATTTGAACTGCTGCCAAGGGATTTTCCAGTGTTTCCTCATCGGCTTTATCGGAATAGCGGTCTTTTCCCAACCATTCCTTCTCTGCTCCCCAGTAAATATCCTTCTCGGGATGCCAGATATCTTCCCTTCCTCCTCCAAAACCAAATGTTTTAAATCCCATGGATTCATAGGCCATATTACCGGCAAGAATGAATAGATCGGCCCACGATAATTTGTTGCCGTATTTCTTCTTGATTGGCCATAATAACCTACGAGCCTTGTCGAGGTTGACATTATCGGGCCAGCTGTTGAGCGGGGCAAAGCGCTGGTTGCCTGTGTTGCCTCCTCCGCGGCCATCGGCCATACGATAGGTTCCAGCGCTATGCCAAGCCATACGAATCATTAAACCACCATAGTGTCCCCAGTCGGCGGGCCACCAATCTTGACTATCGGTCATTAATTTTTTTAGGTCGTTTTTTACTGCTTCTAAATCGAGCTTTCTGAATTCTTCCCGATAATTAAAATTAGCCCCAAGAGGATTTGTCTTGGTATCGTGCTGATGCAAAATGTCTAAGTTTAGTGCATTTGGCCACCAGCTCATAACGGAACTATTTGTATCGGTATTTGCCCCATGCATTACTGGGCATTTCCCTTTTTTTGAATTGTCCATAAATCAATTTTTTTTTAGTTTGATTAAATCATCTCATCCTCTCAGACCTAACTGATTACTATTCGGTAGGTCTTCCAGCAGCAATATTCTTGCTTCGTTCAATAGATTGAAGAGCAAGGTAGTTCTCGCCGAATTTTTTCATGTTGTTGCGCTCATCATCGTACTGGTTGAAGTGGCGCTCCTCATCTTCTACAAGTGCTTCAAAGAGTTTTTTTGAAACGGAGTCGTTGTTTTTGGAACAATCGTTAGCCCATTGATTGTAATCGTTGGCGCTCTGCTCTTCCATCTGGCATGCCAAATCGAGCATCTCCTTCACATCGTGGATTTTCTTTACAGGTTGGGAAATCTCCATTTCTACCTCTCCTCCAAGGAAAAGAATCCTCTCAGCAAGTTGCTCCACATGGAGCATCTCTTCAATTGCCGTGCGCTTAAAAAGGCTGGCAAGAAGATCATACCCCTGATCATCGAGGTGAAAATGTAGGTACATGTACTGATGAACTGCCGCTAGCTCATCGGCAACTGCTTTGTTGAGTAATTCAATGCTTTTTTCTTTCATGACTTGAAGTTTTTGAGTTAATGGTTTGGTTTATTTTTGGGTTGTATCAGTAAATTTACCTGAAAGTTGAAGTTTTATTTCTTCTATCTGAAAGTTTGGAATACCTTTATTAATGAAGTATTCATTTAGTATTTTGTTTAACTCTTCGTCTACATAATCCTCAATTCTATCAGATTCCATGCAGTATAGATGGTGATGATGGGATGTTATGGCATCGTACCGCATCACATCCCTATCGGTTTTAACGCGCTTGATAATTACTTTCTCAACAAATGTATCCAATGTTTTGTAAACTGTGCCGGTAGCAATATTCGGATGGTTTTTTCGAATGAATTCAATAATACACTCTGCCATTGGATGATCATGTAAATTGTTCATGGCATCCAGAACAGCCAATCGCTGTGGTGTGATCTTTAAACCATGTTTTTTTAGTAGTTCTCTATTCATAAATGATGATATAAAATAAGAATTATTCCTATTTAAGAACAAATAAATATAATTAAAGTTTAATTGAAAGTCAAATTATTTACAAGGAACATTCATTTGAAATAGTTACATATAAATATTTGAAGCATTTTTATTAGGTTTGCACTCAATTTAAAATTTCTTTCAACTGATAATTAAATGCTTTTCAACTCCATAGTTTTTTTTGTCTTTCTTATAATTGTCTTTTTTATTTACTGGCTTTTCCGAAATCAGCTAAAAGTTCAGAATATAGTTATTTTAGTTGCCAGCTATTTTTTTTATGGTTGGTGGGATTGGCGCTTCTTGTCTTTGATCTTTATTAGTTCAATTCTTGACTATTCCATAGGAATTTCCCTTAATCAAATCGCTAAAACATCATATCGAAAATTTTTACTTTTACTAAGCGTATTGGTGAATATTGGAATTCTTGGTTTCTTTAAGTACTTCAATTTTTTTATCGATTCATTTTCGTCATTTGTTCAATTTTTTGGTTTTAGTCCCAATATTCCAAGTTTGCAGATCATTTTACCGGTGGGTATCAGCTTTTATACCTTTCAAACCTTAAGCTACACGATCGATATTTATCGTAGAAACATTGAACCAACAAAGGATATCATTGCATTCTTTGCATTTGTAAGCTTTTTCCCTCAATTGGTTGCTGGACCAATTGAAAGAGCAAGAAATTTAATACCTCAATTCCTTAGGAAGAGAGAGTTTAATTTTTCCCTTGCCAACGATGGTATGCGTCAAATGCTATGGGGATTTTTTAAGAAACTGGTCATTGCCGACAATTGCAGTGTATATGTTAATGAGATCTTTGGCAATTATCACTCCCATACTGGAGGAACACTTCTGCTGGGTGCCGTGCTATTTGGTTTTCAAATTTACGGCGATTTTTCTGGATATTCCGATATTGCCATTGGCACAGGTAGGTTATTTGGCTTTAATCTTATGCAAAATTTTGCATTTCCTTACTTTTCAAGGGATATAGCCGAATTTTGGAGACGTTGGCATATTTCACTATCAACTTGGTTTAGAGATTACATTTACATACCCCTGGGTGGAAGCAGGGGTAATCGTGAAATGCAATTCCGAAATGTTTTAATAATATTTCTGGTTAGCGGATTTTGGCATGGTGCTAACTTTACCTTTATTGCATGGGGTGGTGTACATGCTTTAATGTTTATCCCTCTTCTTTTGGTTAAGAAGAATAGGCAACATACAGATTGTATAGAAAATAGAGAGATCCTAAAAAATCCTTTGATAATAGGGAAAGTAATATTAACATTTCTATTGGTTACAGTTGCGTGGGTATTCTTTAGAATGCCAACTCTGGGAGGTGCATTGCATTACATTGAAACAATGGCAACAAGCCTATTTAGCAAACCAACCAAGCAATTTTTTGTTCATCAGCAGGCATTTTTTTATGGGATTATTATCATGCTGATTTTTGAGTGGATTAACCGAACCAGAAAACATGGACTTCAAATCGTGAACTGGCCTACAATTGTTCGTTGGTTTATTTATCTTTCTCTGGCATTCTTTATTTTTATGTTTGGTAATTTTAATCAGGTTGAATTCATATACTTCGCATTCTAAAATGATCAGATTTTTGATTAAAATAGGGTTGTTCTGGTTACTGTTTATCAGTTTAGTTTTTGGTATCACTTTTTACCATAGCCAAAGAGCAATTAAAGGCAAACAATTCCAAAACCATAACAACGAGGAAAGCCTAATAATAACCCCTAAAAATAAGTATTTCGACTACCTTATTCTTGGAATTTCCCATGCTCGTAACTTTTCGAGGCATCATAATCACCAAAGGGTGGAGAATATTCTTGAAGTAAACTTCTTGAATTATGGAAAGGGTGCTGGAAAGGGTTCAATTGCCAATCAGCACAATTTCTTTAAATACTTCCTATCTCAGCATAACTCCACCGATAACATTCTCTACGTTATCACCATGCCCATGTTCTTCTCCAATAAAATGGATGCTAATGCTTATGCCTATGAGAATGAAATTTTTTCTCCAAAATTCTTTTTTTTACTTCTTTTTGGACCAGAGGTGAATAAAGGAGAGAAGATGTATAATTACTTACGTAGTAAATATAACACGAAATGGAATAAGTATGGACCGTGGAGCGCCAAAATAAATGAGAATGCGTTAAGTGAAATTGACACTGCAGCCATTTCAAAAGGTTTTAGGTTGGCATATGTGAATGGTCTGGAAAAAGATGCCTTCGAACGGAATAAGCGGTACTTGGTAAAAACCATTGAGCTAGCTCAAAAAAATGGTATCAATGTTTCTTTTCTTATTACACCAACACTTTTTGGGGAGTGGCCAGGGCACGATATGGTAATTGAATTTTTGGATGAGCTTGAGCAGCAGTATAACGTTAAAACCTATAATTTCTGCTGTGTATATATGGATAAAGTAGAGTATTTTGCTGATCACCATCACCTAAATACATTAGGTGTTGTAGCATTTACAGAGGAATATTTAAAGCCAATTGTGGATGAAAATAAAAAACAAAAATCAAAAAGATATTAATAAATAGTTTTAGGGTATTAAAATTAGTTTTACTTTCCGATGCAAAACTTTGAAAAAATGCTGCCAAGTATTTCATCGGTAGTAATTTCACCAGTTATCTCTCCAATATAATGAATAACTTGTCTGATGTCCATTGCCAGTAAATCTTGGGGTAAATCATTTTTAAGGCCATTCTTAACCCTAATCAAGTTTTCATAAGCCTTAATAAGCGCTTCGTAATGTCTAGTATTGGTTATTATGGTGTTATCACCCTCTGAAGTTATTGATGTTGAATTTTTTATTATTGCATTTGTGAGCTTGTCCATGTTTACTCCATGCTTTGCAGAAATTTCAATTAAACTAATGCTAGGAAGCGTTTTTGATAATGCTTGTTTTAGCTCCGAAACATGGTTAGGTTCAGCTAAATCTATCTTATTGATAAGTACAAGCATTTTTTGATTCGCCTTTAGCTTGCTGGAAATTCGCTTAATCTCCCTTATGTTTTCATCGATACTATCTCTTGAATCAATAAGCAAAAGGATTACTAATGCCTGTGAGATTTTAATGTATGCCCTTTCAATTCCTAGCGATTCAATGGTATCGGTTGTATGTCTTAAACCTGCAGTGTCAATAAATCGGTATAGCATTCCGTTGATATGAATAACATCTTCAATGGAATCGCGGGTGGTTCCTTCTATTTCCGACACAATTGCTCTCTCTTCGTTTAGTAGGTGGTTGAGCAAGGTTGACTTTCCAACATTGGGCTTTCCGGCAATGGTTACTGGTATGCCATTTTTTATAACATTACCAAGCTGGAACGATTCAATAAGTTGGTTGATGTGTTTACCTATGCTCTCAATGAGAGAATGCAATTCCTGACGATTGGCAAACTCTACATCCTCTTCGCTAAAATCAAGTTCGAGCTCAATGAGGGAAATGAAGTGCAGCAGTTTTTCTCTAAGATTTTTCAATTTATCCGAAAATCCGCCTCTCATTTGTTCAATGGCAACCCTTTTTGCTGCTTCGCTATTTGCGGCTATCAGATCTGCAACTCCTTCGGCTTGCGTAAGGTCCATTTTACCATTAAGGAAGGCTCTTAAGGTAAATTCGCCAGGTTCAGCCAGAGTTGCACCATTTCTTATTAGTAATTCCAGTATTTGCTGCTGGATTAACATTGAACCGTGACATGATATTTCAACAACATCCTCTCCGGTATAGGAATTAGGTGCTTTAAAGAGACTTACCAAAACATCATCAACAACCTTTTTGCCATCGACAATTAAACCACGATGAATGGTGTATGCAGATTGTTTTAAAAGCTTTTCACCTTTTTTTGAGGGTGTAAATACTTTTTCGCAAATATTGATTGCTTCAGTTCCGCTAAGCCTAATCACTGCTATAGCCCCAGCACCCATTGGTGTTGAAATTGCTGTAATGGTATAATCTCTATTCATCCAGTTTGTTTTTGCAAAACTAGTAAAAAGGGGAGATCTAATATATTGGATTGATATTAAGATACATTACATTTACTTTCCTAGGCCGGAGGTGTTTCCGGTTTTCCAATATTCTAAAACCTTTTTATTGTTTGTTTAACTAATTGACTAATTATTTCAATACTTTGGCGATTAGACTTATAAGGTAATATTCTCACACTCAAATTTTCACTTAAGGCTTTCCTCTTCTGTTTTCTATTTGCTTAATAATCAACTCTTCCCTCAAATTTCTCCCACTTTTTAAATCCCTTTTGTGCTTCATCTCTAAGTAGCTGTTTGGTTTTTACCTTTCGCATCTCAATGGGTAGAGAAATTTCATCGTAAATGAATGAATCGTCAAAGCCTATAGCTTTTGCATCTTGTTTTGTATTCCCGTAAAATATTCGATCGATACGAGCCCAGTAAATGGCAGCCAAGCACATAGGACAAGGTTCGCATGAAGTGTAAATATCGCATCCACTTAAGTTGTAATTTTTTAGGTTTTTTGCAGCCTCTCGGATGGCAATTATTTCTGCATGCGCAGTGGGATCGTTTGTGGCGGTTACCCTGTTTGCTCCATAGGAAATCACCTTTCCATTTTTTACGATAATTGCACCAAAGGGACCTCCTTTATTGTCAACATTTTCAACTGAGAGTTTAATGGCTTCTCTCATAAATTGTTCGTGATTAAGCTCCATGCTGTTTATGATTAATACATTCAAAAATCGAAAAAAAAAGGATGGAAATCAAACATTGAAGACTCAAATAGACATTTTTAACTAATTTTTCTTTTCATTTCTTCATTTTTAAATACCTTGCAGCTGTAATTATTCTTTTTGTCACATGTAATTTATTGTAAATATGTAAACTATTATTTAACTATCATTTTTTTTGAGTAATGTAAATCCAACTATTTATGAAGAAATGTTTTGTATTTCAGCTATTAATCCTGAATCTTTTAGCCATAACAATAAGAGCACAGGATGTAATTCCTAACAATGGAGAGGATTTAATAAGGCTTATGTACGACACTTATTCATCAAATTGGTATCCTTATTTAACCCTAAAACAGGATATGTTTCGCTATCGCGACGATAGCCTTATCCGAAATGAAGTTTGGGTGGTTGCATATGGTGCTCCTGGTAGGTTACATATTCGATATGATGATTTTGATTCGGGACGTGGTTGGCTTATTATTAACGATTCGATATATAGCTTTAACCATAATAAATTTATTGGGAAAAGACCTCGTTTGCACGAATTGATTACTCTTGGGCTGGATGCATATGTTGTTCCACCTAAAGACATTATTCCAAAGTTGGTTGAAATGAAGTTTGATTTAAACATTTTGGAGAAAACATCGATAAATGGAAAAATAGTCTACCAGGTTGGTGATCCGGAGAAGCAGTGTTTTTGGATTTCAAAGGATGATTTACTATTTTATGGAATAAGAAAAGTAAGTGATTCAGGGACAAAGGAATTGTACTTTGAAAACTACAAAATGTTTTATGGAAAACCTGTTGCTACTCAAATTCAGTATTTCCAGGATGGACACCTTTACTTATTAGAAAAGTATTTTGAAATAAGATTACCATCTTTGCTACCCGACAGTTTTTTTGACCCCGAACAATTTGAGCACACAAGATGGTAATTTTTTAAAAAATATCATTACCTGTACTGTTGATATTTAATAAATGTGAATAATAGTTAGTCTAGTAAGCTTCTTTAGCAAACTTCTTAGCGTTGATCTCAACTTTTAGAATAAAGAAAAAGTTATCATCGTCAAGTTGTAGAAACTGATAATCTAATGTTTCCCCAGTTTTTCTTGCAATATCTATTAAACCTAGTCCAGCCCCACCTTTCTCAGAGAGTTGACCTTCTTTAATCTGCTTTTTGTACATCTGCTTTAGCTCATCGCGTGTAGCATTATTTACAATTATTAATGATTTTTCAAGAGAATCCTTGTGCTTTCTAGCTACCATATTCGATGTAATCACGTAATATGTATCAAGTTTCTTCCCAATGATAAACAATCCGCTGCCAATTTTACGCTCCTTTATTTCATCGGAATGCTTGTTCATATTTTGAAGTGTTTCAACCATTACATGGTATACCTTACGCTGAACAGATCTTTCCTCACTATGTTTTTCCATATCCGATTCAGCCATAGAGGTAAACATCTTTGTGATCTCATGACTAAACTCACCCAGATATACAAGTGAAAAGCCATTATCAATCATTTCATCGTATATGTTTGATACAGACTTTATAAAGTTGAAACTAAGGTTCATGGTTTTGGATATTTTTTATACTATAAAAAAAGATGATCAATTTAACCAGCCAAGGCAATTTATAATCCTAGCATATTTAAACCTTGCCTAAATCTTATATCTACTGGAATATTTGACGAGTTGATACTATCCAAATCGGATTGTAACTCTTCTTTGATATAACCCATTTTCTCAAGCATTTCCTTAGCCGCATCATAATCACCGTTTCCCTGAATTATAAGGGTTTTAGCTGCTAGTGAGTTCATTGCTTTAGTCATTTTTTCAAAGTCCACACGATAAGTGCCAGTTTCTGGGTTACGAGTAAAAGCTTCTTGATCTTGGAAGTAGTAGAAACGCATCATATTGGCTTTACCGTGAGCTGAAGCAGCTCCAAAACGAACAGAACGAAAGATGCCTGCCATGAATGTAACGTAGTTATCCATCAAGTCTTTTTCGGGAAATTCACCCATTTCGTAAAGGTTAGTGACCATGAATAACCCAAGAATATCAGCCTTATTTTCTTCTATTGCGCTATACGTTTCCTTTAATGCTTCTCGTACAGTACCCTTACTATTAATTGTATTTTTAATACCTAAACCATGAGCTACTTCATGAAACATGGTGTTTTCGAAAAAAGCTTCAAAAGTTACATGTTTGCGCTGATCTTCATCTATAACAATTTTACTAATGGGAATAAGTATTTTATCGAATTTATAGCGCATAGAGTTTTTGAGCTGAAGTTTACGGCTTCCTTTTTCAATATGCACTCTTTCATCATTGGGTAGGTTGATGGCAATGGTTTTGCTACCAGCATTACAATCTCCTGCATAGAATACTGCTTCGTAAACCCCCATATCACTATCACTTCCAGGAATTTCTTTCTTGTATTTGGCTTCAACAGGTAGATTTGTTTGTAGTTTAGGTAGGAGGGCAGCAAACCTTTCAAGTTTTTTGCTCCATTCAATGTCCTTAATCAGGATGAAAGCTTCGTGAGCAGCTTTATAGCCGTACAACCTGTCCTCGTAATTTTCTATCGGTCCTACAACAAAATCAATGTTATTGTTTTTCATATCCATCCATGCCATATCGCTTGCCAGGTATTCATCGGTAAGCAATGCTTGCGCTCTCAAAATGAAATAATTCTTTAATCCCTCATCCTCTGCTAGCTCTGCAGCATCGAGGAGAAGACTAGCCGCTTTCTCATGCTGCTCCTTATACGCTTCGCTGTAGGGTATCGATGCTAAAGTACCATCTTCTTTGCGTTTGATGATAGTGTAAAGACTTGTTTTATCCTCAGATTGGAATGCTTCAAACTCTTCTTTAGTCATGTTTATAGGGTAGAAGTTTGCTCCCTTTGGTTTTTCTCCATAACCCTCAATGAAGGGCTCATTATTATTTAGCCTTTCCCATGGACCATAGTTTATTTTTACAAATTCACGGGTAGCATCATCTTTTATATTTCCAAATAGTTCGTTCTTATTACCGTATGCCTGCAACCAAAAGATATCATCCATGATCTGAGCGGCTTCAAAAAGTAGTGGCAGCATTTGCTTCTCTTTTTCTGATAAATGGCTGATGTCAGCAGTGAGATCAACCTTAACGAAATTGTCAACTTTTGCTTGCATTTCTTTGGAGGTTTCATTTTTAGGGAGGCATGCAAAAAGTGTTACAATACCTGCAATCGTAAAAAAAGTTATTTTTTTCATAGTATTTTATATTTTGTATGTTTCAGTGTTGGGATCAAATTTAATGAAAAATCTACTACTTTTCCTCTAAAACATCATCGGAATTAAACTTAAATCCTAAACGTTTACCTGTTTGCAATTTTGAACTTTCAATTTTTGTATTCATTTGTGCAACAGATGCAATTTTAACCATATCGTATGGAGGAACAAGGAGATCAAACTCAAGCGAGTAAAGTATGGCTGTTTCAATTATTTTTATTATGGCTTCTTTATTAATAGTTGCTTGTCCAAAATTATTGTACAGAAAGCCCATCTGCCGTTTTCCTTCAACAAAGTAATGATTTTCCCTATTGATAAAAATACGCCCAATCAGATAACCCAAGTCGTCAAGCCTATTATACTTGAATGAATCGGTGAGAAAGTTGTATATATTTATCATTCCACAGTATGAATTTAATCTATTCTCCTGAACGTATGGTAGTTTCCATATACTATGATCCCTGTCAAATTCAAAAACATTGGTGTGCATGCTAAAGATTAGAATATCACCTGCAACCCTTATTTCTGCTTCAAATTTACCCCTGTCTCTAAACTCAAGTTTAACTCTTTTGTCATTATTTTTAATGCTAGTATTCAGTTCATTAGATATATCATGTAGAACATCCTTTATTGAATTAAATGCAATAAAGGTATTGTCGTAAACCTTTTGTTTCATACTCGATTTCTCCAAAAGATTTTCCATTATCAGATCTTGGGGTTCTTTCTTCTTTTTTTCCATGATTTTTCGGGTTTTGTTTTAATAAAAACCTTAAAAAAATAATCAATAAAAAAATAATGCGAAATTTAATACATTATGAATTATTTCACTATTTATTAAAGAAGTAATTTAATTTTATGACTTTTTTAAAAGGCTTGTATCTTGAAAACAGCAAATTTTAGTATGCCCTTGCAAATATTACCCTTTGTTTTGAAGGTTTCCCTGATATCATACATTTTCCCTTCTCTTGTCCATTTAATGGAATCAAACGGATTGTAGCCTTGGTCTCATCCTTAATTTTTTCTTCTGTTTCCTTTGTTCCATCCCAATGTGCCAATATAAAGCCACCTTTATCGTCAAGAACTTTTTTGAACTCTTCATAAGAATCTACGGGAATGGTGTTTTTTTCTCTAAAGTTTAGTGCTTTTTGAAAAATATTACTTTGAATTTTATCAAGCAGATCTATAATGTAATCAATTAAAACATCCTGATTAACAAATTCTTTGGTTAGAGTATCGCGACGAGCCACTTCAACAGTGCCCTTTTCTAAATCTTTTGGTCCAATGGCAATTCGAATGGGATAACCTTTCATTTCATATTCTGCAAATTTAAAACCCGGCTTTAGAGTGTCACGATCATCGTAATGAGTTGATATACCTTTTGATTCCAATTTTAACTTAAGATCGAGCACCTTTTCACTAACCTTAGCTAATTCATCTTCATTTCTATAAATTGGAACAAATACTACCTGGGTGGGAGCAAGTTTTGGAGGTAAAATCAAGCCGTTATCATCTGAATGTGCCATAACCAATGCACCCATTAGACGCGTTGATACCCCCCAAGAAGTAGCCCAAACATAATCCATATCACCATCCTTGGTGGCAAATTTTACATCGAAAGCTTTGGCAAAGTTTTGCCCAAGAAAATGCGAAGTGCCAGCTTGTAAAGCTTTTCCGTCTTGCATGAGGGCTTCAATGCAATATGTTTCAAGAGCTCCTGCAAATCGCTCTCCTTCGGACTTTGTTCCAATTAGAACAGGTATTCCCATCCACTTTTCAGCGAAATCGGCGTAAACATGAACCATTTTTAGAGTCTCTTCAATAGCTTCCTCTTTAGTCGCGTGTGCTGTATGACCCTCTTGCCAGAGGAACTCTGTTGTACGAAGGAATAAACGTGTGCGCATTTCCCACCTTACAACGTTTGCCCATTGGTTAATCAGAATTGGTAAATCACGATACGACTGTATCCAGTTACGATATGTATTCCATATTATTGTTTCCGAAGTTGGTCGAACTATTAACTCTTCTTCCAATTTAGCCTCAGGGTCAACAATAACACCATTTCCATTGGGATCATTTTTTAACCTATAATGTGTGACAATGGCACACTCTTTGGCAAAACCTTCAACATGGCTTGCCTCTTTGCTAAAAAAGGATTTTGGGATAAAAAGTGGAAAATAGGCATTTTGGTGACCTGTAGCCTTAAACATATCATCAAGTTTTCGCTGTATTTTTTCCCAAATAGCAAACCCATAGGGTTTTATAACCATGCATCCTCTTACGGCAGAGTAATCTGCCAAACCTGCTTTAACAACAATATCGTTGTACCACTGAGAATAATTGTCCTCTTTGCTTTTAATTTCTTTAGCCATAAGTTTGTAAATGGTATAAAATTTGTAGTATTTATGGTGTTTTTAATTGGTGCAAAGTAAAGAAATAAAAATAAATAATCACATAAAATCAACAGGAGGTTATCATGAAATCAAAAGTAAAAATTTTATCCATTGTCATTGCAACTTTGCTTTTAGGAGGATGCTCCACAAGCATGCAGCTTAGCAAGGCAAGCAAGCATCAGGGCGATGATATTTACCATAATCCTTCTGGTAGCTATGCTGATGATGTTTTAAAAACAGAGGCAAATCAAAAAACTAATGTAAAAGGATTTGATTTAGCTGAACTTGAAAAGAGGTATACAGAAATCCTATCAAATGATTCTGTTGGATCTGTTGACTCTTTGATCTATAAAGCCGAAGAAAGCCAAAATTCTTACGAGAAATTGCTATCACAATCTTATGAAGATTCCTATCAACGCAGGATTGATGCCATGGGTACCGGATATAGAAATTATTCAGACTACAACGATGACTTATGGTATGCATCAGCATATGATCCTTATTTTTATAATATCGTTGTTTATGGTGGCCATGTTTGGGTAGAGCCTTATTACGTTTCTGCAATGTTTACATGGCCTTACCGCTATCGTAGATATGGTTATTGGGGTTACAGCCCTTGGAGTTTTTCATTTGGTTGGGGTTATGGATATCCTTATTACAGTTACTGGGGGGGATACCCATACAATTATTGGGGATACAATTTGTATTCCGGATGGTACGGGTGGAATAATTATGCTTGGGGTTATAATAACGGATACTGGGATGGCTATTACTGGGGCAATCAAAGTTATGGGCCAAACTATCACTATGGAAGAAGACCCGTTTCAGGTAATACGGCTTATGAAACTACTCTTGCTACAGGAAGTAGTGAAGTAAGTATAAACAGCCTACAAGATCATCTTTCTACTAAACAACCGACCCTTCATGCTGCTGGTGCTAATACTGTTGGAAACAATTTTGATACCTCTCCACAGGAGCCAATAAAAAAACCTGTAGGGCAGGTGATTACAAGACAACCATCTCCAGTTAAGCAAGTTAATGATCAAAACCAAGTTCAGGTGAGGGAACCTATTCGTGATCCTAGTTTAATAACAAGACCCTCAAGAGAGAGTTTAAATGTTAACCCTACTAGGGTTAAACCAGCTGAAGGAGATGGCCAACCGACATCAAGTAGTTCCTATAACCCAAGTTATACTCGTCCAAGACCTGGAAATAGCAATGAGTTCAATAGACCAAATAGGAATTACCCCTCAACTGAAGCAGTTCGTGGAAATAGAGATGGACAACAAAGCACTTCGCCTGGCAGGCAGGGTAGTACTCCTTCAACAAGAACATATAACCCTCCTCCAAGAGTAAACTCACCCGCTTCAAGTACTAATAATAGAAGCGAAACGGGTAGAAGTAATGTTTCATCACCATCGTCTAGTTCAAGATCATCATCTTCTCCTTCAAGTAGTAGCTCAAGCAGTAGTTCCGGGAGTAGTTCTAGAAGCAGTTCTGGGAGTAGTGGAACTAGAAATAGATAGTCGAATAAAAAAAGGGTTGCTTATAGCATATTCTTTTAACCAACGCAAATTTACAGTATTCTTGAAAAGAGTATAGCTTCATGAAATTTATAAGAAAGATAAACAACGCTTTTAATTTATAATATTTGCGTAAACAAATATAAATAAGTTAAATACAATGATACGAAAAATAATATTTATTTTTTTCTTCACTTCATCTTTGCTTGTAACTGCACAAGATCATCAAGACGTAATGCGGTTGTCTCAATCAATCAATTCGGGTACAGCTCGTTTTGTAAGTATGGGAGGAGCATTTGGTGCTTTGGGTGCTGACTTTACCTCGTTAACCTATAATCCTGCGGGATTAGGCGTTTATCGTGCTTCTGAATTTACTGTAACCACTAGCCTTAAGAATAAAGAGGTAAATACTCTTTATTTAAATAATAATACACAAGACTTCCGTACTAGATTTTTATTTGATAATATTGGATTCGTTACTTCCTTCAAAACCACAAAGGAAGAAGAGAAGGGTTTGGTTTTCTTAAATATTGGAATAGGATACAATCGATTGTTAGATTTTTTTGATGAAACTAGCGCTTTTGGTGCAAATACATCAAGCTCAATTATGAATCACTTTGTTTCTATGGCTAATGGTAGTAATTGGTTTAACCTTAGTAGCAATGAAGATTATAATCCTTATAGAAGTGGTTCAGCGCCATGGGATGCAATAATGGCTTGGAATACTTTTTTAATTGATACAATATCTGGTTCAATCAACGAGTATTCAAGAGCATTAAATATCGGAGAAGGGGTTTATCAGGATCAGTCATTATCGACTATAGGAGGTCTTGGAGAATTTACGTTTTCATTTGCAACAAATTTTTCCAATAAACTTTTCATTGGAGCAACCATAGGAGTTCAAGATCTTTATTATAAGCAAACACAGTACTATTGGGAAGAAGCCTTCGAAACTAACACTCCATTACCAATTGGATATCAATTCGAGAACCTTGATTATAAGCAAACACTTACCGTTGAGGGTTCCGGAATTAATTTTAAGATTGGGGCTATATATAAACCAATTCCAATGTTTAGAGCTGGAATAGCAATTCATACACCTACCTTCTTTAGCATTAATGAAACATATAGAGCGTCAATTAAATCGGTTTTTAATGATTTTAATGCATCAGCTAGTACACCCATTAATTTTTATGATTACAGAATTCAATCTCCCTTTAAAGCAATTGGATCTCTAGCATTTACTTTTGGAGAAATAGGTTTAATCAGCTTTGATTATGAATATATTGATTATAGCACTGCACGTTTTATTAAAGGTGGTGATGGATATCGTTTTTCACAAGAAAATAGTGAAATTAACAATTTGTATTCAACTACTTACAATTTGAAAGCAGGAGGTGAGGTGTGGCTAAAATATTTTGCTTTAAGGGCTGGATATGCATACTACGGAAGTCCCTTCGAAGATAATGTCAACATGAAAAGTTCTGCTGTAAACGTTCTTTCAGCAGGATTTGGCTTAAGAATTGACAATTTATTTATCGATTGGGCCTATCAAAAATACTACTATAGTGATAAGTATTCATTATATATAAACTCACCAGTTGTTGACAGGGATGTAATGCAAAATAAATTCTTGCTTACTTTAGGCTTTAAGTTTTGATATATTTATTGACAGAAATATTGAGTGAAAGGAGTTTTCCCTTTCACTTTTTTTTATGCCAATATCCCTAGGCTATCCATACCACAATTACTGATTAAATCAATAATTGATAGATTAGGAGTAAACCCCATTTTATGACCAAATACCTGAAAATAGGTTTTTACATTAAGTTCAAAATCTTTGTTTAATTTGGGTTGTTTAGGGTTAATTATGAATCGATAATCAGATATATTGCTGGGATAACACTTTATGAACTCACTGGTTTCATTAATCTTAATATTTAATTCAAGTATTTTGAATAATGTTTCTAGAATAATTAAATTATAATCCCAAATAAAAACCCATTCTTTCTCATAAAAATCTATGAAATAATCAGCAATAAATTCAAAATATGCTGAGTTTTTATAAGCTGATTGTATCGCCCGCCAATGCTCTTTTCTCCATTTCACAGAGTTGTCAATCCTTACATCTTTTATTTTAGTTCTATTCCCATAGGGCTTAACAACCGGTATGATTAATGACAATGGTCCATTAGCAGAGTAAATTTGACACCTATTTCGGTAGGTTTGCTTTTGATATGTTTCATGCCTTTCAATTAAAATTTCATCACACTTAGTAAGTAACTGAAAATATTGAATAGGAGGGAGATATGCAGTAGAAAAAATAAATATTTTTTTTCCCATTTTAAAGCAATTACAATAACAAAGTTAAGACTATTCTTTATTGATTAATAAAAAATCTATCTAGGTGAGAGATTTTCTTAATTCAAAATCAATCTTTTTCGAACAAATATGAACAAGCGATGTTTTTTTATTTAGAATAAATAAAAGTAAATTAAATAAGCTATAATATGTTTGAAATAAAAATGCCCAAAATGGGCGAGAGTATAGAGCAAGCAACTATTACAAAATGGTTTGTTAATGAAGGGGATTCGATAGAAGAAGATGATGTATTGCTTGAAATTGCTACGGATAAGGTTGATTCTGAGATACCATCTCCAGTTGCAGGTAAAATAGAAAAAATACTTTTTAAGCAGAATGAAATTGTTCCGGTTGGCATAGTAATAGCAATTATTAACACTGGTTCATGTGATTCAGAAAAAGATAAATCTGAGAAGAGAGTTTTAACAGATTTATCTTCTGTATCTCAAAACCACTCTGGTGAAAATAAAATTGAAAATAGATTTTATAGTCCTTTGGTAAAAAATATTGCGCAGCAAGAAAACATTTCATTCAAGGAACTTGAATCGATTAAGGGTACAGGAAAGGGAGGTAGGGTAAAAAAGGAAGATGTTCTAAAATATATAGAAACAAAAACCAAAAGAGAAGAATCGCCAAAAATTATTGAAAACAAAAGCATTGACGTTACAAAGCAAAAAGTACATACCTCACTTAATTCTGGCGATGAGATAATACATATGGATAGAATGAGAAAACTTATTGCAGACCATATGGTTATGTCAAAACAGGTTTCGCCCCATGTAACAAATATGGTAGAAGTAGATGTTTCTTCTATCGTAAAATGGCGAGAGTCGATGAAGGAGATTTATCTTTCAAAACACAAGGTTAAATTAACCTATATGCCCTTTTTTACTGAAGCTGTTGCTCGTGCTATTCGTGATTATCCAATGATTAATTCATCAGTGGATGGAGAAAAAATTATTGTGAAGGGTGATGTAAATATTGGAATAGCAGTAGCTAAACCTGATGGGAATTTAATTGTTCCTGTTGTACGTTATGCAGACAAATTAAATATTGCTGGCATTGCTAGTGCAATTAATAGTTTGGCTGATGCTGCAAGAAACAATAAACTTTCCCCCGATGATATTAAGGATGGAACATTTACCATTACAAATTTTGGAACATTTAAAAATGTAATGGGGACACCTATAATTTCGCAGCCTCAAGTCGCTATACTTGCAACAGGAACCATCGAAAAGAAACCAGCCGTTGTAGAAACAGAGTATGGTGACATTATAGTGCCAAGGCATAAAATGTATCTAAGTCTCTCCTATGATCATAGAATTATTGATGGGGCTTTAGGGGGGGCATTTCTCAGGCGTGTAGCCGATTACCTTGAGCAATTCGATGTTAAAAGAGAGGTATAAAGTTAAATCTTAACAAGAAACCCTGTTTCAATTAGATCAAAGTATATCAATAATTTAATATAAATTCAATGAAATATAACCGCAGAAATGATAAACAATTTGGAATAAAACAAACTCCAAAGGAAACTTTGGAAAAATGGTTTTACTTATTGTCGCTTGGTCGAGCACTGGATGAAAGAGCTCCAAACTACTTAAAACAAGCAATTGGTTGGAGTTATCATGCACCATATGCAGGGCACGATGGGATTCAGTTAGCCATAGGACAAATTTTTGATGATAAGTCAGATCATCTATTTCCCTACTATAGAGATATGTTAACTGTTATTTCGGCTGGGATGACAGCTGAAGAGATTATTCTTAATGGAATATCAAAAAGCAATGACCCATCAAGTGGTGGACGACATATGAGTAATCACTTTGCTAAAGCAGAATTAAATATTCATAACTCTTCGAGTTGTACAGGAAATCATACTCAACAAGCTGCTGGAGTTGGAAGAGCTTTTAAAAGGTATAATCATACAGGTGTTGTAATAAGTTCTCAGGGTGAATCTTCAGTTTCAGAAGGTTATGTTTACGAAGCAATAAATGGTGCATCTAACGAAAAATTACCAGTTATTTTCGTTTTTCAGGATAATGGTTATGGAATATCTGTTCCAAAAGAGGATCAAACAGCCAATAGAAAGGTTGCCAATAATTTCTCAGGATTTAGAAACCTAAAAATATTTCACTGTAATGGGAAAGATGTTTTTGATTCGATGAATACTATGGCTGAAGCTAAGCAATGGGTAATTGAAAATCAGATGCCTGCCATTGTTCAGGCAAACTGTGTACGTATCCATTCTCACTCAAACTCTGATAGACACGAACTTTACCGTGATAAGGGAGAAATGGATTACGTTAAGCAAGCTGATCCTCTTGCAAAATATAGGCGAATGCTATTAATGTACAAAAGATTCACTGATAAAGAACTAGTTGCAATTGAGGAGAGGGTTAAGCAAGAAGTAAAGTCCGCTCACAAATTGGCAATGGCAGCTCCAGATCCAACACCTGAGTCAATACACAACTTTGTTTTTCCAGAACATTATATACCTAACAAATATGTTGACGGAACTCATTCGTACAATGGTGAACCCAAAAAATTAATTGAAGCATTGAACGAAACACTTAAAGCAGAATTTCGAAACAACCCCGATACCTTTATATGGGGTCAAGATATGGCTAATAAGGATAAGGGAGGAATATTCAACGTATCGAAAGGAATGCAACAAGAGTTTGGAAAAGAAAGAGTATTTAATGGGCCTATAGCCGAAGATTATATTCTTGGTACAGCAAACGGAATGAGTAGGTTTTCCGATAAAATTCGAATTGTTGTTGAAGGTGCAGAATTTGCAGACTATTTCTGGCCAGCCATGGAGCAGTATGTTGACTCCGCTCACGACTACTGGCGTTCAAACGGTAAGTTTGTGCCAAACGTAACTATTCGACTTGCGAGTGGGGGCTACATCGGTGGAGGTTTATACCATTCGCAAACCATTGAAAGTGCTCTTGCAACCATTCCAGGTGTGAGAATTGTTTACCCTTCTTTTGCTGATGATTCGGCAGGACTTTTACGTACAAGCATTAGGTCAAAAGGGATGACCCTTTTTCTCGAGCCAAAGGCCCTTTACAATGCACCCAAAGCGGCAACGCCAATTCCTGATGATTTTGAGGTTCCTTTTGGAAAAGCAAGGATTCGCAGGGATGGTAATGACATATCAATGATAACCTATGGCAATACTACTCATATGTGTCTTGATGTAGCGGACAAACTTCAAAGTCAATATGGTGTAAGCACTGAAGTACTTGATATTAGATCATTAATACCACTTGACCGGGAGGCTATACTTAAAACAGTGAAAAAAACAGGTAAAGTATTAGTAGTTCATGAGGATAAGGTTTTTGCTGGATTTGGGGGTGAAATAGCTTCGATTATTTCTGAAGAAGCTTTTGAGTATCTGGATGGGCCTATAAGAAGAATAGGAGCAACTTTTACACCTGTAGGCTTTAATAGGATACTTGAGTCTGCTATTCTGCCTAATTCTGACAAGATACTTGATATAGCTTTGGAGTTAATAGCTTATTAATACTTTTTATAAAAATAGAGTGGAAAATTATTAAATGAAAACAATGAAAACAGCAATAGTTTATAGCCACAGTGCAAAAAAAACTTCCCAAGTGGCAAAGCAAATAATAGATGAGGTAGAATGGAAAAGTATAGATAATTTAAATGTAGACGAGTTATTACCTGAGAAACTTTTAGATTATGATTTGTTAATATTAGGAGTTTCAACGTGGTTTGACGGGGAACTGCCAAGTAACTGGGATGAATTAGTTCCAGCAATTGAAGATTTAAGTTTTAAAGGGAAAAAAGTAGCCATTTTTGGTAACGGTGATCAAATAGGTTATCCCGAAAATTTTGGAGATGCAGTAGGGCTAATGGCTGATTTATTTGAATCGTTAGGAGCTACTATTATTGGTAAAACAAGTACAAAGGGCTATGCTTTTAATTCATCTAGAGCTTTAAGAGGAGACCATTTTATCGGATTATTACTTGATTTTGAAAATCAACACGAAAAGAATGCTATTAGAATAAAAGAATGGGCTAATCATTTTAAACAATGATTTTTTTAATGATATAAGTTTATTTTCAACTACTTATTTTTCACTTAAAGAAATAACCTATTGTAAATTTATTCAATTGTTGTAAATTTGATTAATTGAAGTTATATTTGTTAATCATATTGAAAAATTATAGTAATCAACAATTATTTTAACTTAAGAAACATGGAAATTCTAAGCATTAAGGGTTCACAGGAAACTCCTGAAATACTTTTTGATAAGAGTTCGGGAACATTTTCAATATCTGGAAAATCACTACCGGAAGATGTTAAGGAGTTTTACAATCCTGTAATTAATTGGATTGAGGAATATTCAGCCTCACCAAATCCTGAAACAAGGCTTAAAGTGAAGATGGATTATTTCAACACAGCTTCTTCAAAAATGATCTTGGAAATTTTTGAACTTTTTAAGGGTATTATGGATGCTGGTCATAATGTAATTATTGATTGGTATTACCAAGAAGATGATGAAGACATGCAGGATGCCGGTGAGGATTACGCTGATATACTGGAGGTTCCTTTTAATTTCATTAGTTACC
>Ga0334885_1000201_pt1 | contig 112572 bp, 102 predicted proteins | sample GraSluR1_MG_8_FD_207233 | JGI IMG/M metagenome (GOLD analysis project Ga0334885, IMG submission 207233) | Sludge microbial communities from methane-producing bioreactor in Wageningen University, Netherlands - Granular Sludge_31_05-R1 | ecosystem: Engineered > Bioreactor > Anaerobic >...
GGTTAAAAGATTTTTTCGTTTTCGCCCGGACAACAGGGAGCCGGGCAAATCGGCATTTGCAAGAGAAATCGACCAGCTATACTCACACCGGCATTGATCTGGCCGATGAGGTTAAAATCGGTTTAAACATCGATAAACTTTTCGAAGAGGCGCTTCGAAATATCTATAAAAAAAGAGGAGGCAAAATGCCTATTGTTGAGGAGAATCTTTTCAACATCAGCAATACGGCGTATCAAACAGCAATCGACAAACAGTTCAAGTCGGCAGGTGTAGAATTCGGTAAAAAGAACCAGGCATTTATCGATGAGTTTAAAACCAATGCTGCAGTATTCGCCGCATTTAAAAACCATCGGCAAACCGTAGAAATCACCCAACAGCTACTCGACGATAAAGGGAACCTGCGTTCGTTCCACGAATTCAAAAAAGCAGTACTGGGTACAAGCATTAAAGCCGACTACAATAAACGGTGGCTACTTACTGAATATAATACAGCTGTACGTTCGGCCCGTTCGGCTGCCAACTTCAAGAAATTTGAGGCTACAAAACACCTGTATCCAAATCTTGAGTTCATGCCCTCAACAGCTGCCAATCCACGCGAAGAGCACAAAGAGTATTATGGTACTATTCTGCCTATCGATCACACATGGTGGAACGATCACACACCTCCCCTCGATTGGGGATGTGAGTGCGGGATCCGGAACACTGATAAGCCGGCGACCAAAGTACCGGCAGACGGAGAGCCTGTCGATCCGGTTTTTGATAACAACCCCGGGAAGACAGCCGAGATGGTGAATATGGCTATACATCCATACTTTAAGGGAATATCCGCCGAAACATCATCACAGATAAGATCTTTTGTGACCGAAAGGATTACAGATGGTTTTAAAGTTAGAAAAGAATTTAAAAACGGGGGGAAAATAATTGTACATGAAAGTATTGATAAAAAAGCACCTGACTACAAGGATAATTTGACAATTGCAACTTTCTTTGCAAAAGAGGGAAAAATAGCCACCTTGACGCCCAAACTACATCCAAAATCAGAAGAATACAAGAGGGTATATTCATCGCTGCTAAAGACAAAATATAGCGGTAAAAGTCCCGATTTGCAAATAGGAGGAGTCTTCTTTGAATACGAATCCTATCGCCCTCCGTTCAACAAGCGTAAAATATCACACATGCTAAAAAAGGGAGCCGAACAGTCTCCCAATATAATTATCAACAACAATAAGGGTGCTTCTGACAGGTATATCCGCCGAAACATCATTCAACGAATATTGGATAAAAATTTTAAATACGATATCAACCAGGTGTGGTTATATGAAAAAGGGAAATTACGATTGCTTTATAAAAAACAGTAGGGAATCAAATGATTCCCCCTGCAAGCACCGATCCGTAGAACGGCTAAGAATTTCTTCCTTGTGCAAAGATACAAAACTTTTTTATGTTAATGCTCATTTTTAAATATTTAACAATGAATCCTGACGAATTTAAGCGGGTAATCTCCGAAAAGATAGATGAAATAATCCGGTACCGCGATGAAGATCTACCGCATGTAGTAGGTAAAGAAGCTGTCGACCATTTTAAAGAATCATTCATGAACGAAGGATTTACTGATTCAACACTCCAAAAGTGGCCGGAGGTAGAACGTCGAAAACCAGATAGCCCGTGGTACGGCTTCTCATCAGTTAATAAAAAGGCATTTTCACAAGCCAGGGCAACAGATAGAATTTTAACCGGAGAAACCAATGAACTAAGAAATTCAATCGATTACTTTCTATCACCTGGTCGCGTCACCGTGGGTACCGATAAAGTTTATGCTGCTGTACACCAGTTTGGTCAAAATGCAAAGGTATTCGGAAAGACTACCTTTAAAATGAAAGCACGTCCTTTCATTGGCAAATCCGAAGTACTCAATCAGGCAATTCGTGAAAAAATGGAACGTGATCTTGAAAGGATATTTAAACAGTAATTAAACAGCGTATGAAAACATTATTTTTAGCCGTCACCGGGCAGCTGCAGGAACTCGGTATATTTCGCACTATCGACATGGATAAAGGACAGCTCGACCGGAGCGAGTTAAGGCCTCAGGTAGGTTTCCCATGTGCCCTTGTGAAGTGTTCATTCACCTTCAGCGAATATGGTGGTGGTATTAAAAACCGTCTGGCCCAGATTCGTATCCGCCTGGTATTCGATCAAACCATTACACGCACCGGTACCGACGTTCCGGAAACAACACGTAATGCAACCTTATCCTATATCGATAATGCCGAAAAAGTGTTTGAAGCATTTCGCCGGTTCGAAACCAATGAATATTCGGCATTTGAAGTGAATGAATTTACTCAGGAAGACAGAAATGATGGTCTGGTGGTAATGCGGCTTAGTTTCTCAACAAACAGAATCGATATTGAACAGTAAAAGTATACGATTATGACTTACTTCATTCTTTTTGGAATTGGCCTGGTTATGTTCTAGACTAAATGTAAAGAGTATAGAGTTACTTCCTTTTGCTCAATTTGTTTTTAATTAAACGTACAATTGTTTTTTTGATTATAAATGTCCATAAAATTAAATGATTACAAAATTAATAATACTTTACTTACTAATCATGTTTTTTTCTTTTCTAATCCCCTCCCAAAATCCACGAGGGGTTGGAAAAGAAAAAAACTACAAGAACGAATTCCTGTAGTTTTTCATTTACACAATTTATTGGACAGTGTCTTTTATTCTGTGTCAGCGGAAGTTATATTGTTGTTATCCTGCTCTTTTTCCATTGCCGCCCGTTTCTTTGCCTTCTCCTTTTTCTTTTTTTCCTTTCTGGCTTTGTCATCCGCTATGATGTCTTTCAGCGACCGTACGGCAAGGGGTTCTTCCCGTTTGAAGCGTTTAAAATAGATTTATTCGATGAATTGAGGCAGGGGCGCTTTCCAAGTTTCCTGTTCGTGGTTGTCAATTTTTCCCAACTTGTCGGGGTTTAAACCCAATTCGCGTATTATGGAAAACTTTCCATAACACGGGTTATGTAAACTAAAATATTATGTAAAGTTCAAGTCGTTAACCCGTGGCAGACTGGTTAGCCATTACACATATCGTTTACTAGTCTTTCCATTATATTAATTTTTCATACCTATTTCCAAATATCATAATTTCTTGTTTGAAAAGGAATAGGTTTTTAACTATGACTTCTTTGTGCCTATTTTTATATGGAGAAAGAATCATCTTTTGTATTTCTTTAATTGTAAGAACTTTTATTAAAGAAACCATTTCTTCAACAGTATAGTTATTCTTAATAGACATACTAAGACTAATTTTAATCACTTTGGATATAATTCCTTTGTAGACTGCAATAGCTTTTAATGGAATATTCTTCTCTTTAATGTAATCTGTAGGAATATCTCCAAACCCAACAAAACTTATCACCTCTTTGTTTATTGCATTCCTAGCAAGGCTCTTAGCATCATTTCTATTGGAAAAACAAGAAAAACTAAAAAAAATCTTATTCTTAAATTCTGTGATATTTTCCGAATGGATAAAATGCTCATTTTTATAAAATTCGGGATTTTCAATTATGGCATCTCCTGCTATAAAATCTTGAGCCTTTTTATTGCAAGAGCCAAATAAACAATCGCTTCGACCATGCCCCATGAACAAAATGAGTTTCGCATGACTATCTATAGCTTTTTTTATGCAAGATTCATGATCTTCATCAGTGTATTTTGTCTTATAGCAATGCCATTGATTATCAAGTTCTCTGCAGAGATAAGTGTTTATCCGGTTTAAGAATGTCGTAGACTCCTGTTTGTCAATAGGATATATACCAAAAATCTTTGTCATAGAATTGATTAATTTACTTCGTCTAGACCATTAATTGATGACAAATAAGAAATGATCTGTTCAATCAAATCTTTTTTAAACTCTATGCTGTCAGGCGTTTTTGATTGAATACAAGTAGCTACTTCTTCAAATCTTCTACCTGAATATTTCGGAAATAAATAATTAAATACATCATCTTTCCGAAGGAAAAACCACTTGATCAATTCATCTTCAAAACTAAATTCTTTTTCTTTCTTTACATGTCTGACCAACCCTTGTTCATAGCCACTATCCCGTTTGCGAAAATCTATATTGCAATCAATTAGTGATTTGAGATTTTCTTTTTGTTGGTCAAAATCGCCTGTTTTTATAATGTCTTCAATAACATTTTCAATTTGTGCGGAATATAATATCACCTGTTTTTTGTAGTTAGGATTTATTGATTTTATGATTTTTATTATCTGAAATCCATCTATAACATTAGCGATTAAATTGTAATCACAAACAATAGAGTCAAGTTGCCGAAAATAAGGCAATTCTAATAAATCATTCTTAAAAGATTCAGCATCAAAGAAGGGTTCTCCATTATCTCTTTTTAGGTAGTTTATAGGGTTGAATTCGTGATAAATCAACTCAATATCATCGTTCTTGAGACTTGCTTTTATATTCTGTAAAGCAGCATTTTGAGACTGTTCATCTACTAAAATTAAGTATTTTTGAATCATTTAAAAGTAATCTTAAAATTCATACCATTGTCTATTTCAGGCTTATCAATCACAATTTCAGCATTCATCTTTGAAAGAGACTCTGAAACTAAATACAATCCAAATCCAGTGCCGCTTTCTTTTGCTGTCTCTCTAAATTTAAATATATCATTAGGAGCTGTTTTAAACTTTGAAGATAACCCCTTTCCATCATCATATATATTTAAAACTAAAGCATTGTTCTCTAATTTAGTTTTAAACCATATATTCTTTGCACCCCATTTTTCGGAATTATCGATAAAATTATCAATAATCAAGGCTAAATCAAGCTTACTGCCAATTATATAAAATAAGCGAACATTGTTGGATGAATGGACTTTAATATTGTATTTGCTATTCTTAAAATAGCCTGATATGAAATCAGGCAGATTGATCTTCTGGGCATCGGCTTTCTCTAAATCGCTTTTCAGGATTAAGTCAGTTGCCTTTAGTGACTTATCTGCAAAATGAAAAATCTCGTATAAAGATTCTATGATAGATTCTTTTAGAAAATTCCCATCCTGCTCTTCCCCCAGTTTATTAATAATAAGCGAAATTGTTTCCTTTATTTTTTGGTTATTGTTTTTCACGTGATGTATTAAAGCATCTGTTTCTGGAGTAGATTGTTTTTTGTAAAATTCGACTTTTAATTTTTCCAGTTGAATTTCCTTGTCTTTTTCTTTAGCAACCTCTTCTGTTTTCTTCTCTGCATCAACTCGTTTTTTTGTTTCTTCTTCTGCTGTTTTTTCAGCTTGAAATTTTTCTGTTTGAAGTTTTTCTAACTCTTGTTGTTGTTTTTCATTAGCCTCTTTTTCTCGTTCCAATTGAAGTTTTAAATCCTCAATTATTTGTGTTTGTTTTTCTATTGTTTTTTTGTAGTATTGCAGCTCTGCAATAGCTTTAGCGGTAGCTTCATTAGTGGAATACTTTGAAAAATCGGCTATTTGTTTTTCAAGCTCTTTATTTTCAATTGCTTTTTTCTGCAAAATACGGTTTAGGGTATCTCCATCTATTTTTTTGTTCTCAAAATCTGTGATAAGTTGCTCAAATTCTCGTTCAGCGTTAGCCTTTTCCTCTTCAATTTTATCAAGTATTAAATCTTCATTGATGTAAAGTTCAATAACATCGCTAGCTTTTGCTCCAATAATAGAATGAATACTGGAATAAATACGCCTTCTTTTGGTTACTTCGTCTTCACGAAAAGTTAATTCATTTTCTTTTAATTGTCCCGAAATTATTTTTTTTTCAATTTCTCTTATTTTATCTTTATCTTCTTCTGGAATGCTATCCCAATTTAGACCATCAACAACATATTTTTCTAGCCTCTTGAAAGATTTAAAGAAATAACCTTCACGATTAGTTAACTTTGAAAAACTTTCATTCCTAACCAGTCCCTCTCGACTCGATATTATTTGGAATGAATTTTCTGAATCTAAAACTTCAACCCGCCCAACAATATCCCTTGAACTAAGAAATTTTGCATAGCCTTGTGCCCGCCTTTGTTCCAAATTTAACCAATCATCGCCTTCCTCGCCATACGGGGGAATACGAAAACCATTCAAGAATAAATAAATTGAGCCATATGCCACGGGTCTTACACCCGTTTGTTTTGTAAAGAAAGCCTTAGAATATGGATTTAGATAGTACAAGTAACATTTTGCATGTTTAATCTCTGGATAAAATTCGTTTTTTTCTTTTATCCAAAAAATCGTCTTGCCTTTATCTCTTAGCGTTGTTAAAATTATTTCCCCATTTTCTATTATTTCACTTTCAATACTTGTTGTTTTAAAGTCAAGTTTCTCAAAAATGGTACTTTCTACTTTTCCTATAAATTTTTGAGATTCTTCCTTGCGGTTATTTTCTGTTGTAAATTCTTGCGCATTTAAATAAATACCAAAATCATTTTTCTCAAATGCCTGATTAGGATTTATTAATTTCTCAAGATATTTTTTCAGATTAACAAGTTTGTCTGTATTCCAATCTACAATAATGCCTTTATCGTTTTTAATCTCATACACCCAGTAACTCCGCAATTTTATTATCTCTAAGATTACTCCATGCCTGAATGGTTTAATTCCTTTTTTTGTTAAATCTTCTATTGTCAATTCTTTATAGTCGAGAATAACGCTTTGTATTTCCTTATTTTCATCTTCAACCTCAAACATCTTCCAATCTATTTTCAGAAGAATATAGGAATTTTCATTATTTTTCTTAGCATACAGGTTTAAAAACTCACCCAATCTGTCGCAAGAAAAGCGTCCGACTCCTTTAGCACCTGCCATCATTCGATTATGTTGGCGGGTGTTTTGTTTTTTTTCTGAATATGCGATATTTAGCCACTTATTCTTAATATCATCCAGATCCATACCTAAACCATCATCTTGAATTATTAAGCGTGAGGTTTTTTCTGAATACGAATTAACAGACTTATCATCATTCTCTTTTAAGTTTGAAAATGAAATATCTACTCGCTTTGCATCTGCATCAAAAGCATTTTTCACCAATTCAAGAATGGCAATATTGTCATCATTGATAAGATCTTTACCAATAATGCTTTTGAGTTGTATATTTGTTTTGAAATGCAAATCCATTTCTATATCATTTTTTTAAGGATAACACCTGCCTGTTCTCCAAATAATGGAGGGATAGCATTTCCTATTTGTGTATAACGCGGAACTTCCTGTGTTCTCCTTTTTCCCCCAGTCGTATATTTTCCTTGAAAAATATACCAATCTGGGAAAGATTGTATTCTCGCATATTCTCTGACCGTCAATATTCTAGGTTCGGAATAATGAATATAATCATCTGGAAGAGTTGTAATAGTAGGACTTTTATCTAACTCGTCTAATGGGATTACAGTATGCTTCTTTATATTAAACCGTTCTCTTGTGTGAGCGTCTATATCCTTATTTTTTTTACAGGTATCCAAAATGATTTGGAATTTACTTGATATTTCAGGTCTGTGTTTGGGAAAACGATGACTGTCTGGAACGCTTTGATTTACTCCAGTTCTCATTAATTGTTGGTAGGAACTCTTTATTGGAGAATAAATCCCTGCCTTAAATGATTTTGTATCAGGGGAGTCTGTTTCTCCATTTTTTCTCAACAAGTCTGAAATGGCTTCTCCTAAAGTAGTTTCAATACTTAAATTCTTTTTAGACAAAAATGAATGCCTATTGTTCTTTATTAAATTAAAAAATTGCAAAGCTGTGTCTTTTGATACATTAGGTAAATCTTTTCTTACACCAATTAATATAAAACGTGTCCTTTTTTGAGGTATGCCATATTCTCCAAAATTAACCAATTCGCCTTTTACATAGTATCCTGCTCTATTTAAAGCATTTTCCACATATGATGAATACTCTTTACCTTTATCCTTGTTTTTCTTAAACTCTAAAGTAAATCCTTTTACATTTTCAAAAAAGATTATCTTCGGTTGTATTGTCTTGATGAATTTTATATAAGATTTTATCAAATCATTACGTCTATCATTCTCTTTCCTTCTTCCAGCCATAGAAAAACCTTGACATGGCGGACCGCCTACAACCATATCTACTTTTCGTTGTAAACCTAATAATTGTTCTTTATAATCTTTCAAAACAATATTTATATCATGAGGAGCTTGAGGAAACCAATCCGGCCATAGAAAGTGATTCACCTTTCCAATAAGATTATATTCAAGCGTTTTAAAGGCATCTGCGTTTTTTTCAACAGCAAATAACCCTTGCCATCCTGCATTATGAAGCCCTAAAGAAAGACCTCCGCATCCTGCGAATATATCAATATAGATAGGCTTCTTCATTTTGCTTTTATTAATTTGAGATGACCGCAAACCTTATTTAGAATTTCTTCTGGAGAAACATCAATGGCAAGCGCTATTAAGTATACTTCATCTGCCTTCAATTTTGCAGTTTCTTTTCTACTTAATTCACTCAATCTAGACTTGCTAATACCAGTCTTGCGAGATACATCAGCCTTATTAATAGACTTTTCCGACAAGTATTTTCCTAATGTAGTCATATTTATGCTATTGATTCATTTGCAAAGATAAGCAAAGGTTTAGAATATCAATACAAATACTTCTTTGTGAACAATTTGTTTTTAATTAAACGTACAAATTGTTTTTGCGATTATAATTTCCAATGTTCTTTTATTCATTTTAAAATAGTTTTAATTGTCGTTTATCTTCCTGCCGTTGTGACGGCTCCTCCAAATCGCTTATATCCATAGCCAGGTACCTGAAGAAAGTACGTTCGCTCATCGGATATACTTTCGATACAATATGCAGAAAAACCCACTTCTTGCACCGGTCGTGCCTTCCTGGTTCGTAGTGCTCAGCAGTCATATCCTGTACAAGCTTAGCACGATGTATCATGTTTTTCCGTGAGCGAGCCATTGTTGTGTGTTACATTATCTTATCAATTATCATATCTCCAATCTTCCACCAGTCAGGTGGTAGTGGTACAAGACCTTTGTCGTCAATATAGATATCTGCGAATATCTTTCGCGTGTCGGTTCCTCCAAATTGAGCAACATTGTCCGGGCAACTCTCGTTTATGTAGTGATACTTGATACCATTTTCATTCAACCAGGCTTTTGCCCTCTCCAAATCAGCGCCGGTTCTCGATGTCCAAATTATCACCGTATTGCCCTCTTCGTAAAAAGAGTTAATTACCGATTTGGCTCCCGGTATCATCTTCCCGATGCCAGGAAAACGATCTTCGACAATTGTGCCGTCGAAATCAATAGCTAATATTTTTTTCATAAACTAAAAATAATGTTGCTCAATGTATTCGTTTATGTCGGCTACCGTTTTATTTGATATTACCGTTTTGTAGCATGGCCGTCGGTCCTCATCAATTTTTTTTTCACAAATAGCTCCTCTTCCAGATGCCGACATCACTACTATTTTATAATCCCTATCAAAACCTGATGTCTTGGCGTCTCTGTAAATTAAACCTCTACTAACTGTCCATATATGGCCGTTTTCAAGAGTTTGACGCAAATCATTACGCCCTCTGCATTTCCAGCTTTCCGGTGTAACCAGGGCTGCAAAAAAGGCATCAGCATCTTTTGCCGACTGACGCTCGTCCGGATAAACGGCTGCTCTGCTTCGCATCTTTTATTGCTATTATGTAAAAATTAATCAAATGCCGAAATTGAAAGCGGAAGTGTTTGCTCACGCCCTTTATCGTCTTTAAACCTCACCTCAATAAACTGGCAGCTCTTTACCGGCTTGTAGCTCTCTTCGATAATCCGGATTCCATCGCTAAACTCAGAATTCTGCACACGGTTCGCCAACTTGCGAAGCTCCAACACCCGCGATGCTTTCAGGTTACCTTTAGCATCTTTCTTCAGCAGATCCATAATGGTTTCCACCAGCGCTGCCGATTCTGTGTCCTTTGCCAGTGTGCTAAGGTAGGTTCTTACTTTTTCGATACCGGCCGACAGCGTATCATCGAAATTTTCTACCACACGGTGCCCCATCTTGATAGATATGGTTCCGTCTTCACTGGTGAATGTGTGGCTCTGTTGGGAGTCTTTAACGCCAAAAAGCTCGGCCTTCAGTGCGATTACCGTTTCAAAGTTCGAGAACACCAGGTCTTTTGCATCCTTAATGGTTTGCGAAAGCGTAACCAGTGGCTCAAACGATTCACGCACCATTTCATCAACAAGTTTTTTGTAATCGTCACGCTTGGTTTTTACCAGCTCCTCGGCCTTTTTCTGCTCGGCTGCAAGTTCTTCCATCAGCGCCTTGCGATCGTCGGCGCTAAGGCTATTTAAATCAATTTTCTGCATCATATAATCAAATTTTAAATTATGAGTTTTACAAAGAAATAAATCGCCGTCCAGAACAAAACCGTCATTACTAAAATTCCAAGGTTAATGTTCATTTTAGGCTCATCCAAAAGCTGGGGCGTATCCGGGTTAAAAGTAACATCGCTGAAAATTCGGTTATCACAGCGTAATGTTGGCGCGGTACATGGAAGCATATCTCCGAAAAAGCAACAGCCTTCGCAACTATTATCCGGTTTTTCAATGCTTTTGTAAATTCGCTCCTCAATCCGAAAGTAGGATCCCGGCTTCGCGTTAATTATGTTCTTCATTTTATACGTATTAAAAGGTTATTGCGTTCTTCCACTTTTTTTTCAAACTCAGGGTGGTTAAATGGATTGTCCATCAACCAGTCTTCAATTTTCTCAAGCCGTCTTAACAGCCTGTTGTTGCGTTCAATCTCCAAGTGCTTACTTGCTAGTTTTTCTTTAGTTATAGTCATATCAATTTAGCATTTTAAGTTCCTTAATCTTATCATCGGTGAGCGCCTTCACGTTCTGAAGGTCCTTGCGCATCTTGTTAAAGGCGTTGTACAGCGAGCGAAGGCGCTGCTCACTAATCCGGTTGAAGTTCTTAACTTCAGCCGCCCTACAGGCAATTGCCTTAATCTCGTCGATGTTCGTTGTGGCACCCATAGCCTGACGGTAACCTGCAATAGAGGCAATGAGCCTTTTTCGCAGTTTGTCCAGCTCAATTGCTTCCGGGTTAACGATTTTGTCGAGAATACCACAGAGCTCCGTGAGCTCATAAACATTCAGTTCCTTAGAGCTCACCACCCCGTAAGCAGACAGCAAGTCGAGTTTTTGTTCATTACCAATGCGTCCTTTCGATAGAAGTGTGTGAAACTTCTTGATCAAGGTGTTTTTTTGTTTGTCCATAAATGTTGTTGCCATATTATCCCGTGTTTAGTTGTTAGGTGAATAGATCGTCGCAGACACCGTATCCAAATTTTATTAATTCCGAAATCCATTTTTGCTCTATTTCAGACAGAGTCCTTTCTTTTTTGATTACAAGCCTACTACGGGCAATCACCCTGTGGCCTCTCTTCTTAAGAGTGTAGTGAAGCTTGTACATTCTGCGCTTTTGTTGTTTTGATATCATTTATCCCGTGTTAGTTAATATTTCTTTTTTTCACCCCAGTAAATTGCAGCCCTTTCTGGCCATATTATGTATTCTCCGGTTGGTCCTAAATAACGACCCTTGCTAATTGCCTTATAACCCTCGACCCATATCTTCAGTGTAGCATCGTATGCAACTGATTGTGCGGCACGGCTTGCAGGTAATTTGCCCTCGGCATGAGAAATAAATACAATGAGTTTTCCATGAATAGCTTCTTTAAAGTTGATGTATTGTTTATACGACAAACCGAAATACTGAAAGCTGTCAATGATCACAATACCAGGACTCCTCTTTGCTCGCAACCTTTCTAACAACTGTTCATGATTCTCCTGAACAACCAATAGCTTACCACCCACCTCCCTCATCCCAAGGTCGAGAAAAGACTTCTGAAGCGTGTGTGTGACACCCTCCTCTAAGGAATTGAATATAATTCTGTCGAATTTGGCCAGACACTTAATTAGCTTAAGAACGAAAGAAGTCTTCCCGTTACCACTGTTACCCCATATAAACCAAACTCCCGATCTTTCCGGATTTGAAAAAGCATCATACCATTCATCCTCAAAGTCAAAAAGTTTGTATTTTTTGTCCAGTACATTCTGTACCGTAAGTGCCCGTTTTACCGCCATTATTCAGTTTTAAAGGCGTTATTAATTCAATTTTGATATCTCAATCTTCACGCGTCGCAGACTTCCGTTTACCTTACCGATCAGCTCCTGAACGTTAATGTCCTCCCTGTTAGCTTTTGCAACCAGTGCCACCTGTGTTCTCTTAAATTCGTCAAGTGCTTCCTTGCCGTCCGGAGATACTCTTTGATACCTGCTTCCAAATCGCGAGAATAGTTCAGCGTAGCCGACCTTATGTGCATTAAGCGCCCTTTCTATTTTAGCTTTCAATCCGTCGGCTCCCATCATGTAATACCCACAAGCCCCCTCGGTCGCATTCCAAAGCGCTTTCAACTCTAAGAAAGCCGGATAATCAAGGTCGCCCGCCTCATCAAGTATTATGAGGGGGTTGGGAATCGTGCGCAGGTAAAACACCAAATCACCGTACACGTCGGCATATTTACCGGTATTCCCAACCCCGAATTCTTTTGCGATTTCACGAATAAGCTTTTGTTTTGTCTTCACCTGCGAACAGTCGATATACACGGCAAATTTATTCTCCTTAACATAGCAGCGGGCCGTGTATGTCTTACCAATATCAGCCATATCGCAAAGCAGTGCACTGGTGTTACGTGCCTGACATGCATCCAGCTGCGCATATATGTGCTGATACGAAGTTGTATGTGCCGTTTTCCACGGCTTTTCCCCGGTCAGGTTTACGCCAAGTCTTCTGGCAATGCTTACCCATTTTGCATCTGATAGAATTCTGTCAGTCTCTCCGGATAACAAGCGGTTAAGGACTCCCGGATTAACGTCCAGGGCAATGGCCATTTTCGACTGACTGTGATATAATGTTGAACGAGCATCCTTTGCAGCCTCAACAATTTGTTTTTTAATTTCTTCGTTAATCATAATGTGGTGTTTTAAATTGTTTTTATGGTTATTATAAGCTGTCTAAAGCATTCTGTTTTGTCCATTCCGGATCATCATAATCGATTGAATATATCTGTGCCGACTCTTCTTCTTTCGACTCCACGACAACCGGCACAAGAGAGTCAAGATGTTCCAAATTAGGTATTATGCCAACTTTGGAGAAGGAGCCAACACCTGCTTTAACCATACTATCGAATTGTGCAATATATTTCGCCTGATTTGTTTGTGCTTCTGTATCCTTGTCCGTCCACTCTGCATTCGATGTGTTAAATGTTTCTATCCTGGTAGCTTCACAGATATAGTTTTCATTTTGATACAGGTAAACACGTTCAATATTATCTGATGGCATGTAGTAAGCATTAACCGTGTAGTTGTTTGGCTTAAGTTTCCCGAGTATCTGTGGATTTGGTAGCTGATAATCGGCATATTGCACCTGAACATACATGTTTCGTTGGATACTCGTTTTGGTCGACTCACCAATATATCTCACCAATAGCGGGCGGTTGATTGTGGCAAGATTGGGGTTCAGATTCTGTTCTAGAACCTGCATGCATGTTAAACCCTTATATTTATCCTGATTTCGATGCTTGGAGTCATTATATTTCTTAATGGTGAACAGATCGTCAGCAACAAGCTCCTCAAAACTGTACGTTTTTTCTTTTATAATATACTTATTGGTTGTCTCGTCATACATTCGTTCGCCACCTGTTTGGTTTGCTTCAAGTTTTCCGTACCAACGACCAATGCCCGCCTGATATCTCTTTTCAAATCCGTATTTCTTGCGGCGGTTAAAGTGTTCGGCGTGTTTCTCCTGCGAGTTTGTTGGAGCACACCAACGAACCAATGGGAAGACAACACCGGCTTTCATCAAGTCATCTTCGTATTGACTAACCAGGTGGTGCTCAACTTCCATTTCTAGCGGGAGACCCCAACCGCGGGCATCAATAAAGCGGAACATATCTCGAAGACAGTCAATAAACAGCGACGTGTCTTTCTTAACTGAGTAAGAAGCTCCTATAATGCACCCGGAAGCTACATCGTAGGCATAATATGCCTTAACGCGGTTCCCGTCGTGCATTTTACGCGGTAAATCCCTGTCGTCAAGAGATATTTTTGAAAGCGCGAACTCAGGAGCGTGACGGTGAAAGTGTGGCCGATTTGACTGATTCCGGTGATATGTTGAACGTACACGATCAACAATAGCTTTGTTTTTCGGATTATTGATATAGTTTCTGCAAGTAGCCTCTGATATTGTCTTATAGCAGCACTTGTCGGGATCGTAAAAGTCTTCCCTGTTGAACAACTCGCCAGTTTCTAAATCTACAATCATGATATCTCCTGCCAAAAAACGGTGATAGTCCTCATAAACCCAAGAGGCGTAGGGCTTATTTTTCATGCAAAAAATCGAAAGGATTAACCTCTCAAGCTTTTCATTCACGATACGAGCGTTGTTGTTTGCAAAATTGCCGTGTATCAGAACTGAGTACCCATTTTTGATGTAATTATTGAATTTCTCCTGTAGCCGGCGGTGGTTCTCAGGTAGTGTATGAGGATAAAGTTTGCGGTCAACTTCACCAACTTCTTTTGACATGGTTTCCCATGTGCCGCCCCGTTTGTTGTTGCTTAGTGACTTGCGGGATGACCGGCGCTTGTTGAGCAAAACCTGTACTGCATTCAAAACAACTGCATTGTTATAATACTCGATGATCTGTTCGGGCTTGAGAGGCCCTCCGGATGGCGTTACGTATTTCGTAAAGAAAGCCATTGCTTCGTTATCCTCTTCAATATACTTCTGAAGCAGGCGTCCTGTTTGAAAGTATTCGATATCTTCTCTCCAGAGATTATAAACCGGTCGTTTGAAACGCTCCGGCATGCTCGAAAGATCAACCATGGCAACTCTACCCTTACAGGCGCGCTGGCGAACCACGAGGTTACCACTACGAACATGGTAGTCATAGTTTGACTTTGACATTATGCCCGACTCAATAAGAGCGCTGGCCTGAATGCATAACCTGTTATCAATAGTTTCTAACATAACTCAAATTTCTTAACTTTTAGTTCCGGAGCAGGTGATCAAGCCCTCTCCGGTACCGGTCTTTCCCGGCAGTCTTTCAAAAAATAATACTAACTTTACAGCGCAAACCAATTAAAATCAGTATTATGGCACAACCTACATGTCCATCTTGCGGAAATCGCAACTTCACACTTGAAGAAATGAACGTATCAAAAGCCGGTTTTAAAATTTATGGCATTTGCTGCTCTAATTGTGGAGTGGTAGTCGGAACGCAGGAGTATTACAATATCGGAGCTCTTATTTTCAAACTAGCAAATAAGCTTAATGTAAAGCTCGTTTAATACTCTACAACCTTACGAACCACTAGCTCTAAGCGAGGTCTGTTGTCATCAAATGATTGAGCTGATTTAGACCTGTCGGTCAGTTGAACTTCAACACCGAACACTTTTTCAACCTCTTGAATCCCACCAATGAGGTCGTTGATTTGTTGCCTTAACTCTTCTACATGCTGTTCAATTGTTTTCATAACTTATAAATTTTGAATTATAAGCCTTGTTAGTTGAATTCCTAAAAACACCACGCCGTATATAGCGACAGCGGTGTAGAAAATCTTTTCCGCTTTTGCCGTAAAGATGCTTTGTGATTTTTCTTTCCTTGCTTTCATATACTATTTATTTAAGGGTTTGTGCTCATACAACATACCCCCGTTTTCTAATGCCATAGCCCTCATGCGGATGGCATTAGGGCTGTTGCGCTTAAACTTCAGGGCTTGACTCAGGTTCTGATTAGTAACTCCAAAATGCTTACATATCATTTTCCTTTTTTCCGATTCCAAAACAATTAATCTATTCATATAAAATATTTTTGTACTTTTACGGCGTGTTTACGTTAAACATTGTGCAAATATAGATGACTATTTTCATTTATCCAAATATTTTAATGACATTTTTCATTATATTTTATGAAGGCAATAGAGAGGCTGTATCAATACATTGATTACAAAGGTTACAAGCCAACGATATTTGAAAAGGATATTGGTTTATCAAGTGGATATTTAAGCGTTCAAAGGAAAAGAAATGCAGATATTGGAGAAACTGTCGTAAATAAAATAAATGACAATTGTCAGGATCTTAGTATTGAGTGGTTAATTACCGGCAAAGGAAGTATGCTTCGGACAGATCAGCCCATTGAAGCCATTAAAATAGAAAATGAAACTTCTGATGCATACCCGTTGATTGATTTATTCGCAGCTGCCGGTTTCGGTTCAGTTAACTTTGGAATAGAAAAGAAGGATGTTAAAGAGTACTATATTATACCCAAATTTCAGGATCTGAAAATTGATTTTATGATAGAGGTTACCGGATCCTCCATGTATCCAAAGTACTCCAGCGGAGATATTATTGCATGTACTATTATCAGAGAAAGTAAATTTATACAATGGAACAAAGTTCATGTAATTGCAACGACTGAACAGGGCTTGCTTGTTAAGCGGATCCGCGAACATGACGATCACTCGATCCTAGCCATATCAGACAATACAGATTACCCCCCCTTTAAAGTTCCGCTGGACGAAATTACGGGCATTGCCCTGGTTGTCGGCGTTATTCGGTTGGTATAGGCGCTCCCGCACTTTTTTTAGCCTCAAAAACACTTCCCACACACACTTTTAAACCAAAAATCAGCTTAAAACACTTAATATCAGTTCATTTTGTTGTATTTTTGTTGCAAAAAAAGTGATTTAAAGGGTATTTATAATGCTATTTTAACGCTATTTTAACAGGTTTTTGAGCCTTAAATGGGGTTTTATTAGTTATTTTTTTCGCTAAAAACTATGTCCATTACTATGTCCATTAGGTATGCCCATTAAATTTTCATCAACTTTCGAGCATAAAAAAACCCACTCCGAAGAGCAGGCAATAATGTGAAAATGCGGTCCGTTATGGGTATTTTATATAATTATCTTATATTTATATCCATATCGGTAAAGCCTTTAAAAATGGGGCATTTGTGGCTTTTTTAAGCTACTTTTAATAACCTTTTAAACGCCAGTTAAACATACCGGTCCGAAATTAAACAAAACGCGTCCAAAAGTTAAACATAGATCAAACATAAATTAAAGTTATGTACAATTTGTTTTTAACCGCGCCCTCTTTATTCTTTTGATAATCAGCAATTAACACGTTTGTCTTTATGTACAGTTTGTTTTATGCCCTACAAACGGTTCGATTGAAACCTGCATGCCGTGTGCTATCAGGGATGTGCAGGTTGATTTATTGACTATACATGTGAAGCTTATCGGAAAACAATATCGGAAATCACCACCGTACCTGCATGACGATTCAGCGACTCGATAATCTGCTGTTTCGACAGTAACAAATCGTGCCGGAGCACCGAAGAAGATATGGTAACGTACAAAACTCGGTTTTTAATATACAGCGCACTGGTATAGGCTTGAATATTCGGGCCCAGCACTTCGGGCCATGCATTGATCAGACGTTGCTCATAAAGGGGCCCGTCGAGCTTTCGTTGTTTCAAAAATTCCTGAATCAACGTTCCTAATTGTTCAGTTTTTTTACGTCGCATGCTGCTATCTCAGTTTTAATACCTGACCTATGGAGGCTCCCTGCTCGAAACTCAACCCGTTCAGTTTGTATAGGCTGATGAGCTGAATTCCGTAGTTCTGGGAAATCCCGTACAGCGATTCGCCGGCCTGCACTACGTGTACAGGATATGCACGGGCGCCTTTTTTCTTCTTTTTGGCAAGGTAGACGATAGAACCGGGTCGTAACGTTGCATGTTCGGGCGCATCATTGTAATAGCGCAGCCGGTCTTCCCTGATTCCGGTGGCTGCAGCCAGCGAGGCGAAACTATCGCCGGAACGGGCTACAATCATCTTCACCCCGTTGCTTTTGAAGATCGGATGTCCTCCTGCCATCGGTATCTCATCGGGCTGTATCGGCACATTTTCCGGCTGATAGTGGTCGAAGCGGTACAGCTGATACCGCTCGATTATATCAATAAGCTTAGCGGCATAGCCGGGATCGGTAGCATAACCTGCTGCCTTCAGCCCGTGAGCCCAGGATTTGTAATCGGTGGACGGCAGTAGAAAAAGCGAGCGGTAACGCGATCGGGTGGTAAGGAAAAGAGAATGGTCCTCAAACGATTCGCGGGCATGGTTATATTTCCGGAAACATTCGTTAGCCTCGTCGTCGTCGTGGTATATTTTCTTTCCTTGCCAGTCGTGGCACTTGATTCCGAAGTGGTTGTTGCCTTCGGTAGCCAGGCGGCTCCGGCCTGCTCCCGATTCGAGCAGCCCCTGTGCCAAAATGATGCTCGCCGGAATCCCGTGCGAACGTTGTTGTGCGGTGGCAATGGAATGAAACTGATCAATATAGGCATTATACAATTGATCCCGGGTCTGACCGAGCAGCCCGGGAACAATAAGCGTTAGTAATGTGAGTATCGTAAAAAGTCTCATCGGGCTTTAGAGTTCCATATTTGCAGACACAAAGATAGCACTTTTCCCGAAGCCCCGAAATTATTCAAACATATTTCTGAAACGTGAGAAGAAATCGCGTGAAGCAGTCGAGTTCGGTTTTACATTCTCCGATTTAGCCAGTTTCTCCATCAGATTTTTCTCGTCTTTATTCAGATTTTCGGGAATATATACTCCGATGTTGATCAGCAGATCGCCGGTGCCGTACCGGTTCACACTGGGGAGACCTTTCCCGCGCAAACGCAGTACTTTTCCGGGTTGCGTTCCCGAAGCAATGGTCACTTTTACTTTCCCATCCACCGTGGGCACCTCGACCGAACCACCCAACGTAGCCATAGGCACCGTGATTAATAAATTGTAAATCAAATCGTTTTCGTCGCGGATCAGTTCCGGGTGCTTTTCTTCTTCAATCAGCACCAGCAAATCGCCGTTCACACCACCCCGCCGGGCAGCATTTCCCTTGCCACTCATCGAAAGCTGCATACCTTCCATTACACCGGCCGGTATGTTGATGTTGATCACCTCATCTTCACGAACAATACCTTCGCCGGCGCAATACTTACACTTGTCCTTGATAATCTTACCTTCGCCCTGGCAGGTGGGGCACTCCGACTGAGTCTGCATTTGTCCCAGTATAGTGTTCTGAACGCGGGTTACCCGCCCGCTGCCGTGGCAGGTAGTACAAGTGGTCATATCCGAAGCGTGTTCGGCGCCCGACCCGTTGCAGTGCTGGCACGAAACGTATTTTTTTACCTTTATTTTCTTTTCAACCCCCGAAGCAATTTCCTGCAGGTTCAGTTTTACCTTCACCCTCAGGTCCGATCCCTTACGAACGCGGGTTCCGCCACGACTTCCGCCGCCACCGAATCCTCCGAAACCAAAATGGCCCCCGAAAATATCGCCAAAGTGCGAAAAAATATCGTCCATGCTCATACCGCCGCCACCGAATCCGCCTCCGGCCGAACCGTTCACTCCGGCATGCCCGAACTGATCGTATCGCTGGCGCTTTTGCTGGTCGCTGAGTACTTCGTAGGCCTCGGCTGCTTCCTTGAATTTTTCCTCGGCTGCTTTATCGCCGGGATTTTTGTCGGGATGGTATTCAATTGCTTTTTTACGGTAAGCCTTCTTGATTTCCTCGGCCGAAGCCGACTTGCTCACTCCCAGTATTTCGTAATAATCTCTTTTCGACACTGTGTATATATTTTTATTATTCTCCTACTACTACTTTCGAGTACCGAATCACCTTCTCGCGAAGGGTATAACCTTTCGAAATGCAATCCACGATCTTTCCCTTCATGTCGTCCGATGGAGCAGGGAAGGTGGTGATGGCTTCGTGAAGATCGGTGTTGAATACTTCATTTTCGGTAGGGATCGCCTGTACGCCGTTTTCGTTCAGATAACTGATGAGTTTGGCATAAATCAGGTCCAACCCTTCTTTCAGGGCCTGAGCATCGGTGCTTGTTTCCATAGCCTTCAATGCCCGTTCGAAATCGTCAACCAGCGGAAGCAGTTTTTTTAATACATCTTCGCCGCCATTCAATATCAACTCGCTTTTTTCCTTCAAGGTACGCTTGCGGAAATTGTCGAACTCGGCCATCAGGCGCAGGTTTTTGTCTTTTAAATCGGCAATTTCCTGTTTCAGCTCGTCGATGGCTTCACCTTCGGCGGCCTTATCCGTTGATGCGTTTCCGTCCGATGGGGTATGTTGCTCGGTTGATGTCTCCTGTTCCGCCGCTACCGGCTCTTTCTGTTCTTTCGTCTCTTCTGATACTTTCTTCTTCATAACTGTATTTTTTTTGCGTCAGGATTCATACTTCCCGACTGCTATTAACTGCCAGCTTGTCGCTTTACAAGAATACTGCCAAAGCCCTCTTTGCAGGGTTTTGGCAGTACAGGGCTGAAATATTGGCAGCTTTATCGGTTTTTCCGCTCCAGCCAGCTTATAAAATTGTCGGCATTCTCGTCAAAACTGAACGAACTGTTGAGCGGCATGCCCGTATTGTCGAGCATCACGTAAAAGGGCTGTGCGTTGGCCCCGAATTTCACCCGCTGCAGGTAGCTCCATTTATCGCCTACGGTACGTATTTTCCGGGTCTTGCCGTTTTCTTCCACTTCATAGGGTTGTTGAAGCGGTGTTTTATCGTCCACAAAAAGCGTAATCAGTACAAAATCTTCCTCCAGCAGTTCTTTCACCCGCGGATGAGTCCAAACCGAAGCCTCCATTTTACGGCAGTTCACACAACCATAGCCCGAGAAATCGACCACTACCGGCATTCCTTTTTCGGCGGCGTACTTCATACCCAGGTCGTAATCATCGAATTTGGCATGTACTTCGTCGTCGTAAAGATTGAAATCCTGGGTGGTGAGCGGCGGGGCAAAGGCACTGATGGCTTTCAAAGGGGCGCCCCAGAGGCCGGGTACCATGTACACGGCAAACGCGAGCGAAATAATGGCCATAAAAGTTCCCAATACCGAGGTATGCTTGCTTTCGCTGTCGTGAGAGAAGCGGATTTTGCCCAACAAGTAGAAACCTAACAGTGCAAAAATCACAATCCAGAGCGAGATGAATACTTCGCGGTCGAGTATTCTCCAGCCGTAGGCGAGGTCGGCAACCGACAGGAATTTAAGTGCCAGTGCGAGCTCGAGAAAGGCCAGTACCACCTTTACCGTGTTGAGCCATCCGCCCGATTTGGGCATCGATTTCAACAGCGAAGGGAAAAAGGCGAAGAAAGTAAACGGAATAGCCAGCGCTGTGGCAAATCCCAGCATCCCGATGGCAGGTGCCAGCAGCGAGCCGGTACTCGAAACCTCCACCAGCAGGGTGCCGATGATGGGACCCGTACACGAAAATGAAACCAATACCAGGGTGAAGGCCATGAACAGGATACTCAGGAAGCCGGCGGTTGTTTCGGCTTTTGCATCGAGTTTACTCGACCACGACGAAGGCAAGGTGATTTCGAACGCTCCGAAAAAGGAGATCGCGAATACTACCAATAACGCGAAGAATATCAGGTTGAATACCGCGTTGGTGGCCATACTGTTGAGCGCGCTGGCTCCGAAAATGACCGTAATCAGCAAGCCCAATACTACATAGATCACGACAATCGAAAGTCCGTACAACACAGCATCGCGACGCCCTTTGTGTTTGTTTTCCGACCGTTTGAGGAAGAAACTGACCGTCATCGGGATGATAGGCCATACGCAGGGGGTGAATAAAGCCAGGAACCCTCCAACCAGACCGGCTAAGAAGATGAGCCAAAGTGAAATATTACCGCTGTCGCCCATCTGGTCGCCAAACGAGCGCAGTTCGTCGATCACCGGTGTCCAGTAATCGGCTACCCCGGTGGCGGGGGTGGCAACAGTAGCATTGAACGCCGAATCGGTGGCTCCGATGGCCAGTTCGCCGGTTGCGACGGGCGTGGGAGCTTCTTGCTGAAGAGCTGCCGGTGCCGCTGCTTTTCCGGCAACGGCTTTGGCATTGCCCAGCGAGAATTCGTCCTGTGCAGGAGGCAGACAGCGCTCGTCGTCGCAGGCCATGTATTCAACATATCCTTCCACTTTTACCTGAGTGGCATCCTGAAAGCTTATTTTTTGTACAAATACCGCTTCGTTGGCATACCAGCTCAAATTCATCTGAAAACTGTTGTCGTACACATCGATCAATTTTGATTTGGCAATAATACTTCCCGTTTTTTGAGCATTGACCAGCTTTTCGTAAACGATCTGGGTGGGACGGGGGCCGTTTTCGGGAATGTTCATCCCATATAAATGCCAGTTTTTTTCGATGGTGGCTTTGTGAACGATCTCTCCGGTAGCCGGCCCGGTGATTTTCAGCTCGTGGGTCCACTTTACCGGCTCAAAGATCTGGCCGTAACCAAACTGGCTGATGAAAGCTACGACTGCTATTAAAATATATCTTCCTTGCATACTCTATTTATTTTGGCGCAAATGTAAGTAATTGGATGAATACATGAATAAACGTTCATATGACTTTTACAATCTTTATACTTTTTTCATACAAGCTGAGGGGGGACTGATCAACGGGTTAGCATAAATTTGAAGCTGACTCCGAAGTTGGTAGCCGAAACCGGATAGCTCGACGAGATAAGCGGCTTGCTGATCTGACGATCGTAAAATGCCTGAATATTCACTTTGGAACTGAATACATAATCGGCAATGATCTTTACAGTCAGGAGTTTGTTGCCGCTGGAAGCCTGTGTAAGATTTTCGTCGATTTTCCGGAGAAGCGATTTTATATCCTTATACGAAAGATCGGCGTTGAGTTTGAGGTCGTTTTTAATGCGCGACTGGGTATCGTTTTTCAATTTCAGGATCACATCGAAGTCTTTCACAACATATCCGACACCTACTACAAATTCGTCGGATGTAGCGTCGATCAACTGTGTGCTCGACAAATTCAAGGTTAAGTTCCGTTGTTTTTTGTATTCGAGTTTCGCGGTCATACTATTTTTCAGTGTTGCATTCATACCGATCAGGGGTACGAATTGTTCGTTGAGCGTAACCGATGCAATATCAAAAGGCGCCGAAGGGATCGGGTTGTTCGATTGCACATTGCGGATATAGCCCAGCTGGCTGCCGTCGGCCATCGCCACCCAGGTGGAATACGAAGTATACGAACCTACGCTGTAACGGCTGGTATATCCATGTGAAATGCTGATGGAGCGGAACTTGCTCTGAATCCATGGGATGCGCGACAGTCCGTCGTAGGTAAGCCGCCAGTTGGGCAGAATATGCTTCAACGAGGGGAAGGGGTTGGATTCGACTTTATTGACATCCTTCCCGGAGTAAGCCGCCAGAAACGAAGGAATAAGCACTTCGGCGGAGTTGAGTCCGAATTGCCCGAGCGAAGGATCAAAGGGTTTATCTCTCAACGGATTGTCGCTCATAAATCCGGTACCCGGATAGTTGGTGTCGGCATACGTTCGGTTGAGCCGGTCGGCCACCAATTGCCGGTTCGACATAAACCGGTCAAAGACTTCGGAGTAATAGTTGTTTTCGGCAGTGGCAATCGGTTTAAAGGCCGTAGCCAACGTGATGAGCGTGATGTTGTAACTGCCGGTAAAAGTAGTAGGCATGCCGTCGAACATGTACTGTACGGTAGTATTGGAAGCCTGGTAGCGTTTGGCATTCAGTTCGATTTTCAAGCCGGGCAAGGGTTCCAGGCTGGCTTTCATGTCGAAGTCGGTGGTACGGGCCGTGGTGGCCGGGTTGATAATGGAGTCGCTCATAAAGAGCCAGCCGTTTTCGATCGCAGTAGGAATGGTCGAGGCGTCGTGCAATCCGAAAGCAAATCCGAGACCGGGAGCCATCAGTCCGTTGGCATCGGTGCGTTGGCCGAGGAACCGGGGCGTAGGCAGTAATCCCGGCAGTACCATACTGCTGGTTTCGCGGTAGGTAAACGATGCCCGTCGCACCATCATAAGCATACGGGTGGTGATATCGCCGATTTGCTGAGGCACGGTACGGATATTCGGATCGAAGGTCGTAAACGTTACCGATACCGAATCCGATTGCTCGATGCCGGTAATCACGGCGCTCGAAGGCGAGAGCTTGTTCATCCTGAATTCGACCGGCCTTCCGTTTTTGTTCACCGCTACTACCTTAAAACTCTGCGTGTTGAGGTTATGTTTCACCGTATCGCGTTTTCCTTTCTCGGTGCTGATCACGACATTGAATACCCGGGGTTTGAAATTCGGATTGGGCATTCTGCGTTGTGTGCCCGAATACCGGTTGTTGATTTCTTTCAGCAATGCCGATTTATTGTACAATGTTTCGAGGTTGAACGAGCCATCGAGTTGTACCGACCGGGTGCTGGTGGCGATATTTCCGGGGTCGATTTCGTCCTTCAACCGGGCGGTGCGGTTCCAGTTGTAGTTAGCGCCATAGGAGGTGTTTACCGAGCTTATCCAGTCGAGCAGCGGCAGTTTGTTGATAGGGATAGCCCACGACGCGTTGAATACCTGCTGGTAGGTGTAGGGCGTACCCAGTTTCCGGATACTCGATACCACCGAGTCGCGCCACTGTTCGTAATAGTCTCTGCTGAACTCGGGCGTGTAGTAAGGCTCTTCGATTACCGAGTTGGTACCCGACTGGAAACTCAACCGCAGGGCTTTGGTAAGGTCCCATTTGAAATCGAACTGCCGGTTCCACATAAAGTCCTTGCTGAAGGTTACATCCAGCGGGCTGCTTCCCGAACTGCCGGTTTCGAAATTAAAATCGCGGAGTTTTACCTGCGAATACTGGCGGTTGAGATTGGTGTTGAAGCTGATGGCGCTGGGCAGGTAGTTGAAGTTCAGTTCCTTGATCAGCTTGAAGGCTGGTTTTTCGAACGTTTTACTGGCTTTGAAAGGCTCCAGAGGCTTGTTGGTAAACGAATAGTTATAGTTGATCGAAGCCCGTTCCTGCTTGGTGTAGTTTTGCTCTACTTCGGGACTGTGCTGATTGGTTTCCGATAGCGAGTACGATACGGTTAGGTTGGCCGGATCGTAGAATTGAGGTGTTTTACTTTTGATATTCACCTTTGCCGAGGAGATGGTAAAACTACGGGTGGTTTGCACCGTTTGCGAAATCTGCAACAGCGAATCTTTTTGTTGTTTCTCGTCCATCGATGCCAATGCTTCCTTCAGTTCAATATCCTGATCGAGCGGATTGTATTTTGGGCTCAGCGTTTCGTTGGTGTACGAAAAATAGGCGGGAAGCTGAATTTTCGCCGCTTTCGGTAAGAAACGACCCAGCTCCAGGTTGGTGGAAAAATTCATCTGATACAAATCGTCCATCCGGCGGTTGGTGACATTGCTTTCCAGGCTGCCGTAGCCTGCCGTTTCCATGCGTCCGGCTAAATTGATGTTTCCAAGATCCGAAAGTCCCACCGCTACATTCGCCATGGCGGCCCACCCGCTTTCGTCGTTGTATTGCGACATGCGTAACTCGTTGACCCATATTTCACCCGATTTCACATCGTTGCTTCTGTTGCGCACACCGATCATTATATTTTCGACCTCGGCAACCGACGGATTTCCCACGATGGTAATCCTGTTTTTAGGTTTTGCGGGGTCAAATACATAATAAGGAGTCAGATTAGAGACATTCTGGCCCGTACCTTTCGCCCGGTTTCGTTTCAGTTTGGCATCGGTAAGTGTTTCGAAACTGAAATCGATCATGTTTTCGGGATGCCATACCGTTTCACGGTCCGAAAGGTTGTTCGAGCTGTAAAGCCCGTGCGGAGTGAGACGCAGCGGAACTTCGTATTCGTAGTAATTGTTCACCATATCGCTACCGATACGGATAAACACACTCAAATCGTTGTCGCGCAGGTTGTGCACATCGTCGATGAACCGCTCGGCGTGCACAAACAATTGCAGCCGCTTGTACTGGCGCATGTCGTAGGTGCTGTTCCGGTACACGGCTTTCGCATCGCCCGGCGAAAGATCGTAAACGCGCATCAGCATCGATTGTTCGTTCTGCTGAAGCAGCTGCGGCTGGCCGGGATCGGTTTCGCGCGTAATACCCGGAGGCAGAATATAATTTACGGGTGTCTTGCCCGAATTTTCTTCGATATTTACAGCTTGTACATCCAGTGTTGCCGTGGTTACCGGTGGCCGTTCGGGTTGATGAAGTGCTTTAGTATAACTCCGCCATTCACCCCGTACCAGGTCCATAGTTGCAAAGCGCAGGTGGGTTTCCTTTTCAAAATCGGTAAGGAACATCCGGATAAAGCGGATCGACTTGAAATTCCGGATATTACCTACTTTGCTGGTGTGTTCGCGGAGCGGAATTTTGAACTGGTACCAGGTCACCGGTTCAATTTTGTCGTTGGCCAGCTTTACATTCGAGGTTATTTTATCGGTGATGTAGTTGCTGCCCACAACCATTTTGTCGGGTCTCAGATCTACTTTATACTGAAAATAGCGTTCGTATTCGTTTAAGGTATTGTCGTTGTTGATGTCCTCAATGTCGGGGGTCGATGTGGCGGTGGTCGTATAACTGGTGTTGCTGTTTACCGCATCGGGCGAATTCCCTTCGGTACCGTTGAACCGTTTGTAGCGGGTGAGGATGTCGGCTTCCTGAGCATCGTATTCCGGATTACGGTAAAAACGATAGGTATCGCCGGCCGGGTCGTTGACGGGCGAGAACGGGTCGGCCTGCATTTGCTGACGGGTTGCCTGGTTCACCTTGGCAATCACCGCCTCCGAATACGCTTTGTAGGTACTAAAGTTTTTTTCCTGCTCCGACGACAAACCATTCAATCCCACATCCTGTTTGTCGCGCGCTCCGGCCGTATTGTCGAAGGCAGTTACGGTCGACTGTGCACGAGGCACTCGTCCCCAAACGGTTGTTTCGGTTTTCGTGGGGTCATCGTCGATCGGAAGTCCATGTTCGAAGAATTTTTTTCCATCTTTCAGAATATCCTCGCTGATATCGCCCAGGTTGAAATACAGTTCGCCGCCGCGGTCGGTTCCATCGCTGTAAATAAAGGGATCCATCATCCAGAATTCGATGTATTCGATGTTGGAATTCTCAAAATCGGTGACATCGAGCTTGCGCATGATTCCTCCCCAGCGCTTCTGCGGATTGGTGAGCTTTCCGAACTCATCCATACCCTCTGCATCCAGGTTGTAGGGACCTCGTTCGGTAGGGTAGTACGACAGGTTCATCACTGTCATACGGGTGGTTTGGGTCGACAGGGTTTCGCGGTTCGGAAAAATCTCCGGAATGAGAATGGTGCGCGTATAATGATTCGATTGTGATTCGCGGTTGTTGCGTAAGTTGGGTGGGGTTGCACTGATGTTCTGGTTCAACAGCGGATCCACGTGGTACCAGGCCAGAAGGGCACGATTCTTCCCATAGTCGATATTATTGCTCAGGGCTGCCTCGGGGAACAGCGGGTCTTTTCCATCGCTGTAGGGAGTGCTCGACAAATACCAGTTGAACGGATAATGAATATCGATGGTGGTTTTCGTGGCCTCGAAGTCGTCGAGATAGGCGTAACCTTCGCGCCCTACTGCTTTGTGATGTCCGGGAAGCAGTTGTGCAAATTCGGCATTGACGGCGATATTGGAAGGGGCTGTAGCATCGACAAAGGGAAGTTTGTCGAGCATGTTGGTGAGCCATTGCGATTGTTTCCGCCACGAGGTGTTTAATCCCCAGATGGTGTTGGCGATGGGTTCGTTTCCGGTGTTTACCTTGGTGGTGAGAGGCATCTCCGACAGTCGCATTATCGTGCCACCCAGGGTAAAGTCTTTGCTGAATTCGTATTCCAGGTGGGTGCCCAGCATGGTTTTGCGCTGTAAACTGAACATCGACTGATTTTCGAGCTTCACGTTCACCTGCGTGCCCGACTCGATAATCGATTGATTCAGGATAGTGACAGTACCCATCATGTAATCGACCATATAGTCGACGTTTTCCTGAAGAGTCGCCCCGCCGGCCGTTACCGTTACCGAGCCCCGCGGCACATTCATCGCGTTGAGCCTGATTTCCGAACCGCTGCTGGCCTTGTATTCCCCTTCGATTATAAATTTGTTTTTTTCGCTCAGTTCCTGGGCTACAATAAGCGTCGAATCGTAAAGCTCCGGGAAGATGTAGGCGGCAGCCAGCCGGTCGTCGCCTATCATTTTTCGAAGGTGTTCGCCAAAGGGCTCCAGCACCGGGAACATGATGCGTCCGGTCGACGAAAAAGCAGTATATCCTTCCACATAATCGAACAAGCCGTCGGGATTCGGATCCTGTTTGCTGTCGAGCCTGTCGAGGTTCATGACACGAGTGAGCAACTGATTTTTAATATTTCCTTCGGTGAGGTACCGTAATTTGGTGCCCACCGAATCGTTGCGGTACAGAATGTTCAGTTCAAATTTGTCTTTCTGAATCTGCATGGCTCCCAGGTAGTACACATTTTTCATCATCAGGTCCCAGATCGGGAGCAGGGGCGATTGCGATGCTCCTTTCAATAGCTTGACGATAAGCGCATTGGGTGCCTGCACCGGGTCGGTCGAGAATTCGCCTACCTGATATACCTTGCCGCCCATCGTGTATTCATAGGCCACACCCAGCACCTCGTCGGGATTCAGCGTATTGCGCAGCGATAAAGTTCCCAGCGTGCTGTTGAATGTATATTCCGACGGATTGAGCCGGCGGGCGCTCTCGATTTTTTCGTAATCCTCGCCGCCGTTGATCCCGTATCCCGATAGCCGTTCCGATAATACCGCGTTGCTTTGCTTGATATCGCGTACTCCGTTGATGTTTTTCACCTCCTGATACAAGGTGTTGGCATCGTTGGAAGGGAACTGGGTACCTGCCGGGACCGTCCAGTGAGTGTTTGCGATACGGTCGGTTTCACCCAGGTCCATAAAAGCGATAATATTCCGTGCTTCGTTGTAATTCCCGCGTTTGTTGGTAATCCATACTTCGATGCGATTCACCGTGATACCCGACGAAATAAAGGGCAACCTGCTCATGGCCGGTTCAAAGTTGTTGCGAAAGTAATGCCCGATAAAGAAGTGCCGGTTTTCGTCGTAGTTATCGGCGCCGATTTCAAACTTAGTGGTTTGGGCGCCTCCTTTCGAACTTACCGTTTGAGTCTCCGATTCCTGCTGCGATGCGATGGCCGATATATTCAGTTTGCCAAACTTCAGGTCGGTTCGCACTCCAAACAGCGCTGTGCTCCCGCTGATAAGCGACGAATTGAGCTGCATGCTTACATTACCGGCCTGGATGCTCTGAACGATGTCGTCTTCGTTGCCTTTATAGTTGAGCTTAAGCATTTTCTGATCAAAATCGAAGGTCGATTCGGTGTTGTAGTTCATGTTGAAATTCACCTTGTCGCCCACGTTTCCGGTTACATTCAACTGGATTTTTTCATCGAAATCGAAAATGGTGGTTTTGCGCATCCGCTCGGTGAGCGCCGGATTGTCGAGCTTGTTCGATTTGATTCCGAATACCAATTCGGCCGACCCCTGTGTTTTAATCTGTACTCCGCCCGGCCCGAATACCTTATCGGCCGGTCCCAGACTGAATTTCATATCGGTAATCGAAAATTTATCTTCGTTATCGACTTCGTTTTTTGCGTTCAGCTCTTTCCAGTAGGCCGATAATTCCTGCCGGCCCGAAAAGTCGTAATACTCCTTATCCGACATGGTGAAAGGAGTCGCGATTTCGGTTTCGCCCACCCGGGTGCGCATCACGTAACTTCCTGTGCGCAGGTCGTATTCGACGGTCGTTTTTACATTTTCGGGAAGCGGGGCGTCGAGGGGAACTTTTTGCTGTAGATCTTCAACGGTTGTATGGGTGGTTTTTTTGATCGGAAAGTTCCTGGGCTTTTCTTCTTCCTGTTGCGGATCCTGGAGATACAACTCGCTCACCGGCGTGGTCGAAAGCACGCCAAAAGCCGATCCGAGCATAAAGAGCAGGGACAGGGTGAGCCAGGTAACTTTGGAACGGGAACGCATAGGCTATCGGATGTTCTTCAGGGCTGTTTTGATGAGCAATTCCACTTTGATGTCGGGTTGTACTTTCAGGATAGCATCTACTGCTTTTTGCGATACATTGGCTGCAAAACCCAACATGACCAGGGCCGCCAGTGCTTCTTCGCGGTTGGCTCCGCCGCTTACTGCCGGTTGCAGGGCCACGCCGGCCGCATCGACCTGAATCTTCAGGATTTTATCTTTTAAATCCACAATAAGCCGCTGGGCCGTTTTCGATCCGATACCCTTGATGGCGCTGATGCCGGCCACGTTTTCGGTGCTGATAAGGTGTTGCAACTCGGCTACCGAGTAGGTCGACATAATCATGCGAGCCGTATTCGGACCAATGCCCGATACCGAAATGAGCAGTAAAAATACCTGTCGTTCAGTGGGTTGAAGGAATCCGTACAGCAAATGCGCATCTTCACGAATAGCTTCGTATACATAGAGTTTCGCGCTGGCTGTTTGCGACAGGGCTGAATAGGTTTGCAGGGTAATGTTCACGAAATAGCCTACTCCGGCAGTTTCGAGCACGGCATAGGTGGGATTGAGTTCGGTGATTTCTCCCTTGATATAATCGATCATTGTTCGTTCTATTTTAATTGCAAAAGTACGAAAAAAACAGGGTATCCTGCTTGAATAACGGATGAATTGAGTAAAAAGTACGGCAGTGCCTATTTTTTACTTCAATTTTTGTTAAATCGGAGCTGTCCCTGCGAACAAGTTTGAAGTTGTAGTGTTTGTGTATCAGTTGTAAATAATTAAATTAGATATACATATGAAGAAAACTTTTTTACTGTTCAGCATCACGCTGCTGGCCTCGGTGGCCTTGGCACAATACCAGTTACCCGGTTTGAGTTATTCGTACAAGGCACTCGAGCCTTATATCGACAGTGTCACCATGTACATTCATTACAACAATCATCACGGTGCGTACACCAAAAACCTGAACGATGCGCTGGCGAAGTATCCCGAGTTGCAGAAAAAACCGCTGGCCGAGCTGTTTGCCAATATGGATCAGGTTCCGGCCGATATAAAGGTTTCGGTGCGCAACAACGGCGGTGGATTTTATAATCACGTTTTGTTCTGGGAATTGCTTACTCCCGCTTCAAAAAGTAAAATAACTCCTTTCGTGGAACAGGAATTGATCAAATCGTTTGGAACTGTCGACAAGTTCAAGGAGGCATTCGAAAAAGCTGCTGCTACGCGCTTCGGCTCGGGATGGGCCTGGCTGGTTAAAGACAAGGCCGGTAAGTACCGCATTATTTCAACTCCTAATCAGGACAATCCGCTCATGTCGGTAATCGATGTGAACGGCCAGCCTGTTCTTGCATTGGATGTGTGGGAACATGCCTACTACCTCAAGTACCAGTCGAAACGTGCCGATTACATCAAAAATTTCTGGAACATCGTGAACTGGAATAAAGTAGAGGAACTTATGAAAAAGTAAAGCAGTAAAGGATATGGCTGTTGAAAATCCGGATTTTATACGAAATCCGGATTTTTTTTTGCTTTATATTGAACATTTGTTTGTTTATTATAATCTTTTTTATAATTTTGCCTTCGCCTTCGGTACCCAAATACTATCCTGACTTTATTTTGATTATGAGAGTGTTGCAGCCAGAATAAAATGTGCTAGAAGACCTTCATCTTGCTTTTTTTTTAACTCTTATAATTTAAAATTATTGCCTTATGAAAAGATTAGTATTTTTCGTCTCCGTTGTTGTCCTCATCGGGTTGGGGACTAGTGCTCAAAAACGTTTTGTAACGCTTATCGATGTATCGCAACACGACCAGTATCCCGGGTTTTGTGAAAACGGTTATGCTCCCGGAAAAAAGCATCCGGTGATGTCCTCCCGGGCACGAGCGGCACAGCAAACTGCAACAGCACGACAACAGCTGGACAGTACCGTGAATGTAGCTTCCGATGGTACGCCTGTAAATAAATATATCTATACTTACGACGAATGGGGCAATCAGTATGTATCCGATGGATACAGTTGGGTTCCGGAAACCCGGTCGTGGCGGCATAGCAGTAAAAAAGTGGAAATGTACAATGCCGACGGAAATAAGGTTCTTACTGAGAATTATGGTTTCCCGAATCAATCGTCTGTGCCGGTTTGTACGAGTCGCGAGTTCTCGGTATGGAGTGAGGACAACGAAGGAAACTGGACCGAAAATTCGACGAATTATCTCTATAACTCGAATACCAATCAGCTCGAATACAATTATAAACATGAGATTGTATACGTGGAACATACTACCACCTACAAAGACCTGATTTACTCCAGGTGGTTGACCGATATACAGCAATGGAAAGTATTGCAACACTACTCCTATTCGACCGCCGAACCCGGTTATGCAGAAGTTATAACCGATATCGTATGGAATAATGACACCGGAACTTATGATGCCTCAAAAACAGGCTATAACTATGACGCGCAGGGGCATCTGACCGAAAAAACAGTGTTTCGTGATTATGAAGAATCAACCCAGCAATGGAAAAAAGCTACGGTCGCAACATTTGCGGTATGTTCCGAATCTTATACCACCGAACTGGAATTTAAGAACAACACCTGGGTGCCGGTGTATAAATCCGAAAACGACGGCGACTATAAAATTACCTATGCGTACGTTAACGGATCGTTTGTTCGTGTAGCGCGAAAATTGGAGGAGTTCGATCAGTTTGGAAACCTGACCAATTATGTTCAGTACGATTGGAATGTGGCGGAGAACCGATGGATCATCAGATCGGAGAAGTACTATGAGTACGACGCTGCCAATAATGTACTTTACGAACAAACCCGCGACTATTCCGATACGGGTAAGGAAGTGAAATTCCATCAGATGTACCGCGAGACTGTGTCGTCTCCCTGGGTGGGAGTATACACCTGGCAACGTTTTACGTTCTACGATTCGAACGATAGGACCGATTATTATTACACAACGACGTATGCGAACAACGCATTTGTGAACAATATAAAAATGAAGTTTGCATACGATGATGCCGGTTATACCTCACAATCGATACGCAGTACCTGGAACGGTTCCGATTGGGCTCCGACGAATACTACAACCTACTATTATTCCGCTTTATCGGCGTTGGTGGCCCAGGAAGTGAAGCCGATAGGCGCCGATGGTACCGGTGTAATGCTCCTTAAATTTAACATTGCTACCAACCTGCCTTTCGCAAATGCCGCTTTTGCTGTTTCGTTACCCCAGGGCATTGCGCTTCAGCCGCAGGCCACCGTGTTGTCCAAGGAACTGGCAGGATCGCACCAGCTAACCATTGCCTATGCTGAAGATGGAACACCCCAGTTTACCATCATGTCGAAAGAAAACCCGGTTGCCGATCCAGCCAAACCGTATCAGCACATTATGCTGGTTTCGTACAAAGCCAGTCCGGGCGTGGCTATCGGGAAATACAATGCAATCATACACAACAGCTACTTCGGTATGATTAATCATACTCCAGTTGCACATCCATCCCTCCAATTCACTATTAATGTTACCGAAACAATTTCGGGTACTGCTTCGGCTCCAACCCCGTCGTTTACGATTGCTCCTAATCCGGCCGATGAACTGGTGCTGGTGAAAGGAGCCGGCAATAAATTGCTTCAGGTAATTGATCTGGAAGGACGTAAAGTACTGGAAAAGCTCGTCGATACCGATGAAGAAAAAATTCCGGTTCAGGGTTTTGCCCCAGGAGTGTATATGCTTAACCTGGTCGACCAGGGGCGGGTAGTAGGCACGGAAAAGTTAATTATTCAATGATCGCTAAAAAAGAGGATGTATCACATCCTCTTTTTTCTTTTGGTTGTCTCGTTCTTATTTCGTTTCTTCGGATTACATGGATTTCGTTTCAACCGGGCAGATTTTTATAATAAACTGGTGTGCGTATTTGTTTGTTTCTCAGAACTACTTTCCCCTGTATATCTGTCAGTTCAACTGATAAGGGTTGATTTTGCAGTTTGTGTTTGAAGTCCTTGGATGATTTCCTGTCCTAACATCAGTCTTTTTCTCTATTCCACCAATTTTCCGTTTATATACAGGTCGGTCAACCGGACATTGTCGGCTCCTTTTATCTGGTTACCACGGGCCACATTTTCGAACCGGCTATTGTAAACGCTTATATTGCTCACGTTGATACTTTCGGTTAACCCGCTTATTAATACTCCGTAGCGGCTTTTTTGGCTGCTAACGTTTTCGAGGTGTACATTCCGCACCACCGGCGGGAAACTACGATCGCAAATCTCGTTGCTTTCGTACAACAGGTTGATTTTCAGTACTGCTTCGCGACATTCGCCTACTTCAATGTTTCGTACAAATACATTTTCAATTACTCCTCCACGGCAGTTACTGGTTTTGATACGTATTACCCGGTCGAGATTCGGACTGTCCATTTTGCAATTCTCGACAAACAGGTTGCGGTAACCTCCCGAAATCTCACTGCCAATCACCACTCCTCCATGTCCGTCCTTCATTTCGCAATTGCGTACAATGATGTTTTCCGACGGCACACTCCATTTCCGGCCATCGGCATTGCGCCCGCTCTTGATAGCTATACAGTCGTCGCCGGTGTCGAATACACAGTTTTCAATCAATACATTTTTACTGGATTCGGGATCGCATCCATCGCTGTTGGGGCCATGGCTGTATACACTTACTCCCCGCACAATCACACTTTCGCAAAACAGCGGATGGATCACCCAGAAGGGTGAGTTCTTCAGTGTGACATCTTCAATGAGGATGGTATTGCAGCGGTAAAAGTTGATGAGTTGCGGACGTAATCCATCTTCAAAGGTCATCTGACGCTGATCGATGGGGGTAAACGTTTCGGCATATTGAAGCAGTTTCGCCCGGCCGCCATTGCGTTGAGCCACCATCCCTTCTTTCCACCCGTAGCGCGGACTGCCGCACATGCTCCACCAGTTTTCGTTGGTGGCTTGTCCGTCGATCGTACCTTTGCCCGTAATAGCAATGTTGGTTTCGCCATACGCATAAATAAGGGGTCGAAGATTATAACAATCCACCCCTTCCCAGCGTGTAAGTACGACCGGAGTATACAAACGCTTATCCGACGAAAACTTCAGCTCGGCTCCTTCTTCCAGGTGAAGGCGCACATTGCTTTTCAGCGTAACCGGACCCGTGTAAAATTCGCCCTTCGGCACTAGTACCGTCCCCCCTCCGTTTTGATTGCAGGTAAGTATAGCCAGGTTGATGGCTTCGTGGTTCACATTCCCGGCTCCTTCTTTAGCCCCGAAATCGAGTATAGAATAAATTTTCTTCGGGAATGAAGTTCTTTTGATCTGCTTTTCGATTTTTTTACTTTCATTCCAGACTTTGTTCGGGATTTGAGCCTGCAGACTCATGAAGCATGCGCTAAACACTAATAAAAGAAGTACGTTACGTGCCATTGATTGCTGTTAAATTTTTATGGTTTTAATGGATAACGTTGAATCCGCCGTTTTCGTACTGATGGACCATCGTCTTTTTTTTACAACATCAGCTTTATCCCCGCAAAATACGACCTCGGTAACGATGGACCGTACATATATCCGGCATCGCGGGTAACTCCTGTGTCGAAATCGTTCTGAAAACTGTTGAAGAGGTTTTGCACGCCGGCATTCAGCTGAAGTAGCATACTTCCATCGATCCGAATATCGTACGATGCCTTCAGGTTTACATCGTAAAAGTCCGGAGTCCATACTTCTTTGTCCGTCGAGGGGTCGGGACCGAAATGCTGTACCAGCATAGGGCCGGTGTAGGTGCCCGAAAGTGCCAGCGTGAGGGGTTTTGCCGGTGTGTAACTGAAGGTAACATAGCCGTAACGCCCCGGTGAACGGAACATCTGACGGATGGGTTTCAGCGCTTCGTTTGAACTCCAGGTCTGTGCTTCTTTGTACAAGCTGCTTTGTAACGTAAAGCCTGCCTGTAACGAACTTTTAGCGTTGGGCACGATCCGGGCTTCGAGGTTGATCCCTTTTACCACGGCTCCTAATCCGTTGGTTCGGGTAAGAATGGTATTGCCGAGGGTGTCGGTGCCGGTTTCGTTCAGGTAAAACACGTCGTTGATGTCGGTGTAGAATCCTTCGACCACAAAATTGGTTAATACCTTTCCGAAATCAGGATTAAATTCGGCCGAGGCACTGAAACTATTGGAATGTTCGGGACGCAGATTTTCGTCGAGTTTGATGAGTTGTACTTCGCCGCCCACGGCAGTGATGTGCAGGTCTTCGTCGAAAGCCTGGGGGGCTCTGAAGCCTTTGGCAAAGCTGGTACGCAGGTTGACCCATTCCGTCGGGTTGTAGCGCACATTCACCCGCGGACTGATGATAGGCCGGTCGATCAGATTGTGTTTATCCATGCGCAAGCCGAGTAATAAACTCAGTGTTTTGTTTTTCCATTCGTTTTGCAGGAAGGTGCTGCTGATATTGACTTTCTGGTCGATGTCGCGGTCGTAGGCCAGTTGAGTGTCGACCAGATGGTTGAAGCTGTATTCGGCACCCAGGGTGAGGTCGGCGGGCATAAAGAGGAATTTCTTCATCGCGTACACATATTGTCCTCCGGCCACCACTGCCAGGTCGTTGGTGAGCCCGTACGCTTTCGGGTCTTGGTCGGCACCATAATAACTATCCCTGCGGATGTGCTGTGCCGACGAGTAAAATTGTGCGCGGTGGCGGTAATCGGGACTGAACACTTCCCATTTCAACCCTCCGCTGTTGATCAGGTGATCGGTTTGTTCGGTAATATCGGCATCATGTGCCGGTAGATGCAGGTTGTTTCCTCCACGACGGAATTCTTCGAGATTATGGTATTCGAGGGTTAATTTACTTTGGTTGGAGGTTTTGAAATACGATCTGAATCCGAGGCTGCCGGCACGTATCAGTCCTATTTCGGTAAATCCGTCGCCGTTGGCATCCCAGGCTTCACGCTGGCGCGATGAGCCGTATAAACTAATTCCAGCCTTGTTGTTGTCCGATACCAGCGCGGCATTTACCGTTGTGTTGAAGTCGGTTTTCGATCCGCCGATGAGCATCGTGGTGTTGGCGATGGTAAGCGAATTCGCAAGCGGTTCTTTGGTGATGATGTTGATAGTGCCCGCGATGGCATTGGAGCCAAACAAGGCCGAGCCTCCGCCACGCACCACTTCCACCCGTTCGATCATGTTGGTGGGAATTTGTTCGATACCGTAAACGCCGGCCAGGGCGCTGAAAATGGGGCGACTGTCGATCAGAATCTGGGTATAGGGGCCTTCGAGTCCGTTGATGCGCACCTGCTGAAACCCGCAGTTCTGGCAGTTGTTTTCCACCCGCAATCCCGGTTGGTAATTGAGGCTCTGCGCCAGGCATACCGAGTTGGTGGTTTCAAATAGTTTGGGAGTGATAACGTTGACTATATTCGAAGCTTCGCGCCGTTTGGTCTCGTTTCGGTTGGCCGACACCACCACATTCTCGAGCATCACCGCATCTTCTTCGAGTTCGAAATTCACTTTTAGCGAAGCACCGGGGCCAAGTTCGACCGGTATTTCCACTGTTTTAAAACCTACGCCCGAAGCCACGAGCAATTGTTTACCTGCCGGAACATTGCGCAGGGTATAATGTCCGCCCGCATCGGTAGCCGTGCCGATGGTAGTACCTTTTACCGAAATATGAATATAACCAATGTGTTCGTTGCCGTGTTTAAGTACGGTATGTCCGCTGAGGGTAGCTACTGCTGCTGCATTATCGGCAAAAAGCACAGCATTCAGCGCCGACCACAGCAGGCTGATGAAAAGTATACGTTTCATGTATAAAATTGTGTGTTGAATAAGAATTTACAGTTCTGATCGGATGTTTACTGAAGTAAAACAATCCGTTGAATCGGCAACCCGGCCAGGAGACGGCTTTCAGGTTGCTGAAACGAATTATGACAGTGGCTGTAAAGAGGGGGGAGGTCGAAGAAAATTGGAGCGGTGAAAATAAAAGGTAAGCCGACTGATCGAGTCGTACTTTCCCAGAATGGCTACCACCACCCGGAAGGCGGCTACAGCAGTACACACCGTTGTCGGGGTAGCCGAGAAATGCGTTAAAAGGGAAAGAACCGAGAATTCGGCCGTGGTGTGTTGGTGCCCGTTGGATCCGGCGAAAGGGTGGGAGTGGGCAACCGGCTTGCCATCAATACTATGCGTGTGAGCAAAGAAATTACTTCCGGCATAATATACCACGAACAACAGCAGAAAATGCAGTTGCAACCATGTATTTCGTAAATGCCGGAAAGAGTTCATCATTCAAAAGCAATTTGTCTCCGGCAAAAGTACAACCTTTTAACAAATAGAGCAAGAGTAGAGGGATCCCCATTTTTAGGTATTTTTCGTCTTGTGGCGGTGTTTTCTTGTTGCTTTTGCAACGTTAGCTTTCTCTCCGGCATCTTAGAGCCAATCATTAACAAAATACTATAATATGAAAAAATTAGTTGTATTACTTTTACCATTACTGCTGTTATCGGCATGTGACGAACAAGAACTAAAACAAGTAAAAAATGCAGAACCAATTCCCTTAAAAGTGGGAATGGAAAAACGAGTCCGGCAAGACAATACTTTTGCTTTTGACTTGTTTCGTCAGGTAGTGACCACAAACAGCAATGAGAAAAACGTTTTCATTTCCCCCCTGAGTGTAAGTATTGCGTTGGGAATGACTTGGAACGGAGCCAACGGAGAAACTAAATCCGAAATGGAAAGCGCTCTGAAAATGTCAGGCATGACGGTAGATGAAATCAATGAGTACTATCAGATCATGTTGTCGGCTTTACCGGAAGTCGATCCGTCAACCAAACTGCATATGGCGAACTCAATCTGGCCGAAGGCCGGTTTTCCTGTAAAACAGGATTTTCTCCAGGTAAATCGAAAGTATTTTACGGCGGAAGTTCGAGCCTTGGATTTTTCAAAACCAGAAGCATTGAAGACCATCAATAACTGGTGTGCCCAAAACACGAATAACCTGATTAAAGAACCTTTGGACAAAATATCTGCTGACGCAATCATGTATCTTATCAATGCAGTCTACTTTAAAGGAGTGTGGGCAAAAAAATTTAATGCAAAAGAAACCACTAAAGCCAATTTCTATGCAGAAGGAGGCAGTACTGCAAAAGTTGACATGATGCATCAGCAAGAAACGTTCGGATACCAGTCTGATGAAGTGGCACAGTATCTGGATATGCCGTATGGTAACAAAGCATTCAGTATGACGGTCGTTTTACCTCATGAAGGTAAAACGACCGATCAGGTGCTCGGTCACTTGAGTTCTGAAAACTGGAATCGTGTTGTTTCGGGCTTGTCGTCCCGTGAAGTTATCGTTAATCTGCCTAAATTCAAAACCAAAGGAAAATATGAACTGAAAGAGCCGTTGATGCGCATGGGAATGGTGAAAGCATTTACAACTGCCGCCGATTTAACGGGAATTGCTGATGCAGCATTAATGATCTCAAGGGTAATTCACAGCACCTATTGCGATGTAAACGAAGAAGGAACTGAAGCTGCAGCAACTACTATCGTGGAAGCCGTGTTTACTTCGCTACCTGAAATACCGACCTTTAATGTCAACCGCCCGTTTATTTTCGTAATACGAGAAAACAGTACCGGCGTCATCCTATTCATGGGTAAGATGGGACAAATAGAAAGGTACGAATAAGTATCCTTTTTTATGGACTTAACTGTCAGGTAGATTGTGTAAAGCCTGTTTCAGCTGCAAACTGAAACAGGCTTTTCGTATAGAAAAAACGATTACTCAGTTTTTCGGTCACAATCAAACACCTCAGTTTGTTGATACATCAAGTCTTCAATATTTACTTTCTCCTTTTTTGATTTTCGGATGGGGTGAAGGATTTTATACACCACAGGCACTACTATAAGCGTAAGGAACGTCGACATGGCCATACCGCCGATGCGAGGCGTTCAGGATATCCGACATGGAGGAAAGCCCCAGTGCGAAGTTGTTTTCGGCAACCGCAAACACCTCTTCGGCCAGCTTTTGGTTATCGCGTTGCAGGGCTATGGTGTGGCGCGTATCGTCGAGTTTCATGCGGGCGTTCATAAATGCCATATTCAGCGATTGCTCAAGTATTTGAGCGTCTTCCTGAGCTTTTAGTTCCTCCATGCTGTTCTGGCTGATTTTTGCTTTGCGCGAAAATCCACTGAATATCGGCACTCTAAGACTTAGTCCGATTACCGAGGTAGGATACCAATAGTTGGTGGGACCGCTAAAAAATTGATCGCTGACACCGTTGTACTGATAGTTTGCCGTGAACGACAGCGTGGGTAGATTTTCGTAAACTGCCGTTTTCTTTTGCAGTTTTACCAGGTTCAACTTTTCCATAACGAGCCGATAGGGTGTTTGTTCTTTCACAAAAAAGGAAAATTGGGCATCGGCGGCGGCTTTTGCTTCAAAAACGGCAAGGTCGATGGGTTGAATTTCGATAGGCAGATTTACATCAAACCCCATTTGTTGTTTCAGCAGGTTTTTTTGCATTTCGGCGGCGTTACGAATGGCATTTTTCTGCGTGGTAAGGTTTACAAGATTTACTTTTAGCCTGTCTACATCCACTTTTTTTACCAATCCGTTGACATAATTTGCCTCCATGGTTTTCAACATTCTGCCGACCAAATCAATACTTCTATCCATTTGCCCGATGGCGTATCCGGTTGCCTGTATAGCATAAAAGAGACTTGCTGTTTGCGCAATAAGGTCTTCTTCGCCTGACTCCATGCCCAATACTGCCATTTTTTCAGCCGTTTTGGCGATTTCCAAGGTATTGAACAGCGAAAAGTTGAGCAGTTACTGATTGAGCGAAATTCCCATATTCGTATTGTAGTTTGTACCCATTTCAATGGTCATGTATTTGGACGCGTTCGGGTCTTGCGCCGCGGGTGGCAGCATGCTGTTAATGAAATTGGGCATGATGAATTTCGCCTTTTTCAGGTTGTCGTTCAGGTTTGCCGAGCCGCTAACTTGCGGCAGCAGAGCGCCCAGCACCTCCTTGCGGGCGTAGGTGGCTTTCTCGTTGTCGTAACCTGCCTTTTTCAGGTTGTGGTTGTGCTCAACGGCATATGCGAGGCATTCTTGCAGCGAATACACCTGCTGTGCAAACAAGCTGGCCGATATCAACAGAAAGCAACTCGCAAAACCAATTGTTTTGAAGAGTTTAGTGTTCATCATAATGAATATTTATAAAAGGTTTTTTCCTTTCTCTGAAACAATTGCCCGCAAGTTGTACTCGACAATATCGCCGAAATAGTTTTTCGTGATAAGCGGGTTGTTGTTGATGATAGTATTGATGTAATATCCGAAAATAGAGTACGACAGGTAGCGGCTGATAAATTCCACATCGAGATCGCTTCTGTAAATTCCGCTTTCGATGCCCAGCTTGAGGTTTGCTTCCATTTTTTGCTTGAACAAGCCCGACCCGATAAGGTGTTCAGATGTAGCCTGATTGGGATTCAATCGCATCAGATCATAAAAAAACATCGGACTAAGCTCGGTGAACAGGCTGTTAATCTGCATAAAACCTTTGCGCAGGTTCTGTATTGCCGGGTGCTCCTTGCTGTCGAGCACGCTCAGGGCTTTCTGAAAATCGTAGGAAATAGACCTGATGCACTCTTTCAGTAGCTCGTCTTTCGATGAAAAATGGTTATACAGGGTCTTTTTTGTCATGCCCATCTTTCCAGCTACCTCTTCCAGCGAAAGACGCAACCCGTCTTGTTTAAATATGGCTATGGCTTTGCTTGTGTAATTTTTTTTGCGAATATTAATATCCATAATTCTTTTTGTAAATTAAATTTGTCGATAGTAATGCATCACAAAATTACACTATTTTTATTATGAAAGTATAATTAATGTATTTATTGAGTTTTTTTAACTATTGATTCTTGTGAGGTATTTTAAGACATAAATGTTTTAATTCGGAACTCCTGCCAATGGAGACATGGAGGAATGTTGACCCTTGTTGATGTAGGTTATATGAACATCAGCGCCAGTATTTGACCATCGATGTAAACGGCTATTGAGGCTCACAGCGTGTTACGACAGTTACTTTTGCCGAGTGGAGGAAGATCCCGATACGGGTGATACGGATTTCTTATTGCGTTATCGGATCATCAGTTTTGCGATGCTTTTAGCGTTGTTGCCTGCAAGTTTTATCATGTATAATCCTTCCGATAGCCCGCTTAAATCTAGTTCTCTTGCTTTTTCTGTAGGGTTAATCAATAAGTTTAATACTTCTTTTCCATTGATGTCGTACATTGTAAGGTATGCATTCGTGATTAAGTCCTCTACTTCAAATGTGATTGTTTTTTCTGCCGGATTCGGATAAATTTTAAAAGATAGAGTGCTGGGGCGACTGTCCTTCGTGGTAGTTATGCCCGTAATATTGGCTTCCTGCCAGATTAAAATGGGAAAACCATTATTGACAGGATGCTCATCAAAATCCATTTTCCAAACAGCCTTACTCAATCCGTTATTAAGAGCATCCACAAAAGAGGATAAGCGCATTTCACTGTTTTCCATGGAGAGTCCGTAGCTGTTTTCACTGCCGCAATTCGTTGAAAAGTAGCAATCGGTTAGTTGATAATTTGCTATATATCCTGCCATTCCTCCGGAATAAGCATAATCGGAACTGGAAGGGTAAGCGGGAGATGAGGCCGATACAGAAGCAATATGCTCAATATTATAGCAATTGGCAATGGTGATAAGACCTTTGGTATGTCCATTGCCGTAACCTATTATACCTCCCGAATAAGCATAAGAAGATGAACAAAAGAAATAGGAATAAGAAGTTATAGTCCCGGCGTTATAGCAATTGAGAATTGTGATGGGATAGGAACTGTCTCCGTTCCCTGCAATTCCTCCCGAATAAGCATAGGAATGCAAAGAGGGAGAATAATACGAGTCATTGTCCAAATAAGAATAAGCATCGATTTTTCCCGTATTGTAGCATTCCGAAATTGCTAAAGCAGCCTCCTGGCCGTTTCCTATTATTCCTCCGGAATAAGAACACCGGCTGGAGAGTTTATTGCAATTGGTGGAGGAGGAATAAGAAGATATAGTTGCAGTATTCAAACTATTGGAAATGGTTATGGTTCCGCTTCCGTCGCCCACAATGCCGCCGGAATACGAACAATTAGCATTTTGATAAAAAGACGTTGATGCCGACACACTGCCGGTGTTTTTGCAATTGGAAATTATTAGCGAACCGCCGCCATACCCCGCTATTCCACCCGAATGAGAATCATACGTGTTGGATGCCGAAGAAGAGGAAGAAACGCTCCCCTCATTCGTACAATCGGAGATGGTTGCAGTGCCATTGCCCAATATTCCTCCCGAATGACAGGAATAGGTTGCAGAATAGCTTCCGGAATACTCCGAAGAAGAAGCAACAATGTTCCCCGTATTTTTACAATTTACGATCGTACTGCCGGTTCCGGAGCTCCCTGCTATGCCTCCGCCACAGGGAGCCATGATATTCCCGGTATTGTAACAGTTCGATAGCGTAGCAGTAGTACCTGCATTTCCGGCAATCCCTCCGCTTGTTATATAATAATCGGACAAAGTAGACGATTTAGAGATAGTCCCGGTGTTGTAACAGGTCGAAACCGTCACATTCGTCCCATATCCGTATATCCCGCCGCTGGTTGAAATGTAGGTGGTAATATTTCCCGTATTATAACAATTGGAGACGGTAATATCTTCACCGTAACCCACAATTCCTCCTACATAGGATACATAATTGTTCGAATAGTTGATGGAACCTGAAAAATCAGCTAAGTTTCCTGTGTTATAACAGGCTGAAATCGTTACCCTCGTTCCGTATCCTAATATTGCACCGCAATAACCCGCAACGCATGTGTTGATAATACTGCTGTGACCGGTCACTCCGATAGTTGCGATTGTTGCATTGTAGGCATAACCGAATAAGCCCGCATATTTAAACGACGAAGACTCGATCACCAGATTGCTGATGGTATGTCCATTCCCGTCGAAGTTGCCGGCAAATGCAGTGTTGATTGTATACCCTATGGGCGTCCATTGAAGGCTTTTGCTACCAGCCAGATCGATATCCGCTGTCAGTTTATAATAGATACCATAAGAAGCAGCGCCATTATTCACCTTGGCAGCCAGATAAGCTAGATTTTCGGCAGTTTCAATCAGGTATGGGTTCGTTTGCGTGCCATCGCCTCTGGTCCATGCAACAGCCGTACCGTCCCAAACATCGGTTCGGGCCTGTACGGTAAAGGTTACCCCCATTGCAACCAGAATCAGCATGAGATCTCTTTTCATTGGGTTGTGATTTGGTTCGGTAAATAGAAAGTAGGGCAAACAAAGTCGAGGTTGAATTTTCCGGTTCTTATTCTTTTTCTTCCTTATCCTCTTCCACTTTTTTTGTTTCTGCTCCCTTCAGATAACTGGGCAGATTCAATCCGGCCATGTTGAACAAATCGTTCAGAGGCGGCACGGTTTTCATCATGCCCGAAACAAAATTGGCAGTGGTGGAATTGCCGGTGTCGGTGGTGCCGTTACCCGAATCCCAGACGGTGATTTTGTCGATCTTGATGTTTTTAACGGCTTCGACCTGGGTGCGAACCAGTTCGGGCAGTTTTTCGATGAGCAGTAACTGGAAGGCCTTGGTGGGATCGCCTCCGGCAGCAGCAACGACTTCTTTGTAACCTTCGGCCTGCTTGGTGAGTATTTCGTACAAACCGTTGGCTTCGGCGGCCATTTTCGCGAAGATAGCGTCGGCCTCCCCCTTCGCGTTTTCACGGATGGTTTCGGCCAGGGCTTGTGCTTCAATAATAGCACGTTGTTTGTCGATTTCGGCGGGTACGACTATATTGGCGATCTGGGTCGATCGTTCGCGTTCCGAACGGGCCAATTCGGCTTTTTGCTCTGCCATATACGATTCTTCCAATGCCTTGGCCTGCTGTACTTTTTCCGATGCCAGGGCTATACGCAGCGCTTCGGCTTCTTTTTCACGACGGTTGGCTTCCGACTGGGCAATAGCGATCTTTGCCTCGTTTTCACCCTTGATAGCAATAGCGTTGGCTTCCGAAGTTTTGATACGGGTATCGCGTTCGGCTTCGGCTTTACCAATGGTTTCGTCTTTTACGGCGGTGGCAATGCTGATTTCCTTATCCTTCTGGGTAATGGCTATTTTCACATCGCGGTCGCGGTGGGTTTCGGCAATCTGCGTGTCTTTTTCACGGTCGGCCAGGGCTTTCCCGGTTTCTCCGATTTTTTCCTGTTCGGCCACGCTCACTTTCGCTTCGTTGATGGCTTTTGCCGCGGCTTCTTTTCCCAGCGCTTCGATATAGCCCGATTCGTCTTTTATATCGGTTACGTTTACGTTGATCAGCTTCAGTCCTATTTTTTTCAATTCGCTGTCCACGTTTTTCGAAATATTATCCAGGAATTTATCCCGGTCCGAGTTGATCTCCTCGATCGTCATGGTAGCAATCACCAGACGCAATTGCCCGAAAAGAATATCTTTTGCCAGCTCCTGGATTTGTTCCGACGTTAGGCCCAGCAAACGTTCGGCGGCGGTATGCATGCTCTCGGTTTCGGTGGAGATGGCAATGGTGAACCGGCAGGGCACATCCACCCGTATGTTCTGGCGGCTCAGTGCGTTGGTTAGGTTGGCTTCGATCGATAACGGTTTCAGATCCAGGAAGGCGTAATCCTGAATAACGGGCCAGATAAATGCTCCGCCACCATGTACGCATTTGGCCGAGGTTCCGCCGGTACGGCCGTAAATAACTAAAATTTTGTCGGACGGGCAGCGTTTGTAACGCGATACCAGGGCTGCAATGGATACGAAAACGACTACTGCCGCAACTGCAATGATAATGATAGGTTCCATGTCGAGGATTTTAAATGGTTTCTACAATGAGTATGTTGTTATTTTCAATTTTTACCACTTTTACTACCGCTCCGGTAGGTATGCGGTCGTGTTCGGTCATTGCATCCAATTCGTGAATGGAGCCGTTAACGCTGATCAGGATCTTTCCTTTGCCGGTTTTATGCTCCGGGATCGTCAGGTACACGTCGGCCGTTTTATGAAGGGTATTGACGATTTTGAACGAATTGTCCTCCGCCAGTTTTTGCACCTGGCGTATGATTACAAAAAACAGCAGTACGAACACAATCCCGACGCCTACTGCAGCCAGGATGAGCAGGGGAGTGCTGTGGATAAATCCGTAAAACGAAATGCCGGCCCAGCTGAATCCGAGCAGAAAGTTGATCAGGTTCCGCAGCGAAAAAAGTTGAAAAGGGGCGTCGGTTCCATCAAAGTCGCCATTGAAATCGGCTTCAATGCCATCGGTTGCATCGGCGCCCATGAACGTCATGATGGTTTGCACCACAAAAATCAAACTTGCCGGGACGGCAATGTACCAAAAGGTTTTCAATAAGGGATCGAGATTCTCCAGAATTTCCATAGGATATCAAAATTTTATTAGTTAACGAGTGTGCGAAGCAGGAAGTCCAAAAGTACAATTATTTTTTGATATTGTGACTCGGTTGGCGAGTGATTTTTTTGTGAATATTGGATTGTGCTTATGGCAGTGTCGGGTGAAGTTGATAGAGCCGGACCGGACTGCCAGACCCATTGAATGACGTCCGGCTCTCATGTACCCTGGCCTGGTGTATAAAACATGGAGGATTGCAGGCTTTGTTTCTATCGGCCGACACCAGGTCCGATGCGGGGAGGACGATGGCTGTCACTTCATCCCCCCCATGTTCTATATCCTCAAAAAATGACGGCCTTGTCGGGATTTATTGTTTTAATAGTTTTTTTACAACACTTCCGTCCCTCGTTGTAATCTTTATCGAATAAACACCGCCGGTTAAATCGGATAGGTTCACACTTGTTTTTTGATCAGCTATATTCACGCACCCGATCACCTGTCCTTGTAAATTCAATACTTCTATTTTACCTTTTGTAACCCCTTCTATTAGTATGTGGTCGTTTGCCGGATTGGGATACATCTTCACATTCATTAATGCCATCTCGTTGATCCCGAGTGTGATATCGGTGATCGTTAGGATTTCAGATTTTGATTCGCAGCCATATTCATTTGACACGCCTACCTGATAATCGCCATGGCCGTTTACAGTATATGATTGAGAGGTTGCATCGGGGATCGCATTTCCGTTGAAATACCATTGGTTATTGATGGTTGAGCTTGAAGTTAACATATCGCCATTTTGAATAATTGTAGGTTTGGGCGAACTGGCATATACTTCTATTTCATACCATGCTACCCATGAGTTTGAACTGATAGTATTGATCATTACTCCCCGAACATTTGATAAGGCAGGGTGAAAGTTAACGGTGAGAATTTGATGCTCAAATGTAAAACCAGATAAAGTGTCGACAAGGATCCAGTTTTCCATGTCATCAGAGATTTTTATTTCATGGATGGTGTTTCCCGGCGAAAACTGATTTACATGTAATTTCAGACTATCGACTGATAATTGATTTTGTAAATCTACCTGAATCCAACCTTCAAATCCAGGTGTGCACCAATTAGTGTTCACATCACCATCGACTGCTCGGCTCGGAATTTCTATCGAATAGGACGAAACTGCAGTTGCCGGTTTGTTCAATGCGGCGTTGGAGCACGCATTCTGGGCATAAGCAGAACTAAAACAAAAGCCTGTTATTACTGAAAGTAAAATCACATTTTTAAGATTCTTCATTTTTATTGTCTTCTAATTGTTAATATTCTAGTCCCAAGAGCTGTTAAAAAAGCGAGGGGCTGAACCTGATCTGTTTTATACCGGGTGAATTAACTTATCGAATAAACCAAGTTGTTTTTAGCCAAGACTTTCTCGGATAATTTGAAATGTGTATTCTCTCTTCTTTCGAATTGTCGCTGACGAAAGCCTTGGCCACGGTAGCTTGCAGATTTCGGGAATCTGAGGAGCTTGGGATGGTGTTCGATAAACGATGCGGTTAAAAAGCCACCCTGAAATTCATTCCATATGCATAATCGTTACCGGCAAGCAAATTACTTTGTGGAATTATTGTTGGCTGAATTTGCAGGTACGTATTGTTGGCCAGTTGATAGCCACGAGCGATATTTACTCGTTTTGCAATTTGCGCCGCATTTATAATGCTGCAAATATTGACCGTTAAACCGCCTAACAAGCCTAACAGAGCCATGGAGTCGTTCTGGGCATTCAGCCTGACTAAATTACAAACTATGTTCCCTCCTAAAAACAGAAATCCACCCCCGATATCGCCATTGATAAACTGCCCGAGCCCGGGAATAAATAAAGAAGCAATTCCTGCCCCCCACGCACTCTTTTTTCCTCCAACAGGATTGATCGGATTTCCGAACGTATAGGTGTAAGTGTCCGGACTTACCTTCGGCAATTGTACATTATTAGCATCTGCCGGTTGTTGTGATGCTTCTTCGTTGAATATATCTTTTGTCCCATTGGCGTATCTAATCATCAGGATTTCCGATTTCAAAATAGAAAATATCGGCCCTTCTAAATTATCAAATCTTTTATATCTGACTTCGGTGTGGGTGACTTCACTTATTTTTGCAGCAATGTCTTCACCATTTTTCTTTGTAATAATGTCCTGTGCAAAACTAGTTGTGGTAAATAGCCCTAAAACCACAATGATAAACAATATTCTCTTCATAATACATTAATTTTTTTGACTCTTTGGGTTTCTCGATTGTACCCGTTGTTGATCGGGTGTTAAATTTCACATACTTCAACATTGTCACATCGGGTGGTCAGCCCTTTTAAGATGTACAGACCAGGTCAACAGTTTAATTTGCAAAAATATTTTTATTAAAAAGTGTTGTAGTGTTTTAATGTTAATATTTATTGAAATGGGTTTCAACCGATGTTTTCCGCTCAAAAAAGTTATTATTATCAAGGGTATTGGATTTTTGTTTTTATGCTATGCTGCATACGGGCTGCCAGCAAAGCAATAGAAGAATTACAAAATTACAAATAATTTTGGTTAAACAATGTTTTTAGCAATATGTTTTTTCCGAAGCCTGTCCGGTTCGGAATACTCCCCATTTCGAGCGTTGAGCTGCTGCCGCCGTAAATTAATAATGGCCTTCCCCCGCAATTCGCAATTTTTATTATCTTTGCGGTTCTGGTTAAAACTATATTTCATATGCACGAAGAAGATAAAGTGACCGGCTTGCCGGAGAATGCCTCGCGCGAACTGGCGCCGGGGGAGGAGTATGTGCCGTTGATGCGGCCCGAAAAGGTGTATCCCGAAGTTAATTTTCGTTCGGTGTTCTGGGGATTGCTCATGGCCGTACTGTTTTCGGCAGCAGCGGCTTACCTGGGATTGAAAATCGGACAGGTGTTTGAAGCGGCTATTCCCATCGCCATTATTGCGGTAGGCCTCTCGGGGGCTGCAAAACGTAAAAATGCCCTGGGCGAAAATGTGATCATTCAGTCGATCGGCGCCAGCTCGGGGGTGATCGTTGCCGGAGCCATCTTTACCCTTCCGGCTCTTTACATCTTACAGGAAAAATACCCCGAGATCACGGTGAGTTTCATGCAGGTGTTTCTGAGCTCGTTGCTCGGCGGGGTACTCGGAATCCTCTTCCTCATTCCATTTCGTAAATATTTCGTGTCGGATATGCATGGTAAATATCCTTTCCCCGAAGCAACGGCTACCACGCAGGTGCTCGTATCGGGCGAAAAAGGAGGCGATCAGGCCAAACCTCTCATCCTGGCCGGCCTCATCGGGGGGATTTACGATTTTGTGGTAGCCACCTTTGGCGCCTGGGCCGAGACATTTACCACCCGCGTGTTACCGGCAGGTGCCGAGCTGGCCGACAAAGCGAAGGTCGTGTTCAAGCTCAACGTAGGAGCAGCGGTACTTGGGCTCGGTTATATCGTGGGGCTGAAATACGCATCGATTATCGTTGCCGGATCGGCATTGGTATGGTTTGTCATTGTGCCCGTTTTGCCTTTGCTCGACCAGCAGCTTATCGTGGCGCTCAATCCTGCTTTCACAGGCGATACTCTCGCCGCCTTATCGCCCGAGGCCATCTTCTCCAATTTTGCCCGTCATATTGGTATCGGAGGCATCGCCATGGCCGGGATCATCGGCATTGTGAAATCGCGTAAGATTATCGGCGATGCCGTTGGTTTGGCTTCACGCGAATTCAAAGGAAAGAGTCAGGTTATACCGGTAGAAGTAAAACGCACGCAGCGCGATTTGTCGATGAAAATCGTGGTGATCGGCGTTATCCTGGCGCTTATCGCAACCTTTGTCTTCTTTTATTTAGGAGTGGTGGATAACCTGGTACATGCCGTGGTCGGCATCCTGATTGTGGCCCTTATCGCTTTCCTTTTCACCACAGTAGCAGCCAACGCTATTGCCATTGTAGGTACGAACCCCGTTTCGGGGATGACGCTCATGACACTGATTCTTGCATCGGTCATACTGGTGGCAGTAGGGCTGAAAGGCACCACCGGGATGGTAGCCGCACTCATTATCGGTGGGGTTGTGTGTACCGCCCTGTCGATGGCCGGCGGTTTTATCACCGACCTGAAAATTGGTTACTGGCTGGGAACTACCCCGGCAAAACAGCAGACCTGGAAGTTTCTCGGTACCCTGGTATCGGCAGCCACGGTAGGAGGTGTGATTATGATATTAAACAAAACCTACGGATTTACCGGCGACGGAGCCCTCGTGGCACCACAAGCCAACGCTATGGCAGCCGTAATCGAGCCTTTGATGTCGGGAGTAGGAGCCCCCTGGTACCTGTATGCCATCGGAGCCATCCTCTCCTTAGCGCTCACCGGTTTGAGAATACCGGCACTGGCATTTGCCCTAGGCATGTTTATCCCGATGGAACTCAATGCGCCGTTGCTGGTAGGCGGAGCCATCAGCTGGTACGTGAGCACTCGTTCGAAAGACAAAGCCCTGAATACCGCGCGTCACGAAAAAGGAACCCTGCTGGCTTCCGGATTCATTGCCGGCGGAGCTCTCATGGGGGTGGTTAGCGCCTCGCTTCGTTTTGGCGGCGTACATCTGATGAACGAGCAATGGGTGGAAAGCAATGGAGCTCAGTGGCTGGGATTGGTGATGTATGGAGCGATCGTTGGCTATTTGATTTGGGATAGTATGAGAGTGCGCTCCGCTAACCGAACGGCGTAGGCTTCTGTAAAACAATACGATGTTAAGCAAGAACAAATTAAATCATTTCCGCTGGCGTTGGGGCGATCGTTACGATGGCTGGCGGGTACGGAAAGTCGATCCGGTATTCCGGGTTATCCCGTACGTGTTGCGTACCCGCATGGATGCGCAGAATTTTTTCGAGGAGAAAGTGCCCATCGATCATATCGAAGCATTTATCAAAAAGCATAAAGAAGCCATCCCCGATCTGTCGATTATGCATGTGATTATGGCGGCTACGGTGCGACTTTTTTCGCAGCGTCCGCATCTGAACCGATTTGTGGTTTGGAACAAGATATTCGCCCGCAACCATATCAACTTTTCGATCGCCATTAAACGCTCGTTAACCGATAATGGCGAAGAAACCCTTATCAAGCCGTACTTTCAGCCCGAAGATACGTTGAGCGATGTGGTTCGGAAAACCCGTGAAGTTCAGCTGGCCAATCAGCAGGAGGGCGTCCGGAATGCTTCGGATACCATTTCGCGTATCCTGGGAACATTGCCCGACTGGCTGATGCGGGTAGTAGCCTGGACGATGCTCTGGACCGATAAAGTAGGGATTTTACCCCGATTTATCAACGAAGCGAGTCCCTGGCATTGCAGTGTGTTTCTCACCAATATCGGGTCGATTGGTATTGAGTCCATTTATCATCATCTGTACGAATTTGGTACCTGCAGCAATTTCGTGGCCATGGGCAAGAAAACCCGCTTTCATAGCACTACGAAGGAAGGGGAATTGGTCGTGCACAAACAAATCCGGTTAAAGTTCGTACTCGACGAGCGGATTTGCGATGGTTACTATTTTGCGTCTTCGCTGCGGTTGATGACCAAATACCTGATGAATCCTGAGATTTTGCTTACACCACCTGCCAACGTAGTGAAGGATGAGGGAGTGTAGGGGCCCCCGCTGTGTATTTGGTACGGTACGCTTTGCCGGCGCCTGATTAAAATTAGCGAGTGCGAAGCACGAAGCGTACAATCAGGCGCCGGCAAAGCGTACCGTACTGATTATTTAATAATATACTGTTCAGAAATCGACCGGTGCGACTGTACGCGTTCAATGGTATCGGCAAACATATCGGCACAAGTCAGGATTTTTACTTTCGAGCATTTCTTGCAATCGAAAGGGATGGAATCGGTAAAAGCAATCTCGGTAAGGGCCGACGACATGATACGATCCGAAGCGCTTCCCGACATCACACCGTGGGTAACAATGGCCCGCACCGAATTGGCTCCGTTTTCCATCATCAGATCGGCTGCTTTGCACAAGGTTCCGGCAGTATCCACCATATCGTCGACTATAATCACGTCTTTGCCTTGCACATCGCCAATTATGACCATTTCGCCAATTACATTCGCCTTTTCCCGCGTTTTATGACAGAGCACCATCGGCACGTCGAGATGACGCGAGTAGGTTCCGGCACGTTTCGATCCACCTACGTCGGGCGATGCGATCACCAAGTTTTTCAGCCCGAGCGACTGAATGTAAGGGATGAAGATGCGGGAGGCATACAAGTGATCGACCGGAACATTGAAAAAGCCCTGAATCTGATCGGCATGCAGGTCCATGGTAATCACGCGGTCGACACCCGCAATGCTCAACAGGTCGGCAATAAGCTTGGCGCCGATCGATACGCGCGGTTTATCTTTGCGGTCCTGACGCGCCCATCCGAAATAAGGAATCACGGCGATAATCTTGTAAGCCGAAGCCCGCTTGGCTGCATCGATCATCAGCAGCAGTTCCATCAGGTTGTCGGAGTTGGGGAAGGTCGACTGAATAAGATAGATGTACTGCCCACGAATGGATTCTTCGTATGAAACGGCGAACTCTCCATCGGCAAAATGTTCGATATTCATATTGCCAAGTGGAGAGCCCAGACTTTTACAGATTTTTTCTGCCAGATACCGGCTGTTGGTGCCGGAAAATAATTTGAATTGAGACGCAGGTGTGGACATGAGAAGATTCAAAAATTTTGGGGTATTGAAATTTTCTGCAAAAGTACGACATTAAATTTTATTATGTGCATTTTTTAACAAACAAATTTTTATAATCGCAAACGTTTGAAATGAAAAAAGACCGGTTTTTGAAAGCTCTTCCGCTTCATTTAAACGATTCGTTCTAATTTTGAACATCATTATAAATCGATCCAAAAATAGTTGAAAATGAAACTGCATTTTTCAATTCGTTATAAAACAGTATGGGGGCAGCGCCTGTTGGTGACCGGTAATCACGCCATTTTAGGCAACGGAGATTTTCAAAATGCTCTGTCTCTAAGCTTTAACTTTCCGGAGGAATGGACAGGGGCGATCGATATATCCGGCGACGATGCCGCGCACCTGCGCTACCGCTACCTGGTATTCAACGAGAGCACGGGTACGTATACCGAAGAGTGGGAGACCGGCCGTACGGTACGGGTGCTTGAGAAATCGCCTGCCCATGTGTTTTGCTCCGATCAGTGGAATGCGGCCAACGATCTGGCCAATGTGTTTCTGACGACTCCATTCCGGCAGGTATTGCTGCGCGATGCCCATGGATCGGCACTGCCGGTATATCCTAAAAAATATACGCATTTCTTCCGTGTCAAAGCACCGGTACTCGACCCGCGCCAGGTGGTGTGTATTATCGGCGATTGCGATGCTTTTGGTAACTGGTCGACTCAGAAACCCTTGTTGTTGACCAAGTATGGTGAGGAATGGCAGCTGACGGTCGATTTGTCGAAATGTGCGGGCGATGTGCATTACAAGTATGGGTTTTTCGATCCCGAAGACGGCGTTTTCTGCGGATTTGAAGAAGGACCCGATCGTACGGCTGTGGTGATCAACGATACGAAGTCGATGGTGCAGATGAGCGATGGATTCGTTCGGGTGAATATCTCGGGATGGAAGGGGGCGGGTGTCGGATTGCCGGTGTTCAGTATCCGTACCAAAAAGAGTTTCGGAGTCGGCGATTTCGACGACCTGAAATTGTTGATCGATTGGGCGTCGAAGGTAGGGTTGAAGTTGATTCAGGTGTTACCGCTCAACGATACCATCGGAACACATACCGACGAGGATGTGCTTCCCTATGCCGCCATCACTGCTTTTGCCCTTAATCCTTTATTTCTGCATTTGCCCGCGCTGGGTAAACTTCCTGCCGGAAACCGGCTGGCTGCCGATTATAAGCGTCTTCAGCCCGAACTGAACGCAAAGCCGCTGGTCGAATTTCTGGAGGTGGTGAATTTCAAGCTCCGTTATGCCCGTGAAGTGTACACGCTTCAGAAAGAGAAATACAAGAAGAACAAAGCATTTCGGCAATTTATTGCCGACAACGAGTACTGGCTCATGCCCTATGCCGCTTTTTGTGTGCTGCGCGATAAATTCGGTACTTCCGATTACAGGAAATGGGGGCAGTATGCTTCGTTCGACGACGAGGTGATCAGAGCGTTATCGGCTCCCGAAAGCGAACTGGCCGACGAAATTTACCTGAACTACTTTATGCAGTATCACCTGCATTTACAACTGTCGGACGCGCATGCCTATGCTCATGCCAACGGAGTAGTGCTGAAAGGCGATATCCCGATTGGGGTGAACCGGAATTCGGCTGACACATGGGCTCATCCCGAACTGTTTCATCTCGACAAACAGGCGGGTGCACCGCCCGATATGTTTGCTGTGAAAGGGCAGAACTGGGAATTGCCCACCTACAACTGGGAGGCTATTCAGCGTACCGGTTTCGATTGGTGGAAGCGCCGGTTTGCACAGATGTCGCTCTATTTCGATACCTTCCGGGTCGATCATATCCTCGGTTTTTTCCGTATCTGGCAAATCCCCATCGATCAGGTGGAAGGGATTATGGGGCATTTGCATCCTTCGGTGCCGGTTCATATCAACGAATTCGGCGAACGGGGCGTATGGTTCGACTACAACCGTTACTGCAAGCCCTATATTACCGATCATATTCTGTGGGAAGTGTTTGGCGACGATGCCTCGTGGGTAAAGGCCAATTGTCTGCAGATTGAAGATGGCTGGGTACTACGGCTGAAGGTGCCGTATACTTCACAAAAAGATGTGGAGCAACTTTATGCCGAAGGTTTGTTTTCGGAAAAGATTAAGTGGGGATTGTTCGACTTGATTTCGAATGTCTTGTTTTTTGAAGCCGAAGGAAGCAATCGCACGCAGTTCTACCCGCGATTCGGGATGCAGGCATTGAGCTCGTTTCGCGAACTCGACGACCCTACCCGTGTTAAGCTCGACGAATTGTATGTTGATTATTATTTCCGCAGGCAGGATGCCCATTGGTATAAGTCGGGCATGGAGAAGCTCCCGGCGCTGAAGCGGGCAACCAATATGCTGATTTGCGGCGAGGATCTCGGTTTAATGACTCCATGCGTCACCAGTGTGATGAACGAAACGGGGATATTGAGCCTGGAAGTGCAGCGGGCGCCCAAGACCAATACGATCGAGTTTTTTCATCCGGCCGATGCGCCCTATATGTCGGTGGTGAGTCCATCGACCCACGATATGAGCACCATACGTGGCTGGTGGGAAGAAGACCGGGGCGTGACGCAGCGATTCTACAATCAGCAGCTGGGGCATTACGGCGAAGCGCCTTATTTCTGCGAATGGTGGATTTGCCGCGATATTTTGTTGCAGCATTTGTATTCGCCGGCGATGTGGTCGATTTTCCAGATTCAGGATTTACTGAGTATCTCGGAACGTTTGCGTCGCGAAAATCCACACGACGAACGTATCAATGTTCCTTCCAATTCGCGCTACAGCTGGCGCTACCGGCTGCATCTCACGATTGAAGAATTGTTGGAAGCCGAAGAATATAATGCCGAGTTGCGGAATTATATAAAGCAGGCCGGCCGATAAACCGTTAAAGCAGATCCGAGGAGGGATCTGCTTTTTTTTGATCCGTCGATTTAAAATATTCTGGTGCGGTGGGGTATAATTACATAAAAAAATAGTTTCTTTGCATGTTAAAACAATTCAACCTATTATGCAAAGAAAATTAACCCGTTCGAACAACCAAATGATTGCCGGCGTATGTGCCGGAATCGCCGAATACGTAGGCTGGGATATTACCATGGTACGTGTAATCTACGCCGTATTATCGGTGTTCTCCGCCGGTTTCCCGGGCTTACTCCTCTACATCATTTTATGGATTGTAATGCCCAAGGCCAATTGATCATGCGCGAAGCGCGTTCATCCGGCCGAGCGCAGTGAAGCCGTAAAACCCATAACTCCATGTCGTTTCAACTCACTTCCAACTTCCGTCCCACCGGCGATCAGCCGGAGGCCATTCGTCAGTTGGTAGAAGGATTGGACGCCGGTGTAGCGTTTCAGACTCTGCTGGGGGTGACCGGATCGGGGAAGACCTTTACCATTGCCAATGTTGTAAATGAGGTGAACAGGCCTACTCTGGTGCTGAGTCATAACAAAACCCTGGCGGCACAGCTCTACAGCGAGTTCAAGTCCTTTTTTCCCAACAATGCGGTGGAATATTTCGTGTCGTACTACGATTATTACCAGCCCGAAGCCTATATTCCGCATACCGACACGTATATCGAAAAGGATTTGTCGATTAATCAGGAAATCGAGAAGCTACGTTTATCGGCCACCTCATCGCTTTTGTCGGGGCGGCGCGACGTACTGGTGGTTTCGTCGGTTTCGTGCCTGTACGGCATCGGGAATCCCGAAGATTTCACATCGAACGTGATAGAAGTAGAGAAGGGTCAGAAGCTGGTGCGTAATGCATTTCTTCGCAATCTGGTTGAAAGTTTGTATACCCGCAACGACCTGGAGCTCAACCGGGGTAATTTCAGGGTAAAGGGCGATACGGTGGATATCTTTCTGGCTTATGCCGATCATATTCTGCGGGTTGTGTTTTGGGGCGATGAGATCGATGAGTTGCTTACCATTGAACCCATTAATATGAAGGTAACGGGCTCGTTTGATGCCTATCGTATTTATCCGGCCAGTATTTTTGTGACCACCAAGGAACGTATTGCACAGGCCTTGTACTACATTGAGCGCGATCGCGACCGGCAGGCTGAGTTTTTCCGGTCGGTGGGTAAGGATTATGAAGCCAAGCGTATTTACGAACGGGTGAGTTACGATATCGAGATGATCAGGGAGTTGGGTTATTGTTCGGGTATTGAAAATTACTCGCGCTATTTCGATGGGCGGGAGCCTGGCAGCCGGCCCTATTGCCTGCTCGACTATTTCCCCGACGATTACCTGATGGTGATCGACGAGAGTCATGTTACCATTCCGCAGATTCGCGCGATGTTCGGCGGCGACGCGTCACGCAAGCAAAACCTGGTGGAATATGGATTCCGGTTACCTGCTGCCCGCGATAATCGTCCGTTGAAGTTCGAGGAGTTCGAGGAGTTGACGCCTCAAACCATTTATGTGTCGGCCACTCCGGCCGATTACGAGTTGCAGAATTCGCAGGGAGTGGTGGTCGATCAGCTCATTCGTCCGACCGGGTTGCTCGATCCGGTCATTGATGTTCGTCCGAGTCTGAACCAGATCGACGATTTGCTGGAAGAAATTACGGTATGTACCGAGCGTGACGAGCGTGTATTGGTTACAACGCTCACGAAGCGGATGGCCGAGGAATTGACCGATTATTTATTGAAACTGGGTGTGAGGTGCAATTATATCCACTCGGATGTGACGACGCTCGACCGGGTGCAGATTATGGACGATTTGCGGCGTGGCATTTATGATGTGTTGGTGGGAGTAAACCTGTTACGTGAAGGACTCGATTTGCCGGAGGTTTCGTTGGTGGCTATTCTCGATGCCGATAAGGAGGGTTTTCTGCGCTCGCACCGTTCGCTTACGCAAACGGCCGGTCGTGCAGCCCGTAATTTAAATGGTAAAGTAATCATGTATGCCGATACCATCACCGATAGTATGGCGAAAACGATTGCCGAAACCAATCGCCGGCGCGAAAAGCAGTTGGCTTATAACGATAAACACGGGATTACTCCGCAGGCTATTGTTAAGGATCGTCATTCGGCATTGAGTAAAGGAGAGCCCGGCGCCTATATCGAACCTGCCGACCGGGCTAATGTGGCAGCCGATCCGGTGGTGGAACATATGAACAGGCCGGCACTTGAAAAGGCGATTGCACAAACCAAAAAGGCAATGCACGATGCGGCCAAGAATCTGGAATTTCTGGAGGCCGCCCGTTTACGCGACGAGATGATCCGGCTCGAAGATTTACTGGAAAAGCAAAAAAGCAGGCCGTGAAAAGTTGAATTAGTCGAGTTGTTCCAGCAGTTTACCCACCGAATTCAGGGGTTCTCCGCACAATTGTTTTTTACAGATAAATCCGCGGGTTTTACTTCCGAAATGTTTGTGTTTCAGCAAGGGTAATTGGCTTTCGGCAGCCGAGGCGGTAAGAATCACCTGAGGCAGGTAGCGGCGATGCAGCTGTTGGGCCCATTCGGCATATTCGGGTCCGGCAAGAGCTACTTCCACCGGTCCTTCGACGAGCAGCAGCGCCAGTCGTCCCCAGTTGGAATGGTAATAAATGTTTTTCTCAATTTCCGCAGCCATTTTTTCGACCATTGTACGGGCAAGTATCCGGTATCGAGGAATGTCGAGCAGCGTTCCGAGCGTCAGCAGGTTATGTGCCATTTCCGAGTTCGACGATGGAATAACATTGTCGTTCAGCTCTTTCATCCGGGCCACCAGGCCGGTGGTTCGTTGGTGGGTATAAAAGAAAAAGCCTTCGGTCTGATCCAGGAAATGCGTCATGCAATATTCGGTAAGCTGCTGAGCTACGTTGAGGTAACGTTCGTCGAATACCGTTTGGTAGGCCTCGGTAAGTGCCGAAATAAGAAATGCGTAATCGTCGAGCATGCCATCGATGGTGGCCTGTCGGCCCGATTTGAAATTGCGTTTCAAACCACCGTCGTTTTGCACGAAAGTAGTAAGCAGAAAATCGAGTTGTTGCAGGCCGATAGTGCGATAATGCATTGCCTGGGCATAGGATAGGTTCTCGTTGCATACGGCCTTCGATGCCACCAGGAAAGCCCGTACCATGAGTGCATTCCACGAACAAAGTATTTTATCGTCGAGTCCCGGACGCACACGTGTCGAACGATGCTCCAGCAGCTTGCGGCGCAAGCCGCGCAGGTGCAGTTCGAAATCGGGTTGTGAAAAACCGTGGTTGCCGGCATGCAGCTTGATGGTGTTTTTGCGGAGCAATATATTGATGCCATGCTCCCAGTTGCCTTCCGTACTTACCTGGTACACCTCTTTAAACACCGCCGCATCGGGGCCCAGAACGGCGTCGATTTCCTGTTCTTTCCATACGTAAAACCGGCCTTCCTCACCTTCCGAATCGGCATCGAGGGCAGCGTAGAATCCGCCTCCTTCGGCCATCAGTTCCCGTTCGACAAACCCAAGGGTTTCATGTACCACATCGCGGTACAGTGCATAGCCGGTGAACTGAAAGGCATGGGCATAAAGCGTTACGAGCTGTGCGTTGTCGTACAGCATTTTCTCGAAGTGGGGCACATGCCAGCGTTCATCGGTCGAATAACGCGCGAATCCTCCGCCCAGGTGGTCGTAAATACCTCCCCGGGCCATATTGATAAGAGTGGAGTTGATCGCCGTAAGCGCTTCTTCGTGCTTTGTGTTGTGGTGAAAATGCAGCAGGTATTCCCACATCGAAGGCATGGGGAATTTGGGTGCGCGTTTTTCGCCCCCGTACCGGAAGTCGATCCGGTGGCGGTAGTGCGTATAAAGCTCGTCGAATTGTTGCAGGGAAAGCGGAGGCCCGGTGGCAGATGATTCCACCGGTACACGAAGACCGGCGGAGCCGCTGTGTCCGGCAGCAGCCGGCGACTGGCTTCCTGCCCTGATGCCGGTTGTGATCTGATCGGCGGCATTCCGGATCGTCGCCGGTTCCTGTTGCCAGAGCATGGCCAGTTGGGTCAGCAAATCGATCCAATTGGATTTGGGAAAATAAGTCGCGGCATAAAACGGACTTCCATCGGGCAGGGCAAAAGCATTCAAAGGCCAGCCGCCGCGACCCGAGATCAGGTGCGCCGCCTGCATGTAAAGCTGATCGACATCGGGACGTTCTTCCCGGTCGACCTTTATACAGAGAAAATGTTCGTTCATTAAACTTGCAACATGGCGATCTTCAAAACTCTCGCGTTCCATTACGTGGCACCAATGACAGGCCGAATAACCGATGCTGATAAGCAGCATCTTATTGGAAGCGATTGCTTTAGCAAGCGTTTCGTCGTTCCATGCATGCCATTCCACCGGGTTGTGGGCGTGCTGCAACAGGTAAGGACTGGTTTCAAATCGAAGCAGGTTCAAATGAATAATGTTTAATTTCTTAGTTAAATGCTTTTGAGGGGGAAATTGTTTAGGGCCGGGATTGGTGAAGGTGGATATCGTAGCTGTCTCGACGTCGGGATCAAAAAAGGAGGATGTCTCAACATAGAAATTAAGTCTCCGGGAATTGAATATCCGGATTTGTTCCCGGCTAGGTATCCGAATAAAAAGAGGGTGAAATCACATTGTGATACACCCTCTTCTTTGAAAATGATTTTGAATTGACCGAAAGCGATTTATTCAGAAACAACTTCGAAAGCAACTTCAACAGATACTTCTTTGTGGAGTTTCAGTGTAGCTTTATACGAACCAATTTCTTTTACAGGTTCTTTTAAAGCAATAACTCTGCGATCAACAGTGAAACCGGCTTTTTCGAATGCATCGGCAATCTGAACGGGACCGACAGCACCGAAAATCTTTCCGGTGGTGCTGGTTTTCGCACCGATTGTAAGCGTGATGTCTTTTACTTTTTCAGCCAGTTCAAGAGCTTCGTTTTTGATACGTTCCAGTTTGTGAGCACGCTGGCGATTGTCTTCGGCCAACATTTTCTTTGCCGATTCGGTGGCCAGAACTGCTTTTTTCTGAGGAATCAGGAAGTTACGTCCATAACCGTCCCGAACTTTTACGATATCGCCTTTGTAACCTAAGTTGATTACGTCTTCTTTTAAAATGATTTCCATATTCGTTCCTCCTCTTTATTATTTCATCATATCGGTTACATAAGGAAGCAGAGCCAGATGACGGGCGCGCTTCACAGCCTGAGCTACCTGACGCTGGAATTTCAACGAAGTTCCGGTAAGGCGACGGGGAAGAATCTTTCCCTGCTCGTTCAGGAATTTCTTCAGAAATTCAGGATCTTTGTAATCAATGTATTTAATACCGCTCTTTTTGAAACGGCAATATTTTTTCTTTTTAACGTCCACAGTCGGTGGAGTCAGGTAACGGATATCTCCTTGATTTGCTGCCATTGTTTATGCCTCCTTTACTTGTTCTTTTGACTTAATACCTTTTCTCTTCTCAGCGTACTCGTAAGCGAACTTATCCAGACGGAAAGTCAGGAAGCGGATTACACGCTCGTCGCGACGGTACATGGTTTCAAGCTTGTCCACAATGGTGGATTCGGCATCAAACTGCAACAGGTTGTAGAATCCTGTCGATTTTTTCTGGATCGGATACGCCAGCTTGCGCAGACCCCAGTTCTCCTCGTTGGTAATGGTCGCACCATTCTCCGTGAGGATGGCTTTGAACTTTTCTACCGCTTCCTTCATCTGTGCGTCAGACAAAACGGGAGTTAAAATGAAAACGGTTTCATAATGATTTAACATACTGTTTACTAACTTTTTAAATTAAAAAATAAGTTTTTTCGCATAAAGCGGCTGCAAAGATAACAATAATTATTTGATTAACAATGAAATCGATGCATAAAAAGTTGATAAAACAGCGTCTTTCTATACGGTCTGTTTACCGGAAATAGGTCATTTTTACTTCTACGGAGGTGCTCGTTCCGCCTTGGTGACGGAAGCTAAAGTCGCCGAACCGGGGTCGTTTGAATCCTTTCTGCTGATAACCCGAAAGTCCGAATCCTTCGAGCGGTATTCCGGCAAAACCGTATTTCATGCGGCCGTTGGCATCGGCATCATCGAGTACCGATATTCCGTAATCGCCGGGAGGTAACGGGAAGGTAAGAATGAGGGTGCTGCTGTCGTGGGCCCGGCGAAGTAGTTTTTTTTCGAGCAGTGGCTTTTCGTTCCTGAAAGCTTCGTCGCTGTCGAATACGGCAATGCAGAGCTGACCGCTTTGTCCTTTAATATTAGTAATGGTCAGGACTACTTCCGAGAACTGGCGCTGCTCGGCTTGCTGCGCAGCGCACGCAGGGGTGTTGCTGTTCCAGGGCTGGATCCCCAGTAACACAAGGAGCAAAAACGATGTTGGCAGATGGTGAAATAACATGGCGTACTTCCGGTTGTAGGTGGATTACTTTTTTCCGAGTGCATTAGGTGCGAACAGCTGTTCCGGTTGTGCAGCATTACTTTCAAACCGATTCACCGTCATGGTCGACCGCCGGCCATTTTGTACATTGTTCATGGTCATTTTCCAGGCCACCCATTTTCCATCGCCCGTTGATTTGTAGTTTTCGTACAGCAATTCGCGGTGTAGTTTGTCATTACGGTCGTAGAGTTCTTCGCGCAGAGGTATCAGGCGTGCTGCATCGAGGAGTATGATTTTTTTGCTATAACCCTGTTCGTTCTGCAGTGCCGGTGTTTTGCCTTTGGCCTCAATTTTTATGCAGCCGGTTCCGTTGTATTCCGTGCGCCCCAGGTTGGTAAACGTGTAATCGTCGAGATTAAGTTGACTCATATCGGCATTGGTAAACTCCGAGCCCATGAAGTTTTTACCTTTTTCGTTGCTGACGATCTGACGTACTTTCCCGGTGGCAGGTAAATAAATCCATTGCTGATCGGCTTTATCGGGATAATCGTATACCAGCAGCGTGGTTCCGCGTACTTCGGCCGGAGCGGTGAAGCGGATTAGTAACTGGCTGTTTTCTTTTGTTTTACGGGTGAGCGTTGTGATTTCACGTACCCGTACGTTGCCTTTGTTGTCGTGGATGCTGATGGTTGATTGCATTTCGGAATTGCCGGCGCTGGTACGATCCTGCGACTGGCGCATGAGGTTGGTTGCATTTTGTGCCGCAACGTTTACGCTGATAAAAAGAAGAAGAAGGAGGAGTTTCATACTGTTTATTTGTTAGTGGTGAGTAAAAAGCGGGGTTTAATAAGAATGCAGATCACCGGAATGATGAGCAGTGCGCTGGCTAAGCAGAGTAGTAACGATAGGATGATCAATAACCCGAAAGCTTGAATAAACGGGAACGACGATAGCAGCAGTACCGAAAATCCGATCATCACCGAAAATGCATTAATGCTGATGCCACGACCGGTACCCGCCAGGGTGTTGATCACGGCCTGGTTCCAATCGCCTTGGTGTTGGGTTAGTTCGTGTTTCATCCGCCAGAAAATGTGAATAGTAAAATCGACGCCCAAACCAATAGAGATCGATGAGAGCAAAGCGGTTACAATATCGAGTTTAATGCCGGTCCATCCCATGATGCCAAACGTGCACACCACTGCCACCACCAGCGGGATACTGCCGATGAGTCCTGCCTGCAAACTTCTGAAAATGATTCCCAGTAAAATCAGTATGGCCAGCAGGGCTACTGCTAACGAACTGAATTGTCCGGTGCGAACCGATTCGCTTATTTCTTTGTCAACCAGGCTGACGCCGCCAATTACATAGTTCAGTTGATGTTTTTGCAGTGTGGATTCCAGTTCGGCAAGCAGTGAGTTGATTTCGCGCAGACTGGCCGACCGGTATTGTATGGTGAGTAGGGTATGGCTATAGCTGAAATCGACAAACCGTTCGTAATCGGCTACATCGGCACTCATCCCGTACAGTTCGAGATACTGTGCAATTGCTTCGCGTGAGTGGGGCAGGGCGCTGCAGGTGTCGGCGTGCATTTTCCGTATCATGGTTGCCAGCGAGGCGGCATGTCCGACCAGTGGATGGCGCTCCATATGTCGCGACACCGAATCGATGGCTTCTAATAGGGCCGGTTCGCGAGCATCTCCTCCGATCAGGATGTTCAGAAGTTTACTTCCTCCAAACTGTTGATCGGCAATGCGAATGGCTTGGTTGAATTCGTGATTGGGAGGAAGAATGCTGCTCGAATCGGGAGCTACCTTCAGGCCTGTGGTGCCGATTAAACACAGCACGAACAGGATTGCAGCAACGATGATGGGTATGCGGGGATGCTTGAGTAGTTGCCGGGCTGTATGTTGAAGCAGCGGGGTGAGATGATGGGTGGGCCGGGTTGTTTTCGTATGAATTCGCCCTGTTTTGATTTTAAAATAGCTCATGGCGGCAGGCAGGTAAGTTAAGCTTAGGGTCAGTGCAAAGGCAATTCCCAACGAACTGATCACGCCCATTTGGCGTGCGGGAATGAGCAGGTGAGCAGCGAGTCCCATGGTTCCGGCTATGGTAGTGAGACCGCACAACCACACGGGTTTGCGCAGATAGCGGATGGTGTGACTGAGCAGGGAATGGTTGGCGTCGGTCGTTTCGCCGGCCGGTGGCGCTAGCTTGAGTTCCTGGTAGCGTGCAATGACGTGTACGCCGTAGTTATTGGCGATGGCGATCATCATGATAGGAATCAGTACGCCGATCAGGCTGAGTTCACAGCCCATCGTGGGAATGAGGGCCATTGAAACGACGATCGAAAACACGACAATCGAAAAGGGCAGGAGCACCGATGTGAAATCACGAAAAGAGATCCAGAGAAAAAGTAACATAACGACGAGCCCGATGGGCAGCAGGATGAGAATATCTCGGCTTATTTTGCGATTGGCATCGTCGCGCAGGTAAGGCTGGCCGGTAAGGTAAATAGCCCCGTCGAAAGCAGGGTGTCGATGGCGGGTTTCTGTGATTGTACGTTGTACCTGGTTCAGGAGTACCGCATCGGCATCGGGCAGGGTGCTGTCGCGTTTCACTTCCAGCATCAGCATGGCATACCGGAAATCGTCGGAGATCACCAATCCGCAAGCTAAGTCGTTGGTGTGTAGCGAAGTGCGGAGTTGTTCCCGTCCGGCCGCAGTTTCAGGTATAAACGGTATGGCTGGTTCGATGAGCATTTCACCATCGCGATGGAGGATGTTGGTAGTCTGAAATACCGAATGCACACGACTCACGGCCGGTAATTGTTGCAGCTCGTCGCTGAGTTGCTGCAGGGTGCGAAGGTTTTCGGGCTCCAATATGTCGGCACCGTGGGCCGATTGCGCATCCACAACGATCAGCAGATTTTCGGCCGACGAAAAATACGCTTCAATTTTCCGGTTGTTTTGTTTGGATTGCATCGAATCGGGCATGTACGACTCGAGATCCGAGTTGATCTGGAGTTGAGTGAGCGGAACGATGGCCAGCAGCACGAGTCCGATGCTGAGGAGGAGCACGGGTAAGCGGTATCGTATGGCGAATGCATTCATTGGGATTATCCGGATTGTGGGGGTGAAACAATTGTTATGTAGTAAGCTCAGAAATGGATGCGGAGTTCGGCAAAACCACCGTTCATCAGCTCGGACGAATACGAAAACAGGGTTTTATTTTCGCCTTTCATATAGTTTGCTCCCAGGGTTACCGTGAGTTGGTCGGTTACCGACCATTTCACCGAGGGTCGCGCCAGCAGTTCACCCGAGGTGATATCGTAATAGGCAGTTACTTGTGCTTCTACCGCATCGTAGGCAAACCGCCGGAGCCAGGTGAGCGACACCGCATGATTGCTGCTTTTGAATTGGTGAAAAATACGCCGGTTGAACTGCCGGTTTTCATAATCGATCAGGGCGTTGGCATAAGCCAGTTGCGCCAACGGATTCATCGGGTCGCCGAGTGTTGGCACCGTTAACGCCTTGAATCCGGGGGTATGGTGTCCAATATAGTTGATTATAAGGGTTGATGATCCGATGGCTGCTTCGGTGCCGGCCACGTACATCCAGTAGCTGAAGGGTATGTACATTTCGTCGTTGGGTCGTGAAGTACGGTTCCATGCCGCTTCGGCTTTCAGGATCAGCGCACCGGCAGGTACCGACAGATCGGCCCCTATGCTTGTTTTCTGATAACTGACAGCCTGGTTGGTAATCACCGGCGATCCGCTTGTCCAGTCGACCGATGCTACCTGAAATCCACGATAAGGATCGTAGCCCCGGAAAGCCGAAACGGAGCATCCTATGCCGGGCAATTCAACGTTTATTCTACCGGCGATGCTTCCGTTACGCCAGGCCGGAGCAGGGAGCAAAGGGTCGGTGAAACCTACATTTGCGCCCAGTTCGAACAATTCGTAGCGGTATACCGACGGGAGGTAATAGGGCATTACGGCCAGATCGAGTTCGGTAAAATTCCCCAATCGCAACCGGGTTCGAAGAGCCAGGTTAGGATTTCGCTGATCGGCAGGGTCGGCGGTAAGATAAAAATAATCGTAGGCTTGCATGTAGTTGGTGGGATTAAATCCGTCGGTACGACCCCATTCCAGTTGCTGGTAACCCACAAGCAGATCAAGGAATTTCCCCCGGTACCCTGCTGTGAGTAAGTGGATGTCGATGGTTTGATAGGGACTGCCGAAGCTGTTCCCTTTTCGTAATCGTAAATCGCCCGACATGAAAGCCTTGCCGTGGTGAAATTCTGGCTTCAGCGCAAGTTCGGCAAACAGCGTGTTGAGCGGGTAGGCGTCAGTTCCTCCCCATACCGATGCGCGGGCGTAGCCCGACAGGGCCAACGACGAAGCATCGTTGTTCGTTGGTTCATTTCCGATCGTAGCGTGGTCGTCCGGTTCGTCGATGCGGTTCGCCAGCCCCTGTGCCTGCACTGGCCGGTCGGTCGTGCCAGGTGTCGATGCCATTGCAAGGGGAGCAACCGATAGCAATAAATAAATGCCGAGGAGTGTTTTCATTGAAATCTAATTTTGCAGATTAAAAAAACGATTTTTTCTGACTGCAAAATTAGGGATTCCAACAGGCCGGAAGTCCGTTTTTTAAAGACCGGACAACAAGTAGTGGTTCACGCTTTAAAAGTTAGAGCTCTGTATTCCACCGGGGTCATTCGTGTCGATTTCTTAAATACCGAGTAAAAGGCCGACTTACTGGCAAAACCACATTCATAACCGATAGCCTCGATCGAAAAATTGTTTTTCGGATCGGTGAGCATTTGTTTGACGGCTTCGACCCTGTATGAATTAATAAACTGAAAAAAGTTAAAACCCAGCCGGGTGTTGAGCACCTCCGTAAGTTGGTATTTGGGTACATCGACGGCTGCCGAAAGCGCATCCATGTTGAAGTCGGATTGAAGCCATGGTTGATGGAGGTCGACATACTGTAAGATTTTTTCGGCGATTTGTGTTTTTGCTTCTTCACTCAGGGTCGAATGTTGGTAAGGAATGGCCGGCTTATTATTGAGCAGTTCTACCGGTAAACTCTGCTGACGAAGTCCGTAGAATCCGAACGTGTAGATCATGAGCAACAACATCGAATAATTGAAAATATGCAGCGAAAGCGGGTGGATGATGTTGGTGAATATAAGTAGCGCGACAAGAACCGAAATGATACAATACACCACATAAAAAATGGAAACAAAAAGTACCCAGCCCAGATTTTCGTTGGTGCCGATCGACGATTTTTCGTTGCGCAGGTGCATACGATGACGGTGCACCAGCCGCAGGCCGAGAGGATTGTAGATTAGCCATGAAATCACATTGGCTGCTCCAAAAATGATTCGGAACAGGAACTGTCCGTCTTTTTGGAAGTAGGTGCCGAGTGCCAACGGCTCGTGCAACAGATAAGCCGTAAGTTCGAACCCGATATAAGGCAGCAGATGCAGCAGGTGCAGCGGATGGAGTCGGAATTTCGCACGTGTCAATGCATTGATGTAAATGTACAAGGCCGGGTTGAACAGTAAAAACGAACTCGACAGCAAAGGCTTGTTGTAGGCGAAATAATCGATTCCGCAGGTGAGAAATTCAATAGCCAGCAGACTTAGAAAGCCTGATAAAACCTTATCGGGCAGCGAACTTTCTTTTTTTGTAAACATAAGTATCGCTACGAACAGACTTTGCGAGAATCCAATCCAGATCAGTGTAATCATTACAGATGCTTTTTATATCTTTGCATCGTCAAAGATAATAAATTTTATGCAAGTAAACTCAGCAATTAATCAACGGTACACTTATTTGAGCGAAACCAGCTGTTGCTTATCGTGCGGCGGTGCAATTAAGTATGCCAAACCTCAACCAGGTGAAGTGTGTGTCGACCTGGGCAGTGGCCGCGGCGTTGATGTGATTAAGCTGGCCGAGGAGGCAGGCCGGTCGGGCTTTGTTTACGGCATCGACATTTCGGACGGAATGATTGCCAAAGCCGAAGCTAACCTGGCTAAGTTTGAGGTTACCAACGCGAAAATTTTGAAAGCCGGGTTGGAAAATCTACCCCTCGGAACCGGTACGGTAGATTGTATAATTTCAAATTGCACCATCAATCACGCAGTCGATAAGTTGGCAGTGTGGAACGAGGTGTACCGTATCTTAAAGCCGGGCGGCCGATTTGTGGTAAGCGATATATATGCTACTGAGCCTATTCCGGAGCAATACCGCAACGATCCCGAAGCTATTGCCGAATGCTGGGCCGGAGCGGTTACCCGTGCCGAATATTTAACCATGCTTGAAGTAGCTGGTTTCATAAATATCCGTATCTTTGAGGAGTCGAAGCCATACCCGAAAGGACAGGCCGAAGTAGCCAGTTTTACGGTGTCGGGTTGGAAATAGGGGAGCATTCATTCTAAAAAAATAGTTATGAGAAGTGTAGTAAAGCAGGGCTGTGGCTGTAACAGCCAAAAACAAGTGGCTCAGTGCTGCGCCAAAGTATCGACAGTAGTTGCAGGTTGCCACGATTGACAATTGTGCTGTCACGTCACACTATCGTTACGCCCGTTGCCGGTTCCGATGAGTTTTTTGTCGTGAATCCGCTCCATAAGTCGGCCGATTTTATTTCGGCCGGCGAATTGGAATTGCTCCGGAGCGGTCAGGATCCTGACGGGGAGTTCGCTTCCCGGGGTTATCTGGTAGCGCCCGAACAAGAACAAAAAGCGTTCAAGTATGCCTACTTCGATTTTATTCAGCAACGCGAAGAAGATGAGGTTCAACTGTTCTTTGTTCCCAACTATAGTTGTAATTTTGCGTGCTCGTATTGTTATCAGGAGGGTTACGAGCCGTCGCAGCAAGCACTTTCGGTCGACGTAATTGATGCTTTTTTCGAGTATGTGAAAAAAGAATTTGCCGGCCGTAAGAAATATATTACCGTGTTTGGCGGTGAACCCCTGATGCCCGGCGAACGCCAGCGTATGCTTATCGGTCGTCTCATCGACCGTTCGGTGGAAGCCGGGCTCGATCTGGCCTTTGTTACCAATGGCTACACGCTTACTTCCTACATTCATTTGCTGAAACAAGCAAGGATTCGCGAAATTCAGGTTACTCTCGACGGTACGGAAGCGGTTCACGATAGCCGGCGCTACCTGCACGGTAAGCTGCCCACGTTCAGTAAAATAGTGGATGGTTTCGACGCCTGCCTTGCTGCGGGCCTGCAAATCAACCTTCGAATGGTGGTCGATAAGGATAACATCGATAACCTTGCTTTGCTGTCGAAATTTGCGATCGATAAAGGCTGGACTTCGTCGCCCTTATTCAAAACGCAAATCGGACGGAATTACGAATTACACGTTTGCAACAGCAGTCCCGGGCGTTTGTTCGACCGGGCAACGCTTTATAAACATCTATACGAGTTGTTGATAGCACATCCGTATATTGCCGAATTTTATAAACCCGCTTTTTCAATTGCCAGGTATATAGCGGAAAATGGGGCTTTACCCATGCCGCTTTTCGATTCGTGTCCGGCCTGCACAACCGAATGGGCATTCGATTATACGGGTACGATTTATTCCTGTACTGCTACCGTGGGTAAACAGGGGGAGGAATTAGGTACTTTTTATCCGGCGGTGACCCGGAAAGAAGCAAGCATCGAAGAATGGCAGAACCGTGATATTACCACCATCGAGCAATGTCGGTCGTGCGAAGTGGCTCTGGCCTGCGGCGGTGGTTGCGCATCGGTAGCTAAGAATAAAAACGGAGGGATTAATACGCCCGATTGCCGGCCGGTGAAAGAGCTTTTGTCGTTCGGAGCCGCCTGGTATTTTTAATTTTCCACCCAAACAGCTAAAGATTGCCCGACGACCTATAATGTTAGCGTCGGGCAATCTTTTTTTTAGCCAGTAACCAACCGGAAGCATTATTTCGATTTAGTGAACTGATACAGGGAATTACCGTCTTTGTCGGCAAACTGGATGGTAAAGCGATGGTGCTCCACCGAACAGAGCATAAATCCCGAACGATCGCTGCTGAACAAAGTATTCATGTTCGTACCCGCCGCCTGCTCGTCGGTAGCCACCGGTCTTGACAACGATGCCGAACTATTGGTCAGATAAGCCACCGGCGAATTTTCCACCTGAATATGCTGAAAATTATGAATATGCCCGTTGATATAAAAATCGACCTTGTGTTTGCGTAAAATAGGATCGAGCCGTTGCTGCAAATCGAGCCGTTCGCTTTCGTTTTTAGTTGTATAGGCATATACCGGATGGTGGCCGATCACTATTGTCCATGTTTCGTCGGCAACCGTAAGTACGCTGTCGATAAACTGCAGTTGTGCCTGCATGTCTTGTTTCCGGGCATCAGGGTAAGTAACCGAATCGGCCCTGTATTTGTCGATGAGCGGGGAGGTGTCGATAAATAACAACCGCAGACTGGTGCTGTCGTCTACTTCTTTCTCGAGTGTATAATATCGCGAAGGCATTATCCACCTGCGGCTGATGTTGCTATAGTCCAGACAAGCCTGCGTGTTACCCCGGTATTCGTGATTGCCCAGGATAGGAAACCAGTCGATCATAAGTTCGGGATGCGCATATACTGCTTCGTAATTGGTCATCCACAACGGATCGCTGCTACCGGCTACGCCTTCGAAGTGATGTACATCGCCGGCAGCGGCGATAAACCCGATGTCGATGGTTTCACCCAATTTACCCATGGTTTCGGCAATGGTTTTTTGATCATAATAACCATTGCGTCCCAGATCGTTAGCTACAATGAAGTTGAATTCGGCCGATTGTTCCGAAAGGGTGGTGCCAGCCGGACCCGGAACACATGACGAAACCAGGGTCAGGGCCAGCAACCACACAGGGATTAATATTTTGTACATGATGTGTTGGAGTTTGAACGAAATAAGCCTGTAACAGGAGGCAACTCGTTTCGTTGGTTGATAATTACTTACTACCAAATGCACCGAAAAACTCTGACGGAGCCGCCGATTTATATACTTGGCCGTCGATTTCGATTCCATTGGCCGCAAAATGGCGGGTAAACTGGGTGATGCCTCCTTTCAGAGCGGGCGAGGTCGCTTTTAAATGAAAGTCCCATGCAGTAGAGTAGGGTTGAGGTATATTACCGCTTTTTGTCGTACCTGCATTGATATCGACATTCGATTGAATTGTGAAATTTACAAATTGAGGATTTTTATCTCCGGCAGCCGTGCTGACAATATCCTGGTTACCCGCAAGCTGACCTTTGGCCGCATCGGCTTTCAGTTGTTCAACTCCTGCAGCTGTTGAAGCAAAATAATAGTTGGGCGTTGCCACGGTACGATTATCTTCCACGTTGGAAGCGTCGTGTTTCAAGCCCCAACGGGTGTCGTACATGAGGTTGTTGTAGAGTTCGGCGTATACATTGTTTTCCAACCAGATCGATCCGCCTTTTACTTTCGGACGACGCCAGCCGCAGTTGATTATCGAATTGTTGTAGGCAATGATATGCGCCTGCGGATCGAGTCCGCCCGCGTTCGATAATTTAAGGCCGTTGGTGTTGGCATCGTAAATCAGGTTGTAGGCGATGTCGGCATGACAGCCTGATTTATAATTAATGGCTTCTCCGCCGTCGAACCCGCTGGAAATGAATTTATTGTACTGAACAATTGATTTCCCTCCGGTAATGTATATCTGATCTTCGGCATTGTTGCGAAAAGTGCAGTTTTCGATCATAAAACGACCGTTGACATTACAGAAGTGAAACGCCGGAACGCCTTCGCCGGTTTCGGTTTTGAAAAGTTGGTTTTGAAAGGAGGCCGATTGCTCGGTTGTTTGCGCGCCGCCATATTCAATGGTGACATGATTTAAAATTACTTCTTCCGACTCGTAGCCGCAGATGATACCGCCCCAGTAACGTCCGAAACGCATCGATTCTTTGCGATAGGGTTCGGCTACCGTGAAGGTAATAGGTTTTGCAGCACTTCCGTAACAATACAGGTTGCCTAATACCACCATTTCGGGTCGAACGGTGGTATCGTTCATTACCACGGTAACTCCCTCTTCGATATACAGTGAAACACCGACAGGGACAACGAAATGATTGGTAAGGATAACAGTGGTGTCTTTTCTCCATACCATCGATCCTTCGGGGTACTTCTTCTGTTCAGTGATTTCGTTCGGTTCACAGGCAGTTACTACCAAGGTGATCAGTGCAATTAGAAAGTAAATCTGTTTCATTTTTAGTTGAATTATTGAGTTGTTTATAATCTGAATCGAACGCCGGTCAAAATGGAGATTTGGTAGTATTCCTGCCGAATCAGCGTAGTGCCATCGGTAGCCGGCTGCAAAGGAAATTTTATATTATATGCATTCCTGGTTTTTAGATATTCGGTTTTGGGGGTGTTGAGTAGATTGATTGCCTTGGCAAACACCGTCCAATTGGCCGATAGGCGTTTTTCAATCGATGCGTCGAGTTGTACCGATCCTTTTTCCCAATAATCAGAGTCGAGGAAGCGGGAAGCGATAATAATCCGGTCGCCCGTATAAGATGCGGCCAATTGGCCGTCCCAGCCGTGTTTGACGTCTTTCAGCAATAGCGATAAATTGGCAATATGGGCGGCTTGCCCCACCAATGGCCGGGTCTGATCTTTCGTAAAGGTACGGGTGTTGCCGTTGTCGTCTTTACCGTAATAGGCCTTGGAAGTGGTAATGGCCGAATGGGTGTAGGTATAATTGAATTTCACGCCCATCACACGAATGTATTTGATAAAGTCGAATTCAATGCCCAGGTTTTGCGCATTTCCCAGGTTTTGTAACCCATAGCCTGACTGGCGTTGATTGACTGAAAAATAGGCAAATTCAATAGGAGCGTTTATTTTTTTGAAAAAAGCACCGATCATCAGCTGATCCGTCGGTGCCGGAAAAAATTCCCAGCGCAGATCGAAATTTTCGATCGAGGTGCGTTGCAGGTTTTTATTCCCATATTCGGTGTACTCTTCTTCCTGGATTTGATACGGCACCAGTTCGAAGTAACCGGGGCGATTCACCGAACGGAAGTATCCGGCCCGCCAGTTCATCCGGTTGCCCGGGGCATATTTAAACTGAATATTGGGTAAATAATCGAGATAGCGCTGCCCACCGTCGGCCGGTTCGCCCGCGTTAGGATACAGCATATGGTATCGTTGGTCGGTATATTCGGTGCGAAATCCGGCTATCGCTTCAGTCTTACCCAGTTGGTAACGTGCTTGTACGAAACCGGCGCCGATCAATTCCGATGCATCGTAGTTCATGGGCCCGACGCTTCCTTTCGGAGTATATACTCTCCAGTCGATCTGGTCGATAGTCTGGAACTCCTGATTCGTGTCGATGGGCCGGAAAGCATAGCGAATGTAAAAGTTGTCGCGGTTTTTGTAGCGCGCCACACCTCCGGCCTGTAGATGTAAGTTGTCGTTTTTCCAGTTGAAATTGGCAACAGCACTCATATCCCGATCCGAATTATGTTCCCATTGCCGGGTGGAGCCATCGCCATCGATCGTAATATTATCGACAAAATTCTGCCGCAGATTATCCAGGTTGATATAGCTCTGGTCGGGACGTTGCTGTCCGGCCAGCGAATACACCATGCTCCAGTGTAATTGAAGGGGAAGGCTTAGCTGATGTCGGCCCTGGAGTAAGGAGGCAAAAATCTGCTGGCGGGTGGAGCGCAATCGCGTTTGATAGGAAAGGTCGAGATTTCCTTTATCGGGCTCGTAAAAAAGTTTAAAGTTGGTGGACGTGGAGTTCCGGACTTGCCGGGCATCGCTTGTAACCAAAAAATTGTACCATTCCAGTTTGGTTGTCTCCGAGAGCTGATAATCGAGCTTGGCATGCAATCCATAGTTGGTTTGTTGTTCGGCATAGTTGCGTAACCGCATCGAAGTAAGCCTGAGCGTGCTTTCGGTTTGAATCATTTCGTCGTCGAAAAAGGTACTTTGGGTTCCTTTATGCGTGCTGATCAGGGTTCCAGCCAGCATATAGCCGATTTTATTTTTCCGGAAACGGTTTCCGATGGTAATACCGGCTGCCGCATCGGGTAAGGCCTGCCGCTCGTAAGGGGCCGTCATGCCTCCGCCGAAATCGCTTATCGTTGCACTGTAATCTTTTCCAAAAGTTTCATAGGGAGCTGTAGGGATCACCTCCCAACGATCGAACCGGGTAAAAGGCCGATTGATAAATTGGCTGTTGTACCCGCCCGAAAGCATCGCTTTCACGGTGAATTGCGCAGGTGCATCTTTCATCACCATGTTCACGGCGCCTCCGGTGGCATCGCCTTCCGTGTCGGCGGTCCGTGTTTTCGAAACTTCCAGCCGGTCGAGCAATTCGCCTGGAAATATATTCAGGGGAACAAATCGTTGTTTATTGTTAGGACTCGATATCTTAACCCCATTTACCAGCGTAATATTGTAGCGCTTGTCCATCCCGCGGAGTACCGCATATTCGGCTTCGCCCGAGCTGTTGCGTTCTAACGTCACTCCCGAAACCCGTCCGAGAATATTGGCCACGGTGAGGTCGGGTGAGATTTCAATACTACGGGCGCCAACTATGTTCAGTACATTAGGCGACAGCCGTTCCAGCGTTCGAACTCCTGAGTCGGTCGATTGATTCGAAGCAATTACAATTACATCGCGGAGCTCTGTTTCGTAGGACACCAGGGCTAACTCGATTTTAAGGGGCGAGCCCGGGCCGGTGATCCCGATGGCGTGTTCTTGTGTCTGGTAACTAATGTAACTACATACCAGAATATGATTGCCTACAGGAATATCGCGTAATACAAAACTACCGTTGAGACCTGTTGTAGTGCCGATAGCAGTATGGTTTTTCAGGTAGATGCTGGCACCGATGAGAAGCTCACCGGTACGCGCATCCTTTACAAATCCTTCGATAGTTCCGGCTGTTAACTGAAGTGAAACAAAATAGACAATAAAAACAAGAAGTAAAATCCGCGTCATGGATATAGTTGATTTGAACGACGCAAAAGTACTTCCGGTATGTTACAGCCGGCTTACAGTGATATGTCGGTATTCGGACAGTTGTATGACAATTGCAACTCGCCGATGAGTGCCAGAGGAGAAGGTTGTATCCTGTTTTTGCCTGCGATTCCCGTCCTGATTCGCTCTGTGGAATTGCCGCAAAACGATGGTCCAACAGCTTTGGCAGGCGTCCTACTGAAAAATCAGTTTGTAGTTCGACGTCTGGTTGTTGCTGATAAGCTGTATCAGGTAGATACCTTTTTCATGCACACCGACGGGGTGTGTTCCTGCCGGATAGTTTTTGTGAATCAGTAGCTTACCCGATACGTCGACAACCCGGACCGTTGTAATCGCTTCGGGCAGCTCCAGGATGAATCCTTCGGGAGTTGTAACGATGCGATTTGGTGTGGGCTTAGGATCGTTGTTTGAACTCACAACCAGCGTTTCAACAGGGATGGCACTCGATGTCGGGCTTGAAGTTCCCAATGCCGAAATCGTGTAGAAATACATTACTCCGGGTTCAAGCCCGGTAACCTGATAGCTTAAGGTGTTCTGAATAGTTACCGGATAACCTGGAAGTGTAATAGAGTTGTAACCAATGGTCGATCCGGTCAGCGATAATTCGTCGATGTACACCCTGCGGTTGGCTTTAGCCGAAAGCGTGATTACCGAAGTCTCGGTTGCCGGCGGCAGGTTGACACTGTAGTTTTTATTGTCTTTTTCAGTATTCCATTCAGCCACTATTTTGTTATCGACGCTTACAGTCAATGTAGCTCCCGTGTCGTTGCTGTACTGGCGGGCGCGCACCCTGAGTACGTTATTATCGGCAGCCAGATCGAGCTCATCGGAAATCAGCGCTCCCGGATTACTCCCCGAAGCCAGGCGCATACTGCCCGAAGTATTGGTGTCGGTATAGCCTGTCGTGTTCCAGCCGGCAGGAGCTCTGTCGGCAAAGTCGATGTCTAAAAGGGTGACCGATTCGGGGGTGCCGGTTGTTTCAATCGTATATACGTTCAATTGATACGCACTTGCATCCTTCGCAGCCGTCCAGTTGGCCGTGAAGCTATTGTTGCTGATGCCGGTAGCAGGCAACGCTTCGAATTTCGGCGTGGTATCGGGTTCTTCCGGGTCGGGATCGGTAACTTCGGCACCCGGATACCAGGCCTGAGTCGAGGAACTACCCCAGATAAATTCGGCCAGCTCCGGGTAATCGATAAAGGGATTCCGGTTGTCCTGCAAGGTGTAAATAGCTGCCATCCGGCTTCGTTCTTTCTGACTTACCGGATCGTTGCGATGCCATTCGAGCAACATGGTCTTGGCCCAGTTGCGCAACATGGGCCATGTTTCCTTGGCCACCAGCATCGAAGGAGCACTGGTACCCGTCCAGGTGAAGTTCTCGTAACAGGTAAACATATACATGTAGGCCCGTGCAAAATCGCCCTTGTATTCGTCGAGGGGCTCGAAACTGAGTCCTGAATATTCGGTGCCAAAAGTATTATACCCGACTTTTATGCTGCCATTGTTGAATTTACTTCCGTTGTTGACACCCAGCGGATAGTTGCTTCGTGCCGAATTGGCCGAAATGTCCGACGGGTTAAGGTGATACAAATCCTTATAAGCATCGTTGTTGGTACCGCCCCACCAGCTTTTAGCCACACTGTGTTCGATATTCATGCCGCTGGGAACCTTCGCTCCTCCGGGGAAGTACCTTTTGTTGAGCGAATACATGTCCCACACGTAGCCATCGGGATGAAGGTCCGACTGCTCGAACCCGCTCCAGGTTTTTCCCGCGCCGGAACCGTAACTAAGTCGTTTACCCTGTCGTATAATCTGATGTAAAGCTGTTTTAAGTTCTTTTCCCGATTTGCCTTCGGCTGAATAATAATAACCTGCAGGAACCTGGGCCACTAAATAAAGGGCCCCCAGAAGCAGTACAATACTGGCTGATAATTTCTTCATTCTACACAAACTGTCGTTAAATAATCCTCCGTTTTAAACCTGTTTTTTAAAACGGGCACCAAAGATAGGTAAAATGCGCTGAATAACGATCTTTTTGCCCGGTATTATTTTTACGTTTTGTTTGTTTGTCGTATTAAATCTATTTAACATATGAATATATGTACATGTATTGTTATAATAAAAAAAAGCTGTATTTTTGCACCGTCAAATTTAAACAAACAACCATCCTACTATATTATAAGGAGTATGAAAGAGATTACTGCATCAGATTTTGAGCAAGAGGTGTTGAACGGGGCGAAGGTGTTGCTCGATTTTTATTCCACCGAATGTCCTCCTTGCGAAGCATTAGCTCCAAAGCTTGAAGCTCTGGCCGGATTATACGGCGATAAAATCACGTTTTTAAAGATTTTTCGCCAGGGCAACCGTGAATTGGCTACGCAACTGGGAGTTAGTTCGTCGCCCACCTTGTTGTTTTTCGACAACGGTCAGCCGATTCTCGATACCATCAGCGGAGGGATCCGGAAAGCTGAAATCGTGGAGCGTCTCGACCAGATGCTTACTCCCGGCGAGGTGGAGGAGATCCGGTCGCGTATCGAACCGGTAAGTTCGGAATACGATGTGGCTATATTGGGGGGTGGTCCGGCCGGGCTTACTGCCGGGATTTACCTCGGGCAGGCTAAGATAAAGACTGTGTTGATCGATCCTGCTTTACCGGGAGGGTATATGGGTATTACCCATCAGATTTCCAACTATCCGGGTTTCGGGCAGCCGCAAGACGGGTATATGCTGGCCCATTTCATGAGCGAACAGGCCAGACACAGCGGTATTGATTTTAAAGTGGCGGTGGATGTTAGTTCGGTCGATCTTGTGAAAAAGGAAATCGTTATCGACCGGACGGAGACTATCCGGGCCAAGAAGATCATAATCGGGACGGGAACTTCTCCCAATACGATGAATGCTCCGGGTGAAAAGGAGTACAAAGGTAAAGGCATTTCGTATTGTGCTACCTGCGATGCCAAGTATTATGCGGATAAGGAGGTGATGGTCGTCGGAGGTGGAAATTCGGCTGTGGAAGAAGCGCTTTTTATTACCAGATTTGCCCGTAAAGTAACTATGGTACACCAGTTCGATGCGCTTACGGCCAACCAGACGGCTATCGATCGCCTGAAAGCGAATGAAAAGATTTCGGTGTTGTATTCGCACGAGCCGCGCAAATTTGAAAAGCGGGGCGATAAGATGGTGGCGACGCTCGAGAATTTGAAAACCGGAACATGGGTTGAGTGGGAAAGCGACGGAGTGTTTGTGTTTATCGGTTTTAAAGCCAATACGGCAGTGCTGGGTACGGTATTGCCGGAGCTCGACGAATGGGGCTATATCAAAACCGACGAAGATCGTAAAACTTCGCTTTCCGATGTATATGCCATTGGCGATATCATCAGCAAGAAATACCGCCAGATTACGACCTCGGTAGCCGATGGAACCATAGCTGCGATGACAATTAGTAAAGAGATATAAAAAAGTTTTGTTTTATAATTAGTTTTTTGATTCAATTCTACAATGGAAAAAATTCTTATTGTAGGCGGTGTGGCTGCCGGTGCAACGGCAGCCGCCAAAGCCCGCCGCCTTTCGCCCGATGCACAGATAACGCTGCTTGAAGCTGGTCCGGATATTTCGTTTGCCAATTGCGGCCTGCCGTATTATATTGGTGGCGATATTAAAAGTCGCTCGAAGTTGATCCTTCAGAGCCCCGAGAGTTTCAACGAACAATACAATGTTGACGTACACACGCATACGATGGTGACTGTCATCGATCGTGACAAAAAAGTAGTGACAGCCCGCGATGTGCGCAGTGGTGAGATCACTGTATTCGAATATACGAAGTTAATCCTGGCCCAGGGTGGCCGCCCCCTTACTCCCGATCTTCCGGGTGCTTCGCAGGAGCATGTGTTTACGCTCTGGACCCTGGAGGATATGGATTCTATTGCTCGTTTTATTGATGAAGAAGAACCGCAACATGCTGTGGTAGTGGGAGGCGGATTTATCGGGCTGGAAATGGTGGAAGCGCTTACGAAACGGGGTATCCTGGTGAGTGTGGTGGAGATGATGCCGCATGTAATGGCGCTGATGGAACCCGAAACAGCCGGATTTATCGAAACCGAGATGCTTTCGTACGGGGTAAAAGTGCATACGGGCCGAGGTGTTGCCGAAATTGGTCACAGTACGGTTAAACTCGACAACGGCCAGACGCTGAAAGCCGACATGGTATTGCTTTCGATCGGTGTTCGTCCTACCTTGCAATTGGCGAAAGATGCCGGATTGGAATTGGGCGAAGCGGGTGGTTTGCTGGTGAACGAATACATGCAGACGTCCGACCCGTCGATTTATGCCGCCGGCGATATGGTGGAAATCGAGCACCGGGTGATGAATAAAAAAGTGCGCATTCCGCTGGCGGGTCCGGCCAATCGCCAGGGCCGGATTGCTGCCGAAAATGCATTGGGGGGACAACATGCGTACAAAGGTGCGATGGGGACGTCGGTGGTACGTGTGTTTGAAGCGGTGGCCGGTATTACCGGTTTGTCGCTGAAACAGGCGAGGGCAGCAGGCATTCCGGCCGATGCTGTGGTGGTGCACAAGGAGCATCATACTTCCTATTATCCCGGAGCTGAAAACGTAACAGTGATGTTGGTGTACGATCGCGAAACCGGTCGTATCCTCGGCGGGCAAACGGCTGGTTACAAAGGAGCCGATAAACGCCTGGATGTAATTGCAACGGCAGTAGCTTCGAAGTTGACGATTCATGATGTGGCTGATATCGATTTTGCCTATTCGCCTCCTATTGGTACGGCCAACGATGCGATGAACATGGCTGCTTATGCGGCCGAAAACCGAAAAAGCGGATACAGTCCGTCCATTACAACTTCCGAACTGGATGCATTTATTCGGGAGCATCAGCCGCTGATTATCGATGTGCGCGATGTGTTTGCGTTCGATAAAACGAATGTGGAAGGTTCGTACAATGTGCCGCTGGAGGTATTGCCGGCCAATCTGCCTGCTATTCCGCGCAACCGCACCGTGTTGGTGTACGATGAAACAGGTAAGAAGGGACATCAGGCTTTGCGCATGATAAAAGGTGCCGGGGTGGAACAGGTTTTTAATGTTTCGGGCGGACATATCTCGCTGCAGCGTTATCAGCAGGCGGTAGGATTTAAATCCCTGAGTCTGGAGTTACTGCCGGTTGAAGAAAAGTCGTTGGAAGAAGGGGCTTTGCAGGAAGAAGAAGTGGCGACAGCATCAGCTGCGGTTGAAACCAACACTCCGCTTGTTGTGGATGTTCGTACACCGGAGGAGTTCCGGTCGGGAGCTTATCCGGGAGCCATCAATATTTCGCTGGATGAGCTGCAGCAGCGGATGGAGGAGCTGGGAGCCAAAGATCGTGATATCACGCTGTATTGTGCCAGCGGAGCCCGTTCGGCCTATGCACAGCGGGTACTTCAGCATTTTGGTTTCACCAATGTAAAGAATGGCGGCGGTTTGATGCACATGATGATGAGGAGGTGATATGAAAAAGGTCCTGGTGCTGGGCGGCGGTTTTGCCGGAGTGGAAGCGGCGATAGCTCTTCAGAAAAGTAAACAGTTTGAGGTAACTTTGGTTTCCAACCGCGATTATCTTTATCTCTATCCGGTTTCAATCTGGATTCCGGTCGACGGAATTAAGTTTGAAAATGTAAAATTACCGTTGAAGAAAATTCGGAAAGCTTTTCCATTCCGGTTGATAATTGATCGGGTGATAGCCGTACAGTCGGCCGAAAACCGCGTGCAATTAGCATCTCAGACACTGGAGTATGATTATCTGGTGGTAGCCATCGGCGCCGATAAACTTCAACCCAAAGGCGTTGAAAATACCTTTACCATTTGTGGCGCTCCTGAGGGCAACCTGGCTTTTCGCGATGCGTTCCGCGAGTTGGTTGACAAGGGGCAAGGATCCATTGCCATCGGTTTTGGGGGGAATCCCGCCGATAAATCGGCAGTTCGTGGCGGGCCGGGTTTCGAGTTGATTTTCAATATCGATCATTACCTGCGCAAGAAGGGTCTACGCGATCGGTTTGAGCTGAATTTCTTTGCTCCTATGGAGCAGCCGGGCGCCCGTATGGGGAAGGGAGCGATGAAACTGATGGGAACTATGTTCAAAAAGAAAAATCTTCATCAGTACTTCGGTAAGAAAATCAAACAGTTCGAGCAGGATGGTATCGTGTTTGAAGATGATTCAAAACTACCTTCCGACCTCACGATGTTTATAGCAGCCGGTACGGGGTCGTCGGTTTTCCGGAACTCCGATTTACCCTTAACTCCGGCCGGATTTATTCATATCGATCAATATTGCAAGGCGATCGGTTCCGGTAATGTGTGGGCGGTAGGCGACTCGGCCGGCCTGGAAGGAACTGATTTTGTAGCAAAACAAGGACATCTGGCCGAGATCATGGGACGTTGTGCTGCCAATAATATTATCCAGACCGCGACCGGGGGAACCGGGTTTCAAGATTATCACCAACACATCAGCATTCTCTGTGTGATGGATACCGGCGATGGAGCTGCTTATGTGTACCGCGATACGAAAAAGGAATTTGTTATTCCGATGCCTGTCGTGGGGCACTGGATGAAAAAAGGGTGGGGATGGTACCAGAAATGGACAAAAACCGGCCGGATACCAAGGCTTCCGGGATTGTAAAAAAAATGGTCAATCCCGCTTTTAATCCCTTTTTACGACAGATCCGGTTCAATATTTTGTGCCGGATCTGTCGTAAAAAGGGGTGAAAGAAGAGGGATGCTTTTCGACTTTTCGGGTTAGTACATTAAGCAGGTGGCTGAAAAGCCGGCCGCAACCAGTCGGCTATAAAGCGCTGGTTTTATTCCGTAACCAGGCCTGTTCGTCGGCGGTCAGCATGGGAGCCAGTTTATCGTACACTTCCTGATGATAGTTGTTGAGCCAGTTAAGCTCCTGTTGCGTGAGCATCGATGGGTCGATCAGGTTTTTATCGATCGGGAAGAGCGTGAGCGTTTCAAATTCGAGGAATTGTCCGAATTCCGTAGCAACACTCTCGCGTACTCGGACTAAATTTTCGGTCCGGATGCCGTATTGATTGGAACGGTACAAGCCAGGTTCGTTGGAAAGGATCATCCCCGGCTGCAGTGTAACCGGATTTTCTTCCATTCGGATACTTTGCGGACCTTCGTGTACATTCAGGAAGTGTCCGATTCCATGACCCGTTCCGTGTCCGTAGTTGATGCCCAGATCCCACATGGCTTTACGGGCAAGGATGTCGAGCTGCGAACCGCGGGTTCCCACGGGGAACTTGGCCGAACCCAGACCGATATGCCCTTTAAGCACCAGGGTGAAGTCGGTTTTTTGCTGACCGGTTGTATTTCCTAAGGTGACAGTCCGGGTGATGTCGGTTGTTCCCTGAAGGTACTGGCCTCCCGAATCGAGTAGCAGGATATTGTCGGTGGTGAGGCTGGCGTCCGAAGCAGCGTCGGCACGGTAGTGTACGATAGCGCCATGCCCGGCAAATCCGGCAATAGTGCCGAAACTCTCGCCGAAGAAATCGCCCTGATCGGCACGGAACCCGGCTAATTTTTCAGCAATTCCGACTTCTGTGAGCGTTCCGCTCGCAACATTGGCCTCCAGCCACATAAAAAACCGGGTCAGTGCTACCCCGTCTTTCAGCATCGCCTGGCGTATGCCCGCGAGTTCAACTTCGTTTTTAATCGCTTTCAGCTTAAATACCGGCGACATCTGATTAATTTTCGTACAACTTTTCGGAATCGCCTCGTACAGCGATTGATTCAGCTTCGCTCCATCCACCAGCACTTTATTCTGTAAAGGCAAAGCACGCAGATCGTCGTACACCGACAAGTATGGTTTTACTGTAACGTTTTCGCCTGCCAGGTAGGCAGCCGTATCGTCTGTCAGCTTTCTGTCGTCCAGGTACAGTACGCAGTTTTTTGCATCCAGCATGGCATAGGCAATCACCACCGGATTATAAGCAACATCGCGTCCCCGGATATTAAACAACCAGGCAATATCGTCGAGTGCGCTCATCACAACTACATCGGCATGTGCTTTTTGCAGTTCGTTTCGCACCGACTGAATTTTTTCGGCACAGGTTCGCCCGGCCTTTTCGGCGCTGAATACAAAAAACGGATCGGTCGGCAACGGAGTACGGTCGGTCCATGCTGCAGCAGGAATATCTGCCGATATCAGTTGTAAACCGTTCATAGAAAGTTCTTTCTCCATCGAAGCATAGGAGTTGAGCGAAAACATCTGCGGGTTCACCGCCACCTTTTCGCCCGGTTTAAGAACCTGATTCAGCCAGCTAAGCATGTCGGGAGTTTCGGGCAGTCCCATCTTCATGAGCTCGAAACCGGTGCCTTTCAATTGTTCGGTACCCTGTAAAAAATACCGCGAATCGGTCCATAATCCCGCTTCGTGCAGTGTCACCACAGCTGTTCCGGCCGAACCGTCGAATCCGCTTATCCATTCGCGTTCTTTCCAATAATCGGCAATATATTCACTGGCATGAGGGTCGGTTCCGGGGATAATGCAGGCAGCTACACCCGCCTTTCGCATTTCGTCGCGAAAAACACCCAGACGTTGTTGTATTCTATTCATAATTTGTAAATTTTTTATAGGAGCAAATGTATGAAAAAATAGCGTGTAAATCAAAATATTGGACCATCTATTTAATAATTAAAAATAATTTCGTATATTTGCGGGCTGAAAAAGCGAAAAGAAAAACTTGAATTACTAACTTAAATTAGGAGGAAACAAGCAATAGCTAAACAATTGATTATCAGACAGCGTAAAGCGCCGGAAAAAGAAATGCCCCATCGGATTAACGAGAAAATAAAAGGGGTGAAGGAAGTCCGGTTGGTAGGAGAAAATGTCGAAACCGGCGTTTATTCCATCGACGAAGCCATTAGAATAGCAGATGGTTTGGAGTTGGATTTGGTGGAAATTTCGCCAAGTGCCGTGCCGCCTGTGTGTAAAATCATCGATTATCAGAAATTTCTGTATCAACAGAAGAAAAAGGAGAAGGAGCGTAAAGCCAATTCGACCAAAGTAATCGTCAAGGAAATACGTTTCGGGCCGCAAACCGATGATCATGATTTCAATTTTAAGCTGAAGCATGCACAAGGATTCCTCAAGGAAGGTTTCAAGGTAAAGGCTTATGTGTTTTTCAAGGGACGTTCGATTCTGTTTAAAGATCAGGGCGAAACCTTGTTGGCGCGATTTGCACAAGAGCTGGAGGAACTGGGTAAGCCCGAACAGTTACCGCAATTGGAAGGGAAACGCATGATTATCACCATTTCGCCTAAAAAAGATAAAAAATAAGACCTTACTTGGTCCCGGGAAGGGAACGAGTAGATAGTTTAAACATAAATAAATAAAGAGAAATGCCAAAAATGAAGACTAACTCCGGTGCCAAAAAGAGGTTCGCCCTTACCGGATCAGGAAAAATCAAGAGAAAACATGCATTTAAAAGTCACATTCTTACCAAGAAGACTACAAAGCAAAAACGTAATCTGACTCAAACCGGGCTGGTTGCCAAGGTTGACGAGAAAAACGTTAAACAAATGCTTTGCGTTTAATGGGCCGAACGACCTTTAAATTCCCATTTTTTCTTTTTAAGTTTAAAACAGAATGACTTCAGCTTTAAGTATCCCGGATCGTGGAACGCTGACATTCACAAATCATTTTTATTATGCCAAGATCAGTTAATCACGTTGCTTCACGTAAAAGAAGAAAAAGAATTTTGAGCCTTACCCGGGGGTATTTCGGAGGCCGCCGCAATGTTTGGACCGTTGCTAAAAATACCTGGGAAAAAGGATTGCAGTATGCTTACCGCGATCGTAAAAACAAAAAACGGAACTTCCGCGCTTTATGGATTCAGCGTATTAATGCTGCTGCCCGCCTGGAAGGTATGTCGTATTCGAAATTGATGGGCGCTTTGCATAAAGCCGGAATCGAAATGAACCGTAAGGTATTGGCCGACTTAGCAATGAACCATCCTGAAGCATTTCAGGCTATCGTACAGAAAGCTAAAAACGCATAAGCGTAACTTATTTACATAACTAAAAAGGGTGTTGAGCTTTCAACCCCTTTTTTTAATCATAAATTTTTATGGGAAGAGCGTTTGAATACCGAAAAGCGACCAAGATGAAACGCTGGGGTAATATGGCCCGCGTGTTTACCAAGCTTGGCAAACAAATCACGATTGCAGCCCGTGAAGGAGGACCCGATCCTGAAACAAATCCCCGCCTGCGTGTGCTGGTTCAGCAATCGAAAAAGGAAAACATGCCCAAGGAAAATGTGGAACGGGCGATTAAAAAGGCCACTTCGAAGGATGAGGCCGACTACAAAGAAATGGTGTATGAGGGCTATGGTCCGAACGGAATCGCTATTGTAGTCGAAACCGCTACCGATAATCCAACCCGCACCGTGGCCAATATCCGTAGTTATTTCAACCGCTACGGCGGATCGCTGGGAACGACAGGTTCGCTGCAGTTCCTCTTCGAACATAAATGCGTGTTTAAAATTTCAGCTAAAGAAGGGGTTTCGCTCGAAGATCTTGAGCTGGAACTGATCGATTATGGGGTGGACGAATTGGTGGAAGATGAGGATGGTATCGTACTTTATGGTGAGTTTCAATCGTATTCGTCGATTCAAAAACACCTGGAAGAAAATGGTTTCGAGATCCATTCGGCCGAATTCGAACGTATCCCGAACGATATAAAAGAATTGAATGAAGAACAAAAAGCCCAGGTTCAGAAATTACTCGATAAAATTGAGGACGATGAAGATGTGCAAAATGTTTTTCATAATATGAGCGAAGATTAAGGACCGGTTGCGGGCGGATTGACTGACTTACCGTCCAGCCAATCGCCCGCAATCCGTTCTTAAAACTGGTGTTCCTGTCGTAGCAAATCGTTTACGGTTTTAACCGGATTAAAGGTTTCGAGCGGAACTTCTACAAATAGGGTATTCCAGTCGGACATCGATCCGTTCCACAAACCCGGAAGCTCCAGCGCTTTCAACTCCTTACCTCCCTTCGACTTCAGCGAAATAAAACCGGTAGTATGATCGACATACCGAAGTAAGTCGTACTTTTCACCCTTGTAGTTACGGACAGCGCAAACCAGATCGACCGGATTGAAGTGTGTCGAACGCATCATCTTTGCCTTTTCTACAGGATTCTTTAAATCAATTTGCGAACTCTCCAGAATTTGGGGCGAAATAGTTCCGTCCGCATTAACGGTCAGGAAAGGGCCGCCTCCCGGTTCCCCGGTGTTGGGCACCATGCCGCACACCCTGATCGGCCGGTTCAACTTCGCATACAGGTACTCCTGCAGCGCTTCACCCTCTATCTCGGCAATCCCCGGATGTATATTGTTCAGCTCCTGTTCGCAAAAACCGGCAATCTCCCACAGACGTTCGTCGGGCAACAGTCCTTCGTCCATTTCCCGGAGGTATCCGAAACTTTTCTCCTGCACACTGACCAACAGTCCTGCCAGCATCTTTTTATAAATAACAGTCGGATTCTTACGGGCATCGGGAACGATATTATCGATATTTTTAATAAAAATAATGTCGGCATCCAGGTCGTTCAGGTTCTCGATGAGTGCGCCATGTCCTCCCGGACGAAATACCAGTTTGCCGTCTTCGCGGAAGGGCTCGTTGTGCTCATCGGCAGCTATGGTGTCGGTCGAAGGCTTTTGTTCGGAAAACCCGAGATTGAATTTTGCTCCCAGGCTTTCTTCGTAAACGGGCCGTACTTCCGCCAGGTGTTGCTGGAACAAAGGGCGATGTTCGCTCGATACGGTGAAGTGAATGTTCACTTCATTTTGTTTGTTCATAGCATATAAGGCGCCTTCCGATAAATGTTCTTCGAAAGGAGTGCGGGTAAAGGCGTCGTACGTGTGGAATTGTAATAAGCCCTTTGGCAGCGCTCCGTAATTCAAGCCGTCGGCATTCAGCAAGGTAGCCACGATGGTTTTGTAAGCTCCCTCCTGCAGCAGTTCCGTTATCGTTTTGCCCGATGTTGCCCGGCAGGCCTGGTCGAGCAGCTTGTAAAAGGCGAAATTGGTTATATTGTCGAAGAACTGAATTTCGGCCGGTCGGGTGGGTACCTCCGATTCGCCCGACAGAAATTCAAACAAATCTTTAAACATACGACTGGCCGCACCCGAAGCAGGCACAAACTTCATGATAATCGCATCGCTTTGCAGGTAGCGGTCCCAACGTTCGAGGTAGGCACTTATTTGTTCGTGCTCGAGTTGTAATACACCCTGGTCGGGGGTGGCCGGACTGATTATTTCCAGAAACGGAAACCCGGTTGCAAACTCCTTCAATTGTTGGCCGATTTTTTCTTCTGTAATTCCTTTTTGATGAAGTAGTTCTAAATCCTTGTTGGTTAGCATGTCAGAATTGATTATGTTGTTGTATTATTTTTCTCCCAGTTGAAGGTTTACTTTATCGACTTCCCGCAGACGAATTTCCAATTCTTCATTGTAATTGGCAATGGTCATCAAATGGTCGTAGTTTGCTGAAAAGCTCGACAGCAAATACTCGACCGACTGATCGGAATAGGCTTTTGCCTGCCGGATATCGCCTGTTATTTCATAGACTACTGCCAGATTATGCGACAGTTGCGCTCGCACCATGGTTCCGGAAGCCGTTTGAAGACTTTGTTCCCAGGTAGCGATAGCTCCCTTCCAGTTTTTGTGATAGACCGAATCCATCCCGGCTTTCAATGCTTTACGCGATGAGGTGAAGAAATAACGGTCCACTTTGTCCCACCAGGGTATAAAGCGGTTGACCGATTTTTCGCCTGTGATTAATGCCCCGTCGATCAAGGCACTTTTACGATCGGGCAACCCCTGCATGGCTCGTTGCCTCGAATACGACTCCGATTCCCAGTATACGGTATCTTTGACAGTATAGGTGTAAATCTGATTTTTCAGCGGGAAATGGATGCTCCATTGCGTTTCGTAGATGGCTTCCAGGTATCCGACAAACAGATTGTATTCCTGATCAAACACCAGGCCCTGTTTATCGTTCACCAGAATTCGGTTGAGCGAAATAACTCCCTCGGCCCGGTTACGGGTGGCCGCTGCCTCGATTTTTTCACGTTCGGGAGGAGTCGGAACGCTGAAGTAAGTACCGGTATTGATGCTGTTGGGCTCGAGACTCACGCTGCTGAAGAACTCTTTTTCGACCAATCCTTCGGCAAGCGAAGCCAATGCATAAATGGAGAGGCTGTCGGTAGGGACGTTCACGGCCCGTTCGCGCTGGTTGAGTTCCTGTGTGGTATGTCCGTAGTCGGGCGATTGTACTACGGAGTTGTTGATGAGAACCACATTGGTGACCTCGGTGGGAAATGTAACCTTTGCAGGCCGCAGGATATCGATACTGGTAAAAAGCATGCTCGAGCAGGAGCTGAGCAACGCTACTGCCACACTAAGTGTAAACCGGTAAAACAACGATGATGAGTTAATCATAAGGCAGAGAAATGCTAATCGATAATTACTTGTAATCCGTCGTATGCCAGATGCATGTTTTCCGGCAAAATTAATGAAACTATTTCATGTTTGCCAATATCGTGGCTGAAATGTGTGAAAAAAGTTTGTCGTGCACCTATTTTTTCAGCAAGTAGTATGGCTTCTTCCAGCGTGATGTGAGCAATATGGGGTTCGTGCCTGAGTGCGTTTATCACCAGGGTGTCGAGCTCTTGCAACGCTTCGATTGTTTCATCGGGCAGTGTTTTTACATCAGTAAGATAAGCCAGGCCACCGATCCGGTAACCGAGTATTGGCAGGCGTGCATGCATGGCCCGGAGCGGCTGTACAAATGTTGTTCCAATTTTTAACGGTTCGGTCGAAATGGGGTGTAATTCGATCCGCGGCACTCCCGGATAAGGTTTTTCGGCAAAACAATAGGGCATGGTGCGGTGAATCGATTTCAAAACATAGTCCTCGGCATAGAGGTGTACGTTTCCCAGGGGACGCACATCGTCGAGGCCGCCCACATGATCGTAGTGATCGTGCGTGATCAGGATTCCGTCGATATGTGTAACCGGTTGCCGGAGCAGTTGTTGCCGGAAGTCGGGACCGGCGTCGATCAGGAGGGTTTCTGTGTCCGTTTCGACCAGCGCCGAAGCCCGCAGGCGTTTATCCTTTGCGTCGGTCGATTGGCAGGTAGCGCAGTTGCAGCCGATCAGCGGAATGCCGGTGGAAGTGCCGGTACCCAGAAAAGTGAGTCGTATCATACATTCATTCTTATTCGCCAGTGTTGAGGATAGAGGTTGTTGCTTCGGTTTCCGAGGTTTTTTACCCAGCCCAGCGCCTGTTGCCGGTAGCACACCAGCACATAGCCCATGGGTGCATTGTGGAGGGTGATGGCTTCCCGTTTCAGATAACTGAGCGCGGTAGGCAGGTCGATTTCCGCCTGAGCGATGTGTTGCCGGTTGAGTAATTTAGATAAGGCAAGTTGATGTGCGGGAATCAGGTCTTTGCCTTTTCGTTCGGCCATGTCGATTCCCGTCAGCAGGCAGTGGAGCTGGGAGCGTATAAACAGTAATTCTTCTTTCCATTTCTCCGGTAATGCGATGATTTGCTGTCCGTTGTCGAATAGGGTCATGCCGGCCGACGGCAGAAGGAATTCGCGGAGCAGGCCGGTGGCCTTGAAAGGTGTTTTTTTTACATCGTTTCTGATCCGCTTAGCAGCCGGCGATGCTGCTGTTTTGCGCAGTGCGGCGATGAAAAAACCTTCTCCTTTTATTCGGTGAGGATAAAAGCGGTATCCTTTTCCGGAGAACTCGATTCCTTCAAACCGGCTGGTGTTTATTTCGAGGAATTCGGCGCCCAGTTCGCGACAAATAAAGTCGATGGTCTCCTCGTTTTCCTCCCGGTTGTAGGTGCAGGTGCTGTAAATTAAGATCCCGCCGGTTTGAAGAGCGTCCCATGCGTCGGTAAGTATCTGTTGCTGGCGTATGGCGCAGTTGGTTACATTGGCCAGGCTCCATTCGGTAATGGCATCGGGATCCTTGCGGAACATACCTTCGCCCGAACAGGGGGCATCCACCACCATGAGATCGAAAAAGGAAGGCAACCGTTGGAAGTCGGCCGGAGTATTGTTGGTGACGGCAATAGGAGCATTTCCCCATTTGATAAGATTTTCGGCCAGTATCATCGCGCGGCTGCGCACTATTTCGTTGCTTACCAGTAAGCTGTCCGGATTCAATGTTTGGCTGAGGAGGGTGGATTTTCCTCCGGGAGCGGCACACAGATCGAGGGCGCACCGGGCACCGGGAGCAAGCTGGCGTATGACTTCGCCGAGAAACATGGAGCTGGCTTCCTGGACATAATATACACCTGCATGCAACAAGGGATCGGCTGTGAAAAGGGGCCTGTTTTCGAGGTATATTCCTGCTTCGTTCCAGGGGACTGTTTCGCCGTTGCACCGATATCCGGGCATCCGGTCGTTGAGGCGGATGCTCACCGGAGCTGCCGCATGTAAGGCTTCTTTCAACAAGTCGTAATCGGAACCAAGTAAATCGCGGCTCCGTTCTTCAAATAATGCAGGAAATTGAATCATACCTATATCAAAAAAGCAGTGAAACCTTGAATCACTGCTTTTTGTGTTTTTTCTAAAGAGTTGTTTACGATTTCTGTTCGTCTAAAATTCGCATGGCGATATCTAAAATCTTGGTGTCGTCGAGCATAACCAATCCTCCGTCAGGTCCCGGTTCAATGTGAACCCCAACACTTCTTCCATCCTTGTAATTGTGCCCCCCGAAATAATTTTTTACTGATTCTTTTTCCAGGCCAAGTTCTTCGGCGATCTTGGCCATACTCCCGCTTGGCAGTGCATCCTTGATTCTGCGCAATTCGTTAAAAGTTATTGTTTTAGTCATGACTGTAAGTATTAGAAATGTTAATACTGGTAAGTTGATTCTTTCGTTAAAAGTTTGTTTCAATTAGTGCTATAAACGTAATACATTATTTTTATACCAACAAATTTTTTGAAGAATTTTCACGAAAAATATTTGTAAAAGGCCGCTATCGTGCGTATACCCTTGAAAAATAAGTCGAGCGGGAAATTCTCATTGGGCGAGTGAATAGCGTCCGATTCGAGTCCGAAGCCCATCAGGATGGGTTTTACGCCCAATACTTTTTCGAATACGGGCACTACGCCAATGCTACCGCCACGCCGGACGGGCAGGGGGCGGATACCGAATACCTCTTCGTATGCTTTTTCGGTAGCACGGTAGGCCGGCGAGTCGATGGGGCAGACATAACTTTCGGCGCCGTGGAGAGGCACGATTTTTAACTCGATATGCGACGGAGCAATTTTTTGCAGATGTGCGGCCACCAATGCCATGATTACTTCCTGTTTCTGGTCGGGTACCAGGCGGGCCGATAATTTGGCGAATGCTTTGGAGGGCAGCACGGTCTTGGAGCCTTCACCGGTGTAGCCTCCCCATATGCCGCATAAATCGAGGGTGGGGCGTATGCCGGTACGTTCGAGTGTCGAGTATCCTTTTTCGCCGAACACTTCTTTGATACCAAGGTTTTGTTTGTAATTTTCTTCATCGAACGGAATTTGTGCAATTAAAGCCCGTTCTTCGTCCGATACTTCCTGTACGTTGTCGTAGAACCCGGGAATTGTTATTTTTCCCTCGCTATCGGTGAGTTGAGCTACTATTTTTGCCAGTTCGTTGATAGGGTTGGCAACGGCGCCGCCAAAAATTCCGGAGTGCAAATCGCGGTTAGCAGCAGTAACTTCGAGTTGCCAGTAGGCTAATCCGCGCAGGCCGGTAGTGATGCTGGGCGTATCGGCCCCCAGCATACTGGTGTCCGATACCAGTACGGTATCGCATTTCAGCAGTTCCTTATTCGCCTGGCAAAAAGCCTCGAGGTGGACCGAACCGATTTCTTCTTCCCCTTCGATCAGAAATTTTACATTGCAGGGCAGTTGATCGGACGCAACCAGGTATTCGAAGGCCTTGAGGTGCATGAACGATTGTCCTTTATCGTCGTCGGCGCCGCGGGCGTATATTTTCCCGTCGCGAATCTCGGGTTCAAACGCCGGTGTGGTCCAGAGCTCCAGCGGTTCGGCGGGCATCACATCGTAATGACCGTACACGAGAACGGTAGGCTTCGACGGATCGGTTTTTTTTTCGGCAAAAACGACCGGATTCCCCTGGGTGGCCATCACTTCGGCCGAATCGGCACCGGCCTGCAGGAGCAATTCCTTCCACCGGAGTGCACATTGGGCGATTTCGGGCTGACGGTGCTGATGTGCGCTCACGCTGGGGATGCGAATCAGACTGAACAATTCTTCTAATATTCTGTTTTTTTCTTTGCTAATAAACTCGTTGATACTCATAACTTTTATATGTTGAGATTATACATTATCCGACTATTTCACCCCAACAAAGTTAGCAAATCCCTTGGTTTACGCCTCTTTTTTTATGATTTTTTCTGAAAAGCAGAAACGTGGAAACTTAAAAAGTATAAAAGTTTCCTTTTGTCTGAATTTTAAATACTTGATATATAGGTTTTTGTTGCGCAATTAATCATTTTTAATAATGGATATATTGTGTAGTTTTGAAGCTTTGTATTACCTTTGCGCGACTTTTACAATTATGAGAGAAAACATTATACAGATTGCGCTTAGTCAGTTTCATCAACTGGGCATCCGGAGTGTTTCGGTTGATGACATTTGCGCTACCCTGCGAATTTCAAAAAAAACTTTTTATCAGTATTTCAAGAAAAAGGAAGACCTGATAGAAGAAATTATCCAGCATGTTCAGCAGCATTTTGTAGCGCGTTGTATGCGTCAGCAGAAGGATAAAAACTCGATCGACATTCTCATCATGAACATCCGCGAAATTAAGCGGGCCATGGAGAAGGAATCGTTTTTGTTTTGGCACGATCTGAAAAAGTATTATCCTTTGTTGTATTCGAGGTATTACGATTTGCAGCGTGATGTCGTGCGTACGACCTTTGAGCAGAACATCCGTTGCGGAATGGAGGAAGGGTATTACAGAAAGGATATCGATGTTGAAATGTTATCGTATTTTCACACGGTTCAAATGCGTCATACTTTTGAAGCGATGATCGAGGATCAGCAGCATTTCCCTTTGAAAAGGGTGGTCGATTTCTTTATCGATTTGATGGTACATTTAATAGTCAATGAAAAGGGTTTGAAATATCTGGAAGAAAATTATTACGACAAAATTAAAAAATGATTGTGTATGAGAATGGTAAGTAAAATGAGAGTGATCGTGTTGCTGGCGTTAATGGCAGGGACAGCTGTAGCTCAGGAGCCGCTTACATTGTCGCTCGACGATTGTGTGCGCATTTCCCTTGAAGAAAATCCCACCATCAAAATTGCTGAACGCGAAATGGAAAGGGTGGATTATTCGAATAAGGAAAAACTGGGAGCTTTGTTTCCGGCAATCAATGCTTCGGCAACCTATGGACGTACGTTGCAAAAACAAAAATTATTCTTCAACATACCGGGGATGCCTTCCAATCCTGATGGTATTGAGGTAGGGCAGGATAATTCGTTCGCGGGTGTTCTTCAGGCGTCGATGCCGATTGTATCGCCCACTTTATGGGCCAGTTTGAAAATGAATGAGACGGAAACCTTGCTGGCGCTCGAATCGGCCCGTTCGTCGAAGATTGCCCTGGTGAATTCGGTTACCAAGGCCTATTATGCGGTGTTGCTGGCGCAGGATTCGTACGATGTGTTCGAGCGTGCCTACAAAAGTGCTGCCGATAATGCCAAAGTGATTGAATCGAAATTCAAACAAGGCGCTACCTCGGAATTCGAATGGATCAGAGCCGACGTGCAGGTTCGTAATGCATTAACCAATCTGGTTTCGGCCGAAAGTGCCGTCGAATTGAGTAAGCACCAGTTGAAAATGCTGATGGGTATGGATTTTAAAACCGTCATTGCGCTCAAAGGTAAGCTTTCGGAGTTTGAAAATCTTGTTTTCAGCGAGACTTTACAAAAAGCGAATCTATCGTTGGACAGGAACGTTGATCTGAACCAGTTCGATATTCGTGCCAAACAGCTGAAACAATCGCTGGAAGTACAGAAAGCGAGCTGGCTTCCGACGCTTGCGGCAAGTTTTCAGTATCAGTACATGTCGCAGCCGAACGACGATGTGAAGTTTCGCGATTATTACTGGTTTCCCACCTCCAATGCCGGCTTGAGTTTGTCGATCCCGATTTTCCAGGGCGGGGCGAAGCACTATAAAAAGAAACAGCTGGAGGTTCAGATTAAATCGATGGAGCATCAACGCGAAAATTTGAAACGATCGCTCGAATTGCAGGCGGTGAGTCTTACCGACAATATGATCAAGGCCATCGAAAAGATGGAGTCGGGCAAGAAGGCCCTGATTCAGGCCGATAAAGCATTGTCGATTTCGCAAAAAATGTATGAAGTGGGTATGGGTACCTATCTCGACGTTAATAATGCAGAGCTTGGTTATGTACAGGCCGGCCTTTCGTACAATCAGTCGATCTACGACTTTATGTCGGCGAAGACGGATCTGGAAAAATTGCTTGGTGTAATGGTTAGTGATTAGTTGTAAGAAAATAAATATTAAAATATATGAGAGCTAGTATTCAGTTTTTTAGTTTGCTTTTAGTGATGGGTTCGGTAGTCGCATGCGGACCGAAAGATCAACCTGCGGCAACAACCGGGGCGAATGCCAAACCGGCGGTACAGTTGCAAGAAGTTAATTTACGGGCTGTTGATCAGGTTTTTGAGTTTACGGCAACCGTAGAGCCTGTAGTGAAGAATAATATAAATCCAACCGCTCCCGGGCGTATCCGTTCTATTTTTGTGGAGGTAGGCGACCAGGTGGTAAAGGGTCAGAAACTGGCTCAGATGGATGCTGTGAACTTAACTAATTCGGAAAATCAGTTGGAAAATCTCCGCCGGAATTTCCAGCGGGTAAAAGAATTGTTTGCCGTTGGAGGTGCATCGCAGCAGGAACTCGACAATGCCACCCTTCAGTTGACGATGGCCGAAACCAGTTTGAAAAACCTGCAGGAGAACACCCTGCTGCTGAGCCCGGTTACCGGTATCGTAACGGCCCGTAATTATGATAACGGCGATATGTATTCAGGCCAGTCGCCCATTCTGACGGTGATGCAGGTGAATCCGGTGGTTACCAGGATTAATGTGACCGAAACCTATTTCAGTAAAGTAAAGAAGGGTATGGCGGTGGACGTGAAGTTGGATGTATATCCCGACGAAGTGTTTACAGGCAAGGTAAAGCTTGTTTATCCCACCATCGACGAACGCAGTCGTACCTTCCCTGTTGAAATCGAGATGAGCAATCCGGGCATGAAAATTCGTCCGGGAATGTTTGCCCGTGTAGGGATTAACTTCGGACAGGTGCAACGCGTGGTGATTCCCGACCGTTCGATTGTTAAAATTCCAGGAACCGGTACCCGTTATGTGTATACCTACAAGGATGGTAAAGTAAGTTTTAAGCCCATCGAGCTGGGACGCCGTATGGGTACGGAGTATGAATTGATCAGTGGAGTTGACAACGGCGAGCAGGTTGTTATTACCGGCCAGTCGAAACTAAACGATGGAATGGAAGTCGTAGTTGTGAAGTAAATCCGCTGTAATTCAATAAATTATATAATATAAACAGATTATGAGTATCTACGAAGGATCGGTGAAAAAACCGGTTATGACCACCCTTGTATTTGTGGCGGTTGTAATCATCGGTTTATTCTCGCTGAATAATGTGCCCATCGACTTGTTGCCCGATATCGAAACGAATACGATTATGGTGCTAACAACGTACGAAGGAGCTAGTGCTGCGGATGTGGAGACCAATGTGACCCGTCCGCTCGAAAACTCTTTGAATACGGTTGCCAACCTGAAGAAGTTAACTTCGTCGTCGCGTGAGAACCGTTCACTTATTACGCTTGAATTTGATTTCGGGGAGAATATCGATGTGCTTACCGACGATGTGCGGCAAAAGCTCGATATGGTGAAATCCTTCCTTCCGGAAGATGCCACCGACCCCATCATCTTTAAGTTCAGTACCGATATGATTCCTGTAATGATTATATCGGCCAGTGCTGAGCAAAGTCTTCCTGCTCTTTATAAAACGCTGGAGGATAATGTGGCCAATCCGCTGGCCCGTATTCCGGGGGTAGGATCGGTTTCGGTCAATGGTGCTCCGCAGCGCGAGGTGCAGGTGTTTGTCGACCCCTCGAAGCTGGAAGCCTACAACCTGACGATCGAGGCTATAGGCAATGTGATCAGGATGGAGAATATGAATATGCCGGCCGGAAACATGGACATCGGTAACGAAACCTATTCGTTGCGGGTACAAGGTGAGTTTGCTTCGCCTTCCGAAATGAAACGGCTGGTGGTAGGTTCGTATGCCGGCCGCAATGTGTATCTGTCGGATGTTGCCGAAGTTCGCGACGATCTGGAGGAACGTTCGCAGGAAGTATATACCAATTCGGTGCAGGGAGCTACGATTGTGGTACAGAAGCAGTCGGGATCCAATACGGTGAAAATTGCCAACGAGGTAAATAAAATGTTGCCGGAGTTGCAAAAAAACCTGCCTTCGGATGTCAAACTCACTACGGTGATGGATACTTCCGATAATATTAAGCAGACCATCACCGGTCTGGTGGATACGGTAATGTATGCCTTTATTTTTGTGGCGTTGGTGGTGCTTGTGTTTTTGGGCCGTTGGCGTGCTACCTTTATCATTGTTATTACCATTCCCATTTCGCTTATTGCTGCTTTTATATACCTGGGCGGTACCGGCGGGTCGTTGAATATTATTTCGTTGAGTTCACTTTCGGTGGCGATCGGGATGGTGGTCGATGATGCTATTGTAGTTATCGAGAACATTACACGGCATATTGAAAAAGGAAGCCGGCCCAAAAGTGCGGCTGTGCATGCAACCAATGAAGTGGCTATTTCGGTAATTGCTTCAACGCTGACGCTGTTAGCGGTGTTTTTCCCACTTACCATGGTAGGCGGACAAGCCGGTGTGATGTTCGAACAGTTGGGTTGGATGGTGACCATTATTATGATCGTGTCGACCGTTTCGGCCTTGACGCTGACTCCTATGCTTGCTTCACAGATGCTGAAGCTCGATGCTAAGCATGGCAAACTGTATCTGAAGGTCTTTACTCCTATCGAAAGGGCGCTCGATAAGCTGGATGATTTTTATAGCAGGGCTGTGAACTGGACGGTAAGAAACCGTAAGAAAACCGTCATAGGGGTTGTCGTATTCTTTATTTTAAGTTTGTTACCTATCGGTTTCATCGGCACCGAGTTTATACCGGCGCAGGACAACAGCGTTATAGCCGTTACGGCTGAATTACCGGTTGGGACGCGGATCGATGTAACCCGGCAGACTGCCGAACAGTTGTACGCCACCTGGAAGGAAAAGTATCCGGAGCTGGATATGATCAACTATACACTGGGTCAGGCCAGTAGTTCCAATGTTTGGGGATCGATGCAGAACAACGGCGCTAATATCATATCATTTAATATCCGTCTGGTCGATATCCACTCGCGCGACCGCTCGATGTTTGCGATCTCCGACAGCATGCGGCTCGACTTGCAGCGCCTTCCTCAGATACGCCGTTCGAACGTGCTTGCCGGTGGTGGAATGGGAATGATGGGTGGACAATCGACACTCGATCTGGAGGTGTTTGGTTACGATTTTGCCGAAACCGACCGTATTGCGAAGGATATGCAGGCGCGGATGTCGAAAATTCCGGGGCTGGTAAACGTCAATATAAGTCGCGGTGACTATCAACCGGAGTTACAAGTTGAATTCGACCGGGAAAAACTGGCGATGAACGGTTTAAATATGAGTACGGCCGCAACCTATCTCCGGAATCGTATCAACGGGATGACTGCTTCGCTTTACCGCGAAGATGGTGAGGAATATACCATCCGTGTGGCTTACTCGCCAGAACACCGTGAATCGATCGAAGCGCTTGAAAATATCCTGATCTACAATAATCAGGGGCAGTCGGTTCGCCTCAGCGAAGTCGGGAAAGTGGTTGAGTCGTTTACGCCGCCTTCCATCGAACGCCAGAATCGCCAGCGTATTGTTAAAGTACAGTCGACCGTATCGGGGACTACGATCGATAAAGCGGTTGCCGAAATCAACAAGGAGCTGGCACAGGTCGATATTCCTACTACGGTTTACACACAAATCGGTGGTACCTATGTCGATCAGCAGGATTCGTTTTCCGACTTAGGGTTATTATTGGTGCTCATCACCTTGCTGGTGTTTATCGTAATGGCTTCGCAGTTCGAATCACTCTCTTATCCGTTTATTATCATGTTGGCAGTTCCCTTCGCTTTCTCCGGCGTTATAATGGCATTTATGCTGACCGGGGCTACTCTTAATATGATGTCGTTTGTTGGTATTATCATGTTGGTGGGTATTGTGGTGAAAAACGGTATCGTGCTGGTGGATTACATCAACCTGAACCGCGGACGAGGTATGGGGATTATACAATCGGTAGTGCAAGGGGGGAAAGCCCGTCTGCGTCCGGTACTGATGACTACCTTGACCACTATTCTCGGGATGACGCCGATGGCCTTGTCGACATCCGAAGGGGCCGAACTGTGGCGTTCGATGGCGGTAACTGTTATAGGCGGACTCACCGTATCGACCGTATTTACCTTAGTAATTGTTCCTACAGCCTATGCAATTATGGCAGGACGTAAGACACGCAACAGCCGCAAAAAATGGCGTAAAAAACTTTTAAGTGCTTAATTTTAAATAAATTTCCTTCCCGGTTGAATTCCAGCCGGGAAGGAAAATAACAACAATGTAAATATGAAATCAATATTTATAGCTTTCGATCAGGCCTATTACGATCAGATACTTTCCGTATTGCGTGGAAATAACGTACGCGGTTTTACCAGTTGGGAAGAAGTGCACGGCAGAGGTTCGAAGACCGGCGAGCCACATCTGGGAACTCATGCCTGGCCCTCCCTCAATTCGGCTTTGATGACCATCGTTGAGGATGACCGGGTTCAGAATATCCTGAATGATTTAAAAGCCCTCGATGCCACATCAAAACTGATGGGATTGAGAGCTTTTGTATGGAATATTGAAGATATGGTTTAAACCGCCTTATTCTTCAATACGGATTTCGGAAGTCATGGGAATTGCTTTGGAATAAAGGGCCCGAACACCACAATAGGTATCTTCCGACATTTTAATAGCCTTCTCTAGCTTGTCTAGCGGAAGGTTTTTTCCTTTTATGTGGTAGATTACGTGCATAGAGGTATAATACCTCGGGTGTTCGTCGGCCAGTTCGCCCTGAACTTCAATGGATAAACCTTCGATTTCAACCCTCATTTTTTTTAGTATTGAAACGATATCCATTCCCGTACAACCACTTAGCGAAACCATCTGCAGCTTTTTCGGTCCCGGTCCCGAGTTATTGCCTCCGCCTTCAACAGGCGCGTCCATTCTGATAATATGACCATTGATATTGGTCTCGAAGGCCATCCCTTCTTTCCATTCGGTAATAATACTATGTTTCTCAGCCATAAGCACAAATTAAAAGATGAATAAACAAAAACCAATCACTACGTATCAGTGTGCATGTGCATGCCCGGCTACCGCCATGGCAATGAGTGCTACACCAATTATGATGAGTAAAAGCTGGATGACCGATTCGCGGGGCTTGGTCTCTTTGTGCATCTCGGGAATCAGGTCGGCCATCGATACATACAGAAAACTAGCAGCCGCAATCGTCAGTGCATACGGTATATAGGCCTCCATCTGTTCGAGCAGGAAATAAGCTGCAATACCGGCTACCAGTGCGCTGCTCCCCGATAAGAGGTTCATCAAGAGTGCCTTCCTGCGTGGGTATCCGCTTTTGATAAGAATGCCGAAATCGCCCAGTTCCTGCGGAATCTCGTGCAACAATACCGAAAAAGTGACAAAAATCCCCAGTTCGGTTGAAGTAAGAAAGGATGCGGCAATTACCACACCGTCGATCGCATTGTGTACCGCATCGCCAATAATAATCATGGGAGCAGCGGCATGAATCTGGCGCTCACAATTATCGTCGTGGCACATCCGCCACAGAATGATTTTTTCCAGCAGAAAGAAAATCAGAATCCCTCCCAATACCCAGGCCAGTGCTTCATGTACATGCAAGCTTTCGGTTGCTTCGGGGATTAATCCCAACATCGCCGAACCCAGCAAGGTGCCACCGGCCAGGTAAAGCAGGTAATTCGATACCTTCCCCAGCCACTTGTTGTTCAGTAAAAGCAAACTGCCACTGAGGGTAACACTTCCCACACTGGCAGCCAGCAATGCAATTATCGTATATAAAAGTTGATCCATATATTATTTCTGAACCAGCACCCATGCATCGGCGTAGGTGCTCTTAATCTGATCGATATGGGCTTTTGCCTGTGCATATTCGTCGAACGAAGCAATGATTACGCGCAACATACCACTGTCGTTTTGCACGGTGAAGGCGTTGTTTCCCTGATTGCTCAAGGTAGTGCGCAGACGACGGGCGTTGTCGTGATTTCCAAATGCTCCTACTACCACATGGTATTTCTTGTTCATGGCAGCCGAGTTGGTTTCGCCGTCGGCCAACCGGAACGATTCGCTACGGGTCACTTCGGGCTGCGTGGTGGTAGTACGTGTAGTTGCGGTGCGGGGCGAAACTACCGGAGTTGTTTCGGTGGTAGCCGGTACGTTGGCAGCCGGAATTTCGGTTACTTTTTGTTTGGATTTACAGGAAACCAGCGATAAAGAAATAACTCCTGCAAAAAGAAAGATGCGAAATGTTGTATTCATATTGATTATTATAAATGATTTTCTAAATTTGCAGTGCAAAGATGATAATAAATTAATTGACGACCAAGTTATTGAACTTTTTTTTTAGAATTTATAAGGAAAACGGAAAACTCCGGTTCTGTAACGAGGTCGGTCGGTTGATTTTTGGATTGTTTTGAGAGTAACTATCTTGTATAATCACTAAAACAGTATTGCTATGACTTTTGTTTTACCCGAATTGCCGTATGCACACGATGCGCTGGCACCCGTTATCAGCGAAGAAACCATTAAGTTTCACTATGGTAAGCACCATCAGGCTTATGTTAATAATCTCAACGGGTTGGTTCCCGGAACTGAGTTTGAAAATGCCGACCTGGAAACGATTGTGAAGAAGTCGGACGGCCCGATTTTCAACAATGCCGCGCAGGTGTGGAATCATACTTTCTATTTCAATTCCCTCACTCCGGTTAAGGGATCGCAACCTTCCGCCGCCCTTGCAACTGCCATTAACGAAGCGTTTGGTTCGTTCGGCAATTTTAAGGCCGAATTTGCAAAAGCCGCAACTACCTTGTTTGGTTCGGGATGGGCCTGGCTGGTGAAAGATGCCGAAGGACGCCTTTCGATCACCAAAGAAAGTAATGCCGGTACTCCGCTAACGCGCGGACTCGTACCCCTGCTGACCTTCGATGTGTGGGAACATGCCTACTATCTCGATTATCAGAACCGTCGTCCCGATCATATCGCCGCCATGTGGGAATTGGTCAATTGGGAGGTGGTTTCGTCGCGGTATTAAATTGAAGAACGGGGCTGTCGTCTTTACCATGGAGGAGGACAGCCCCGACTCTTTTTCAGCCCTGATGGGTAGCTGGAATGAGTTTTTCTGTAAAGCTGCTGAGGGTTAACCGGTGTTAATAATTGGTGGTCGTTTCTTAAATAAGATAAATCGAATGACCGAATTGTTTATCAGTTGTGTTATCTTTGCAGCGAAAATAATGTGGAAGGATTTGAACCGCTTGCAACCACAGAAAAAAATGCTAAAAAGTAAGGTATGTTTCCCTCCTTTTCTGTATTCACCGGTTCGATTATACACCTTATTTTTCCTGAAAGTGATTATTTTCAGTTAAGTTGTTATAATTAAAAATCAAATAAACGATGAGTTATTTATTTACATCAGAATCGGTTTCGGAAGGACATCCCGATAAAGTGGCCGATCAGATTTCCGATGCAGTGCTGGATAATATGCTGGCACAGGACCCCAATTCAAAAGTAGCATGCGAAACCCTGGTTACTACCGGGCAGGTGATTATTGCCGGTGAAGTTAAAACGGATGCCTGGGTTGATGTACCCACTGTAGCGCGTGAAGTAATTAATGAAATTGGTTATACTAAAAGCGATTACAAATTTGATGGTGACTCGTGTGGCGTGTTGTCGGCCATTCATGAGCAGTCGGGCGATATCAACCGGGGTGTTGAGCGCCGGAATCCCGACGACCAGGGAGCTGGCGATCAGGGTATGATGTTTGGTTATGCCACAAAGGAAACGAAGAATCTGATGCCGGTGGCGCTCGATCTGGCGCATGCCCTGGTGGAAGAACTGGCAGCTATTCGTAAAGAAGGCCGGGTGATGACCTATCTGCGTCCCGATTCCAAGTCGCAGGTAACCGTGGAATACGACGACGACAATAAGCCGGTTCGTGTTCATACACTGGTGGTATCTACCCAACACGATGAATTTATACAGCCATCGGATACTGTTTCGCAGGAAGATGCCGATAGTGCAATGGTGGCTGCAATCCGGGAAGATGTTCAAAACTATCTTATTCCCAGGGTTAAAGCTCTCGATCCGCAATTTGATTTGCTGATTCAGGATGGTTATATCCTGCATGTTAATCCTACCGGTAAATTTGTAATCGGAGGTCCGCACGGGGATACCGGTCTTACGGGGCGCAAAATAATTGTGGATACGTATGGCGGAAAAGGTGCGCATGGAGGTGGAGCATTTTCGGGAAAAGACCCCTCCAAGGTCGATCGTTCTGCCGCATATGCAGCCCGTCATATTGCCAAAAACCTGGTAGCTGCCGGGGTTGCCGGCGAAGTACTGGTGCAGGTGGCCTATGCGATAGGAGTTGCCCGTCCGATGAACGTATATGTAAATACCTTCGGTACGGCAACCGTTCAGCTTTCGGATGGGAAAATTGCCGAAAAAGTGCAGGAATTATTCGATCTTCGTCCACGTAAAATCGAAGAAACGCTCAAATTGCGTAACCCGATTTACCGTGAAACAGCCGCTTACGGCCACATGGGGCGTACTCCCCGGCTGGTAACCAAGCAGTTTAAACTGAACTCTTCGAAGTTGATCGATTGTGAAGTGGAGCTGTTTACCTGGGAAAAACTCGACCGGGTAGACGATATTCGTAAGGCTTTCGGATTATAACCGAAGTTAAACCGTATTTTACAACAGCCACACCTGTCGATTCAAACCGGCAGTGGTGGCTGTTTCTTTGCTATATTCGAGTATATACACGCCCGGGGGCAGCGCGTCGATCCTTATACTGCTTAAATTGAAAGCTGTTTTCTCAAGCCGTCCGGCTGCAGAATAGATGTGTAGTTGCCCGACAGGCTCCGAGAAATAAAGCCTCTTTGACCTGTTGTCGTAGGTGATTTCTACGGAATCTTCCACTTCTTCCAGCGAACTGGCGATCCGAAATGCGTCGAGCGCCTGGGTAGGCCGTCCCGAATTGTCGAAGGCTCCCAGGGTATAGCCCTTCCACTGCCGGTACGACTGGGGTTCCCAATACAGCACCCCTTTACCCACCGTTCCGGTTTCTTGAATCAGGTACTTTAAAAACGAATATGCATCCGGCGAATCCCAGCTGATTCCGGTTTCAACAATCATCACTTCTTTACTATACCGCTGAACCATATCGATCATATTGCTTTTGCATTTGTCGACTGTCGTTTTCCAATCGTCGGGCGACCACGAGAGGTAAAGCGACATCCCGATCATATCGTACTTTGCTCCGTTGTTTTTCAGTCCGTCAAACATCCATCGGTACAGCCCATTGTCGTAGCCGTTGTGTAAATGAATAAGTACCTTGGTATCCGGAAAAAGGGCTTTTACAGCATCGAAACCTGCATTGCAAAGCCTGGCGAAATTCGACATGGACTCCGAGGCCCTGCCGTCTTCCCACAACATCCCATTCCCTGTTTCATTCCCCACCTGTACCCATTCGGGAGTGATGCCGTTTGTTTTCAGCGAGTCCAGTACTTCATAGGTATGATTGTAAACTGCCTGTTGAAGGTCGGAAAACGAAAGGCCGGCCCAGGCAGCAGGTTTCTTTTGCTTGCCGGGATCGGCCCAATCATCACTGTAATGGAAGGCGATCATCAGGCGCATGCCCAGCTCGTGAGCCCGTCTGGCTTTTACGAGCACATCCTTAGTGCCGTTCCACCCTCCGGCGGGATTTACCCATACCCGTAGCCGGATACTGTTCATTCCTAAGTCGCGCAACAGGCTCATGCATTCTTTTTGTTGCCCCTCGCGCGTGTAAAAGAACCGGCCGGCAGCTTCCATTTCGGTGAGCCAGCTCACATCGGCGCCTAAGGCAAACGTCGATTGCGAATGTACAGGTTGTACAGTTAAGGTGCTGGCCAAGAGTATAGCCAGGCACCAAAGGAATGATCTTCTCATGGATTGCGGGTTTAAATTCATGTTGGTTGTTTGTGCTTTAAAGGAACATGGCCTATTGCCAACTAGTTATCCGGGGGTTAAAATTACGAGTTTTTTGACTAATTTTGCGCCATCTTACAAAAAAACGTCAAAAATAAAGAGTATGGCTGTTATTAAACCCTTTAAAGGTATTCGCCCGCCCCGTGAGCTGGTCGAACAAGTTGCGTCGCGTCCCTACGATGTGCTGAATTCAGAAGAAGCTCGTGCCGAGGCCGAAGGAAATCCAAAATCCTTGTATCACATCATCAAACCCGAAATCGATTTTGAACCGGGCTTCGATGAGCACCACGAGAAGGTGTATCGGAAAGCATTGGAAAACTATACTGCTTTCAAACAGAATGGATGGCTGGTTCAGGATAGCCGGGAGCAATATTATGTGTATGCCCAAACCATGAATGGTCGCACCCAGTACGGACTGGTTGTGTGCGCGAGTGTGGAGGATTATATGCAGGGAAATATCAAAAAGCACGAACTTACCCGTAAGGACAAAGAGGAAGACCGGATGAAGCATGTCCGTGTTAATAATGCGAACATCGAACCTGTGTTTTTTGCCTATCCTCATCATGCCGAACTCGATGCGATCGTCAAATCGGTAATCGAAGGCGAACCGGAGTATGATTTTATTGCACCGGGCGACGGTTTTGGCCATCACTTCTGGGTAATAAGCGATGAGGCTACCATTCGGCGTATTACCGATATTTTTGCTGAAATACCATCGTTGTATATTGCCGACGGGCATCACCGGAGCGCCGCAGCGGCATTGGTGGGCAACGAGAAACGCCTGCAGAATCCGGATCATACCGGCGACGAAGAGTATAATTACTTTATGGCGGTATGTTTCCCCGACAATCAGTTAACGATTATCGATTACAACCGGGTGGTGAAGGATCTGAACGGATTGACCGATGCGGAATTCTTACACAAACTGTCCGGGAATTTTGAGGTCACACATAAGGGATCCGAAATTTATAAACCCAATAAACTGCACAATTTTGCGTTATACCTCTCGGGTGAGTGGTACTCGCTTACCGCGAAGGAGGGCCGGTACAACGATAACGACCCGATTGGCGTGCTGGATGTAACTATTTCGTCGAATCTGATTTTAGATGAAGTGTTGGGAATAAAAGATTTACGTACCGATAAGCGTATCGATTTTGTTGGAGGAATACGCGGATTAGGCGAATTGCAACGGCGTGTCGATAGCGGCGAAATGAAAGTGGCATTGGCACTTTACCCGGTTTCGATGCAACAGTTGATCGATATTGCCGACACGGGTAATATCATGCCGCCGAAAACTACCTGGTTCGAGCCTAAATTACGCTCGGGACTGGTGATACACGAATTGATTTAGAACTTTTAAATGAATGCGACTGAATTCGTTCCGTAATAAAAACTGGATTTTACTGGTACTGCCCTTGTTGCTCACGACAGGGTGCAGTATCAAGTCGCGTATTGAAAAAGCCGATCAGGTGTTTGCAGCCGGCCAGTACAGCGAAGCCTCGCAGCTCTACAACCGGTTGTACAATAAGGTTCCGTCGTCCGATCGTCCGCTGAAAGCTCGTCTGGCCTTTCAGCAGGCCGAGTGCTTACGGTTGCTCAACAACAACCGCTCCGATGCCATGTACCAGCGTGCTGTGCGTATGAATTATGCCGATAGTGCGGTGTACCTGCAATTGGCCCGTGCTTTGCACCGGAACGCAAAATATGCCGATGCCCAGAAAAATTACCGCATTTACCTGGAGCACGACTCGCTGAATGTGTTGGCCGCCAATGGTTTGATTGCTACCGGGAAAGCGGCTGAATGGCGGGCCAGGCCCACGCGCTATGTTGTGCGGCGCGAACCGTCGTTGTATAAACGCAATACCCATTTTTTTTCTCCTGCATTTCAGGGCAACGATACCGAAGTGCTTTATTTTAGCTCCACGCTTTCCGATCCCAAGAAAAAGAGCGAACCCAACCGGGTGACGGCGCAGCCCAACTCGGTGATTTATTCTCAAAAAAAGGATGCAAATGGTAAGTGGAGTAAGCCCGAAAACGTGTTTTCCGAAGCGTTTTCGCAGGGAAACGATATTGGCGCCTTGTCATTTACTTCCGACGGTAAAACGATGTATTTTACCCGGGCTCCGCAAAAAGCCGATACTAAAGCCAATGTCGAGGTGATGTTTTCGTCGAGAGCCGGAGGGGAATGGACCGAGCCGAAGGCCCTGACGGTATTTAAGGATAGCACCATCAGTGTTGCACATCCGGCTGTTTCGGCCGACGGGCAAACACTTTATTTCGTTTCCGATGCGCCGGGAGGCCAGGGAGGGAAAGATATCTGGAAAGGCAAACTGGAGGGGGCCGAGCTGAAATTTATCGAAAACCTGGGACCTGCCATCAACACGCCGGGCGATGAATTATTCCCGGTGATGAGGGGCGATACGGCGCTGTATTTTTCGTCCAACGGCTTGCCGGGCCTGGGAGGGTTGGATCTGTTCAGAGCAGTGATGAAAGATTCGGTATGGGTGGTAACCAATATGGGCGTTCCGCTGAATTCGAACTACGATGATTTCGGAATGGTGTTCGAGGGCAAGCGGGAAGCTGGTTATTTTTCGTCGAACCGGGGCGAACGGAGGGGACACGATGCTGTGTATCGCTTCGAATTACCGGCTATGGAGGTTATTGTGCAAGGAATTGTTACCGACGATAAAAATATGCCTATTCCGGATGCAATGGTACGCTTGGTGAGCAATACGGGACAGAATACGAAAGTGAGGGTGCGGCGCGACGGAAGCTACCGCATCACGATTGATAAAAATATGGAATGCGTGATGCTGGCCACCGCCCGTGGGTTCCTGAATAAATCGGCTCGCTTGTCGAGCGAAGGGGTTACCGATAGCAAGATTTTTACGGTGGATATGAGCTTGCCTGCCGTATTCCGGCCGGTACAACTCGACAACATCTTCTTTGAGTTTGCAAAGTGGGACCTGCGTCCCGATTCGGAAGCCGGCCTCCAGGAACTGCTGGGAGTATTCAACGATAATCCGAATACGCTTATTGAAATAAGCGCACATACCGATTATATCGGTAATAACGAAGCCAACCAGTTGCTGTCTCAAAAAAGGGCGCAGTCGGTTGTCGATTATCTTATCAATGCGGGAGTGGATAAAGAACGCCTTATTACTACGGGCTATGGTGAGGAAAAACCCTTTGTAGTGGACGAACAGACAGCCCGGAAATATCCCTTCTTGCCACTGGATGCCGAACTGAATCAGGCGTTTATACTTACATTGCAACCCGACGAGCAGGCTATTGCCAATCAAATCAACCGACGTACCGAATTCAGGGTTGTACGTATGAATTATAAATAACAGAAAAAATGAAACAATATTTAGATCTTTTACAACGGGTGCTCGACGAGGGTGCATTGAAGTCCGACCGGACAGGTACCGGCACCATCTCGGTATTCGGACATCAGATGCGGTTTGATCTTTCCGAGGGTTTTCCATGTGTGACAACCAAAAAATTACACCTTAAATCGATCATACACGAATTGTTGTGGTTTCTGAATGGCGATACCAATGTGAAGTATTTACAGGATAATGGCGTGAGGATCTGGAACGAATGGGCCGACGAAAACGGCGATCTGGGACATATCTATGGCTATCAGTGGCGTTCGTGGCCCGATTACAAGGGAGGATCGGTGGATCAGATCGCTGAAGTGGTAACAGCCTTGAAAACCAACCCCGATTCGCGGCGGATCATCGTAAGCGCATGGAATGTGGCCGATCTGCCGAATATGAACCTGCCGCCTTGCCACGCATTTTTCCAGTTTTACGTTGTCGATGGTAAGCTTAGCCTGCAATTATACCAGCGAAGTGCCGATATTTTTCTGGGCGTGCCTTTTAATATAGCATCGTATGCATTATTGCTGCAAATGATGGCGCAGGTAACCGGGTTGAAGCCGGGTGAATTTATTCATACCTTTGGCGATGCACACATTTATATGAACCATATGGAGCAGGTACGGCTCCAGCTGTCGCGTGAGCCGCGACCGTTACCCAGCATGAAAATCAATCCGGATGTGACTGATATTTTTGGTTTTAAGTACGACGATTTCGAATTGACCGACTACAACCCGCACCCGCCCATCAAAGGCGAAGTTTCGGTGTAAACTAAAAAAATAACACAAAGAGCTGCTTGTTTGTGCAATTTTTAGTACATTTGTGGGCTTTTAAATTATAAATCTGAAGACAATGCCAACAATTTCTATTATTGCCGCAGTTGCGGATAATCTCGCTATCGGCTATAAGAAACAAATTCCGTGGTATCTGCCTGCTGATCTGAAACATTTTAAAGAGATCACCACCGGACACACTTTAATAATGGGTAAACGAACTTTTGAAAGCTTACCCAACGGTCCGTTGCCCAACCGCAAGAATATTGTTCTTACCAGCATGCTTACCGAAGGAGTAGTAGAAGGATATTTCGAAGCCGATTCGACGGAAGATGCACTCGAACTTTCGTCGAATGCCGAAAAAGTATTTATTATTGGAGGTTCGGCTATTTATAAGCAATTCATGGAGCATGCCGAAACGATGTACATTACCTGGGTGCACGGTGAATTTGTAGCCGATACCTTTTTTCCGGATATCGATTTCTCTCTTTGGAACGAGGTTTCGCGTGAAGAGCATCAGCCCGATGAGAAGAATCCTCATTCGTATGCCTTTGTGGTTTATGAACGGAAAAAGTAAGCGTTGGTGCCCGTATAATTTTCTCAACACCTTTTTCGGCAGTGGAAAGGGTGTTTTTGTTTGTTTGTGAAAGATAAAATAGTTGTTAAATGACATTTTTTGTTTTTTTGGCCTGAAATGCTGCTCTAAATGATTATCTTTGCGGTAATTATTAATCTAATTGATATAATGTATGAGTTATCTTATAAAACCGGCAGATTATAAACCCCTGTTGAATTTACAACAGACCGAATTGGGGATTGCAAAAATCAAAGATTTTTTTCAGGCAAATTTATCGGCTGAGCTTCGTCTGCGCCGTATCACTGCACCTTTGTTTGTGCTGCGGGGTACTGGTTTGAACGATGATTTGAACGGGGTGGAACGGGCCGTGAATTTTCCTATTTTAGATATGGGCGATGTGAGGGCCGAAGTGGTGCATTCGCTGGCGAAATGGAAACGGGTAACGCTTGCCGATTACGATATCGAGAATGGCTACGGGATTTATACCGATATGAATGCCATCCGGGCCGATGAAGAATTGGGGAATTTACATTCCTTATATGTCGATCAGTGGGACTGGGAGCGTGTGATGACGGCCGAGGAGCGGAACATCGATTTCCTGAAATCGATAGTTGAGCGCATTTATTCAACATTACTGCGTACCGAATACCTGGTTTCAGAGAGCTTTCCGCAAATAAGACCCATTTTGCCCGATACGATTCATTTTATCCATGCCGAGGAGCTGCGCGCCATGTATCCCGATTTGACTCCCAAAGAGCGTGAGCATGCCATTGCTAAAGAATATGGAGCCGTATTTATAATCGGTATCGGTGGTGTATTGGGAGACGGGAAGAAGCACGACGGCCGCGCCCCCGACTACGACGACTGGACTACTCCCGGAGTCAACGGTTTGCCGGGATTGAATGGCGATATAGTGTTGTGGAATTCGGTACTCGAATTGCCCTTCGAAATATCGTCGATGGGCATTCGCGTCGATAAGGATGCGTTGCTGAAACAGCTTAAACTGGAAAATAAGATGGACCGGTTGGAACTTTATTTCCACAAAAGATTGGTAGAAGGTACTTTGCCCTTATCGATCGGTGGTGGTATCGGACAATCGCGTTTGTGTATGTTTTTCCTGCGCAAAGCACACATTGGAGAGATCCAGGCTAGTATCTGGCCCGATTCGATGCGTCGCGACTGCGAAGAGCTGAACATCAACCTGATCTGACAAAAACAATAAAACTACATGAACATCGATTTTAGTAAATTAAATGGCTTAGTGCCTGCAATCATTCAGGACGATCAGACCCGTAAGGTGCTGATGCTTGGTTTTATGAATGAAGATGCATACCGTAAAACCCTGGAAACGGGATTGGTAACTTTTTTTAGCCGTACCAAAAACCGGCTCTGGACCAAAGGGGAGGAGAGCGGTAATTTCCTGAAGGTAGTTAAAGTATTCAACGATTGTGACGAGGATACCTTGCTGATTCTGGTAAATCCCGTCGGGCCGGTTTGCCATACCGGTACCGATACCTGTTGGGGTGAAGAGAACAAAGGCGACGTATTCTTTCTTGACTTTCTGCAGCGATTCATACAGAAACGCTTTGAAGAGATGCCCGAAGGATCGTACACTACTTCGTTGTTTAAAAAAGGAGTGAACCGAATGGCCCAAAAGGTAGGCGAGGAGGCCGTCGAAACGGTGATTGAAGCCACCAACGGTACCGATGAGATGTTTTTATACGAAGCATCGGATCTTATTTATCATCTCATTGTGTTGCTTACATCGAAGGGCTATTCGCTCGACGATATTGGTAGAGAACTTAAAAAACGACATAAGTGAAATCATTGATTCAATACATAAATGCTGAGGTATGCCAGCAGGATCTGGTGGTGTTGAAAAATGTAACACTGGAGATCGGCGCCGGCGAGTTTGTGTACCTGTTGGGTAAAGTGGGAAGCGGGAAAAGTACTTTTTTAAAGTCGATTTACCACGAGGTGCCCGTTACCGAAGGAAAGGCCAAAGTGTTGGGATACGATCTGACGGCCATAAAAAATAATCAGATTCCGTACCTGCGTCGGAAAATCGGCATCGTTTTTCAGGATTTTCAATTGCTGACCGATAGGTCGGTGAATGCCAACCTGGAGTTTGTGCTTCGTGCAACCGGTTGGAAAGAGCAGGAGGCGATTGATGAACAGATTCAGGTGGTGCTGGCACAGGTAGGATTGCGCAATAAAGGTTACAAACGTCCGCACCAGTTATCGGGTGGCGAGCAGCAGCGTGTTGCCATTGCCCGTGCTTTGCTCAATTCGCCCGAAATAATACTGGCGGATGAACCTACAGGTCACCTCGATCCTGAGACAGGACGCGACCTGATCGAATTGTTATATGGCATTCGCTTGTCGGGAACAACCGTAATCATGGCTACTCATAATCATGGCTGGATCAGTCAGTATCCCGGCCGTGTAATGAAAGTGGAAAACGAGAATGTAATCGATACGTTCAACGATTATAATTTTGAAGGATGAGCAAAAGGAAACGATTGTGTCCGCAATGTAAAATTCACCGTTTCAGAGTCCTGAACGAGAGGGGCGAATCGGTGGTTGTGACCGTTACCGAAGCTTATGAAGTGGTTCCTGTTCACGAAGGCACCTCACTCGAGGGCTACGACCTGGAAGTGCTCTATTGCCTGGGGTGTTCGTGGAAAGGATCGCCCCGGTCGTTACCATTATAAAAAACCAGCAGCGGCGG
>Ga0334885_1000202_pt1 | contig 112126 bp, 109 predicted proteins | sample GraSluR1_MG_8_FD_207233 | JGI IMG/M metagenome (GOLD analysis project Ga0334885, IMG submission 207233) | Sludge microbial communities from methane-producing bioreactor in Wageningen University, Netherlands - Granular Sludge_31_05-R1 | ecosystem: Engineered > Bioreactor > Anaerobic >...
GCTGGCCCTGCGCCGCGAGGTCGAGCGGCCGCCGGAGACGCTGGCCGGAGTCCCCACCGAGGCGGAAGTGCGCGAGATCGTCGCCGACCTGAACGCCCGGATCCGGGAGAGCTACCTGCGTCCGCACGACGGTCCGAGGATCGTGGTCGGCCTCGTCGACGCGGATGCCGCGGTGGCCCGTTGGCTCGAGGGTGGACCGTAATAGGAACCGTCCCCAACCCGGTCCGGACCGAATTGGGGACGGTTCCGAACTCGGTCCACCCCGGCGCAGCGCGCAGGTCGACGTAGAGTGCGCCCATGCCGGATCGACCGGGCCCGTGGGCCGTGGTGGTGAACCCGACCAAGTTCGACGACCTGGCCGGGGTACGGGCGCGGGTGGCAGCAATCTGCGCAGACCACGGCTGGCCCGAGCCTGCCTGGTACCCCACCACCGAGGACGACCCGGGTGAGGGGCAGGCCCGGGCTGCGCTCGCCGAGGGCGCGACCCTCGTCTGCCCGCTGGGTGGCGACGGGACGGTACGGGCCGTCGCCAGCGGCCTGCTCGGGTCCGGACGGCCGCTGGGCCTGCTGCCCGGCGGCACCGGCAACCTGCTGGCGCGCAACCTCAAGCTCCCGGTCGACGACCTGGAGGTTGCGCTCACCGTCGCGCTGACCGGGCGGGACCACGCCATCGACGTCGGCGAGGTGACCTGGGACGGCGGCGAGCCGGCGATCTTCCTTGTCGCTGCCGGCATGGGCCTGGACGCGGAGATGATGGCGAGCGTCGACCCCGCGCTGAAGCGGCGGGTGGGCTGGCTCGCCTACGCCTTCTCCGGTCTCGGAGCGGTCCTCCGGCTCGGCTTCGGCGTGCGCGTCACTGCGGATCGGCAGCGGGCGGTCAGCCAGCACGCCCGCACCGTGCTGGTGGCGAACTGCGGCGAGCTCGCCGGAGGGCTGCAGCTGATTCCCGAGGCGGCCCTGGACGACGGGAAGCTCGACACCGTGCTCGCCTCCCCCCGCTCCGTCTTCGGCTGGATCGCCATCGGCGTCGACATCCTGTCCCGGCACCGCCGCGGCCACCCCGCCTTCGTCCACCTGGTCGCGGGCCGGGTGGACGTCGCGACACGGGAGCCGATCGAGGCGCAGCTGGACGGGGATGCCGTGGGCCGACGGACGCGGATGGCCGCCGTGGTGCGTCCCGGCGCCCTCACCGTCCGCGTCAACGGGGGCTGATCCGCACCACTGAGGCCCGTTCCTTCTCGGGCCACGCCGGGCGTGGTGTTCCCCATCAGGGTGACAACCGCTATCGTTCTCGGCGTAGTCGCTGTACCGGCTCGCTTTCCCAGCCGGGAGAGCGGGGGAAGGGCTCCTTCGGGGGTGCGGGGACGACATCGCGGTTCCGGAAGTCGGCGCCGCACGCACGAGAAGGAGTTAGTGGATGGCCACTGGCACTGTGAAGTGGTTCAACGCAGAAAAGGGCTATGGCTTCATCGCCCCCGACGGCGGCGGCCCCGATGTTTTCGCCCACTACAGCGCGATCTCGACCTCCGGGTTCCGCACGCTGGACGAGAACCAGAAGGTCGAGTTCGAGATCACCCAGGGCCCCAAGGGTCCGCAGGCCTCGAACATCAGCCCGATCTGATCAGCCTGAACGGACGGCCCCCGCGCTTCGGCGCGGGGGCCGTTCTGCGTCCGGCGGTGCGAGAATCGCCGCATGGCCGCGGACATCTTCTGCCAGATCATCGCCGGCACGCTGGACACGGAGGTGGTCTGGCGCGACGAGACGGTGGTCGCCTTCCTCGACCACCGGCCGGTGTTCAAGGGCCACGTGCTGGTCTGCCCGGCCCGGCATGTGGAGAGCCTGCTCGACCTGCCCGGTGAACTGATGCAGCCGCTGCTGGCGACCGCCCAGCGGGTGGCGCGGGCGATGGGGCCCGCACTCGGCGCGGACGGCAGCTTCGTGGCGATGAACAACGTGGTCAGCCAGTCGGTGCCACACCTGCACGTCCATGTCGTGCCCCGATCGAAGGGGGACGGGCTGCGCGGCTTCTTCTGGCCCCGGACCCGCTACGCCGCCGGCGAGGAGGCCGACTACGCCGCCCGGCTCCGGGTGGCGCTCGACACGCCCTGACCGCTATCACCCGGATGGGGGACAGCCCGGGTCACCCGTTCGGGGCCTTACCCGCGCAGCGACCCGCATGACAGTCTGGGAGAGCATTCTCGGGAGGGGTCCTACACAATGCATTCCAAGCTGCTGCGTCATGCCGCAGCCCTGCTGGCCGGGTTCGGCCTTGTCGCAGGGTTGCTCGGTGCCGCCGCTGCGCCGGCACGGGCGGCGAGCTTCAGTGTGACCATCTCGGCGTCCGCCACCCAGGTGAGCGTCGGGCAGAGTGTGACCCTCGCCGGCAAGGTCTCACCGCGGCCGGCGACGCGCTACGTGTACCTGCAGCGGCGCTACGTGGGGTCGACCGCCTGGCACACGGTCAAGAAGGTGCGGACCACCAGGGCCGGGTACTACCACGTGACCGTCACCCCGGGGAACGATGACGACCGCTACTACCGGATCTACAAGCCGAAGCAGCGTTCCCGCAAGGCCGGACGCTCGGCCGCAGTGGAACTGATCGTCGATCGCGTGGCGACGACGCCGGCAACCCTCGAGGGGATCACGCCGGGAAACAGCCCGCTGTCCGGGGGCGTGACGCTCACGATCAGCGGTACCGGGCTGGCGGGAACCAGCACGGTGACCTTCACCCCCCGGGTCGAGCGGTCTGCCACCAAGGACGGCACCGGCATCCTTCCGGAGCTTCGCGGCACCGTGACGGCTGTCGATGACACCACGCTGACCGTGCGGACACCGGCCTCGCTCGGCGGGGAGAACCTGGTCAAGGTCTACACGCCGTCAGGGACCCTGACCTCCACGGTCAGCTACGCGGCAGGGAACCGCGGGCTGACCGGCTTCGAGCAGCAGGTGCTGGACGAGCTCAACGCACGCCGCGCCGCGGCCCAGACCTGCACGGAGAATGGCAAGACCACGAGCATGCCCGCCGTGGCACCCGTGGCCTGGGACGGCGCGCTCTCCGATCTGGCGCTCTCGCACAGCGCCGACCTGGCCGCCCGCCAGGACGTCTATCAGGGCATCACCCATACCACCTACGGCACCGCGTCCTGGACCACCCGGTTCCAGCTGGCCGGTGTGACCGGCGGCTACGGCGAGATCCTCGCCCTCTCGCCGTCGGCGTCGTCGGCGGCCGAGGTGGTCGGCCAGTGGATGAAGAGCACCGCTGGCCACTGCACGTCTGTGATGAACCCCAACTGGACCAAGGCCGGCGTGGGAGTGTCCACCGGTGCCTGGCAGACCAGCGGGGGCGTCCAGGATTCGATCTTCAGCAATGTGGACTTCCAGTGAGGGGCTGGTAACTGACATGACCGAGATGCTGTATGGCTCCCGTTTCCTCGAGGGCATCGACCTGACCGACTGGTCGGGCGGAAGCCGCTACCTCGACGAGGCGGACGAGTTCGACACCGTGATCGAGTACATCCCGCGCCATCTGCGCGCGGCCTCGCTGTCCAGGGAGCTGCAGGAGGCGCTGGACGCCGCCTTCGCGCCCGAGGACGAGCTGCAGCCCGCAACGCTGCCGCTGCCCGAGCCGGTGCCGACTCCGGTGGCCGAGTTCGAGGTCGCCGGGGCGGAGGTCACGAACCCGGACCTGATCGTGCCCGAGACGATCGAGTACCCTTCGGTGCTCCCCGACCCGGCCGTGCTCGAGCCGGCGATCCCGGACACGTTCTTCCGTGATGCCGTCGTGGCCACCCCGGAGCCCGTGATCGCACCCGAGCCCGTGTTCGTGCCGGAGCCCGTGTTCGTGCCGGAGCCCGTGTTCGTGCTGCCCGCGCCCGCCACCCGCGTCACCCTGCCCGTGCCGGAGCACACGCCGGTCTCCCCGACGCCGTTTCCCGAGCAGGAGCTCCGGGAGGCACGGCGCCACGTCGAGACCCCGCAGCCTCACGCCCGGATCGGACGCCGCCGGATCCGCCCGCTCAAGGTGGACGTGTCGCGGCTGATGGTTCCTTCGGTCACCCAGATCGCGAACGGCTGAACGGCTTCAGCTCGCCTCAGTGCCTGAACCCGCATCGCTGCGGGAATGGACCACGCGTCCGCCCTGCACCACGGCACGCACCGCTGCCCGGTCCCGCAGCACGTCGGGCCGGGCCGGGTCGCCGCTGAAGACCACGAGATCCCCTCTCGAGGCCGCCTCGCCCACCAGCGCGAGGCCGGCCGTCGTGGCTGCGGCGAGGGCCAGAGGCGCAGCGACGCCCGCGTCCATCATCGCCGCGACCTCGTGCAGGTTCCGGCCGTGCTGGGAGGCCAGCCCTGCGTCGGTGCCCGCGGCCAGGCGGACGCCGGCGTCCAGGCAGTGCCGCAGCGCCCGCGGATGGGCGGCGACGGCCCTTCGCGCCGCCGGTGCGAGGGTGCGGGGCAACACGCCGGTGGAGGCGAGCCGCAGCACGTCGGCGTAGATCCACACGGTCGGCACGACGAAGGCGCCGCAGGCCGCGACCCTTGCTGCCTGGGCCGCGGTGAGGAACACCGCGTGCTCGATGCTCGCCGCACCGAGGTCGACGACCTGGTCGAGCGCCGGGCCGCCCCACGCATGCACCATCACCGGCAACCCTGCCGTGGCCGCCGCTCCCATCACGGCGGCCAGCTCGCCCGGGCTGAAGGCGGGTTCGAGTTGGCGGGTGCCGGCCCCGACCCCGCCGGTCGCGGCCAGCTTGATCCAGGCTGCCCCGGCATCGGCGAGCTCCGCCACGCGGTCCCGGAGGTACCGCTCGCCCCGCGCGTCCGCTGCTCCGATGATGTCGACCGACAGGCTCACCCGCGGGCCGGCGCGTCCCGCCAGCCTGCGGGCCAGCGCGAGGTCGTAGCCGCCCGCGTCCCGCACCACGGTGACCCCCGCGCGCAGCGTGGCGAGCTGGTTGGCCGCCGCGCCCGCCGCCCGCTCCGCCGTACCGGTGGGCCGGTCGGCCGCGTCGAAGTCGCTCCAGGCGAGGTGGCTGTGCGCGTCCACGAAGCCCGGGGTGATCCAGCAGCCGGTCGCATCGAGGACGGCGCCCCGCTGGGAGAGCTCCCAGCGGAGGTTCGGGCGGAAGCTGCCGTCCGGGCCGAGCCGGAGTCCTCCGGTGACGGCGCCGATCGTGGTTCCGGTGGCAGGGATCCCGGCCATCATCGCCCCGGAAGGCGCGGGACGGCCTCGAGCAGCGCCCGGCTGTACGGGTGGCCCGGGTGGCGGAAGAACCGCCCGGCCGGGGCGAGTTCGAGCAGCACGCCGTCCCGCATCACGGCCACCTCGTCGCAGACGGCGTGTACCACGGAGAGGTCGTGCGAGATCAGCAGCGTGGCCAGCTGCATCCCCCGGCCCAGCCCGGCGATCACGTCCAGCACGGTGCGCTGCACCGACACGTCGAGCGAGCTGGTCGGCTCGTCGGCGACCAGGACGCGCGGCTGGACGGCCAGGGCCCGGGCGATCGCGATCAGCTGGCGCTGCCCCCCGGAGAACTCCCTCGGGTAGCGCCCCAGGGCGTCGGACGGCAGTCCGACCAGGGCGAGCAGGTCTGCGGCGCGCTGTTGCCGCGCCAACCGGGGACGTCTCCCACCGGGTTCGGTGGGAGACGTCAGTCGCTCCTCCCGGAGCAGATCGTCGAGCACCTGGCCGACGGTCAGCAGCGGGTTGAGCGAAGCGAACGGGTCCTGCTGCACCAGCTGGACGGCGCGCCGTTCAGCACTGCTGCGTCGCCGGCCCAGGTCGGAGCCGTCGAGCCGGATACTGCCGCCCGCCAGCGCCACCGAGCCGACGATCGCCCGGGCCAGGGTGGTCTTGCCCGATCCGGACTCCCCGACCAGCCCCAGGATCGTGCCGGGGCGGATCGCGAGGGATACCCGATCCACCACCCTGTGTCCGGCGAATGCGACGCTCGCCTCGACCACCTCGAGACCGCCGAGGGTCGGGCCGGCCGACGCGCCCGGTCCGGCCGGTCGCGCCGGTGGGGAGCCGGGGTACCCGTCCGGCCGGGCGGTGGGCTCAGTCATCGCCGCCTCCCGCGGGTACGGGCAGCGGCAGCACCGCGTCCACCAGGGAGCGGGTGTAGTCGCTGGCGGGGCTGGTGACCACGTCGAGGGCGGCGCCGGTCTCGACGACGCGTCCGCCGCGCAGCACGACGACGCGTTCGCAGACCTGGGTCACGACGGCCAGGTCGTGGCTGACGAAGAGGATTGACAGGCGGCGTTCGGCCCGCAGTTGGGCGAGCAGGTCGAGCACCTCCCGTTGCACGGTGACGTCGAGCGCCGTGGTGGGCTCGTCGCAGAGCAGCAGGTCGGGTTCCTGCGCGAGGGCGAGCGCGAGCAAGACACGCTGCCGCTGCCCGCCGGACAGCTGGTGCGGGTAGCGTCGGGCGAGGTCCGCCGCGTCGGGGAGCCGCACGCTCTCCAGCAGCTCCAGCGCCCTCACCCGGGCGGCCCGCGGGGACGTGCGCCCTACGGCGGCGCACACCTCGGCGACCTGGCGTCCGATCCGGGCCAGCGGGTCGAGGAAGCTGAGCGGGTCCTGGAAGATCATGGCCGCCGTCCCGTCCACCTGGACGCGGCCGCCGCTGCGGTGCACTCCGCGCGGCAGCAGGCCCATCACGGCGCGCAGCGTGAGGCTCTTGCCGGAGCCGGACTCGCCGACGATCCCCACCGCCTCGCCGGGCGCGACGGTGAGCGAGACACCGTGCACGAGCTCCACGTCGGCGCTCACCCGCAGGTCGTCGACGACCAGGCTGCCCAGGGTGTTCACCGCAGCCTCCACACATCGGCCAGGCCGTCGCCGAGCAGGGACAGGCCCACCCCGGTGGTGACGACGGCGAGCCCGGGCAGGGTGGACACCCACCACTTCGTGGTCAGGAACAGCTGGCCGTCGCTGATCATCGTGCCCCAGTCGGGGGTGGGCGGCTGGACGCCGAGGCCGAGGTAGCCCAACGTGACCACGGCCACCATGATCAGCAGGATCTCGGTCATCAGCAGCACGACCGCCTGGGGCAGCACGTTCGGCAGCAGGTGGCGGCCCACGACCCTGGTGTGGGACAGGCCACCGCCGTAGGCGGCCTCCACCCAGCCTTGCCGGCACAACGACCTGGTCTTGGCACGGATCACCCGGGCGTAGCTGATCCAGCCGACCAGGGCATAGGCGACGTAGATGCCGCGCTCCCCCGTGCCGGCCGCGAACACCACGACGATCACCAGCACGTAGAACGGGAACGCCACGAAGGTGTCCACCACACGACCGACGATCCAGTCGAGCCAACCGCCGGCATAGCCGGAGACGAGGCCGACGGCGACGCCGACGACGAAGGGCACCACGGCCGCCAGCACCGCGATCCGGAGGTCGGTGCCGGTGGCCGCGACCACGCGGGAGAGGATGTCGCGGCCGAGCTGGTCAGTGCCGAACCAGTGAGCCGGCGACGGCGGGTCCAGCCCGTGGTCGAGATCCTGCGCGAACGGGTCGTAGGGCGTCGGGGAGAACACGGCGAGGGCGAGCACGACCAGCATGATCACGGCGCCGGCGATCAGCGTGGGGTTCCTGAGGGCACGACGCAGCCAGCGGACGCCGGGTCGCGGGACGGTCCGGGTGGCGGTGCCGGTCATGCCGCCCGGATCCTCGGGTCGAGCAGGGCCACCAGCGCCTCGGTGAGCAGCGAGACGACCACGACGACCAGCGCCAGCACCAGGGCGATGCCCTGCACGACGGGGAAGTCGCGGGAGCTGATCGAGGAGAAGAGCAGGGCGCCCATGCCGTTGATGGCGAACACTTTCTCGATCACGAGGGTGCCGCCGATCAGGTAGGCGACGTTGAGGCCGAGCAGGGAGACCGTCGGCACGGCGGCGTTGCGCAGCACGTGGCTGCTCACCCTCCAGCGGGGCAACCGCGCGGCCCGCAGGGTGACGACGAAGTCGGCGTCGAGCACTTCGAGAAGCTGCTCGCGCAGCGAGCGGACCAGCGGAGGCGACATGCCCAACGCCACCGTGAACGCGGGCAGGACCAGGCTGCGCAGTGGCTCGCCGGGCCCCGTCCCCACCCCGCCGACCGGCAGCCAGTGCAGGTTCACGCCGAAGACAAGGATCAGCAGCAGGCCCACCCAGAAGGCGGGCATCGCCATGCCGATCGTCGGTACGACGCGGACGAGCTGGTCGAGCCAGCTCCCGGCGTGCGTCGCGGCCAGCAGGGCGAGCGGCACGGCGAGCAGGACGGTGAACCCCACGGCGAGCAGGACCAGGCCCGCGGTGATCCCGGCCCGCGACCAGACCAGTCCGGCCACGGGCTGGGAGGTGATCAGGGAGGTGCCGATGTCGCCGCGGGCGAACACGCCGACCAGCCAGTTCCACAGCTGGGTGCCGAGGGGCAGGTCGAGGCCGAGTTGTTCATGCAGGGCGTCGATGGAGGCCTGGGTCGCCTGGTCGCCGAGGATCATGGCCGCAGGGTCGCCCGGCACGATCCGGATCAGGAAGAACACGCACAGCACCACGCCGACCACAACGGGGACGACGGAGAGCAGCGAGCGCCCCACCCAACGCATGGCCTGATTCTTTCGTGCCGGGGCGGGCTTGGCGAACCCGCTGGCCGGGCGAGGCGGCTTCGACAGGCGCGGCGCGGGTGGCTCGAGCGCGGCGCGGCGCTACTGCTGCACCCAGACGTCCTGGAACAGGACGCTGCCGTTGATCCGCGGGCTGAGGCCGTGGACGCTCGCCCCGGAGGCCACCACGTTGTCCGGGTTGTACAGCGGGATGTACGGCACGTCGTCGGCGAGGATCTGCTGGATTTCGGCGTAGATCTGCTCGCGCTGTGGCCCGTCCGCCGTGGTGCGTCCCTGGCGCATCAGCTTGGTCACCTGCGGGTTCGTGTAGTGGGTCCAGAAGGAGTGGCTGAAGCCGTCCGGGTCGGCCTGGAAGGTGATCAGGCCGTCGGGGTCGGGCGCGTCGGACTGGCCGGAGTTGATCATGAAGTCGTACTGGAATGCCTTGAAGCGCTCGCGGAACGAGTTCAGTTCGAGGGGCTCGATCTTGACGTCGATGTGCAGCGGCTTGAGCGCGGCCTGGATGATCTGGGCCTGCTGCGCGCGGGCCGAGTCGCCCGAGTTGATCATCAGGGTGGCGCTGAAGCCGTCCGGGTAGGCGGACGCCGCGAGCTCGCGCTGTGCGGCCGCCGGGTCGTTGTCGAGGGCCTGCACGTCGGCGGAGTACTGGATGGTCGGCGGGATCAGCGTGTGCACGGTCTGGGCGGCCCCGAAGGTGGTGGCCTTCGTGATGCCCTCCCGGTCGATGGCGTAGGCGATCGCGCGACGCACGTGCCGGTCGGCGAAGTGGGCGTTCTGGGTGTTGAAGAACACCTGCTCGACGGCCCACGAGCCGAGCTTGGCCACGCTCACAGCGGGGTTGCCCTGCAACTGCTCGAGCGAGGCAGGGGCCACGTCCTCGATGCCGGCGAGCTGGCCAGCCAGCAACTGCTGGATGCGCTGGGTGTCGTCGGAGACCACCTTGTAAATCAGGCTCGCGGCGTAGGGCTTGCCCTCCTGCCAGTAGTGCGGGTTGGCCGTGAAGGTGGTGTCGCCGTTCGGGTCCCAGGCCTGGACGACCCACGGGCCGGTGCCGATCGGCTTGGCGAAGAAGTCCTTCTCGGTGCGTCCGCCGAAGTCGGCAGGGAAGATGCCGTTGGAGAACCCGGACAGCTCCGAGAGGAAGGGCGTGTACGGGCTCTTCAGGGTGATGGTCAGGGTGTGGGTGTCCGCGGCGACGATGCTCCTGATCGGGGCCTGGAGCGGCAGCGGGCCCTGTACCTTCCGGTGCCGTTCCAGGGAGAACCTGGCGTCCGCGGCGGTGACCGGGGTGCCGTCGGAGAACTCGAGGTCGGGACGCAGGTCGAAGGTGTAGGTGAGCAGGTCAGGGCTGACCGTGTACTTCTCGGCGAGCCACGGGATGATCTTCCCCTCCGTGTCGAAGGAGACCAGGGGCTCGAACACCTTGTCGATGGCGAAGGCATTATTGGCGGTGATCTCGTTGTTCAGGTCGAAGGAGGTCACCGCGGCGGAGCGGCCGTAGACGATCGTCCCACCCTTCTGGGGGCCGGTGGCCGAGGACGTCGCGCTGGGGCCGGGGCTCGCGGTACACGCCGCGAGCGCGAACACGGCGAAGATCACGGCGACGGCCCTGGCAGCGGCAGTGCGGAAGGTCATCGGTGGGATCTCCTGGTCGGGCCGGCAGCTTCGATGGTCCTGGCAGCGCCAGGACGGTGCGGGCTTGGGGTACGAGCGGACGATGTCGTCCGATCAGCACCTGCACCGGCGGCAGTTGGCGGAGGCGGACTTGCGTCGCCGTCCCCTTTGCTGCGCACTCGGAAGGATAGCCGACCCTCACTCGGCCTCGACGTCCGCACGGGGACGGGGTTAGCGTGGAAGCGGAACCAGTCGACGAGGAGGACGACATGCCGCGCGTGGATCCGCACATCGAAGAACTCGGGGCCTGGGTGAGTCTGGGCGTCCGGCAGAGCGTGCCGAGGACGCGGCTGCACGAACTCTTCGGGCCCACCTACGAGGCCGTGGCGACCGCCGCCGCGCGTGCGGGTGCCGAGGTGGTGGGCCCGGCGTACGCCGAGTACTTCGGCATGCCAACCGACACGGTGGACGTGGAGATCGGCTTCGGCGTCGACCGTGAAGTGGAGGTCGGTGGCATGGTGGCGGCCCAGCGTCCCGCCGTCCGCGCGGTGGTGGGGACACACGTCGGTCCGTACGACAAGCTCGAGGAGAGCTACGCCGAGCTGATGCCGTGGTTGGAGATGGAGGGCGTTGAACTCGGCGAATCGATGCTCGAGCTGTACGAGAGCCCGCCCGAGACCGACCCCGCCTCCACCGTGACCCGCCTGGTCTTCCCGCTCCCCTGATTCCCCACCGGGGTCGGGCTTGTCGGCCCCTTCCTGGTTTCGTCCCTGCCCGACCCTGATGCTAGGCTGGTCGGGCTGTTGAGGCAGCTTGGGGCTATGGCGCAGTTGGTAGCGCGTCTCGTTCGCAATGAGAAGGTCAGGGGTTCGAATCCCCTTAGCTCCACCATCCACAAGGCTCTCCCACTAGGGATGACGCAGACGATCAGGCACCCCCCTTCAACGCTTGAAACAACTCGCCCCAGAGGCCAGGCGCCGCGTTCGCGAGGCAGGTTCCATTAGGTCACGCCCAGCGATACGGTCGGGAGCGGACCCCGCAGGAGCGTTGTGCAGTGATGCGCAGGAAGTCGAGAGATGGCACCGACCACCAAGGAAGCGCAGCGCGCTGAGCTGCACAAGACGATCTGGCGGATCGCCAACGACCTTCGCGGCAGCGTCGATGGCTGGGATTTCAAGAGCTACGTGCTGGGCATGCTGTTCTACCGGTTCATCTCCGAGAACCTCACCGCCTACGTCAACGCTGGCGAACATGAGTCGGGCAATACCGACTTCGACTACGGAGATCTCACCGACAGCGAGGCTCAGATCGCGATGCGGGGCATCGTCGAGGAGAAGGGCTTCTTCATCTTTCCCTCCGAGCTGTTCAGCAACGTCCGCGAGCGGGCCGCCCGCGACCAGAACCTCAACGAGACCCTGGAGCGAGTCTTCAAGAACATCGAGGCGTCGGCGGTCGGCACCGACTCCGAGGACGATCTGAAGGGCCTGTTCGACGATCTGGACGCGAACAGCTCCAAGCTCGGCCCGACGGTGGCCAAGCGCAACGAGAAGCTGGTCAAGCTGCTGGAGGCGATCGGCGATCTGCCACTGGGCAACTTCGGCGACAACACCATCGACCTTTTTGGCGACGCCTACGAGTACCTGATGCAGATGTACGCCTCCCAGGCCGGCAAGTCCGGCGGCGAGTACTACACGCCGCAGGAGGTCTCCGAGCTGCTGGCTCGGATCACCGTGGTCGGCAAGACCAGCGTGAACAAGGTCTACGACCCGGCCTGCGGATCCGGCTCGCTGTTGCTGAAGTTCGCGAAGGTGCTCGGCAAGGACAACGTCCGCCAGGGCTTCTTCGGCCAGGAGATCAACCTGACCACGTTCAACCTGGCCCGGATCAACATGTTCCTGCACGACATCAACTTCGAGAAGTTCAACCTCGCCCACGGCGACACCCTCACCGACCCGGCCCACTGGGACGACCAGCCCTTCGAGGCGATCGTCTCCAACCCGCCCTACTCGATCAAGTGGGACGGGGACGCCAACCCGCTGCTGATCAACGATGAGCGCTACTCCCCCGCGGGCGTGCTCGCACCCAAGTCGAAGGCCGATCTGGCGTTCACGATGCACATCCTGAGCTGGCTGGCCGTCAACGGCACCGCGGCCATCGTCGAGTTCCCCGGCGTGCTGTATCGCGGCGGTGCGGAGCGCAAGATCCGCAAGTACCTGATCGACAACAACTACGTGGACGCGGTGATCCAGCTGCCGCCGGATCTGTTCTTCGGCACCACGATCGCCACCTGCATCATCGTGTTGAAGAAGTCGAAGACCGACAACGCTGTGCTCTTCATCGACGCCTCAACTGAGTTCACCCGCATGGGCAACAAGAACAAGCTCACCGAGAAGCACCAGACGAAGATCCTGGACGCCTTCACCGCCCGGACCGACGTCGACCACTTCGTCCGTCTCATCGCGAACGAGAAGGTCGCGGCGAACGACTACAACATCGCTGTCTCCAGCTACGTCGAGGCCGAGAACACCCGCGAAGAGGTGGACATCACCGCCCTCAACGCCGAGATCGCTCGTATCGTCGCCCGACAAGACGAGTTGCGTACCGCCATCGATCAGATCGTGGCCGATCTGGAAGGAACTTCGTGAGCCAGTCGTCGTTTCCGCAACGCGACGAGTATGGAGTCGCGCTCATCATCTTCGGCAACCATATGCCCGACTTCTTCCCGCTTCTTGGCAGGGTTGTTGCCCTGAGTTCAGTGGTCGAGTATGAGGTTCGCGCCACAGCAAGCCGGATCGTTCCACCGGACATCTGCGACGTCTGGAGCAGCCGCCTATCCGAAGTCACATCGGCGACTCACAGCCAACTCGTGTGCAACGGGACTCGCAATGGCCTCACTGCCGTCGATGCCTTTGTCCAGGAGGCGACGGAGTTTGCTGATCGTCGCGCCATCTACGCGCATTCCCTGATTCCGAGCGTCTCTCTACAGTCGCCCGCTCAGCCGACTGCGTGGCGAACCAAGCCTGGCACCCAGGACCTAGAGCTGGGATCTGACCTGGAGGTGCTCCGAGCGGACGTGCGGCGCGGATCAGAGCTAGTAGAGCGTTGGAACCACTCTCTGCTCTCCATCCTTAACGGGCTTCCGTTGCTTCAGACTGGGGAACGCTGAGAATGGCGCGCATCAATAAGTTGGTCGAGGCGCGGTGTCCGGAAGGGGTGGAGTTCAGGCGCCTCGGCGAGGTGGGCGACTTCATTCGCGGGAACGGGCTTCAGAAAACCGATCTCCGTGATGCGGGGGCGCCCGCGATTCACTACGGCCAACTCCATACCCACTACGGAGTCTGGGCCGAGGAGACAAGGTCGTTCGTCGATCCCGCCCTTGCCGCTCGGCTCCGCCGAGCTCAGCCTGGCGACCTCCTGGTTGTGACAACAAGCGAAGACGATGCGGCCGTCGCAAAGGCGACGGCTTGGGTCGGCACCGGCGAGGTTGCGATTAGCGGCGACGCGTACATCTATCGGCACCGGGCTGAGCCGAAGTACATGTCCTACTTCTTCCAGTCCGAGCTGTTTCAGGAACAGAAGGCCCGGCTTATAACTGGAACCAAGGTCAGACGCATCTCGGGCGAGGCTCTTGGTAGAATCCGAGTCCCGGTGCCGCCGCTGGAGGTGCAGCGGGAGATCGTCAGGATCCTCGATACGTTCACGGAACTGGAAGCGGAGCTGGAAGCGGAGCTGGAAGCTCGCCGCCGCCAGTATTCGCGCATGCACGAGAGCCTTCTTGATGGCGCACGAAGTCCCCAGGAGCTGCCACTAGCCCATCTCCTTCGGGAGCCTTTGTCCAATGGCCGCTCTGTCCCCGACGGAGATGGGTACCCGGTGCTGAAGTTGACTGCGGTCCACGGCCCGACCGTTGACGTCTCCCAGCACAAGCTCGGAGCCTGGCCTGTGCACGAGGGTCGACGCTTCCGCATAGAGGCAGGCGACCTGCTGGTCGTGCGTGGGAACGGCTCGAAGTCGCTCATCGCACGCTCCTGCATGGTGGAGAGGTCGGAAGAGATCGCCTTCCCGGACACCTTGATCCGGTTGCGCCCGGACCTCAATAAGGTCTCGCAGAGATATCTCTTCTACGTGTGGGAGAGCCCCTCAACGAGGCGTCAGCTTGAAGCGGCGGCCAAGGCCAGTTCTGGCGTGTGGAAGGTGAGCCAAGACGACCTCGCTCGAATCGTGCTTCGCGTCCCGCCGCTCGACGAGCAGCGCCGGATCGTCGCCACCCTCGACGCCTTCGACGCCCTCGTGAGTGACCTCAGCATCGGCCTTCCCGCCGAACTGGCCGCCCGCCGAAAGCAATATGAGTATTACCGGGACAAGCTGTTGACCTTCAAGGAGCTACCGGCATGACCGAGTCGCCGCCCCGGAAGTACGACCCGATCGTGGTCAGCAGCGAGAGCACCGTAGTGGCGGAGTACGTCCCCGATACGGCGGCCGAAGCGGCCTACCAGTCCGAAGCCGAGCTGGAGCGCGAGCTGATCCGGCTGCTGCAATCGCAGGCGTACGAGTACCTGCCGATTACCTCCGAAGCCGGGCTGATCGCGAACCTGCGCACCCAGCTCGAACGGCTCAACCAGATCACCTTCTCCGACGCCGAATGGACGCAGTTCTTCGGCGAGCGAATCGCCAGCGCCAACGACGGCATCACCGAGAAGACCGTCCGGATTCAGGACGACCACATCCAGCTGCTCAAGCGTGACGACGGCTCCACCAAGAACATCAGCCTCATCGACAAGTTGAGCATTCACAACAACCGGCTGCAGGTGATCAACCAGTACGAGGTGCCCGCCGCGGCTACGCCAGATGAGGCCGCACCCACGTACGCCAACCGCTACGACGTGACGATCCTGGTCAACGGCCTGCCGATGGTGCACATCGAGTTGAAGCGGCGCGGGGTCGACCTCCGTGAGGCGTTCAACCAGATCGACCGCTACTCGCGCGACTCGTTCTGGGCCGGCTCGGGGTTGTTCGAGTACGTCCAGCTGTTCGTGATCAGCAACGGCACGCTCACCAAGTACTACTCCAACACCACCCGCGACCTGCACGTGAAGCAGGCCTCCGGCAGCCAGCGAGTCAAGAAGACGTCGAACTCCTACGAGTTCACCTCCTGGTGGGCCGACGCGGCCAACCGTCCGATTCGCGACCTGACCGCGTTCACCCGGACGTTCTTCGCCAAGCACACGCTGCTCAACATCCTCACCCGCTACTGCGTGCTCACCGCCGACAAGATGCTGCTGGTCATGCGTCCGTACCAGATCGTCGCCGCCGAGCGAATCCTGAACCGGATCGAGGTCGCCACCAACTCCCGCACGCTGGGCACGGTTGCCGCCGGCGGCTACGTCTGGCACACCACTGGATCGGGCAAGACACTCACCAGCTTCAAGGCGGCCCAACTCGCCACCCAGCTGACCAGCGTGAGCAAGGTGCTGTTCGTGGTCGACCGCAAGGATCTGGACTACCAGACGATGCGCGAGTACGACCGGTTCCAGAAGGGTGCGGCCAACTCCAACACGTCCACCGCGGTGCTGAAGAAGCAGTTGGAGGATCCGTCCGCCCGGATCATCATCACCACGATCCAGAAGCTGGCCACCTTCATCAAGGCCAATGCCGGCCACGAGGTGACCAGCGAGCACGTGGTGATCATCTTCGACGAGTGCCACCGTTCGCAGTTCGGCGACATGCACTCGGCGATCACCAAGGCGTTCAAGCGCTACAACCTGTTCGGCTTCACCGGCACCCCGATCTTCGCCGCCAACGCCGGCACCGGCGGCAACCCCCAGCTGAAGACCACCGAGCAGGCGTTCGGGCAGAAGCTGCACACCTACACGATCGTCGATGCGATCGCCGACAAGAATGTGCTGCCATTCCGGGTGGACTACGTGAACACCATCAAGGTGGGCGACGTGGCGAACAAGCTGGTGCCCGGCATCAACACCGAGGACGCCCTGCTCGACCCGCGCCGGATCAACGAGATCGTGGCCTACACCCTCGAACACTTCGACCAGAAGACGAAGCGGTCGCATAGCTACGTGCACTCGGCGGTGTCGAACGTGGACGAGGTGATCCAGAGCCGTCGGCGGGCCGACGAGGTCCGGCAGTCCAGGCGCGTCCGCGGGTTCAATGCAATCTTCGCCACCGCGTCCATCGACGCGGCTCGGGCGTACTACAAGCACTTCAAGGGACAACAGCAAGACCTCACGCCGGATCGCCGGCTGAAGATCGCGATGATCTACTCCTTCGGCGCAAACGAGGCGGTCGACGACCTGCTCGACGACGAGGGCTTCGACACCGGCTCGCTCTCGAAGGACGCCCGTCAGTTCCTCGACGAAGCAATCCGCGACTACAACCAGCTGTTCGGGACCAGCTACGACACGTCCGCCGACAAGTTCGAGAACTACTACAAAGACCTGTCGATGCGGCTGAAGAACCGCGAGCTCGACCTGGTGATCGTGGTGAACATGTTCCTCACCGGCTTCGACGCCACCACCTTGAACACCCTGTTCGTCGACAAGAACCTGCGCGCGCACGGGCTGATCCAGGCCTACTCGCGGACGAACCGCATCCTCAACTCGGTGAAGACCTACGGCAACATCGTCACGTTCCGCGACCTGGAAGAGCAGACCAACGACGCCATCTCCCTGTTCGGCAACAAGGAGGCGCGCGGCGTCGTCCTGTTGAAGCCGTACGGCGACTACTACGCCGACTACGCCGCCAAGGTCGACCAGTTGCTGGAGCAGTTCCCTCTCGGCATGGCGATTGCCAGCGAGGCCGCACAGAAGGAGTTCATCGCCTTGTTCGGGGCGATCCTGCGGCTGGAGAACATCCTCACCTCCTTCGACGAGTTCGCAGGGCAGGAGCTGCTGACCGCCCGGCAGAGCCAGGACTACCGCAGCGTCTACCTCGACCTGCACGCCGAATGGCGCAAGGACTCCGACGCCGACAAGGAGTCCATCAACGACGATGTGGTCTTCGAGATCGAGCTGATCAAACAGGTCGAGATCAACGTCGACTACATCCTGCTGCTGGTCCAGAAGCGTCGTGAGGCCCGCGGGGATGGCGATGACAAGGAGCTTCGCGCCGAGATCTCGCGGGCCGTGGACGCCAGCCCGTCCCTGCGCAACAAGAAGGACCTGATCGAGGACTTCGTCGACTCGATCTCGCCTCACGGAGCGGTGGACGCCGAGTGGCTGGCCTTCGTCGCTGCTCGCCGCGAAGCCGAGCTGACCGCCATCATCGCGGAGGAGAACCTGCGGCCCGAACCCACCCGCGCCTTCATCGAGTCGGCCTTCCGCGACGGCGCGATCAGCACCACCGGCACGGCCATCACCCGAGTGCTCCCTCCCGTCTCCCGCTTCTCCCCTGATGGTGGCCACGGAGAGAAGAAGCAACGCGTGATCGCGAAGCTCAACGCCTTCTTCGAGCGGTTCTTCGGGCTCAGCTCTGGCAGCCCGCAGTGATCGCGGGTGCGGCCCTTGCCGGATCGCCCGTCGTCGAACCTCGCGGACGAGTAGCGTTCCCGGCGTGGATGCCTCGAGTGTGCTTGCGCTGCGGACTGGTCGAATAGCTGGCTGGAAGTACACCCATCAGGTACGGGAGCTCGGGTGGCTGGAGGTGCCGAGCGGCAGGCTTGAGGCCAGCGATCCGTTCGTGAATCTGGGCATGGGGCTGCAGGTGGCGATTCCGGCCGGTTCGTATCCAGCTTTCGTGACGATCGCTGACGTCAGCGATGCACAGGACGGGAGCCACTTGCGCGAAAGCTACCTCAGCGTGGTCGTGTCCGACGGCGTCCCCGATCGTGTCGAGTTCCTGGCGCCCGACGGTTCCGAGCCCATCACCGACCCGGATGCGTTCTACGGGGTGAATGTCGACGCTGGAACGGTGGCTTTCGCTGATGCCGAAGCCGTGGCCCGGTGCATGCCGCCGGGGAACTGGTATGAGGACATCTTCGACAACGGCGGCGAGGACTCCTGGTTCGCGCTCATGGACTCGCCGACGCACGTCGCCGAAGGCTGCGCGAACATCGTGCTGCCGGGTGCGACCGCTGGCGAGAACGTGGTCCTGTCGCACTCTGGGTGGGGTGACGGCAGCTACCCCGTGCTTGGTGTCTACGACTCGGCCGGTCACCTTCTCTCAGTTCATATCGACCTGTTCGTCGAGGAACCGGAACAGGACCAACCACCACCGTCCGCCGAGCCCGTGGCTCCTACCGAGCCACCCGCCGAGCGCGGCTTCTGGAGGCGACTACTCGGTCCGAGGACGTGACGCAATCGGCGGCTGAGAGCGGCAGATCCAGTTGTCTGCGGCGGTAGATCCGGCCGTGCCTGCACACTGGATGAAGCGAGCGAGGTGAGCGATGACCACCGATTCGGCAAAGCCGGGTTCGAGCCGGCCGATGCCATGGATGGCTGCTCCGGGGTTCCTCGTGGGCCTGTTCGTCGCGGACCTCTTTCCTGGCATCGGGATATGGCTAGGTGTCGGCAGCCTCGTTCTCGCTGTTGGCTTGTTCCTTTGGCGCAAGTCGCTCCGTTGGGCCGCTTGGCTTGCCGCCGGCGTGGCTGCCGGTGTCCTGGCGCTGTTCCTTCTGGCACTGCTGCAGACGCTGAATCCGAATGGCACTCCGAGTGCCGGGTCGGGCGGCGGATCGGCGACGCCTCGATAGATCACGTCCGCGCAGCATCAGCGGCAGAACCGGTCGTGCGCTCGGGAACCGGAGCCGCAGGCTGCCCTCGCACACTCTGCGCGGCAGATGCGTGCGTCTGACGCAGGCGAAGATCACTGACCGTAGGAGTACCGGAGGTCGGCGAAGAGCAGGTGGTTGAGTCGGTACCGAAGGTGGCCGGTGGTGCCCTGGTCGGGGGGCTCATCAGGTGTGAGCAAGGTGAACTTCAGCGAGGTTTCACTGCCGATGGTGGCAAGGTCGAAGTGCACCTCATCGTTGGGTCGGCTGGGCCACAGCGATGACCACACGACTCGATGGGGCTCTTCAGCCTGAAGGATCCTGGGGGCTACCTCATCGGCGGCGAGGCTGAGCCACGGCCGACTCCCCTCCCGCTCAGGTTGCACGAGGGAGCCCCAGACCACACTTGGAGGCGCTGGCAACTTCTGCGCCCGCGAACCAATCTCCAGCATGCTCGTAGCCTAAAGCGGGTCGTCACTACGAGGGTGGCATCAGCGGGATCGACCGCGACGACAGCGGCAATTCAGGGCTTTGGACTATCGGCGTTCATAGATGTCGCGGCGGTGGCCGACGGCGACCACGAGGACGAGCAGTACGTTGTCGTGGATCTCGTACACGATCCGGTAGTCGCCGGTCCGGACACGCCATTCACCAGCGCCGCCGACCAGCTTCTTGGCACCGTTCGGGCGGGGTTCGCTGGCCAACAACTCAATCGCGGCCTGAACCCGCCGCTGAGCGGCCCGGTCCAACTTCCGCAGCTGTCGAACGGCGGCGGGTGCGATCTCGAGGCGGTAGCTCATGCCAGGCCGAGGTCGGCCCTGACCTGCTCCCAGGGGATCGCCGGCTCACCCTCGGTGATCTCGGTACGTGCCGCGTGGGCCGCCTCGATGTCGGCCAGATCCTCCGCAGCCGCGATCAGCCGATCGAGGTCCTCCGCGTCGATGACCGCTGCCACTCGGTGTCCGCGACGGGTCAGGTACACCGGATCGTGCCCGACGCGTGCAGCATCGACGACGTCGGCCAAACGTGCTCGAGCGTCGCTAACCGTCATATCGCTCATACCGCCTATGGTACCCGCTGAAACAGCGGAACTGTACATTTCAGCGCCCTCGTCGCGTCCTGCCCAAACGCACGGCTCTCGGCAGTTCCGGACGTATGAAGTCAGCTGCGGAGCCCGACCACCGACCGCTACCTGACCAGGCGGGGCTTCCGCGCGTCCGCGCGGGGTTCGCGAGGCAGCTTTGGGCCCGCAGTGGCGCCGATCTCGCCGCTCCGACCCGCGCGATCCAGCACGGGTGAGCGCCACACGGACGGAGCGACCACCCGGGCCGACCGGGGCCGCGACCGTCCAGCCGGCCCCGGGGACAAGGGGGGCGGGCGGACGGCGGGCCCCGGCCGGTCACGCGCCGGAGGGAGCTCCCGGATCCGCCCTGCGCGCCCTGGTTGCCGACAGTCCGTAGGCGCGATGCACCAACGAGATCGGGTGCTCGACGGGCAGGCCGGTGGCCTCCCGGATCTGCCAGCGACAGGTCTCGGTGTCGCAAAGGACGAGTTCGGGCGCCGCGTCCCGGATCAGGGTGAACAAGGGCTCCCCCACCGCCTGCGCGACTGCGTGCTTCTCCTTCTTCAGCCCGTAGGTGCCGGCCATCCCGCAGCAGGCGACCTCCGACTCGACGATCGTGACGCCGGGGATCAGGCTGAGCACGTCGATCGCCGGCAGGCCCATCGCCTGCCCCTTCAGCTGGCACGGGGCGTGATAGACGACGGTCGTGTCCTGTCGGCGGAAGCTGGTGTCGAGTGCGTTCGCCTCGTGCAGCTCACGCAGGAATTCCATGGTGTCGCGGATCCGCAGCCCGACGTCGTGGAGGGCCTCGCTGCTCACGCCCATGATCTCGCGGGCCTCGTGCTTCAGCATGCCGGTGCACGAGCCGGAGGAGGAGATGATCGGGAGATCGCTGCCTGCCGAGCGCAACCGGTCGCACAACGCCAGGACGGCCGCCGTCGCCTGCTCGAAGAGCCCGTTCGACTGCTGGGCGAGGCCGCAGCACCCCTGCTCAGGGACGACCACCCGGTAGCCGAGGTGTTCCAGCACCTCGACGGTCATCTTCGAGGTCTCGACCTCGAAGTACCCCCCGGCGCACCCGTGGAAGAACACGACGGGCCCGCGTGGGGCCGGCGCGCTCGGCACCGGCCGCTTGCGGAACCAGGCCATGAACGTCTGGCTGGTCGCCTTCGGCATTGGCGCGTCGCGGTGGATCCCGAGCGTGGCCTCCACGGCGACCCGCAACGGCCGGACGCGCAGTGCCGCGTTCGCCAACGGCGCCACCGGCGTCATCAGCTTGCCCATGGCGATGGTCTGGGTGATGATGCGGTCCCTGACCGGCATGTGGTCGGCCTTCATGGCCGCCCGGGCCTGGGAATTGAGTTCGGCGATCTTCACCCCCTGCGGGCAGGACAGGGTGCAGGTACCGCACCCCGAGCAGTAATCGACGCTGTGGTCGACCGAGCCGTCGGCCCGGAAGCGCTCCGCCTGCGGCCCGACGTACTTGGGCCCAGGGAACAGCGGCGTCACCGCCGCGACCGGGCACTGCGTCTCACAGATCGTGCACTTCAGGCAGTGGTCGAGACTGGCGCGCGCATCGGCGTGTCCAACCAGACCCAGCAAGTCGTCCATGTTGCTTCCCTTCCGAGGTGGTGTCTGTGAGTTCCCCGGGGCACGAGGCCCCGGGGAACCCCGGCTGTCAGCTGAACGCCGCAGCCAGCCCGAGAACGAGCGTCGTCATCGGCCAGATCGCACTCGCCGGCGGGTCCATATGGGTGTCACCCCGGATGTACCAGAACCGGGCGAACGCCTCGGCGAGCAGTGCGGAGAGGATGGCGAACCCGGTTCCGATCAGGATCGCGGCCAGCGGGCTCTGGGTGATCGGCAGGAAACTCGTCGCACCCACCGCGCCGATGATCGTCATGTGATGGGTGATCGGCATCTTCAGTCCGAGCGCGAGGAAGCCCAGGGAGAAGGCCGAGATGCCGAATCCGACGAGGCTGGCTCCCGGTGCCTTGGGGAAGGCGCTCGCCAGCGAGACGGCGGCCCACGCCGCCAGCAGGCCCGCACCCAGCCCGAGGGTCGCTGCTACCGACCACTTCTCCTGGTAGGACGCCCACACGTGGACCTCAGTGGGACGGAACTTGGCCGCACCGGTGAGACCTTCGCTGTGCGCGCCGATGATTCCGGAGCGGCCGAAGACGAGCCGTGCCAGCAGGCCGGAAATGATCACCGTGCACGCAACGGCATCGGTGTGGGTACCGAACCACGGCACCAGCGACAAGACCTGCTGGATGACCAGTCCGATCACGCCTAAGACGCCGCCCACCAGCAGCACGACCGGCTTGCCGAGGCTGGCCAACGGGGTGACGATGTCCTTCCCGTTGTCGAGCCATCCCTTCCGGGCGGCAAAGGCGGCAGCTCCCACGCCACCGGCGAACGAGATGTGCGGGCCGAAGAACGGACCGAACGCGATCAACGAGATGAAGCTGCCGTCGCCGGTGGCGATCAGAACCGCGATACCGACCAGGAGCACGAGGCCGGTGAACACGAAGGCCACCAGCGCACCGAAGGCCGCGGCGACGAAGCCCCCGGCGAAAGCTGCGATATAGAGAAGAACGTCGGTTGACATGGAACTCCTTCATTGGAGAACGAGACCGGAGACACGGTCGGCTCGAGGCCGGTCCGCGGTTCCGGAGAGGTTTGGCTACTGCAGGACGTGGCGGATGGGATGTGTACGCTCGGCGACGCTGTCGAGGCGGAGCGAGCCGTGAGCCGTCGTGGGTCAGGCTCGCGTGGGCGAATGGGCTCGGCGAGCCCCGTCGACGCTGGCTGAACGGCCGGCGGCGCACGTGTGGACGGGAGGTCGTTCACCGTTACCCGGCCTCGATGGCGCGACACGCGGCCATGGCCGAGCCCAGGGCGATTCCCTCACCGGACTTCTCCCGCCACCGGCAGGCACCGGCGAGGATGCCGCCGATCGCGAAGAGGTTCTCGTACACGACCGAGCCGTCCGAACGGACCGGACGCATGGCGGCGTCGACGCCGACCCCCACCGAGAAGACGGACTGTGGATCGTCCCAGTACTCGTCGGTGATCAGCCTGTCGATGTCGTCCAGCCCGGCCAGCGGCAGGCCGAAGAGACGTTCCCGGATTCCCCAGCGCGAATCCACCGTGATGGCGCCCGACTCGAAGCCGCCGGGCGCGTACACCACGTCGTCGGCACGAAGACGCCGCGGCGTCGCCGCCGTCCCCACCACCACGCCGGTCAGACGGAGCCCTTCGGCCTCGTGACCGATCGCCCTCGAGCCGGCAACGAACCGAACCCCGCGCTGCTTGGCCACCGCGGTGAGGCGACGGCCGAGCCGCATTCCCGGGATGCCGGGCGGCGGCAGCGGGATCTCGAACACCGGGACGCCGAGAGCATCGCGGAGCGCCGTCCACGCCTCCGGATCGGTCAGCCCGAGCACCGCGGGGAACCCGACCGCCGTCTCCCCGTCCAGCAGGGGACGCAACGCAGCCACGACGCGCTCCCGGAAGGCGGGATCGTCGAACGCGCGGGCGTACACCAGCCCGGACGCGTCGGACTCACCGGACCGCGGGGGGAGATCCAGGACGATCGGCCGAGCCTCGATCCGGCCTCCGCGGGGAAGCTCTGCGCGCGCCAGGTTGCCGGCCACGAGTTCGGCGCCGAAGTCCTTCAGCTGCCGGAATCCCACGATGGCCCAGCGCTGGCCCGCCTGCGCCCGGCCGGCGGCCATGGAGGGCGGCACCAGGGCGGTCGGCCGCAGGACGCCCAGCGCGGTGGGCAACTGGAGGTTCACCTCGGGGTCGCCGACCAGCCAGTCCGCTCCGAGCGCGTCCTGGAGGAACGCGACGCCGTCGCGGACGGCGCTCGCGCCGATCCGGGCGTACGGGTGGGCCGCAGGGGCACCGGCCACCGCGGCCATCGGCGCGCGCACGCGTCCGGGGTTGTAGCCGTAGACGTCGATGGTGCCCTGGGAGAGCTGCAGGCCCCCGAGCCCCTCGGAGACGAGAGTGACGCTGCTGCCACCGCCGGCCAGCTTGGTAGCGGCCACCAGCCCGGCGAGACCGCCGCCGATCACCACGATGCGCTTCATCGCCGGCTCCCGGAGGAGGCGACCGGCAGGTGTTCGGCGTCGAGGGTGCCGGAGATGATCCAGTTGTCCAGGACCGCCTGGCGCAGCTGGTCGCCCTGGAGGATCGGCCACAGCCCCAGCCACCTGTTGCTGAGGAACAGCCGCAAGGCGTCGCTCGCCTCGGCGGCACTCCGCTCACCTTCCGCACAGGCGACCGCGGCGGCCCGGGCGGAGCAGAAGCCGCCCTGGCAAGACCCCATGCCCAACCGGAGTTGTCGGCGAAGGTCGTCCAGCGAAGCGTCCGGGTTCTCGTGGAGTGCGTCGGCGAACATCCGTCGCGTGACCAGCTCGCACTCGCAGAGGAGCTGCTCGGTGAGGCGATCGTTCTCACGATCGCGGAGTCGTTGCGAGACCTGGTGGGTGTGCCCGGACTCCGACCCGGGCACCGGCTCGGTGTCGGTGGTGCACGGCCGGGGATCGCCGAGCTGCTCGCACATCAGGTCGACCAGGCCCTTCGCCATCAGGCGGTAGGTGGTGAGCTTGCCGCCGATCACGGTCAGCAGACCGCGGACGCCGTCGCGGGAGGCGTGATCGAGGATCACCATCCCCCGGCTCAGGTGCCGGGTGTCGGTCGCGGATGCACGCGCGTCCTTCACCAGGGGACGCGCTCCGGCCCAGGCGTGGACGATCCGCGCCTGCCGGAAGCCCGGCACCAGCCGCTCGCCGGCGTCCAGCATCTGCTGGACCTCCTCGCGCGGGATCCAGAGCTGGTCGGGATCGTCGGCGCGGACGTCGGTGGTGCCGATGATGCTGACCGTGTGTGCCGGCACGATCAGGTCACCGTCGCCGGGCACGGCCAGCCGGTTGACGGTGCTGTGGACCAGGCGGTGGCCGACGGCCAGCATGATCCCGCGCCCCGGCACCACTTCCACCTCGCCGCACCCGGCGAGGGCTGCGATCCGGCCCGCCCACGGTCCGGCGGCGTTGATCACGAAGCCCGTGTCGATGACAACCTCGGCGTCCGTGCGGCGATCGCGACACCGCACCGCGCTGGCCTGTCCGTCGGTGACCTCGATGCCGCAGACCTCCAGGTAGCTCAGCACCTTCGCCCCGTAGGCCCTGGCACTGTCGACAGCGCCCCAGGCGAGCCGCCAGCCGTCCACCGAGCCGTCCGCAACATGCATGGCGCGCTGCGCCGACGGGTTGACCCGCGGCTCCCGCTTGAGCAGCTCGGCGACATCGATCTCCTCGAACGGCAGGCCGATGGCGCGTGCGCTCTCGACCCAGCGGTCGGCGTAATCGGGATCGTCCCCGGCGAACTGCACGAAGTACCCGCCGGTGTCCTCGATCGCCTCCGCCTGGATCCGACGCAGGATGGCGCTCTCCTCCGCGCACTCCATCGCCGAGCGGGGATCCGCCACCACGTAACGCGCACCGGAGTGCAGCAGGCCGTGGAAGCGTCCCGACGTTCCCTGCGCGATATCCGCTCGCTCCACGAGGATCGTGCGGAACCCGCGCATCGCGGCGTCCCGTGCGACACCCGCGCCGGTCACACCCCCGCCGATCACGACGAGATCGGCCGACATCCTTGTCATGTTCACCCTCTGCTCTGAGGGCGCGCGACATCAGGCGACGGGCAGGGGCCGTTGGTACAGCCCCCGCCCGCGCCTTCAGTTACGCGCCCGGGATCTCTAGACCGCTGCGACCTTCTTGGCCCAGCCGCGGCTCAACTCGACCGCCGCCTGCCAGCCGGAGTACAGCGAGTCGCGATGGCTGGCCGACATCGTGGGTTCGAAGCACCGGTCCACGCCCCACTGCCCAGCGATGTCGTCGGTGCTCTCCCACAGACCGCTGCCCAGGCCGGCCAGGTAGCCGGCGCCGAGGGCCGTCATCTCGACCACCGTGGGACGGATCACCGGCAGGCCGAGGATGTCGGCCTGGAACTGGCACAGCAGGTTGTTCGCGACAGCCCCGCCGTCGACGCGCAGCTCGGTGACCTGGATCGAGCCGTCAGCCGTGACGGCGTCGATGATGTCCCTGGTCTGGTAGGCCAGTGCCTCCAGCCCCGCCCGGATGACGTGGTTGCGGTTGGTGCCGCGGGTCATGCCGACCATGAGGCCGCGGGCGTACATGTCCCAGTACGGGGCGCACAGGCCGACGAACGCCGGCACGAGGTAACGCCCTGGGTGTCGGGGACCATGAAGCCGTACCACTCGGTGTCGGCGGAGGTCTGGATGATCTTCAGCTCGTCCCGCAGCCACTGGATGGTGGCGCCGGAGATGAAGATGACGCCCTCGAGGGCGTAGGAGATCTTGCCGTCCAGGCCCCAGGCGATCGTTGTGGTCAGCCCGTCCTTGAACACCGGGCGATCGCCGGTGTTCATCAGGTAGACGCCCGCCGTGCCGAAGGTGTTCTTCGCCATGCCCGGCTGGAAGCACGCCTGTCCGAACAGTGCCGCCTGCTGGTCGCCGGCGACGCCACGGATCGGGATCTCCACCCCGAACAGGCTCGCGTCGGTGACACCGAAGTCACCGTTGGAGTCGATCACCTTGGGCAGGACGGCCATCGGGATGCCCATCTCGCTGCACAGGTGCTCGTCCCACTCCAGGGTCTTGATGTTGAAGATCATGGAGCGCGAGGCATTGCTGTAGTCAGTCAGATGGCTCTTGCCACCGGTGAGGTTCCAGATCAGCCAGGTGTCGATGGTGCCGAAGGCGATCTCGCCGCGCTCGGCCCGCTCCCGGCTTCCGGGGACGGCGTCGAAGACGAACGGGATCTTGGACGCCGAGAAGTAGGCGTCGATGACGAGGCCGGTCTTCTCCCGGATCTCTTCGCTCAGGCCGCGCGCCATCCAGCCTTCGATGATGTCGGCGGTCTGCCGGGACTGCCAGCAGATCGAGTTGTACAGCGGCTTGCCGGTCGCCCGGTCCCAGAGCACGGCGGACTCACGCTGGTTGGTGATGCCGATCGCCCGGATGTCGTCGGGGCTGATGCCGGCGCGCTGAATGGCCTTTCTCGCGGTCGCGAGCTGTGCGTCCAGAATCTCCTCCGCATTGTGTTCCACCCACCCTGGCTGCGGATAGATCTGGGTGAATTCCTGGGCGGCGTCGCCGACCATTTCGCCGTTTTTGTTCCAGATGATGGTGCGAACCCCGGTCGTGCCGGAGTCGAGGGCCATGACGTACTGCTTCTCTGGCATTTTTGATCTCCTTTGATCACTCATGAACTGCCGGTTACCGTCTCGTTCCGGCCGGGAGCCCCGTTGCCCCCGGCCCGCCTGGTCGCCCTCGGCGGGGGCGACCAGGCGGCAACAACCTCGCCGCTTCGGCTCGGTCAGGACTCGATGTCGTACAGCTTGTTGTAGTCGTCCACACCGTAGATCCCCCAGGTGGCGATCGCCGTGGCGAGCTCCGGGTGGTCCTTGGCGTACTCAGGGAGTTCTACACCCTGCATGACCGCATCAACAGCCTGCCGCATTGCGGTGGCGCCGGCCCTCGGGCCGCTCGGGTGACCGTGGACACCCGCGCCCACCCCGAGGATGAAGTCGTTGCCGATCTGATCCATCAGGTAGGGCACCATGCCCGGCGTGACGCCGCCACCGGCATGGGTGAAGGTCTGCTTGATGTGACCCATCGGGGAGTAACCGACGTGCCACACCCGCACGAACTTCTCACGCAGGGCGTTGAACTTCGCGGACGGTGCGACATTCAGCGACATATCGGCGCCGCACAGGCGAATGAGTTTCTGCGCGACTTCGGTGCTGATTCCCTGATTCGGTGCCACGGTCTGCGCGCCACCGAAGCAGGTGTGCGCGCCAATCGGAACATTGATGTTGGGATCCTCGGCGAGCATTCTCAGGCCGGAATACCCGACTGTGAAGACGTTGACCAGCAAGGCATTCGCGCCGGCCTCGATGGCGCGGTACGCGTTGTCCCGCAGGCGCCCCACCTCGTCGGTGACGTTGGCCGTGAACAGCGTCTTCTCGCCCTTCTCCGCGTCCGCCCGCCGGGCGGCGTCCATGTAGGCGCGCACGCGGTCGGTCAGCGGGGAGAAGGCGGGGCTGCCGGCGATCAGCTCGTCGTCCTTGATCCAGTCGGCACCGCCGGCTGCGGCCTCGTAGAACAGCTTCGCGCCGTCCTCGGGGCCGATGCCGGTGCACGGCTTGATCATGTTGTTCACGATCGGGCGCTCCGGAACGCCCAGCAGCTCGCGGACACCCTTGATGCCGAACTTCGGGCCCTTGAACTGGGCCAGGTAGGACGGGGGGAACTCGAGGTCGAGGAGCTTCAGGTTCGGCATCGAGGAGATGTTGCCGATCACCGAGGAGAGCAGCAGGGGAAGGTTGTCGTAGAAGTTGATCCACGGGAACGCCACCCGCAGCACGAAGGTGCGGGGCTCGTCCCTGGGGACCTGAGCGATCAGTTCGTAGTTCGGGACGCTGTAGATGCCGATGATGCGTGCGGCGCTGCGGGCTCGCACCTCCTCGGTCTCACCGGGGACGGCGAACCAGGATCCCGACGACTGCTCGATGGCCAGGGCCGCGGACTTCGCGACCAGGTCGGCCTGGGGTCCTCCCGCGACGTAATACGTCGCGATGACGAAATCCTCACTTTCGATCCCTTCCCAGAGGGGGAAGAGTCTGGGATCGTAGAGAGCGTTCATTTTGCCGTGCCTCCTAGAATGCTGTATGCGTATGACCCGCGTTCACTCGAGTCCCGGAAACCCAGGAGAAAGCATTTGCTCGGGCAGCCCACAATGGGCCGTGGAGCGTTCGTCTTTCGACACTCCCGCGTATTCGGCGACGTTGGTGACATCCGCGTGGCTGGCACCAACGCTAGGAATGTCCGGGGACAGGGTCAATATCGAGAAAAAACTCGATACCCCGGGCCGTGGGCAGCTCCCCACGGCGACCGTCACGACCTCGGGCCCACTCCCTTGAGCGCGGCCACGGCACGGGCGAGGGACTCGTCGACCACCAGGGCGTCCACGAGGCCGCCCTCGAGGGCAGCGTGCAGGGTGAGCGCCTTCAACTCACCGCTGGCCACCACGAGCTTGAACGGGATCCGTCGGTACTGGTCGAAGGGGATCGCGAGGGTCCGATCGCTCAGGTCGGTGTCGCACTCCTGCCCTGCGCCGTCGAAGAAGCGCAGCACCAGGTCACCGACCACGCCGGCCTCGATCAGGTTCTGCAGCTCGTCGGGTGCGAGGTAGTTGTGGGCCAGGCGTGAGGCCAGCTCCGGGCGGAAGGAGCCGATGCTGGCCAGCGAGATCGTGATCCCCGCATAGAGGTCGTAGAGCCTGGCCACATCCGGCTCTTCCAGAAGGTTGGCAACATCTGCCTCGCTCGGCTGCAGCCCGGGGTGATGCAGGGCGCGCTGCCGCCCACCGAACGCCATGGCCATCCGTTCGACCAGAGACTGCGGGTTGAGGTCCGCGCCGTAGCACGGGATCGAGCCGTGCAGCGCAACGAAGCTGGCCGGGATCTTCCGGCACGGATTGAGGTAGTGGATGACCCGCCGTACCGTGCCGCCCCAGGCGACGCCCAGGGTGTCCTCGGCAGTGGTCAGGCGCTGCACGAGCCGGGCTCCCTCGATGGCGACGGCGCGGTTGGCGTCGTCCGGATCCGGCGACAGGTTGGGCGGGACGAGCACTTCCTTGAGGTGGTAGGCCGCCTTGAGGTCGCGCTCCAGCCGTAGGCACGAGGCGTACGGTTCGGCGATCGCGATGGAGACGAGGGACTCCTCCCGAGCGCGGTTCACCAGTCGCGAGACGGTGGAGACCGACACCCCCAGCCGGTCACAGATTTCGCGCTGAGAAGCGCCTTCGACGAAGTACAACTCGGCCGCGCGCGACGCGATGCACGCCGAGGGTGCGTAAACCTCTGGATCCATCTGACCTGACTCCACTGCCGACGTTCACCCGCAGGTCGAGGAGTTGCGACCGCATCGGGTGAGGTCTTGGCCAAGGTACCTCGCCACCTCCCCCGATGCCGCATCCGCTACCCCGACCCGAGGATGTGTTCCTCCACATACGCTGCGACGCTGTCCTCGGCATGATGGCCGATGACCTCGTGCGCGATGGCGCGCACTCCGGGGAGTGCGTTCTCCGGGGCGATCGCCCGCCCCAGCAATCCCAACCAACCGACGTCGTTGTCGCTGTCGCCGAAGCCCCACGCCGCCTCGCTGGCGACGCCGAGGGCGTCGAGCACGAAGGCGATCGCCTCGAGCTTGGTGGCGTCCGGAGCACCGACCTCGCAGAACTGGGGCATCGAACGCGTCAGCCCCGGCACCTCTGCCCGGAGAGCCTCGTCGACGCGGTCGAGATGCTCCGGATCGCCCCCGACCATGACCTTGACGACCTTCTCCTCCGCGATCACCTCGGCGAGCGGGCGGAACCGGGGAGGCTCGGCGAGCAGGTGGGTCAGGAGCTCGGTGGTGACGCTCTCCTCGTCGGCGAACCAGGCGTCCGGGGTCCAGAGCGTCGGGCTGCAGCCAAGACGTCGGGCCGCCTCCACGGCGTGCGCGGTGACCTCCGGGTCCATCTGCCTGACCCTGAGGCGCGCTCCGGTCACCGGATCGGTGATCACCGCCCCGTTGCAGGAGATCACTGGCGCGGTGAACTGGAGTTCACGAGCGATGGACAGCGCAACGCCCTCGGCGCGGCCGGTCACGATCACACCCGCGATCCCGCGCTCCCCGAGGAGCCGGAGGGTGCGGACGGTGTAGGGGCTCAGCCCGTGGTCTGCCCCCGCGATCGTGCCGTCGACATCCATTGCCACCAATGCGGGGCGCGGCGGCTGCCGGTCGGACAAAGCACCATCACCCATCGTCCGCTGCGCCATATCTTCAATCATGGGCCCCATGCTAAGGCTGCCGAGAACCCGAAGGCTACCGGGATCCAAAGAAGGGCCGGACACGCACGTGATTTTCGCGTAGCGTTGGAGCGATCGATATCCGAAAGACCATTTGCTGGTGGCCCTCGCGACCCGGCACGTCAAAAACGCGCCCCGCGGCGCCGGACAGGAATTCCCGGATATACGTCTGATGCCGGGAGGAGAGCGATGACACTGGTCTGGGCGCACCGGGGAGCGCGCAGGGAGGCGCCGGAGAACACCCTGCCGGCCTTCGCCCGGGCACTGGAGATCGGGGCCGACGGGATCGAGCTCGACGTCCGGCGCACCGCGGACGGCGAACTGGTGGTCATCCACGACGAGACGATCGACCGGACCACGACCGGCCACGGGCCGGTGGCGGCACTCTCCCTGGCCGAACTCCGTTCGTTCAGCGCGAACGCGGGGATGGCCGGCTTCGACTCCGCGGTGATCCCGACACTGGACGAAGTACTCGCCCTCCTCGGCCCTGCCGGTGTCGACATCAACATCGAGCTCAAGGCTCCGCCTGAGCCCGTCGCGGAACTCGAGGGCGAGGTGCTCGCGGCGGTCGAGGGCTTCGGCCTCTCGACGCGCACCATCCTGTCCAGCTTCGATCACGCGGTTCTCGACCGTCTCCATCGGCTCGGCGCGACGACAGAGCTCGCCCTGATCCTCAGCGACCGGTGGCCGTGGCCCTGGCTTCGCGCGCGACGCCTGGGAGCCACGGCCATCCACCTCCACGCACGCCCCACGATCAATGCCCACTTCGTGCGCCGGGCACACGCAGCGGGCATCGCGGTGAGGCCATGGGTGATCAACACCGAGCGCGACCTCGGCCGGATGTTCCGGGCCCGGGCTGACGCGGTCTTCACCGACCTGCCACGTCTCGCCGTGCAGGTGCGGGACACGCTCGCGGGCCACAGCGGAAGGAGCACCTCCGTCCGGCCCTGAGCCCGCCGCCAAGGCGAGCCTGCGGCCGAGCCCGCCACAGCGTTCAGCCGTAGCGGTACTCGACTCCCATCGTGGGCCGGGGGTACGCCCAGGTCGCGACGACGCCTCCTCCCGCGACGATCCGGCAGGTGCCGCACTCCAGGCATCCGGCGTAGTCGAAGGTCGGTTCTCCGGTCGCACTGAGCGTGTACAGCGCGGCCGGGCACACCTGGACCAGCTGTCCGAAGCCTGCCGGATCGGGGTGGTCGGCGAGCGTGATGTGGGCGTGGTCCTCGTCCACCTCGTACTTGTTCAGGCCGAGGTACTCCTCGACGTTCACCGTGATCGGATCGGATCCACTCATAGCGCTTTCACTCCCCGGCTGAGGTCCCTGGCCAGGTTGAGGTAGCCGACCCGCCGGGCCAGCGGCAGCATCGATCGGCGTACGGGATTCATCGGCGTCCCGTCCACGAGGAACAGCGACCGCATCGCGTCCCTGGCCAGCGCCGGGTACGTCCCGAAGATCCGCGGGGTGTTCTCCATGAAGCGCGGGACGCGTCGCAGCAGCTTCAGGTCCTTCAGCACGAAGCTGTCCTCGAGGGCCGTCCGGTAGCCGGCCAGCCCGGTGGCCGAGGTGTCTCCCGCTTCGAGGGCTGCCGCCGCGCTGCGGCCCGCCTGCTGCCCGGCAGCGATCGCGAAGTCCATCCCGCGCACGGTGTAGCCGGCGTTGACGCACATCAGTGCCGACTCCCCGGCCAGCAGCACGCCATCGCCGACCAACGGCGGCATCGCGTCGTAGCCTCCCTCAGCGACCAGATGGCCGGAGTGTTCGAGGACCGTTCCCCCGGCGATCATCGGAGCCACGCTGGGGTGGCGCTTGAAGTCGTCCAGCAGCTGGTAGATCGGCGTGTCTGCGTCCACCAGGTCCGAGACCGTGGCGACCAGGCCGATCGAGATCGTGTCCCGGTTCGTGTACAGGAACCCGCCGCCGATCCGGCCCTGGGTCGCGTCCCCGACGAACAACCACGCCATGCCCTCGCCGTCCGCGCACAGCGACCGGTCCGAGATCACCTTCTCCGGCAACCCGATCACGTGCTTGATGCCCACAGCCACCTGGTCGGGTGTCGGGCGCCCGGCGTCGACCGCCTGCGGCACGAGCAGCGAGTTCACCCCGTCGCAGAGCAGGACGACGTCCGCGGTGATCTCGTCCTCGCCGGCCCGGACGCCGCTCACCCTGCCGTCCTGCTTGAGCAGGGACTCCACCGCGATCCCGTTGACGAACTCGGCCCCAGCCTGCTCGGCCTGCCCCGCCAGCCACGGGTCGAACCGCGCCCGCAACACCGAGTACGACTCGTATCGCTGATCGCGCATCAGCTCATCGGACACGTCCAGCGTCGTCGCGGCGGCCGAGGCGAGCATCGAGATCCGTTCGCGGACGATCCGCCGTTCCAGCGGCGCCGACTGTGCGAAGTCCGGGAAGACCGCCCGCAGGGAGTGGGTGTACAGCCGTCCGCCGGATACGTTCTTGGCGCCGCAGACGTTGCCGCGCTCGACGACGAGGACACTCCTGCCCGCCTTCGCCAGTTCGTAGGCCGCCACCGGTCCGGCACAGCCGGACCCCACCACGATCGCGTCGAAATCAGCCACGACGGCTCCCTTCTGGTGGGCGGGGCCGGTCCCCGCCCTTCGTCGTTGAGGGCACGCCCAGCGAGCTGGTCTCGCCGAGGGTGAGTCCACGGGTTTCCGGGGCCATCAGGACCGACAGCACCAGCGCCAGCAGCAGCAACCCCGCACCGGTGAGCATCGTCGGGCCGATCCCGTAGGCGGCGAGGAACAGCGGCAACCCGTACGTCGACACCACGACGCCGACCCGGCTGATGGCGATCGCCACGCCCACCGCCGTGGCCCGCACCTCGGTCGGGAACATCTCGTTCGGGTACAGCCACTGGAGGATGCCCGGACCCCCGGAGAAGAACGCGTAGATGCCGAACGCCGCGACGATCACCACGACCGGCGCGCCGGGCCAGATGCCGGGGATGAGCAGGCCGAGCGCCATCAGCGCGAGCGACCCGATCAGTAGCGGGCGGCGGCCCAGCGAGTTCAGCCAGTACATCGCGGGGATGGTGCCGACCAGGAAGAACAGGGAGACCAGCGCCTCGCCCAGCACGGACAGGCTGCCCTCTCCCAGGCCGAACGCGGACATGATCATCGGGCCGAAGGTGTACATCGCGTACATCGGCACCACCTGGCACAGGATCAGCAGACCGAGGTAGACGACCCGGCTGGTGTAGCCCTGGCGGAACACGGACGCGAAGCCCGCGGGAGCCGGCTCCTCATCGCCGAGGTGGACGTCGGCCCCGTAGACCTTCCGGATCACGTCCCGGGCGTCATCGGTCCGCCCTCGCTGGGCCAGCCAGCGTGGCGACTCGGGGATGTCGTGCCGTCCGACCAGCAGGATCACGCACGGGACCAGCGCGCTGCCCAGCATCCATCTCCACCCGTCCTCCACCGAGTACAGGGCGAAGCCGACGAACGCCGCGGCAGTGGCTCCGAGGTACCAGGCGGCCGAGACCCAGCCCATGGTGATCGCCCGTTCCGTGCGCGGACTGAACTCCGCGATCAGCGAGGTCGCGATCGGGTAGTCCGCGCCGATGAAGAAGCCCAGCAGCAGCCGCAGCACGATCAGCTGCCAGGCCGCGGTGACGAAGCACGCGGCCAGGGACGTCACCCCGATGGCGATCACGTCCAGGATGAACATCCGGCGCCGGCCGAGGGCGTCGGTCAGGCGCCCCCCGGCCAGCGAACCGAAGAAGATGCCGGCGAGCGCCGCAGCCCCGGTAGCGGCCACCTCCACGTCGCTCAGCCCGAGCGCCGGTGCCAGCTGGACGAGCGCGACGCCGATCAGCGACAGCACGTAGCCGTCGAGGAACGAACCGCCGCTGGAGAAGAACATGATCTTCTTCAGGAAGCGGTTCATCTGTGCGTCGTCGATCAGACGACGCACAGCGGCGCCGTCGGCTACTTCCATTCGATGATTCCCCAGTTCAGGTGCGGCTTCGCGTCCGGGTTGTCGGTGTCGACCAGCGTGAAGCGGGCCTCGTTCTCCCCCACCTTCCACAGCCTCGTGGTGAGGGTGTCGCCGGGGTGCACCGGGGAGGTGATCCGGGTCTTGAACCGGGTCAGCCGCTCGGGCTCGCCCGGGATGAAGGTGCTGATGAAGTGCCGCATCACGACCCCGGCGTAGCTGATCGCGTGCAGGATCGGCCGGGGCTCGCCGTTCTCGGCCGCGTAGTCCCAGTCGATGTGCTGGGGGTGGAAGTCACCGGACAGCCGGTAGATCAGGGCCTGGTTGAACGGGATGGTCTCGACCACCTCGGTATCGGGTGCGCGGTCGGGCATCTCGACGACGTCCTTCGGCGCTGCCGGGCCGCCCCAGCCGCCGTCGTAGATCAGGCAGTCCCAGGACTCGTTGGTGAACAGCAGCGTCCCCTCGGAGTCGTAGGTGTCGCCGATGTGCTGGGCGAGCAGGCCCTTGCCCTCGCCGCGGTCGTAGAGGCCGGCCAGGGTCACCTTCGTCTCGACGTGGTCGGAGAGCTTCGTGATCGGCTGGTGGAACCGGATGTCGAAGCCCCAGTGCAGCGACCCGGCGTAGTTGTAGCCGTAGTCGATGACCCGTGTAACCTCCGAGTCGACGATGAGCATGGCGCCGAACATGGGCAGCACCTTCAGCCTGGGGTCGCGCTCGTCGTGCTCGTTGAGGTAGATCAGGTCCTGCAAGCCGTCGATCCCCGCCCCGCAGCCGAGCGCGAACAGCTCCAGGTCGCGGAACGTGTAGTCGCGGACGAACGGGCCGAAGGTCTGGCCCACCATCTCGGTCTTGATCCTGCTCATGTGTTTCCTTTCGTTCACCCCGCAGCGGTGCGGGAGGGATCAGTTCAGGAGCCGCTTCTCGATCTTCAGCGAGGCGGTGCGGGGGAAGTCGTCGATCAGCTCGACGAACTCGGGCACCTTGAAGGCGGCGAGCCGGTCGCGGCAGAACGACTGGACCTCGGCGACGTCGATCCGCGCACCGGGCACCAGTCGGACGAAGGCCTTGACCGCCTTGTCCCGCACCGGGTCGGGAACACCGATGACCGCAGCCTCTGCGATCAGCGGGTGCGCGGTGAGCACGCACTCGACCTCGCGCGCGGAGATGTTCTCCCCTGCCCGCTTGATCAGGTTCACCGAGCGGTCGACGAAGTAGAACCAGCCGTCCGCGTCCATGAGGCCCTCGTCGTTGGTGCGCAGCCAGCCGTCCGGCGACAGCGCGGCCGCGGTGGCGTCGGCATCGTCGAAGTAGCCCTTCATCAGGGTGCGGCCGGGCACGCCGCGAATCCGCAGCTCGCCGACCTCCCCTGCGGGCAGTTCGCGGCCCTGAGGGTCGAAGATGCCGACCTCGTAGCCGAGCCCGGCGCGTCCGACCGATGGCCAGCGGCGTTCGCCCTGCGGCGGATCGGTGACCGCCCAGCCGATCGACTCGGTCGAACCGTAGGAGTTCAGCAGCCGGACCCGGAAGCGCCGCTCGAACTCGACCTTCTCGGTGTCGCTGAGCGGCATGAAGTACAGCGCCTCGCGCACCTCGTGGCGGCCGTCGGTCGCCGAGGGGGGCTGGAGCAGCAGCGTCCGCGCCATCATGGCGATCAGCTGCACGACGGTGGCCCGCTCCTGCTGTACCTGCTGCCAGAAGTGGCTGGCCGAGTAGTGGTCGGCCATCACCAGGGTGGCGCCCGCCACCAGCACCGGGGTGAGCGCGGCGAGCTGGAAGTTCGAGTGGCACGCCGGCATGGTGGTGAACAGCCGGTCGTCCCCGCGCAGCGAGGTCTGCCACACGCCGTAGTGCCCAGAGAACGCGAGGTTGGCGTGAGTGATCATCACGCCCTTCGGCGCGGCAGTCGTCCCCGAGGTGTACAACAGCTCGGCAACGGATTCGCTGGTCAGGCCGGGGGCGGCGGGCGGCTCGTCCGACTGCGCCCGGCACCGCCCCTCGAAGCTGACCGGGTCGTCCGCGGGGCCGTGGACGGCGAGCAGTGCGCGGTCCCCCACCCCGTGCCGGTCGCGGATCGCACGGTGGTCGGCCAGCCGGCTGTGCTCCACCACCGCCCACCGCGCGCGGCAGGCGCGGTAGACGCGCAGCAACTCGGACTCGGTGGCGTCCAGGCTGATCGGGACGGCGATGGCACCGATCCCGGTCAGTCCGAACAGTGCGGTGAGCATCTCCGGGCTGTTGCCGATCTGCAGCACGACGGTGTCGCCGGCCCCGATGCCCATGCCGGCGAACGCGTGGGCTGCCCGGTGGATCAGCCGGGCGAAGGCCGCGTAGCTGAACTCGCGGCGCCCGCCCGCTTCCAGCTGCACCAGGAAGGGACGATCGCCGAACTCGCGGTCGGCGTAGCTCCACAGCGTCGCCGTGGTCTGGCTGCTCGCGATGTCGGCCATCGTCGGTCCTCCCCCGCGACCTACAGCGCCGCGACCAGAGCCGGCAGTACCTGGTAGAGGTCACCGACGACACCGAAGTCCGCGTGGGCGAAGATCGGCGCCTTGGCGTCCTTGTTGATCGCGACGATCACCTTCGAGTGGCTCACCCCGACCAGGTGCTGGATCTGGCCGGAGATGCCCACGGCCAGGTAGAGGTCGGGCTTGATGGTCGCCCCGGAGACACCGAGGTACCGCTCGGCCGGCATCCAGTTCACGCCTTCGGCGATCGGACGGCTGCAGGCCAGTTCCGCACCCAGCCGGCCGGCCAGCTCGCGGGCGAGTTCCAGGTCGGCCTGCGCCGCGAACCCACGGCCGACGCCCACCACCCGCTTGGCTGCGGTGAGGTCGACCGACTCCCCGCCCCGGGGGCGGGTCTCGAGCAGCCTCACCCCGGCGGACGGCGCCAGCGCGAGCGGCTCGGCCGCTCCGGCGCCGGTGCCGTCGGCGGGCGACAAGGCGCCGGCAGCGAGCACGAGAACGGCGACAGCGGAGGCGAGCTCCTCGGTCGCGACGGCCAGGCCGCCGTACGCCAGTCGCGTCACCACCAGCGGGTCGGTGGAGACCACGCCGGTGGCGTTCACCGGACTGGTGCCCAGGTGGGCGGCGAGCTGGCCGGCCAGCAGTCGGCTCTGGGCGCTCGAGTCCAGGACGACGAGCTTCGCCGCGCGGGACGCGAGCACCTCGGCCACCGCCGCCGCATACGCCTCGACCGGCGTCGACGGGTCGGCCTCGACGAGGAGGGTCAGGTCGGCCGCGGCCAGCGCGCCAGCACCCAGGCTGATCGCGTTGACGGCGTCCCCGAGGGCGCGGGCCGATCCGGCCAGCGCGTTGCCGGCCACCGGGTCGTGGGCGACGATCCACACTTCTGACATCGGTCTGCTCCTTACAGCGTCTTGAGGAATTGGGCGAGTTGCCGGGCCGCATCTTCCGGGTCGGCCTCGACCAGCACGTGACGCCGGTCGACCTGCTCGGGTGCGAGCACGGAACTCGTCCGGCTCGACGCGGGGGGCAGCGCGGACGCGGTCTCGGTGACCGGCTTCTTGCCGGCGGCGAGGATGTCCTTCATGCCGGCGATCCGCGGGGTGTTGATCCCCGAGGTGACGCTGAGTACGGCCGGAAGGGTGACGCCGAGCACCTGCTCGGCGTTCTCGAGCAGCCGCAGGACGCGGAGGCCGTCGCCGTCCGGGGTGATCTGGTTGACCTGGTTCAGGGTCGGGAGGCCGAGCAGGGCACCGAGCTGGTTGCCGACCTGCTGGGCGTAGCGATCGGAACTGCCCGCGCCGAGCAGCACCAGGTCGCAGCCGCCGAGCTCACCGATCGCGGCGGCCAGCGCCGTCGCCGTCTGGAAGCTGTCGGCGTCCGGGTCCCCCGCGACCGCGACCAGGCTGTCGAGCCCGCGGGAGAGCGCGTCCTTGCGCAGCTTGGAGTTGGCCAGCGCCGCGCCGCCGAGACTGATGCCGATCACCTCGCCGCCGACCTGGTCGGCCAGCTGCCGGGCGGCCTCGATGGCGTTCAGGTCGTAGCTGCCGATCTTCGGCTGGGCGCGGGACACGTCCAGCGTCCGGTCGGCGCCGACGGTGATGTCGGAGTCGTCCGGCGCGGCCTTGAAGCAAGCGATGATTCGCATGGAAGTCCTTCCTCAGTCCGATTGCTTGATGACGCCCGCCTCGGCAAGGCTCGCGATCTCCTCCGGGGAGTAGCCGAGCCGGCCGAGGACGTCCGCGGTGTCGTAGCCGTGGTGTGGCATCGGCCGCCACACCCGGCCCGGGTGCTGGTCGAAGCGCGGGAAGACGCCCAGCCCCTTGAAGGTCTGGTCGTCGGCGGTCTGCCAGTCGACCCACACGCCACGCTGGGCGAGGTGATCCTCCGCGACGAGGTCGCCGAACTCCATCACCTTCTGGGCCGCGATCCGGTGGGCCGAGAAGTCACTCTCGACCTCGGCGACCGTGCGCGTGGCCAGGTACTCCTCCAGCCTGGCCTCGATCAGCTGCGCCTTCGGGCTGGACAGCCACAGGGCGCTGCAGTCCTCCGGGTAGTCCGGAGTGCCCCAGAGTTCACCGAGCCCGATCGTCTCCAGCAGGTACTTGTTCTGCGGGACGCCGTAGACGCACAGGCCGATGAAGCCGTCCGCGCAGCGGTACTCGCCGATGGCGCACAGGTTCTGGTTGCGGGCGCCCGGACGCGGCCAGACCACGCCGGCGTTCAGGTAGTCGACAAGGTAGTACTGGCCGATGGCGAGCAGGGTCTCGTACATGGCGACGTCGACCGACTCCCCCACCCCGGTGAGCCCGACCTTGTGCAGGGCACCCAGCGTCGCGCTGGTGATCATCAGCGAGTTGAAGTAGTCGCCGGCGTACGGACCGGGGTTCATCGGCTGCTCCGGGGTGCCGTTCTGGCTCATGTAGCCCGAGTAGGCCATCACGGTCAGGTCGTAGGCGGCGCGGGTGACCATCTGCGGCACGCCGGTCTGGCCGAAGCCGGAGACGTGGACGATCACGAGCTTCGGGTTGACCGCCCACAGCACCTCGTCGGGGAGCCCCTTCTTCGCCCAGGTGCCGCCCTTGCTGGATTCGATGAAGACGTCGGCGTCTGCGAGCATCCGCAGCACGACGTCGCGGCCGCCCTCCGAGAAGTAGTCGAGGGCGACCGAGCGCTGGTTGCGCCGCTCGGCCTGCTTGACCCAGGCCGTGTCGCGGATCGTGTCGCCGGCCCCGGTGTTCTCCAGCCAGGTGACGTCGGCACCCCACTCGGCCATCAGGCAGGCGGCCCGGGGGACGGCCAGTTCCATGGCGGCGTAGACGACCTTGAGATCGTCGAGGACGCCGAACTGCGGCTTCTGGGTGGTGAGTTCCATGGTCGCCGCCTCAGTTCGCGTACTGACGCAGGACACCCTTGGCGAGGGTGAGGACCATCATCTCGTCGGTTCCACCGCTGATCCGGTCCACCCTCAGGTCGCGCCAGATCCGCTGGATCCGGTGGTCGCCGGCCACGGAGACGCCGCCCATCACCTGCATGGCGTCGTCCACGACGGCGAAGGCCGCGTTCACGCAGTAGTACTTGCACATGGCTGCCTGTGCGGACGTCATCTCGCCGGTGTCGTAGCTCCAGGCGGCCTCGTAGACCATGTTCTTCATCGCGTTGACCTTGATCGCCATCTCGGCGAACTTGAGCTGGTTGAGCTGGAACCGGCCGATCGGCTTCCCGAACTGCACCCGGACGTTGGCGTAACGGGCCGCGTCCTCGAAGGCGGACAGGGCGACGCCGTAGTCACTGGCCGCGACCAGGAACCGCTCGAAGTCGAAGTCCTTGACCCCGCGACTGAAGCCGTTGCCCTCGCGTCCGAAGATGTCGGACTCGGAGAGCTCGACATTCTCCAGGTAGACGTCCGAACAGCTGTCCATGCGCAGGCCCAGCTTGTCCAGCGGCTCCACCCGGACGCCGGGCAGGCTCATGTCCAGGAAGAACTCGGTGAAACAGCCCGGGTCCTCGGCGCTGCGGGCCATCACGACCAGGAACGGAACGTGCGCAGAGGACGTGATGAACGTCTTGTGCCCATTCAGGTAGATCCTGCCGTCGCGGCGGGTGTAGGTGGTCTGCAGGCTGCCGACGTCGGAACCGGCACCGGGCTCGGTGCAGGCGGAGTTCCAGATCTGCTTGCCGGTGCCGACGTAGTCCAGCACCTTGTCGATCTGCTCCTGGGTGCCCTCCCGCAGGATCGTGTCGAAGCACGGGAGCTGGTAGAGCACATAGGTGGGGGCGCCCCAGCGGCCCAGTTCCTCATAGACAGCGGTCAGGGTGACCAGGCCCAGGTCGAGACCGCCGTGCTCCTCGGGCAGCATGATCAGGTCGAAACCGAGGTCGCACAGCGCCTTCACCCAGCGTTCGGGGTAGGTGTGCGTGCGGTCGCACTCGGCGAAGTACGCCTCCCAGTTCTCGCGCTGCATCAGTTCGCGGACGTTGTCCACGAGCAGCTGCTGCTCGTCGTTGAGCGTGAAGTCCATTCGATTTCTCCTTGTCATTCCTTGTCGAGTGCGCCGGCCAGGAAGGCGCCACCGTGAGCCAGGGCGACCGCGGCCGCGTCGAGCATCCGGGAGTTGTGCAGGAAGGCGTGCAGGACGCCGGGGAACACCTCGTGGCTGCAGGGCACTCGCAACTGCGTGAGCAGCGCGGCGAGCGTGGCGGTGTCGTCGCGGAGAGGATCGAGTTCCGCAGCCACGAGGTAGGTCGGGGGGATGCCACGGCTCAGGTCGGCGCCGAGGCAGTCCAGGTAGGGACTGCGCGCGTCCGCCGGGTCGGCGAGGTGGCAGTCCAGGTAGTAGGCGAGGTCGTCCTCGGTGAGGCCGTCCCACGGCCCGCCGAGCAGCCGGCGCGACATCGAATCGCGCAGGCCGTACAGGCCGTAGTACAGCGCGAGCGCGGAGACGCGCACCGCCGGCGCTCCGGCGTCCGCCTGGTCGCGCAGCAGCAGCGTCGTGGCCAGGCTCATGGTGGCGCCGCCGCTGTCACCGGCGAAGGCCAGCCGGGTGCCGTCGACGTGGTAGTCGGCGCCGTGGTCGAGCAGGTGCCGCGCGAGGGCGGCGCACTGCTCGATCCCGACCGGGAACTTCGCCTCAGGGGAGAGCGCGTAGTCGATCCCCACGACCGCGGCCCCGGACTCCGCGGCCAGTATCCGCATGATCCGGTCGTGGGTGTCGAGGTTGCCCACAACGAAGCCGCCGCCGTGGACGTAGACCACCGCCGGCAGGTCCGTCCCCGCCACGGGCAGGTGGCAACGGATGCCCACCTCGCCGTGGGGGGTCGGGATCCGGTCGTCGATCGTCGCGGCCATGGCCGGACCGCCCTCGTTCCAGAAGCGTCGCTCCGCGACGTAGGCCTGCCGCATCTCGTCCAGGCCCACGTCGGTGGCGTAGGCGTCGGGGGCGAGTTCGGCGGACTTGTCGAGGACGGCGCGCATCTGGTCGGTGATCAGGTCCAGGACGGGCAGCTTGCTGTGGGCAACCATCGGTTCGTCCTAGACCGCCGCGACCTCGACCGGACGCTCCGCCTCGACCCGCGGGTGGGCCTTGAGGTAGAGGAACAGGCCGAGCGAGGCGATCACGGCCAGCAGCGCGGCACCGTTGAGGATCCAGAAGATCTGCTGGTAGGCGCTGGCAGCCACGTTCCCGGCAGCGTCGGTCTGGGCGTCCATGATCGAGCCGAACCACGTGCTGGAGAAGGTGTCGGGCAGGAAGCCGATGATCGAGAGGATGCCCGTGGCCGCACCGAAGTGGGTGAGCGGCACCTTGCCCTCGGTCAGCTGCGCCGAGACGACGCCGAACGCGCCGTTGGCGATGAACCCGAGCAGGACGACCAGGATGCAGGCGATCACCATCACCGACGCGCCGGACGGAAGGAACATCATCACCAGCAGGGCGCCGATGAACACCGCCGACCCGATCGCGATCACGATGGACGGACGGAACTTGTTCGCGATCCAGCCGAAGGCCGGACCCGACAGCAGCGTGATGCCGTAGTTGCGGATGTTCGCGACGATCGTGGCCGCTGCCAGCGAGACGCCGAGGACGCCGGTCATGTACGGCGTCGTGTAGGTGACGCCGGTGTAGTAGAAGTACACGAAGAACAGCGAGATGGCCGCGATCCACACGACCGGGTCGCGGAAGGCCTTGGTGAACTCGTCCAGGTTGAAGCCGACGCCGGTCTTGATCTCGCCGGCGAACTTCGGGATGAAGATCAGCGACAGGATGCCCAGGATCAGGATCACCGCGGACAGGAAGTAGAGGTAGATCGAGACGCCCAGGCCCAGGTTCTCGCCCACAGCGGCGACGATGGCGGTCGAGACCAGGCCGATCAGCAGTCCGGCGATCCCGTAGAAGCCGTAGGACAGGCCGATCCGCTTCGGGTACTCGTCCTCCTTGGAGACCAGGCGGACGAGCTTGTAGCGCACGCCCCACCAGATCAGGATCGTGGTGATGCCCATCAGGATGAACACGACGTAGAGGACGGCGAGGCTCGGCAGCATCGCGTAGATGAAGGTGAGCACGGCCGTGGAGATGAAGCCCACCGAGGACAGGGTGCGCATCCGGATCTTGTCCGCGAGGATCCCCGAGGGCAGGTAGCAGATCAGGGCGGTGATCGCGTACGCGCCGAAGACGGCACCGAGCTCGGTGTTGGTCACGCCGAGCGCCTGCTGCAGCGGGTCGTAGAAGACCGCCTTCAGGTAGGCCGGCGCGTAGATGATCGAACTGCCGATGCTTGCGAGGATGAGCAGGAACCAGCGGCGGCCTGAACTCAGGTCGTTGTAGCTCTTCTCGGTGCTCGTTGAGTTCGCCATTGAGACTCCTTCGAGTGGTCAATGGACCCTGACCGCGAGCACGCGGCAGTGGTCCAGGGCCTTCGTCGACCCGGGCGTCACTCTCGCCTCAGGAGTGGGGCGGACGCACGCAGCGAGCGTCCCCAGATTGGCGTGAAGTCGAGATGCATGAGCTTTTCCGAGCCGCTCACTAGCTTCTAGTGATGGCTCCGGCGCTGGTCAGCACATGGTTGGTGAAACACTGGCGGGTAGTTGGTCGGTGGCACACCGGAGTGCCGGTGCCCGCATCCCCCGGCGGACATCAACGACCAGAGATCATCCCTCAGGGGGAGCACGATGAGCGCAGGCCCGCGGCCGCAGGCGAGGGGCGTCCTTTCCCGGATCGTGCTCGGCTCACACCTGAAGTACCTGGGGCTCACCCTGGTGCTCGCCTGGCACTACTGCCTGTGGTTCGTTCCCAGCACCTTCCCGACGATGTTCCTGCTCGACGACCGGATCACCTTCGCCTGGCTGATCGCGCTCGCCGCGGCCGGACTGGTTCCGCTGGCCCTGGCGCGCCGGCTGGGCCGCGGGCGCCACCTGAGGACCAGGCCGGCGCTGGTGTGGCCCATCTGCGGGCTCGGCTCGCTGAGCACGGTCGCGCTGACCTCAGTGGGCATGCTGTCCCCCTCGCCGTGGCTCGCCTACGCTTCGGCGTTCGCTGTGGGTGGGTGCGCGGGGGTCCTCTGGGTGCTCTGGGGCGAGCGGCTCGCCTGCCAGAAGGCCCGGTTCACCCTGAGGCGGGTGGCCCCGACCTACGGCGGCGTCCTGATCGCACTGGTCGGGATCACCTTCGTCGCGCCCGCCTGGTTCGCGCCGGCGTTCGTCGCCGTGCTGCCGCTGCTGTCGGGGCTGTTGCTGTGCGTCCACGTGCGCGAGTTCACGCAGGGCCCGCCCCGGCTGCTGCCGATGAAGGCGGCCATCGAGGGGAACCACACCATGGTCACGGTCACCCTGATCTCGTTCGCCGCCGCGTACGTCTGCTACTACACCGTGGCGATCGCCGACCGCCCGCTGGTGCCCTGGGACACGCTCGGGCTGGTGCTGCAGAACAGCTTCACCTACGGAATCCTGATCGGTGCCGCGCTGATCCTGCTGTTCGCGGTGCTGCAGCAGGTGATCCGGAATCCCCGGCCGACCTTCCGGGTCTACCCGTGGCTCCTGCTACTGCTCATCATGGCGTGCGTCCTCTTCCTGGCCGACGATCGCCTGGACGTCGCGGCGTTCCTCCTGGCAGTGGCGATCTCGTCAATGTTCGAGATCCTGCTCACGATGTACATGGGCGTTCTCACCCAGCGCGGGTACGCCCCGCCCGCCACGGCGTTCGCCCTGTCGGGCAGCGCGATCCGGTTGGGGATCTGCGCAGGAAACGGCACCGCCCTGGTCTTCGTGCGGGTCCCGGGCCTGCGTGAGCTGCTGGTGCGGCCGACGTTCGTCGTGCTGATCGCCGTCGTGGCGGGCCTGCTGATCACGATGGTGCGCCAGGAGTACGCGATCGAGGCACTGACCCGCAGCCCGCAGGCCGAGTCGGAACTCGCAGCGATCGTCAACTCGGTGGCAGAGGAGTTCGGGCTCTCCGAACGGGAGCGGGAGATCATGGGGCTGATCGGGCGTGGCTACACCGCCTCCGCGGTCGCGCAGCGGCTGGTGATCTCGCCCTACACGGTGAACACGCACATCCAGCACATCTACGGGAAGCTCGACATCCACAAGCGCTCCGAGCTGATCGGCTACCTGCACCGGGGTGGGTGAGCGCACGCGCGTCAGACCCGGGAGCTACCGTGCCCGCATGGAGCAACGACTCAGCCTGATCACGCTCGGCGTCGCCGACCTGCGCCGGGCCCGCGCCTTCTACGAGGACGGTCTGGGGTTTACCAAAGGCACAGACGAAACCGAGATCGCCTTCTACCAACTGCCCGGCATCGTCCTGGCGCTGTTTGACCGCGCAGCACTGGCCGCGGACGCTGGGCTGCCGAACACGCCATCCGGCTTCGGCGGCGTCACGCTGTCGCACAACGTCGCTTCTCCGGCCGAGGTCGATGCCGTGCTGGCCCACGCCGTCGCAGCGGGCGCCACCCTGACCCGACCCGCCGCGGAAACCGACTGGGGCGGCTACTCCGGCTATTTCACTGATCCGGACGGGCACCCGTGGGAGGTCGCACACAACCCGTTCTGGGTCGTCCAGGCGGACGGGCGCACCACGCTGGGCTGACCGGTCAGGCCCCGACGACCCCGTCCGCCGCCCTGCGGCTCGCCCGCCCCACGGCCAGCGCTCCGGCCAGGCCGAGCGCGAGGAAGACCGCGGCGGCCCACAGCGCGGCACCGGCCGACTGGGCGAACGCGATCGACAGCTGATCGGCCACCTGGGGTCCCAGCGCACCGAAGTACCCGTCCGTGCCCTTCGCGTGGATCCAGGAGATCACCGTGCCCGCGGTGCCGGTCATGTAGTCGATCATCACCAGGGCGTCGTCGTGACTCACGCCGTCCACGAGGGCGAGGCGCTGCGGCACGGTGATCGCGAAGCCGACGGCGAGGACCGTCCCCGCCAGCGCCGCACCGAACGCCGAGCCGAGTTGGCGGACGGTGCTCTGGGTCGCGGCCGCCGCGCCCGAGCGCTCGACCGGCACGTCCCGCAGGACCGTCGAGGTCAACTGGGCCGACGCCAGTCCCAGTCCCAGGCCGTACCCCGCCAGCAGCACGGCGACCAGCCACACCGGCGCGCCGGAGGGCAGGGTCCACGCCGCCGCGACGGTGGCGACCAGTTCCAGCGCGAGCCCCAGCGCGACCACCTGCGGCGGGCCCAGCCGTCGGGCCAGCGACCGCGCCCTGGCGCCGGCAACGAAGGCCCCGCCGGCCATCGCCGCGAGCACCCCACCGGCCTGCAGCACCGAGAGCCGCCCGGCGTAGACGAGGTAGAGCGGGAGCACGAACAGCAGTGCGAACTCCCCCACCGCCACCATCGCCGCGGTCAGGTTCCCCCAGGCGAACGTGGGCACGGAGAACAACGAGAGGTCCAGGACCACCGCGCGGCCCCTCCGACCGCGGCGAAGCTCCACGGCGAACAACGCGGCCGTGGCCAGCGCGCCAACCGCGAGGGCGACGAAGGCGATCGAGGTGGGCCCGGTCCCCGACCAGGTGTTGCCGAGGAACTCGACGTCCTGGCGAGGACGGAACCAGCCCAGCACCGGCGCCTCGATCAGCCCGAACACCAGCGAACCCAGGCCGACCACGCTGAGCACGAGGCCGCCCACGTCGAAGCCGGCACCTCCCTCGCCGCGGGTCTCCGGGACGTATCGGACCGCCAGGGCGAGCACCACGGCGGCCAGTGGGACGTTGATCAGGAAGACCCAGCGCCAGTCGAAGGAGGTCGCCAGCCAGCCGCCGAGCAGCGGGCCGATCGCGGCAGCCCCGGCCATCACTGCCCCCCACAGGCCGAAGGCGACCGCCCGGTCGCGGCCGCGGAACGTGGCGTTCACCGTGGACAGGGTCGAGGGCAGGACGAGCGCACCGCCGACGCCCTGGACGATCCGGGCGGCGACCAGCGCGGCCGGGTCCTGGGCCATGGCCACCAGGAAGCTGGCCGCGGCGAAGGTCGAGACGCCGAGCACGAACAGCAGCCGGCGCCCGTGCCGGTCGCCGAGGCGACCTGTGGTGAGCAGCAGCGCCGCGAAGGCAACCGCGTATCCGCTGGCCACCCACTGGGCGTCGGAAAGGGTGAGCCCGAGGTCGTCGACCATCGCGGGGGTGGTCACGGAGACCACGGTGCCGTCGAGGACGATCATCGCCAGGCCGCCGGCGAGCGCCGCGAACCCGGCCCAGCGCCCGCGTGTCGCCTCAGGGACGTCCGGTAGCGACGAGGATCCGGGCGTGCTTCCACCCGGAGCGGGCGGCGCGCCCGGCGTCCGGGTGGCGGCGCTCACGCGAGCGGACCCAGCTTGTAGCCGGCCAGGACCTGGTTCGGCTGCTTCTCCTTGCCGTGCTCGGCACGGAACGCCGCGGTGCCGTCCTTGCCGCACAGGCTGAGGATCCGGGCGCGCCCGCCCGGATGGCGGTTGACCCACTTGGTGAGGTCGTAGACGTTGCCGCTGATCACCGTCCAGCAGGAGGCGGCGTTGGCGTGCTTGCGGACCTGGGCCATCGTGTAGCCGCTCGCGGACGCCTTCGGGGCCGGCGTCGGAGTCGGGGACGCCGAGGTGGCGCTCAGGGTCGGGGTCGGGGTGGCGGACGCAGTGGTCGCCTCGCTGGAGACTGGCGCCGCGACCGGGGCGGGTGCGAGCGTCGGCGGCGTCGTCGCGCAGGCGGTCAACGGCAACGCGAGTCCGGCCACCAGCAGGGCGGCGGTACGCAGGGACAGGGGCAGCACTGAGTGGGGAGTCATGCCTGGCACGCTACGGAAGTTGCTGATTCGGGCTCGCTAAGCAGACGTAAAGCCTTCCTCAAGTCCTCGCGGCTTCCCTCGACGGGCCGGCCTGCCTAACGTGGGCGGGGGTGTCGATCCGGCCGCGTCCCGTTCGTCGCAGCGGTAGAGAGGAGCAATCATGGAATACCTGTTGCTGTATGCCGAGGGGATCGACGCGCAGCCCTACGATCCCGCCGAGGACAACATCGCCGAGTGGGTGGCCGACGTCCAGACCCGCGGGATCTCCGAGTACGGGGAGCGCCTGCGGCCCGGTCAGGACGCCACCAGCGTGCGGGTTCGCAACGCCCAGGTGCTGGTCACCGAGGGACCGTTCACCGAAGCCAGGGAGTGGGTCGGCGGGTTCGACATCGTCGACTGCCGCGATCTCGACGAGGCCATCGACGTCGCGTCCAGGCACCCGGCGGCGCGGTTCGGCGCCGTGGAGGTGCGTCCGTTCATGACCTGGCCGGACGCGGTGCCGGGGCAGCGGGTGGTGCCGGCCGACCTGCCCGGACGCGCTGCGAAGGGCGTCCGCTACCTGATGCTGGTGTGCGTCGACCCGACCGGGGAGAAGGACGGCCCGGACGACCCGAACGCGTGGGTGCACGAGATGGACGGCCGGGGCGTGCGACTGTTCGGAGAGGTCCTGAGGCCCCCCGCGGACGCGACGCTGGTGCGCTCGCGAGGCGGGAAGGCGCTGGTCACGGACGGCCCGTTCGCCGAGGCGAAGGAATGGATCGCCGGGCTCGACCTGCTCGAGGTGAGCGGCCTCGACGAGGCGATCGAGGTGGCTGCCGCGCACCCGATGGCACGCGCCGGGCTGATGGTGCTCAGCCCGCTGTGGCCGTTCGACGTGGCCGACGACCACGTGGCCCGAGCCGAGCGGGAGGCGCCGGAGCGGGGCATCCGCACCGAGCCGAAGGTGTCACGCTGAGCGCGGCCGGGGTCGATGCCGCCGTTCGCGAGGCATTCACGGCCGAGTGGGCGCGGATCGTCGCGACCCTGATCCGGCTCACCGGCGACTGGGACCTGGCCGAGGAGGCGTCATCCGGGGCGTTCGAGCGGGCTCTCGCCACCTGGCCGCGGGACGGCGTCCCTCGCAACCCGGGCGCCTGGCTCACGACGGCCGCCCGCAACCTCGCCCTGGACCGGCTGCGCCGGCGCGGGGTCGAGCACGACAAGCTGCGGGAGTGGACCGTGCAGGAGCGCGCGCGGGGCGGGCCGGTCGATCCGGCCGAGGCGGTCGGCGAGCCCGAATGGGACGACCGGCTGAGGCTGGTCTTCACCTGCGCGCACCCGGCGCTGCCGCTGGAGGCGCGGGTGGCGCTCACCCTGCGCACGGTCGGCGGCTTGAGCACGGCGGAGGTGGCGCGGGCGTTCTTCGTCAGCGAGTCGACGATGGGCCAGCGGATCGTGCGGGCGAAGGCGAAGATCGCGCACGCCGGGATCCCGTACCGGGTGCCGCCCGCCGACGCGCTGCCCGAGCGGCTGGACGGGGTGCTGGCGGTGCTGTACCTGATCCACAACGAGGGCTACGCGGCGACGTCGGGGGCCGACCTGCAGCGTCCCGATCTCGCCGCGGAGGCGATCCGGCTCGGCCGCCTGCTGGTGGGGTTGCTGCCCGAGCCGGAGGCTCGGGGGTTGCTGGCACTGATGCTGCTGCAGCACGCCCGCTCGGCGGCCAGGGTGGACGCGGCGGGAGACCTGGTGCCCCTGGAGGAGCAGGACCGGACCCGCTGGGATGCGGCCGAGATCGTCGAGGGCCTCGGGTTGCTGGCGGCGCCGGAGTCCGGGCGGGGACCGTACCGGGTGCAGGCGGAGATCCAGGCGGTGCACGCGCGGGCCGCGTCCGCGGGCGAGACGGACTGGCACGCGATCCTCGCCCGCTACGACGAGCTGCCGTCCAGCCCGTTCGTGGCGCTGAACCGGGCGATCGCGCTGGGCATGGCGGAACGACCGGAGGCGGGCCTGGCGGCGCTGGCGCGACTCGCTGCGTCCGGGGCGCTCGAGGGCTACCACCTGCTCCCGGCAGCACGTGCGGACCTGAGCAGGAGGGCCGGACGGCTCACGGACGCGGCGGAGTCCTACCGCGCAGCGCTGGAACTGGCGCCGACCGAGCCGGAGCGCCGCTACCTGCAGCGACGCCTGGGCGAACTGGGCGGCTGACCTCAGCCCATCGCGTCGACGTTGAGGATGTTGCCGTCCGGGTCGGTGAACCACACCCCCTTCACGCCGTTCCCGAAGTCGGCGACGCCGTCCGCCCAGCTGCCGACGGGCAGGTCGAAGCTGAGGAACGCCACTCCCCTTCCGCGGAGGTCGGCGACGACCCCATCGAACTCGTCGGTGGACACAGTGAAGGACATCGCCGTGGCCTTGTTCGTGCCGGCGAAGCCGGACGGGTAGACCAGGAAGCTGCTGCTCCCGGCCTGGTAGAGCACCCCTTCGGGTGCGTCCGGGCCGGGCGTGAAGCCCAGCGTGCCCTCGTAGAACTCCCGTGCGCGCGGCAGGTCGGCGGTGCCGAGCGTGGGAATCGGGGTGTGGTCGGCGAGCATGAGACACCTCCCGTGGCCCGGCACCCCCGGCCAGGCCCTTTCCAGCAGGCTAGGCCGATCGGGCGGCGTCGGCGCTGGTCACTTGTGCGCACTTCGGCTCGCCGAGCCTCGTCCAGTACGGTCGAAGCCGACGAGGCCGACGAGTGGTCGATTCGCTCACCCGTTCGAAAAATTGTCAGTGGCTTGTGTTTTGCTGGTCACATGGCACCGACGAGCAACCCGATCACGGCCGGTGTGGCGCTGGCCGAGATCGAGCGCGTGCTCGACTGCATCGACACCGACCGGGCCGGACTGGACGACCGCACCCGCCTGGCCTGGGTACGCGCCGCGCGCCGGGTCCGGAGCCGGGTGGAGGCGTTGGCAGGGCTGCTGGTTGCCGAAGCGGATCGCGCGGGGGCGTCGGAGCGTGCGACCGGAACACCGATGACCTCCTGGCTCGGCATGGGTGAGAACCTGTCGAGGCGCGAAGCCGCCGGAGCGGTGTACCGGGCCCGAGCGCTCGGTGAGCACCCGGCGGTGGGTGCGGCTGCGGCGTCCGGAGAGTTGGGCACAGGGCAGGCGCGCGCGATCACCCGGGTACTGGACGGGTTGAGCGGCCAGCTCGACAGCGCGCAGCAGGTTCAGGCGGAGCAGGTGCTGGTGGAACTGGCCGGGCAGTTGGACGCGGACCAGCTGTCGCGTTCGGCGTCGCGGGTCCTCGAGCGGGTCGTGCCGGCCCGTGCTGGCGAACTGCTCGAGCGACGGCTGCAGGGCGAAGCCGAGGCGGCCTACCGGCAACGCAGCCTGCGGTTCTTCCGCGACGGCGCCGGTGTGCGGTTCGACGGGTCCCTGCCGCGGGTGGAGGCCGAGCAGTGGATCGCCCTGCTCGACGCCCACGGCGAGGCGCTGCGGCGTTCGGCGATCGAAGCCCGCGACCCCTTGGCGGTCCCGCCCGGGCCCGAACAACGCCGGGCTGACGCCCTGATCGCCCTCATCCGTTCTGCCGGCAAGGCGAAGCCCGTCCCCGGTGCAGGCACGCCCACCGTGATCGTGAGGCTCGACTACCACCGGCTGCAGGAACAGGCGGCCGGCGCCGGACTGATCGGCGATGGTGAGCGGCTCTCCGCCGGGGAGTTGCGCCGCATCTGCTGCGACGCCGGGCTGGTGCCGGCCGTGCTCGGTGCGGCATCCGAGGTGCTGGACGTGGGCCGCGAGGCCCGGCTGGTCACGAGAGCGATCCGCACCGCACTCATCCAGCGTGACAGCGGCTGCACCTTCCCCGGGTGCGATGCGCGACCCGCAGTGTGCGAGGCACACCACCTCGTGCCCTGGTGGGCCGGCGGCAGCACTGCGCTCTCGAATCTCACATTGTTGTGTCACCACCACCACGCACTCGTCGAACCCGCCCGCTACGCGACCCGCGACCAATGGCAGGTCCGGATCGCCGAAGACGGGCTCCCCGAGTACACCCCACCCGCTCGACAAGACCCTGATCGCAAACCCATCCGACACCACAGACACCGACCGGCCGACCGTTCCAGACCAATCACCACTGCCCAGAACACCGGACCACCCACCGCCGCCTGACGCCCTCCGGCTGGCTGCGCCCGCCCGCGTCGAGCCTGTCGAAACTCCCGGCGGGCTGGCTGAGCCTGCCCGCGCAGAGCCCGTCGAGACTCGGCCAGCTGATCGAGCCTGCCCGCGTCGAGCCCGTCGAGACCCGGCCAGCTGATCGAGCCTGCCCGCGTCGAGCCTGTCGAGACCCGGCCGGCTGATCGAGCCTGCCCGCGCAGAGCCTGTCGAGACCCGGCCGGCTGGCCGAGCCTGCGGAGACCCCACAGGCCCCTGAGGAGCGCCCTTCCTGGCGCACGCCGCGCACGCTCGCCGGGAGGTTCGTGACCCTTCCTCACGCACGCCCCCCACGCGCGGCGGGAGGTTGGTCGCCCCACATGGCAATTCCGGCTCGTGCACCGGATGCTCCCAGGGAAGGCGCCGGCTGCCCGAGGCTCAGGGGGTGATCCAGATCTGCAGGCGCCCGGTCTCAGAGCCGGTGCGCGCCTCAAACGCGTCCACGCGAGAGAGGTGGTAGCCGAGGCGCCGCGGCACGGCCGCACTGCGTGCGTTGCCTTCGTCGGTGTGGATCTCGACCCGTTCGACCTCCGGCAGGGCCAGTGCCACCGCGGTGAGAACACCGACGGCCTCTGTCGCCAGCCCGACCCCGGTGTGCGCCGCGTCCAGCCAGTAGCCGATCTCGAGCCCGTCCGGTCCGACCCGGCGATGCAGGCTGAACCCGCCGATCACCGGACCGTCGTCGCTCTCGCGCAGGGCGTACAGATACGCGCGGTGCTGCTCCCAGTCCACCGGCGCTCCACCGATCCGTTCCCTGCGGTAGGCCGGGTCGTCGCCCCACGGGATCCACTCGCGCAGGCGCTCCGCGTTCGCGGCGGCGGCCTCGATGAACTCCGCCACGCCAGCCTCCCGCACCCGGGTGAGCACGCCGCGGTCGAGCGCGATCCGGTCGGGCGGGGCACTCACCATGCGCCCATCCAAGAGGGAGTTCCGCCGCGCCGCAACCTCCCGCCTATCGTTGCCTCGTGCAGCAGACGCGGACGAGCCGGTGGCGCAGCTTCGCCCGCGCCGCCCTGCTGGTGCTCGGGGCCGCACTCACCGCCAACGCCGTCTGGCTCGGGGTCACCGCCAACCTCACCGTCGGCACGGCCATGACGGCACTGGTCGGTCTCGGCTGCCTGGCCTGGGGCGCATGGTTCCCGCGGTACGGCCGGCGCTGGATCAGCGCCGTCGCCCTGGGGATCGTCGCAGCCCTCGTCGCACTGTCCGCCTTCCTCGCGTCCGTCGGCGTCCGGGACACCGCGAACTACCACGAGGACGCCCTCATCGTGCTCGGCGCAGCCGTACACGGCGACGACCTCTCCCGCACCCTGATCGGACGGCTCGACGCCGCCCTCGCCTACCACGAGCGCAACCCCGGCGCCCTGATCGTCGTGTCTGGTGGACAGGGCCCGCAGGAGAACCTGCCCGAGGCCACCGCCATGCGGCAGTACCTGCTCGCTCACGGCATCGCCGCCGACGACATCCTCGCCGAGGACCGCGCGACCTCCACCGAGGAGAACTTCGCCTTCTCGAAGGCGCTGCTGGACGCCCGCCTCCCCGCCGGTTACACCGTCACCTACGTCACCGACGAGTTCCACGTCTACCGGGCCGGACGGATCGCCGATGCGGCGGGTCTGGACGCCACCCACCTCAGCAGCCGGACCCCGTGGTACTTCTGGCCGGCCAACTACCTGCGCGAAGACCTCGCCGTGCTCATGCTCTGGGTGACCTCAGGCCCGTGAACCCGCCGGTGCCGCCCTGTTCGATGACCGCGGACGCGACGTCCGCGCAGTACGCGAGGGTCGCGGCAGGATCACGTCCCTCGCGCAGGGCCACCAGCAGCGCGGCGGTCGCTGCGTCGCCCGCCCCGGTGGTCGTGCCGATCCGGTCCACCGGACGGGCCGACGCCGCCGTCCGCGCTCCCGCCCACGTCGCGACGTCGAGCCGATAGCGGGCCAGCCGCGCCAGCCGATCCGCGCCGGCTGCTCCCAGCAGCGCCCCCTGCTCGCCCGCGGTGAGCACCACCAGGCCCGCACCCCAGTCCAGCAGCTGCTCGACCAGGTCACGGCCGCGCGCGGCGTCCCACTCCAGTGGCAGGTCGAGCGCCGAGGCCAGGTCGGCCCAGCTGGGGCTGACCACGTCGACCAGCGGGAGCACCCGCTGCAGGAAGGAGGGCCAGTCCACCGCTCCCGCGCTGGTGAGTGGATCCACCCAGGCCAGGTCGAGGCTCGTCACCACTCCGGCAGCCACCGCCCGCGCGTACAGGTCAGCGAGGCCGTCGCCTGCGTCCGCGCACACGCCCGGCATCAGGGACGGGTAGCCGAAGTGCAGCAGGTCGACCCCGGCCAGGTCCACCCGGGCGAGGTCGAGCAGGGCATTGGTGCCGGGGTGGTGCCAGAAGGTGCGGTCGGTGCCCGGCGGCTCGACCACGATCGTGTACGCCGTGCCCGCGTCCACCACCTCCGGGTGGAACGTGAAACTCGGCACGCGGGCGAGGTGGCCGCGCACGATGGCGCCGAAGTCGTCGCGACCGATCGCGCCCCACCCCTCCACCGGCACGCCGAGCAGCGCGACGACGCGTCCGGTGTTCGCCACCGCGCCACCAAGCGTGACGACCGCAGGGCCCACCTGCGCCAGCACCCCGGGCTCGAGCACCGGCGGGCCGGGTAGCTGTGGGCGGAGGTCGACGCACAGGTGCCCGACGACGGCAACTCCGGTCATCGGCGACCTCCAGCCTCGAAACGACAACCCCATTCAACCCGAATTGAGGCGCTGCGGGGCCTGGCCCGGGATCCCGGGCCAGCCCTCCGTGACGAGGATGCAGCCCCGCCGCTCAGCCCACGTCCTCCTGGGCGTCCGTCTGCTCCTCCGGCTCGGCGGGCGGCCCGATCGGGTCGGCCGTGACCGGGATGCGACCGGGTGTCGGCACCGGCGCGGACAAGTCGATGGTGCGGACGGTGCGTGGCGCGAGCGGCTTCGACACGTACGTCGGCCGGGTGATCGGGATCGGATCCCACAACGATGCGACCGCGTTCACCGGAATGCTCAGTTCGATCGAATGCTCGTGGTCGGCGACGTCGTCAGCGGTCAGCGAGATCGCGACCGTCTCCTCGTCGAGGCAGCCGCGGATCGCCTCGGCCCTCCGGGCGAAGTCGGCGCGCATCGCCCGAACGCTGAACCGCGCCACCACCAGGAACACCACGATCAGGCCGGCCGGGATCAGTGCTCCCCACCAGGCACCGATCCGGGCGATCGCCAGGCCCGCCACGATCAGCTGGACCAGCAGCAGGAAGATCAGCACGCGCCGCCGACGCTGCGCCGCCTGCAGGTCGTGCAGGTGCAGTTCACGCAACTGGGCCCGACGGGTGAGCGGGGTGGACACCGTCACGGTCGTACCCGGGTCGGCCTCGGCCAGGGACGTGCCGCTGCGCACGATCGTCACCGACGGCGTGAACGGGATCTCGGCTGCGGACTCCTCGGCGAGGTCGTCGCCGCGGTGGCGCAGGAAGTAGGGCACGAGGTACATGAGCCAGAACGCGGCAATCACCGCGAAGATCACACCCGTCATACCCACACTCGAACCGTATTGGCCGGGCCTGCCCATCCGTCCCACCCGTCCCGGAGTGTCGAAGAATCAGGAGACGGCCCGAGCACGATGCGACCCCGCGAACCCGAGCCCGACCGCCGGGCCCAGCCCGGCCCGGCGAGCCGCCGAGAATTCTCGCCGCCCACCCGGGGCTTCTATAGGGTGGTCCGCGTCCGTGGCAGGGCAGAGCCGGTCGCCATCACCCCACGCGTCGCGGATCCACCTGGCACCCGGAAGGCAGCATGGACAACCACCGCACCGTCCCCCTCCTGGTCGACGTCGACACCGGTATCGACGACTCCCTCGCGCTGCTCTACCTGATGGCCAGCCCCGAGGCCGAGATCCTCGGCATCACCTGCACCGCGGGCAACGTGAACGCCCGCCAGGTCGCGACCAACAACCTCGCCTGGCTCGAGCTGTGCGACTACGCGGACGTGGAGGTCGCCCTCGGCGCCGAGGTGCCCGTGCTGCAGCCGCTGGTCACCACCGAGGAGACCCACGGGCCGCAGGGCATCGGCTACGCCGAGCTGCCCGCGCCGACGCGGCGCATCTCGGACCGGCACGCCACGCAGGTCTGGATCGAGGCCGCCCGCTCCCGTCCGGGCGAGATCACCGGGCTGGTCACCGGCCCGCTGACGAACCTGGCCCTGGCGATCAAGCTCGAACCCGAACTGCCCCTGCTGCTCAACCGGCTGGTCGTCATGGGCGGGGTCTTCAACCACGCCGGCAACACCCGGCCCACCACCGAGTGGAACATCTCCGTCGACCCGGACGCCGCCAAGATCGTCTTCGACGCGTTCTCGGTGGTGCCACCGGAGCGCCGACCCGTCATCTGCGCGCTGGACGTCACCGAGCGGATCGCGATGACGCCCGCCCACGTCGCCGCGCTGGGCCGCGCCGCCGGCAGCACACCGGAGGAGTCACTCTCGCTCGACGACCCCCCGGGCACCCGCTCCCGCGGCTCGAACGCGGTCGTCCGCCACCTCTCCGACGCCGTGCGCTTCTACATGGAGTTCCACCGCGCCTACGACCAGGGCGGGTACGTGGCCCACATGCACGACCCGTTCGCCGCAGCCGTTGCGCTCGACCCGTCCCTGGCCACCACCCGGCCCGCGACCGTGGACGTCGAACTCGCCGGAACGATCACCCGCGGCCAGACCGTCGCCGACTGGCTGGGCATGTGGGGACGCCCGGCGAACGCCGACATCGTCGTCGACACCGATCCCGAGGAGTTCTTCCGGCGCACCATCGAACGGGTCGGCGCGCTGGCCCGGCGCGTCGGCTGAACCCGCCTGCCGTCCACCCACCGTCCGTCAACCGAGGAGGCACCATGTCGGATCAGGCACCGCTCGATACCCGTCGTTCCCGCACCCGGCTGCTGGTCGCGGCCGGCGCGGTGATCGTCGTCGCGACCTACGCCTACCTCGTCGTGGCCCAGCCGGCAGGCATGGCTGACTCGGGCACCACGCGCGCTGGACTGATCGCCATGGCCGGCTACGTCATCGGCGCCGTGCTGATCGCTGCGGGTTCGATCCACCAGTTGCCCACCACGACCATCGCGATGATTCCGGTAGCGATCGCGGTGAACATCGTCGTCGGCCAGCTCGTCGCCGTGCTCGGCCTGCCGGTGTACCTCGACTCGATCGGGACCGTGCTGGTCTCCGTCCTCGCCGGACCTGCTGCCGGCGTGGTCACCGGCATCCTCGCCAATGTGATCTGGGGGCTCACTCTCAACCCGATCCCGCTGCCGTTCGCCGTCGTGCAGGTCGTGATCGCGGTGCTGGCCGGCACAGCGGCCAGGATCGGTGTGTTCCGCCGCGTCTACCTGCCACCGGTCGCGGGCCTGGTCACCGGCGTGGCGGCCGCAGTCGTGTCGGCCCCGATCTCCGCGTTCGTCTTCGGTGGGGCCACGGGCGGCGGCACCGGTGCGATCGTCGGTGCGTTCCAGGCGATGGGCCAGTCGCTGCTCGCCTCGACCACCCTGCAAGGGTTGCTGTCCGATCCGCTGGACAAACTGATCACCTTCACGGTGGTGGGGATCCTCCTCGCAGCCCTGCCCAGCCGCTTCCTGCAGCGGTTCCCGTTCGCGCGCGAGCACCGCGTCGTCACGACGGCACCGCTGGCGCCTCCGCCCAGCCCGTCCGAGTGAGCCGATGACCCAGGCCCAGTTCGTCGGCACCGGCTCCCCGGTCCACCGGCTCAACCCGGTGACCAAGCTGGTCGCGCTGCTCTCGATCCTGGTGATCGTGTTCGCGCTGCCGCAGTGGTGGGTCTCGGCGATCGTCGTGGTCGGGGTTCTCCTACCCGCCGCCGTCATCGCACGCTGCGGCGGCCCACTCATCGCCGTCGGCGGACGGATCCTGCTTCCGATCGTGGTGGTGCTGGTCCTCGTGCAGGGACTGACCTTCCCGGGTGGGCGCACCATGGTCTGGCAGTGGGGCGTGCTCAGCGTCACGTCCGAGGGGCTGCTGTTCGCGCTGAACGTCGGCGCACGGATCGTCTGCCTGGTGCTCGCCTCGGTGCTGCTGGTCCTGACCACGCACCCCGGCGACCTGATGTCGGCACTCACCGAGGCCGGCATGTCGCCGAAGTTCAGCTACATCATCTCCTCGACCCTGCAGCTGATCCCCGCGTTCCGATCGCGCGCGGACGCGATCCTGCTCGCCCAGCAGGCGCGCGGGTTGGCGGTCCCCCGCAATCCGTTGCGTCGGATCGGCGTCATGATGCCGCTGCTCGGACCCCTGGTGCTGGGCATGTTCACCGACGTCGAGGAGCGCGGCACCGCGATGGAGGCCCGCGGCTTCGGCTCGACCGCCCGTCGGACCGCCCTGGAGGCCATCCCCGACTCCACGGCCCAGCGCGTGGCCCGCTGGGTGATGCCCCTGGTCGCCGTGGCAGCCGTGGTGGTGCCGCTCGTGTGGGAGGTCCTGTGATCCAGCTGGCCGACGTCTCCTACGCCTATCCCGATTCCGGGCGATTCGTGCTCGAGCACGTCGACCTGCGGATCGAACCGGGGACGATCACCGGGGTGGTCGGGGCGTCCGGGGCCGGCAAGACGACCCTGGCCAAGATCCTGTCGGGGTTCATCCCGCACGTGGACGGCGGGCAGCTGAGCGGGTCGGTCGTGATCGGCGGACGCGACCTCTCCGGGCTTCCCCTCGCGGCCTGCGTCTCGCAGGTGGGGCTGGTGATCCAGAACCCGTTCAACCAGATCTCCGGCGCCCGCTACACCGTCCGCGGCGAGCTCGCATTCGGCATGGAGAACCTGGGCACGCCGCGCGACGAGATGGCCAACCGGGTCGCGGAGGTGGCCGGGCTGCTGCGGATCACCGACCTGCTCGACCGCTCGCCCTACGAGCTGTCCGGCGGCCAGCAGCAGCTGGTGGCGATCGCGTCCATGCTGGTGCTGCGCACGCCCGTCCTGGTCATGGACGAGCCCACCTCGCAGCTCGACCCCGCCGGCACCCGGATGGTGTTCGGCGTGCTCTCCCGCCTGCGCGGGACGGGCACGACGATCGTGGTGTTCGAGCACAAGCCGGAGCTGCTGCACGCGCACGCCGACCGGCTGCACGTGCTGGCCGGGCGCAGGATCGCCGCGTCCGGGTCGCCCGGCGAGATCCTTTCCGACCCGCGCACCGACCAGTGGGGTGTCAGCGCCACCCGGTACACCCGTGCCGCGCGGCTGGCCCGCGAACAGGGCCTGGTTCCCGCCGAGGCACCGCTGCCGGTCTCCTTCGAGCAGGCGGCGGCGTTCTTCGGCTGGTCGGCCCGGACGAGGCCGCCGTCCCCGGAGGATGCGAGGTGAGCATCGCGATCGAGTTCATCGACCTCCACTTCCGCTATCCGGGCGGCGTGGAGGCGGTGCGTGGCGTCAGCCTCACGGTCAGCGCGGGTGAACGGGTGGCGATCGTCGGCGAGAACGGCGCGGGCAAGACGACCCTCGTCCGCCACCTGAACGGCATCCTGCGGCCCACCTCAGGGACGGTGCTGGTCGGCGGCGCGTCCACCCGCGACCGGTCGATCGCACAGCTCGCCGCACAGGTCGGGTACGTCTTCCAGAACCCCGACGAGCAGCTGTTCGCGAGCACGATCGGCGCGGACGTCGAGTTCGGGCCGCGCAACCTGGGCTGCACGCCGAGCGAGGCCGCAGCGCGCGCCGCGTCCGCCCTGGCCACAGTGCAGTTGCAGGACCAGGCGGGCCTGCATCCGCACCACCTGTCGCCCAGTGAACGCAAGCGGGTCGCGCTGGCCGGCGTCCTCGCGATGCAGACCCCGGTGGTGGTGCTCGACGAGCCGACCACGGGGCAGGACGCCCGCGGGGTGGAGATCGTCGCGGGCGTGGTGGATTCAATCGCCGCCCAAGGGCGCACCGTGGTCGCGATCACCCACGACATGGACTTCTGCGCCGAGCACTTCGACCGGGTGGTGGTGATGGCCGACGGGCTGGTGCAGGCCGACGGGGACACCCGGGCCGTGTTCGACCAGGTGGGAACGCTCGAACGTGCCGCCGTCGAACCACCGCAGCTGCTGCGCCTGGCCGCCCACCTGGGCTGGCACGCCCGTCCGCTCACCCCTGCCGAGTTCGTCGACGCCTCAACCCGGGAACCACGCGACCCCGGGACGCGGGTGGACTGAAAGGGCCAGCTCCGGTCAGACCGGCTCGGCGCGGTGCTGCGAACGGTCCTCGAAGCGGGCGAGGACGCCGCCGGGCACCTCCTCGGGGGTGAGCACGAACACATCGTGGTCGCGCCAGGCGCCGTCCACGTGCATGTAGCGCTCCCGGCGTCCCTCGTAGCGGAAGCCGAGCTTGCGCACCACCGCGAGGCTGTTGGCGTTCTGGGGACGAATCGCGATCTCGATCCGGTGCAGCCGGAGCTCGTCGAAGCAGTAGTCGCAGGCCATCGCGACCGCGGTGGGGATGATCCCCCGGCCCGCCCAGGTCGGGTCGATCCAGTAGCCCATCTGCGCCCAGCAGGCCGAGCCGCGAGTGATCCCGGACACGGTGACCTGCCCAGCGAAAACCCCTTTGCGCGCTCCCGGGGGCGTGTACTCCACCGCCCAGGGCAGCATCAGCCCGCGCCGGGCGCGGGCCGTGAAGGTGGACACGAGCTGCGCGAAAGTGAGGCCGGGCTCCGGCGACTCGGGCGGACGCGTGGAGTCCCACGGCCGGAACCAGGCCCCGGAGCGCTGCCGGATCCGGGCCCAGTCCTGCTCGTCCCTGCGGCGCAGCGGACGCAGCGTGATCGGCCCGTGACTCAGCCGCACCGGCCAGGATGAGCCCGCCATCGGCGTCCGCTAGTCCAGCAGCCAGCAGGTCACGTCGCTGTGCGCCGCGACCGGATCGGTACCGGGCGGGATGACCACCAGGGCGTTGGCCTGAGCCAGCTCCGCCGCACCCGGACGACTGCCGGGCACCGGGACGACCCGTCCCGGCGCATAGTGGCCCAGCGCCAGCCGGGTCCCCGACGGCTCGGCGTCCAGCGGACGGGTGAGCGAGGCGACCGCCTCCGGGAGTGCGGCCTCCTCCAGCCCGGCCAGGCGGCGCACCAGCGTCCGGGCGACCAGCTGGTAGGCGAGGTAGGCGGGCACAGCGCCGGCCGGCAGCACGAGGACGGGCGCCCGCTCGGGCCCGACCACGGCGAAGACCTGACGTCCGGGCAGTGCGTCGACCTCGGCGACGTCGATCTCGCCGAGTCCTGCGAGCATCGCCACCAGGTCATCGGTGACCTCGGTGATCAGCAGCACGAGGTCGGCGCGAACCAGCTGCTCGGACAACGTCTGCGCCAGCTCCTTCGGCTCGGCAGGCACGATGCCGGTGGTGAACACCTGGGCGCCGTCGCGACGCGCGGACGCAGCGAGCATCGTCGTGCAGGAGTCGTAGCTCTCGCTGAGCCGGGTCAGCGGCAGGCCCGGCTCCACCAACGCCGTGTCGGCGGTGAGCACGACGACCCGGGGCCGCGGGCGGGCGAGGACCTTGTCGTGGCCCACCTCGGCGATCAGGCCGAGCACCCGCGGAGTGAGTTCGGTGCCGTTGGGCACCAGCAGGTCGCCGTCGGTGATCCGCGAGCCGGCCAGGACCAGGTTCTGCTGCACCCGGACCTCGGAGGCGAACTGCACCACGTCGCCGACCCGGAGGCCCTCGGCGAGCGGCACCACGGTGTCCGCGCCCTCGGGGACGGGCGCGCCCGCGGCGATCCGGACGGCGGCGCCCTTCGGCAGCGGCGCGCCGCGGTAGCCGACCGCGTCGATCTCGTCCACGACCGGGAGCACGACGGGCATCCGCGGGCTCGCACCGACGAGGTTGGCCGCACGAACCGCCCAGCCATCGGTGGTGGCTGCAGTGAATGTGGGCAGGTCGAGGTCGGCGACGATCGATTCGCACAGGGTCAGGCCGGCGGCGTCGAGGAGCCCGATCCCGAAGGGATGCAGGGCGTGCACGTGGCCCAGCAGGAACTCGCGGTGGACGGCGAGGCCGCGCAGACCTCCGTCCGCAGCGACGGGCGCGCCTGGCAGATAGGTCGGCGCCACGGGGGATTCGACCGCCGGCTCAGCCGGGGATGCTTCCTTGGGACGGGGGAAGAGAGGCATGCGCCTACGATAAGTCCGTGACCTTCGAGGGCCCGGTAGGCCAGCCGCGAGCCAGCCGATCGAAGGCGGAGTTGCGTACCCGCTTGCGGGCCGCCCGGTCCGCGCGGACGGAGGACCCGGTCGGGGACGACGCACGGACCGTGCGGGCGCTGGCCGCGTGTGCCGGGGCGGAGGTGGTCGCCGCCTACGTCGCACGTCCGGACGAACCCGCCACCGCGGACCTGATCGAGACCCTGCGCCTGGCCGACGTGCAGGTGCTGCTGCCGGTGTTGCGACGCGAGCCCACCTGGGCCTGGTACGCCGGGCCGGAGCACCTCTCCCCCGGCCCGCTCGGCATCCCCGCCCCGGACGGGCCGGCGCTCGGCCCGCAGGCCCTCGGACAGGCACAGTGGATCTGGCTTCCCGGGCTGGCCGGCACGCCGGATGGTCGCCGGCTCGGCGCCGGCGGCGGCTGGTACGACCGCGCGCTGGCCTGGGCCTCGCCGCGTGCCCGGCTGGGTCTGTTGCTGTTCGACGACGAGGTTCTGGACGACGTGCCGACGCAGGAATGGGACCGTTCCGTCCACATCCTGGTCACCGAGCGACGCAGGGTGGACGCGGAATAGCCGGATCGATTTCAGGGTTTCACCAGGCGCTGGCTACAATTCCGCCAGCCCACGGAATCACAGGAAGTGACCATGCCCACCTACCAGTACCGCTGCACATCGTGTGACACGGAAGTGGAGGCCGTCCAGAAGTTCACCGACGACCCGCTCACCGACTGTCCCGAGTGTGACGGCAGCCTGCGCAAGGTGTTCAACGCCGTCGGCGTGGTCTTCAAGGGTTCCGGGTTCTATGCCACCGACAACCGCAGCAAGGGTCGGACGAACGCAGCCAAGCCGGCCACCGCCTCGGCGGAGGGGTCGAAGCCGGAGTCGAAGTCCGGGGCCGCGTCCGCGTCATCCACAGGGGCGTCCAGCGCGGCCTGAGCCTGTGGACGGGTGACCGGTCCCGGGGGTCACTGCCCAGACTCCCCCCTGTGCAACTCTCATCGATTCGACGCGCCTTCCGCTGGCACCGTCGCACCTTCGCGGCGCTGTTCGTCGCGGTCGCGGTGCTGGCAGGGCTGAACGCGCTCACGTCGCGCACCGGACCGGGGATCCCGGTCGTCGTTGCGACCCGGACGATCGCCGGCGGCACCACCGTGACCGCGGATGACCTCGCCGTCGCCACGGCTCCCGCTGAGTTCGTGCCTGAGGGAGCCTTCACCGCCATCGACGCGGTGGTCGGCCGCATCACGGTGGTCGACCTGCCGGCGCGGGCCGCGCTCACCCCGTCCGCGCTGCTGGGTGGTGAGGGTCAGATCGCGGCAGGCAAGCTCGCCTTGCCGGTGCGGTTCGCCGAGTCCGCAGCGGTTTCGCTGCTCCGGGTGGGCAGCCGCATCGATGTGCTCGGCGCCACCGCGGGGAGTCCGGAGTACGGCGTGGTCGCGTCGGACGTCCGTGTGGTCGCGATGCCGGCGTCCGGAGAGGGCGGCGTGCTGGGCGGCAGCGATTCACCGATCGTGCTGCTGGAGGTGGATTCCGCGGAGGCCTCGCGGATCTCCGCGGCCGCGTCCGTCTCATCAGTGGGCTTCGCCCTGCGCTGAGACCCGTTCCTCCTTAGGGTGGCAGACCCAACCACCCAGGAGGAGACGAAATGGCGGGCTTCAAGGAGTTCCTGATGCGCGGGAATCTGATCGATCTCGCGGTCGCGTTCATTCTCGGCGCATCGTTCGGGAACGTCGTCACGGCGTTCACCAAGATCATCATGGACATCATCGGAAAGCTCGGCGGCAATCCCGACTTCAGTACGGTGGCCATCGGCGGCGTCAACATCGGCGTGTTCATCACCGCCGTGGTCTCCTTTGTGATCATGGCGGCGGTCCTCTACTTCGGCGTCGTCAAGCCGTACGAGAGGATCCGGAGCATGACCAGCAAGCCTGCGGTCGACGAGCCCGGCAAGCCCACTTCCGAGGACCTTCTCGTCGAGATCCGCGACCTGCTCGCGAAGAAGTAAGACAGCCACGTCGTGATCCGGCCGCGCGTCCGCGCTGGTGTGACGGACGGGACAGGCGGGACGCCGCGAGTGGCCGGATCGCGACAGGGTGGACATCACCCGACGTGGTGGGGCGGCACCTCACGCAGCAGCCGGAGTTCGTCGGCGGTGAGCCGGCGGCGGGCGGACGGCGGCCGCGTCTCCAGCGTGACGAGGTCGAGTTCCTGCCTCACGCGGGTGAGCGCCGCGGCCAACTGCGCCGCGCCGCAGCCTTCGCGCTGGCCAGCCGGCACCGGATGCGGCCAGGCCCGCTCGGCGGCGGCCTCCGCACGCGCGTGCTCCGCGATCCGCTCACGGGTCCAGCCGGCGGCCGCGAGGTCGGCGACGAGGGCCGCCGGATCCGGCGCTCCCGGCTCGGGCAGCGGCAACGCCTCGCCGGTGAGAGCGCAGGCGAGCGCGGTGTGCCAGCGACCGCTCACCGGTAGTGCCGCGGCGTACCCGCGTCCGGCAGGTCGACCACGCCGACGACCGCGCTCGGCTCGTCGAAGAGCCACTCGCCCCGGACTCGCAGCGACTCGGCCTCGCGCAGCGATGGCACCACACTGACCAGCCGGTCGAAGTCGTCGATCAGCTTGTAGGCGCCGCCCAGGTCGACCCCGGGGATCCGGTCGACCTGGCTGTGCAGGCGGCCGTCCTCGCCGAGGTCGAACACGTCGGAGCGCAGCAGCATCAGCTCGTTCGTGGTCTTCACCGGCAGGAACCGGTCCCTGCCGACGGCGACCGCGGTCGCGCCCGGGAACACCTCGATCGCCGCGCCCATCGCGCTCTCCAGCTGGACGACCTTCGGCGAGCTCGGGTCGGACGGGTCGACGGTCTTCTCGTTGCGGATCAGCGGCAGGCCGAGGACGCCCTTGCGCTCGCGCAGGATGTCCCGTACCTGGACCAGGTCGAGCCACAGGTTGTTCGCATGGAAGTACGGGTGGCGGTGCTCGTCGGTGAAGAAGTCCAGCTCCTCCGGCGCGGTCTGGGCGGTGTCGCGCAGGATCAGCTGCCCGTCGGCGATGCGCACCGCGAGGTGGCCGCCCTTGCGGTCGTTGATCGTGCGCGGGCAGACCTCGGCCGCGTAGGGTGCGCCGGACGCAGCGAACCAGCCCGCGAGGGTCGCGTTGGGGGCGGCGCCCAGATTGTCGCCGTTCGCGACGGACGCGTAGCGGAAGCCGACCTCGATCAGGGCGTCCAGCAGACCCGTGCCCCACAGCGCCGGGTAGAGGTCGCCGTGCCCCGGCGGGCACCACTCGAGGCTCGGATCAGCGGGCCAGGAAACCGGCTCGAGACTGTCGAGGAGGATCTTCGGCTCGGCATTCTGGAGGAAGTCCAGCGGGAGCCCGGCCACGGCCAGGTCGTCGTAGGCGGCGAGATGAGCGAGCGTGTCTTCGCTGGTGCGGAAGCTGTTCATGAACACCAGCGGCAGCCTGGCGTCGTAGCGCCGCCGGGCGTACCGGACCTGCTTGACGATCAGGTCGAGGAAGGTGTGTCCGTCCCGGACCGGCAGCAGGGTCTTGGCGGCCTCGAGGCCCATGGACGTGCCGAGCCCGCCGTTGAGCTTGATCATCACCGTCAGCTGCAGGGCGGCGCGGGCTTCCGCCTCGCCCACGTCGACCTGGTCGAGCTGGGGAGGGTCGAGCAGAGGACGGATCGTGGCCTCGCGGATCACGCCGGTGGCGCCGGAGGCACAGAGCTTCCAGTAGTGGCGGAAGTTGTCGATGGCTGCGGAGTTGACGCCGGCCGCGCGCATCTTGTCCAGGCACTGCTCCAGGGCGGGTTCGCTCATGGCTCGATGCTAACGGCCGGACCTTCCCGACGCCGTCACCGGCGGGGCTGCGAGACCCGGATGGGCTGTGCGGACATAGCGAGAGTGACGCACATCGAAGGGCTTGAAGCCGTCTACCCACCCCCAGGAGACAACATCGCGTGCGTCACTCTCAGTTGCCGACTCTATCGGACGGGTGGCCCAAAACAAACTCGAATGACCAATTACCCAGCAGCTTCACAGCTACTTTCGCCCCTAGCCGGGGACCGCGTCCCCCGTCCGAGGGACCGAATCGAGGCGGTAGGCTGGTTGCCGCCCCCGCGGGGGTTGGGCCCCATAGCTCAGGGGATAGAGCAGAGGTTTCCTAAACCTTGTGTCGCAAGTTCGAATCTTGCTGGGGTCGCCATCTGTCCTGAGCGTGAGATATGCTTCTGACAAGCACAAACGCGGAGCCTCAGAAGCCCTCCGAAGTGATCACCAGACAACACAAGTGGTCGCTCGTGGCGGGAGATATCGCACGTATATCGCACGACGTGCGATCTGCCGGGGCTCCCGACGCTCGGGAGGTTGCCATGGGCAGGCGAGGCTTCGGCCACGTGAGGCGGCTGCCGTCGAAGCGGTACCAGGCCAGCTACGCGGGCCCGGATCTCCAGCGGCATGTGGCGCCGACGACCTTCACGACCAAGGCGGACGCCGAGTCCTGGCTTGGCGCGGAGCGGAAGGTCGTCGAGTCGGGCAGCTGGCGTCCGCCCGCCGTCCGGGAGGCCGAGATCCGGCGCGCCGTCCAGACCGAGACGCTCAGCGAGTACTCCGCCCGCTGGATCGTCCAGCGGCGGGTGAAGAGCGAGCCGCTGCGTCCGAACACCGTGATCGACTACCAGCGCGCGCTGAGGCTGTACATCACACCTCACCTGGGCGAGCGGCCGATCACCGAGATCACCCGCTCCGACATCCGCGACTGGCACGCCAACCTGCTGCGCAGCGTCAAAGACCGGCCCAAGGCGAAGGCGTACGCCGTGCTGCGGACGATCATGAACACCGCGGTCGAGGAGGAGCTGATCGACGTCAACCCGGTGAGCATTCGCGGAGCCGGAGTCGCCCGCCGCAAGCACGGCATCGAGCCGGCCACACTCGAGGAACTGGACGCCATCGTCGCGGAGATGCCGAAGCGGTTCCGACTCATGGTGCTGCTCGCCACCTGGTGCGCGCTGCGCTACGGCGAACTGGCCGAACTGCGCCGCCGCGACATCGACCTCACAAACGACGTGATCAAGGTGCGGCGAGCCGTCACGTTCACCCCGAACGCAACCACGGTCGGGCCGCCGAAGACCGACGCCGGCATCCGTGATGTCGCCGTGCCCCCACACCTACACCGGGCGCTCCGTGACCACCTCAGGGACCACACCAAGCCCGACCGCGACAGCCTCCTCTTCCCCGCCGACTCCGGTGGCCACCTCCACGAGTCCGTGGTCTACCGGCACTGGAACAAGGCCCGGAAGGCAGCCGGACGCCCCGACCTGCGCTTCCACGACCTCCGCCACACCGGGGCGACCCTCGCCGCCCAGGCCGGCGCGACGACCGCGGAACTGCAAGCCCGCCTCGGCCACACCACCGCGGACGCCGCGATGATCTACCAGCACGCCGCCAAGGGCCGCGACCGGCAGCTCGCCAAGCAGCTATCGAAGCTCGTGGGCGGATGACCCAACGCACGCTCATAGCTGGTCTTGTCGCTCCAGTCGACGCTGGCGCGCGGGCCTGCCACGACGGTCTGCAGGATCGACCCAGCCGTGAGTCCATCGAATGGTGCTTTGTGAAGCTTCTCTGAAGCTGGGCTCCTTTCAACTGGCTGGGGGAATGCCCAAGGGTGTTTGGCTGGTTGATCGATGCATACCCCCCATGGGTATCCGAGCGGGAGGCAAGTGATGACGGGGCACGAGGCGATGCACGCCACAAGCGAGATGCAGGACATGGAGCACGCGATGGCTCACGCGGGCCATCCACAAGGCCGCATGGGTATGGATCATTCCGGGATGGCGGGCCACGCCGAGCACGGTGGGGGCGGTCATGGCGGTGGTGGCCATGTGGCCCGGTTCCGACGCCTGTTCTGGGTGATGTTGGTGCTGGCCTTGCCGGTAGTGGCGTTGTCGCCGATGTTCGCGATGCTGGTGGGCTATGAAGTTCCAGCTGGCGCTGCGTGGGTGGCTCCCGTCCTTGGCACAGTGATCTACGCCTGGGGCGGCTCCCCGTTCCTGACCGGCGCGTTCAGCGAGGTCCGGGCACGACGTCCGGGGATGATGCTGTTGATCGGGCTGGCGATCACGGTGGCGTTCCTCGCCAGCTGGGGCGCCACCCTGGGCGCGCTGAACCACTCGCTCGAGTTCTGGTGGGAACTGGCGCTGCTGGTCGTGATCATGCTGCTGGGGCACTGGCTGGAAATGCGCTCGCTGGCGCAGACCACGAACGCGCTGGACTCCCTGGCCGCGCTGCTGCCGGACACCGCCGAAGTGGTACGCGGCGACAGCGTGGAGAAGGTGCCGCCGTCCGATCTGGTGGTTGGGGACGTGGTGCTGGTCCGCCCCGGCGGCAGCATCCCGGCCGACGGCAGGATCGTCGAGGGCGAGGCGGAGTTGGACGAGTCGATGGTGACCGGCGAGTCCCGTACGTTGCGTCGAGGTCCAGGGGACCCGGTGACGGCGGGGACGGTGAGTACCGACTCGGGGTTGCGAATCGAGGTGACCGCGACCGGGGACGACACGGCACTGGCCGGGATCCGCAAGCTGGTCGAGCAGGCACAGAACTCGACGTCGCGGGCGCAGCGGCTGGCTGACCGTGCTGCGGCCTGGCTGTTCTGGTTCGCGCTCGGTTCGGCGGCGCTGACCGGGTTCGCCTGGACCCTCATCGGTCAGCCCGAGCAGGCGGTGACCAGGGTGATCACCGTGCTGGTGATCGCCTGCCCGCACGCGCTCGGGCTGGCGATCCCGCTGGTGGTGGCGATCTCGACCGAGCGGGCAGCCCGGGCCGGAGTGTTGGTGAAGGACCGGACGGCGCTGGAGGCGATGCGACGGGTGACCACGGTGGTGTTCGACAAGACCGGCACCCTCACCAAGGGCGCTCCGGCCCTGACCGGCGTCGAGGTCGCCGATGGCGGCCTGTCCGAGGACGAGGTGCTGGCCCTGGCAGCCGCCGCCGAGGCCGACAGCGAGCACCCGCTCGCCCGGGCGATCGTGACCGCCGCGGCCGAACGGCACCTGTCCGTGCCCTCCGCTACCGGATTCACCTCCCGGCCCGCGCTCGGAGTCACCGCACAGGTGGACAGAGCTGAGGTCCGCGTCGGCGGGCCACGCCTGCTCGCCGAGCACGACCTGACAGACCCCTTCGACGGATCCGGGGCCGGATCAGAGGGTCTCACCCGGCTGTTCGTGCTCCGGGACGGTTCGGTGCTCGGCGCTATCACTCTCGCTGACGAGGTCCGCCCCGAGTCGGCCGCGACGGTCGCCGCGCTGCACCGGGCCGGCGTGAAGGTCGCCATGATCACCGGCGACGCCCGGGCGGTCGCCGACCGGGTCGCCGCCCAACTCGGCATCGACACCGTGCTGGCCGAGGTGAGACCCGAGGACAAGGCCGCGAGGGTCGCCGAACTGCAGGACGGCGGCGAGCGGGTCGCCATGGTCGGTGACGGCGTCAACGACGCCCCGGCGCTCGCGCAGGCTGACGTCGGGCTGGCGATCGGCGCCGGCACCGATGTCGCAATCGCCTCGGCCGGGGTGATCCTGGCCGGGGACGATCCTCGCACCGTGGTGTCGGTGATCGAGCTGTCCAGGGCGAGCTACCGCAAGATGCTGCAGAACCTGTGGTGGGCCGCCGGCTACAACCTGATCTCGGTCCCGCTCGCCGCCGGGGTGCTCGCCCCGGTCGGGATCACGATGCCGATGGAGGTCGGCGCATTGCTGATGTCACTGTCCACGGTCGTGGTCGCGCTCAACGCCCAGTGGCTGCGCCGGCTCGACCTGCGGCCCGACCGGCTCGGCATCACCGGCTAACCAAGCGCTGAGGCGTGGCGCTGGGTCGTCCTCACCTCCGCGGTTTGGGCAGTTGGAGGGTGAAGGTGGCTCCCGTGCCGGGGCCGGCGCTCACAGCAGTGAGATCGCCGTGATGGGCTCGGGCGATGGCACGGCTGATCGCCAGACCCACGCCGGTACCGCCGTGGTCGCGGTCCCGAGCGGTGTCGGCCCGGTAGAAGCGCTCGAAGATGTGCGGCAGGTGTTCGGCCGGGATCCCTTCGCCGTCATCGCGGACCGAGATGATCACGGAGTCCTCACCTTCGCTGACCTCCACGTTGACGTGGCCTCCCTCGGGGGTGTGGCGCAGCGCGTTGGACAGCAGGTTTCCCAGGATCTGCTCGACCCGTGCGGTGTCGGCCATCGCCTGCACCTTCTGGCCGGGCCGTGGCTGCAGGTCGAGGCTGACCCGCTTGCGTTCGTAGCCTTCGCGGGCGGCGCGAGCGGCGGTCTCGGCCACCCCCCAGACGTCGACAACGGTGGGGTTGAGGTCGAGGCGTCCTTCCTCAGCCGCGGACACCTGGCCGAGGTCGTCGGTGAGCCGGGCGATCCGGTCGATCTGACTGGTGAGGATCTGCCAGGCTTCGGGCCCGGGCTCGATGGCGCCGTCCTCGAGGCTCTCCACACAGATCTCCATGCTGGCCAGTGGGGTCCGGATCTCGTGGGCAAGGTCGGTGAGCAGCCGGCGTCGGCTGGTCTCAACGGCGTCGAGGCTCGCAGCCATGGTGTTGAAGCTGTCGGCGAGGGTGGCCAGCTCGCGGGAGTCGGCTTCGGTGACCCGCAGGTCGTAGTCGCCCTGAGAGATCCGGGCGGCAGCGGTGCCGAAGTCGTCAAGAGATCGGCGCAGGCGCCGGGAGATGAACACGCTGACCACGATGGCACCGGTGCCCGCGATCACCAGGCCGAGCGCCAAGGCGATCATTCCGGCGGTGTTGAAGGCCTCCTCGGAGTGGACGAGGACGTCGGGGGTGTCGTGCCCGGCCTGGCGCATGTGTGCCTCGAAAAGCGGTGGCCCGGCGAGCGCGGCGACCACGACCATGGTCAAGGCCATTGCGAGCGCGACCGCGATCTGGGCGATCAGCAGGCGCGTGGTCAGGCTGGCCGGCTGGTGCGGCTCGCTCACCGGCCCGACCCCATCCTGTATCCGACCCCACGGATCGTGTCGACGAAGGCCAGGTCCGCGACCGCGGCGAGCTTGCGGCGCAGGTGGCCGATGTGGACGTCGACGAGGTGCTCATCCCCGACCCAGTCCGTACCCCACACCGCGTCCACCAGTTGGCGCCGGCTGAACGCGGCGTTCGGCCGGCCAGTCAGCACCTCGAGGAGATCGAACTCGGTGCGGGTGAGTTCGACTTCGATCTGCTGGACCCACACCCGGCGCGCGGTCGGGTCGAGCCGCAGCGCCCCGATCGTGCGGGGTGGCTCCTCGACGGCGAGGTGTGCGCGCGGCCGGCGGAGCAGCACCTGGACCCGGGCGACCAGTTCCCGGGCGCTGAAGGGCTTGGTCATGTAGTCGTCGGCGCCGGCCGAGAGTCCGATCAGCTTGTCGATCTCCTCGTTCCGGGCGGTCAGCATGAGGATGTAGCAGTCGGAGTGCCGGCGGATCTCCTGGCACACCTGGAGCCCGTCCTTGCCGGGCAGGCCCAGGTCGAGAACGACCACGTCGGGAGCTTCGGCGAGGGCGAGTTCGACGGCGGTGTTGCCGTCGTGGGCGACGCTGGTCCGGAAGCCTGCCCGCTGGAGGTAGTTGGCGACCATCCCGGCCAGCACGGTCTCGTCATCGACCACCAACACGTGCGCCGGCGGGCTCGGCAGGCTCTGGCTCATGGCCGCAATCATGCCGTCGTCGTCTCGATCGGCCCACCGGCATCGGCCGGGCTCCATCGTTTCTTCATCGAGAGTTCGGTGTTTTCGCCGGGTGCCCCGGCTTTGCTGGAGCGATCAACACGCGACTCCAGGGGGCAACACGATGATGAGCTACGCCCAGTCGGGCCTCGCGCCATGGGTAATCGGCGCTCTCGCCGTCACCGGATTGTGGGCCGGGGTGTGGATCCTGCTGTCCGCGATCGGGATCCGGGATCGAGGTCGCGCATCCCTTCCCTCAGTGGCACGACCAGGTGTGCCGGTGTGGCAACAGTCGCCCGTCCCCGGTGGTGAGTCCTCCCGGGCCGGAGCCGGGCGGGAAGACATCCACAGGACGCGACCCGATACCCAGGAGGACGATCACCGGTGAACCCAGCAACCACGACCGAGGTCGTCCACGTGACCGTGGTGACCGCACCCGGCTGCCACTTCTGTGAGGACGCGCGCACCCTGCTCGAACGTCTCCGCCAGGACGGCGCACCGATCGCGCTCGAGGTGATCGAGGCCACCTCAGAGGTCGGGATGCGTCTGCTGGCCGCATACCGCCCAGCCATGAACCCACTCGTGCTCGTCGAGGGGGACTACTTCTCGGCGGGCCGGTTCCCGCGGCGCAAGTTCCAGGCCCACCTTACGGCGGCCGGCCGGGAGCCCGACGCGACGGAGGCCGACCGTGGGTGACCTGCTGACCACCGGGGGCATCCTGGCAGCGTTCTTCGCCGGCGGGGTGGCCCTGTTCGCGCCCTGCTGCATCGTGTTCCTCGCGCCCAGCTACCTGGCCGGCGCGGTCCGGAACCGTCGGTGGCGCCTGCTGCCGCTGACGTTCCTGTTCGCCGCCGGGCTCGCCTCGATCCTGGTCCCGATCAGCCTGGGCGTGAGCCTGATCGCCGCCGCGATCGCGAAGTACCACACAGTGCTCTACTACGCAGGCGGCATCCTCATGCTCGTCCTGGCCGCGTTCACCCTGTCCGGTCGGATGTGGAGCCTGCCCAACATCCTGCGCACCCCCGACACCAGTCGCGGCGACGGCGCCAGCTTCTTCGCACTCGGGGTGTTCAGCGGCATCGCCTCGAGCTGCTGCGCCCCCGTCCTGGTCGGGGTGATGACGCTGTCGGCGCTGGCCGGTAACCCCGTCGGCGGGATCGGCCTCGGGCTGGCGTACGTGTTCGGGATGGTGTTCCCCCTGTTCGTGATGGCGCTGGCCTGGGACGCCACCGGCCTGCGCCACCAGCCACTGGTCGCCAGGCCGCTCCGGCTGCGTCTTGGCCGCTGGACGCTCGCCACGAACACGGTCAATCTCGCCGTGGCGGCCGGGTTCGCGATCATGGGCGGCTTCGTCCTGTACCTGGCCAACACCGGCCAGATGACCAGCGGGCCCGAGATCCAGGTGGCTATCGGTCGCTCGCTCGCCGGCTGGTTCGGCTCCCTGGAAGCTTGGCTCGCGCCGGTACCGGAACCCGTCCTCGGGCTGGCGCTGCTCCTCCTCGCCGGAACCTTCGTCTGGGCGACCCTGATCGGTCGCACTCGCGACCGGGCGACATCCGAGGCAACTGGCGTCGCCGAGCGCACCGACGTCGCCGAACAGCCATCGTCCACCCCGCACTGCCACTGACCCCTCACCCGAGAGACCCGAGATGACCCACACCACCAGAGCCGACCAGCACGCCCGGCAGCGGACGCCCTACACCGCTTCGCAGAAGACCCGCCGGCGCCGGTGGCTGCGCTGGGGCCTCGCCGCCGCCGTGGTCGCGGCCATCGCCGCGATGCTGATCACCTCCCAGACCACCACGGCAACGACCAGCCACCCTGCCCCGGACTTCACCCTGCACACCACCAGCGACACCACCGTCACGCTCTCACAGCAACGCGGCCACCCCGTCCTGCTCTACTTCAACGAAGGCGCCGGCTGCGGAGCCTGCATCATCCAGATGGGCGAGATCGAGAAGCACCGAGCCGACTTCGACGCCCTCGGCATCACCGTGCTCCCGATCGTGATGAACACCAGGGCCGACATCGCCGCCGACATGGGCCGCTACGGCGTGAACACCCCGTTCCTGCTCGACGACGGCACCGTCTCACGGGCCTATGGAACCCTGGGGAAGGGAATGCACGCCGACCTGCCCGGCCACAGCTTCGTCCTGATCGACGCCGAGGGCATCCAGCGCTGGTACGGCGAATACCCCTCCATGTGGCTGGACCCCGCCGACCTGCTCGACCAGGTTCGGACACACCTCGCCGGCTGACCACGCCCAACCGGCCGCAGCCCGTCCGGGCATTCTTGACCAAACCTTCATTCGCAGGCGCCGGCTTCACGCACGGTGGCGGCGATGATGGAGGCACCGTCCGAAACAGCCTCCGACCGCATCCAGGAGTACCCATGGCCCAGCGACCCAGCCCGGGCTCGCGACGCGCCGCCCTGCGTGAAGCGGCCCGTCGCGAGGAGCAGCGGCAGCGCCGACGCCGGCTGCTGATCTGGGGTCTGGTCGGGGTGGCCGTGGCGGCGATCGCCGCGTTCGCCGTGGTGCTGGCCCGGCCAGGGGTGCAGGCCGCCGCGCCGACGTCGGCGATCACCTACCCCGGGCTGTCCCGCGGCCACGTCTCCGGCACCGTCTCCTACGCCCAGACCCCGCCCGCCGGTGGTGACCATGCCGAGGTGTGGCAGAACTGCGGGATCTACACCGAACCGGTGCCCAACGAGACCGCCGTCCACTCCCTCGAACACGGCGCGATCTGGATCACCTACCAGCCGGACCTCCCGGCCGGCCAGGTGACAGCCCTCCACGACGCGGTCAGGAACCAGCCCTACGGACTCCTCAGCCCCTACCCCGGCCTCCCCTCCCCGGTGGTCGCCACCGTCTGGGGCGTCCAGCTCCGCCTCGACTCCGCGACCGATCCCCGGCTCGCCGCGTTCATCGCCGAATACGCGGACGCGAGCAAGGCTCCCGAACCGCAGGGCGAATGCACCGGAGGCGTCGGGAACCCCCAACGCTGAACCGAGTGATCCCGAGTTCACCGCCCGGTTGGTGATCGTCCAACCCGCGACGAACAGGCACGTGCGTCGATGACCACCCGACCCGAGGTCCGGCTTTGGGAGATCTTTACATTCCGGTGGGGGGTATCGCTACGACGTGTGGCGAGGCTGGATCCCGTCGGGTGGTGATGAGTGCCGCCCACGGGAACGAGGAGTACGCGAATGATGGGATATGGCGGTATGGGCTGGGGCGGGATGCCTTTCGGCGGCATGATCGGGATGGTCGTGTTGTGGGCGGTCCTGATCGCGGGGATCGTGTGGGCGGTGATGCGGTTGCTGCCGGGCCGTCAGGCGGCCCACGGCCACGGTGCCCGGTCGGCGCAGGATTCGCCGGAGGAGATTCTGGATCGGCGGTTCGCGCGCGGCGAGATCGACCTGGAGACCTACCAGGCCCAGAGGGATGCGCTGTCGAGGATGCGTGGCGAGGACCTGCGATGAGCCGTCTCCGAGGGACGCGCGCGGTACCGAGAGGGTTGGCCTGGCTGGTGCTGGTCGTGGCGAGCGTGTTGTTGGTCGGATCGGTGGCCATGACCCTGGTGTCCACGAGCGGGAGCAGGGTGGCCCCGGCCGCCCCCACCACGGGCACAGGCCACGGTCCCGGCTACGCCGGCACGTCGAACCCTTCGGGGAACCTGCCTGGCGGTGGGATGGGTGGCGGCATGATGGGCGCCCAGCAGGTCTGGTTGGCTGGTGAGGGTGTCCCGGTGCAGACGATCGCCCAGGCCAGGGCCCGGGCAGCGCAGGCGGCCGCCGCGCGGGGGTTGTCCACCGGCGAGGTGATGAAGTTCACCCGGAACTTCTACGTCGAGCTGAAGGACTCGGCCGGGAACCCGACCACGGAGGTCCTGGTCGACCCTAACGGCGGGTCGGTGTCGACCGAGTACGGTCCGGCGATGATGTGGAACACCGGTTCGCGCGACGCGACCGTCTCCGCTGACCAGGCGCGGAGGATCGCCGATGGCTGGCTGCGGACGAATCAGCCCGGCCAGTCCACGGTCGCCGACGTAAAGGCGTTCCCCGGCTACTACACGATCGACACCGAAACCAACGGCAACACCGTGGGCATGATGTCGGTGAACGCGCTCACCGGTGCAGTCTGGTATCACACCTGGCACGGGACCTTCATCGCGGAGGAGGACGACTGAGTGACCCCTACGCAGCAGCTGAGCGCTCTGGTCGTCGATGACGAACCGAGCCTCGTCCGGGTCGTGGAGGGATTCCTGGCCCGGGACGGGTTCGCGGTGCGCACCGCCGTCGACGGCGAGACCGCGCTCGCCCTGGCCCGCGAGTCCGAACCGGACGTGGTGGTGCTCGACCTCGGCCTGCCCGGCATCGATGGGATCGAGGTCTGCCGCCAGCTGCGGACGTTCTCCCGATGCTACGTGCTGATGCTCACCGCCCGCGCCGACGAGGTCGACATCCTGATCGGTCTCGGCGTGGGCGCAGCGGACTACGTCACCAAGCCGTTCTCCCCACGGGAGCTGATCGCGCGGATCCGGACGCTGCTTCGCCGCCCCCGCAGTAGCGCTGACGCCGCCCCAGAGCCGGACGAGCCGGGGCTGCGGGTGTTCGGCGACCTCGCCATCGACCCCCCGGCCCGCGAGGTGCACGTGGGGTCAGACCTGGTCGCGCTGACCAGAACCGAGTACGAGCTGCTGGAGACCCTGAGCGGTCGACCCCGGGTGGTGTTCACCCGGCAGCAGCTGCTGGAGAAGGTGTGGGAGGCAACGGCCGGCGCCGTGCCGGGCGATGAGCACCTAATCGACATCCACATCGGGCACCTGCGCGCGAAGCTGGGTGATGACCCCCGTTCGCCCCGCTATGTGCTCACCGTTCGCGGCGTCGGCTACCGGATGGGCCCCGGATGACCCGGCGCGAAGCGAAGCCAAGAGGACCCGGGCTCGGGCTCGCCGGGCGGTTGTTGGTGAACATCGGGCTGGTCATCCTTGCCGGTGCCAGCACGGTCCTGGTCGCCGCGCTCCTGCTCGCCTGGCCGCTGTTCCAGTACCACCTGGACAACGCCGGCGTGGTCGTGGACGCCCAGGTCCTCGAACACGTCACCCGAGCGTTCGAACAGGCCGTGCTGACCGCCCTCGCGGTCGGGATCCTGGTGGCAGCAGCGACGGCGCTGGGAATCAGCTGGCTGATCTCCCGTCGGCTCGCCGCCCCGATCCAGGACGCCGCGACCACCGCCAGGGCGCTTGCGGACGGCCGGCTCGACACCCGCCTGGAAGACCCCCTGATGGGATCCGAACTGGCCACCCTCGCTGCGTCGATCAACCAACTCGCCCACCGGCTGGAGACTACCGAGTCCACCCGTCGCCAACTCACCGCGGACCTCGCGCACCAGCTCCGCACCCCGATCGCCTCCCTCGAAGCCACCATCGAGGCCATCGCCGAAGGCGTCCTTCCGGTCGACGACCAGACCGTGGAGACCCTCACCGGACAGAGCGCACGCCTGCGACGGCTGGTCGCGGACCTCGAAGTCGTCTCCCGAGCCCAGGAACGCCAACTCCTGCTCAGCACCCGCCCCATCCCGGTGACGCAACTCGTCGACGCAGCCACCGCAGGGAACTGGGAGCGGTACCGCGCCGCGACGGTGACCCTCACCCGCTCCGTCGCGACAGACGTCCCGGACCTGATCGTCGACGCGGACCGCATCAATGAGGTCCTCACCAGCCTGCTCGACAACGCGCTGCGCCACACCCCCTCCGGCGGCACCGTCACCGTCCGCGCCACCGCAGGGGTGAACCCGCGCGGTCCCGAGGCGATCATCGAGCTCAGCGACACCGGCACGGGCTTCCGGCCGGAGGAGGCCGACAAGATCTTCCAGAGGTTCCACAAGGGGCCGACCAGCACCGGCTCAGGCCTCGGGCTCACCATCGCCCGCGCCATCGTCGAAGCCCACCACGGCACCCTCACCGCCGCCAGCGACGGCCCCGGCCAGGGAGCAAAGTTCACGATCACCATCCCGGCTCCCACCCGTGCCATTCCTGAACGGGGCGCGTGGGGCGAATGAGGGGCAGCCGCACTGACTCCCCCGCCAACGCCTAAGGAGTGCAGTGACTGGGCACCAGTCGGTCGGCGGTTCAGCCCGAATGATCTCAGCATCTACCCGGTACCGATCTCACGTCTGAGCCGCTGGCTCCGGAGCCACCCGCGCCCCAACATGTCGCAAGCCCCGCGCCTCTCCGACCTCCCACGGCCTTCCCCCTCCTCCGGACTCCACAGCTCCCGCTCCGTACCGACACTGACCCCGACCCGATCGAGATACACAATGTGCATTGCCGGTGGGGGACATCGCCGGAGGCGGGTTCAAGCGCCCTTGGCGAGGTAGTCGTCGATGGCTTCGCGGGCGAGTTCAGATTCGCTGACTCCGGCGGCCTGGGCGGCTCGGTGAAGCCGGTCTTGGAGGCAGCGGGGCTGCCTGATCCGGCGGTGTCGGCGGTTCGCCGTCACCCAGCTGGACCTCCGTGGTCGACTCCTCCTCAACACCGAAGGGGCGCACGTCCCTACCCTCGACCCCTGTCGGCAGCCTGACCCGCTGCGAGCGGGGGAACGTGGGGAACGCGCCTTTGGCAAGCCCTGACACGCGATCGTCTGCGGTCACGCCCCGCCCTTCTCAAGGCAGTGGGGAACGTTCTCGGTAACGCTGGCCTGTTCAGCTTCGCGCAGAAGTTGACCCTGGTCGCGTCCCGATCGCCTTCCGGTTTGGCCTAGGGAGGGTAGGAGGTTCCGCACCCGAGATGGGGCGATCTTCTCGACCGGTTCGGTGTCCGGAACGGACCGGTTGGACGGCTTAAGGAAGCGTCCACGGCTCGCGTCCCGGGTCGACGGGTCGTGAAAGCTCCCGGGCCGGTTTGTCCGGATCGGGGTGCCGTTTTCGGCTTAGTGGGGTGAGAAGTCGGCAAGAACCCGGCCGGCCGGCGTCCTGATCGGCGCCGGGTGGGGCTTAGGGAAGGCAGAGGAGGTGGTCGGTCGTGATGACGGTAAAGAAGCTGGCGGGCGGGCCGGTGTATGACTACCTGATCCGGCAGATCGCGGTGCAGGATGCCCAGGTGCCGGCCGGCGGGCTGACCTCGTACTACTCCGAGAAGGGCGAGGCTCCCGGGACGTGGATCGGTGCCGGCCTGGACGGTCTGGGCATGAGCGCCGGCGAGATCGTGACCGAGGCCCAGATGAACCACCTGTTCGGCACCGGCGAGCACCCCAACGCCGACCAATTGCGGGCGGCCGCGGCCGCCGCGGGCCTGTCACCGGCCGAGGTCGAGGCCGCGGGCAGGTTGGGGGCGACGTTCCGGAAACGCGAGCCGGTCCGCAACGAGTTCGCCGAGGAGTTGGTGGCTCGATGCCGGGCGTGGAATGCGGCCGCGGGACGTCCCGTCCGTTCCAGGCTGCCTGAGGAGGTGAAGGCTGCGCTGCGGACCCAGGTGGGCCGGGAGTGCTTCCTGCGTGCCTACGGTCGGGAGCCGGTGGGCGAGACCGAACTGCTTGGCGAGATCGCCCGTTGGTCGAAGAAGTCGCCGGTCACGGTGGCCGGCTACGACCAGGTGTTCTCCCCACCGAAGTCGGTCTCGGCGTTGTGGGCGTTGGCGGACCCGCAGGTCGCCGCGCTGATCGAGCGCTGTCACCAGGCCGCCGTCCGTGGTGCCCTGTCGTACCAGGAGCGGGATGCGTTGTTCACCCGGACCGGGACCGACGGGGTCCGGCAGGTCGATGCCCGAGGCATGATCGCCGCCGCGTTCGTGCACCGCGACTCCCGCGCCGGAGACCCGGACCTGCACACCCACGTCGCCGTCGCGAACAAGGTCCAGTCCCTTGACGGGCGGTGGCTGGCGATCGACGGCCGGATCTTCTACAAGTCGCACGTCGCCACCTCCGAAACCTACGACGCAATGCTGCGGGCGCACCTCACCGAAACCCTCGGCGTCCGCTGGGTCGCCCGCCCCTCCCGCAACGGCCGGCGTCCGGTGTGGGAGATCGACGGCATCGACCCCACCTTGTGCGCCCGGTGGTCGTCGCGGCGGGTCGACATCGAGGCCGAGGCCGCGAACCTGGCGACCAAGTTCCGCACCGCCCACGGCCGGCCACCGACCGGGCTGGAGATGATCCACCTCGCCCAGCAGGCCAACCTCGCCACCCGAGACCCGAAACACGAACCCCGCACCCTCGCCGAACAACGCTCCACCTGGCGCGCCCAGGCCGACCAGCACCTCGGCCCGCAGGGTGTCGACCAGATCCTCCGGCAGGCACTCACGCCCCACCCCCGGCCGGCGATGATCCTGAGCCCCGAATGGCTGGAGCAGCTCGCGGCCTCGGTGACTGCCGAGGTCGAGGCCAGCCGGGCGACCTGGCAGGGCTGGCACGTCCGCGCCGAAACCCTGCGCCAACTCGCCGGCCTGGGCCTGGCACCGGAGCAGATCGAGCCGGTCGTCGACCGGATCGTCGACCTGGTCCTCCATACGAACTCGTTCCAGCTCGACCCCGACGACCCGGTCACCGCGCCCGACCTGCTGCGCCGCCGCGACGGACACAGCGTCTACGAGCTGGCCGGCGCCACCACCTACAGCTCCGGACGCATCATCGCCGCCGAGAAGCACCTCCTCGCCACCGCACAACTCACCACCGGACGCACCATCGACCCCCAGCTCGTCGAGCTGGCCCTGCTCGAATCGGTCGCCAACGGCACCACCCTCAACGACGGGCAGGCCCGGCTCGTCCGCGAACTCGCCACCTCCGGACGCCAACTCCAACTCGCCATCGCACCGGCCGGCACCGGCAAGACCACCACCCTCGAAGTCCTCGCCAACGCCTGGACCAGCAGCGGCGGCACCATCATCGGACTCGCCCCCTCCGCCGCGGCCGCCCACGTCCTCGCCGAACACCTCGACACCGCACCCTGCGACACCCTCGCCAAACTCCTCGACAGCCTCGACCACCCCGACCGGGCCGCCGACTGGACCCAGACGATCACCCGCGACTCGCTGGTGCTGATCGATGAGGCCGGGATGGCCGACACCCCAACCCTGGACCGGATCGTCACCCACATCACCACCCTCGGTGGCAGCGTCCGGCTCATCGGAGACGACCACCAACTCACCGCCGTCGCCGCCGGCGGCATCCTCACCGACCTCGCCCACGCACCCGGCACCGTTCGCCTCGAAGAAGTCCTCCGGTTCGCCGACCCCGCCGAAGCCGCCGCCAGCCTCGCGCTGCGCACCGGCAACCCCACCGCGATCGCGTTCTATGCCGACAACAACCGGCTCCACCCCGCCGACGCCGCCAGCATCACCAGCCAGATCCTCGACTCCTGGACCCGTGACCGGCACGCCGGCCTCGACGCGATCATGCTCGCGCCTACCCGCGACCTCGTCGCCAAACTCAACCACCACGCCCGCACCCTCCGCCTCGACGGGACAGCGCCGGGTCGGGAGATCTCCCTGGCCGACGGCAACCGCGCGAGTGCCGGCGATGTGATCATCACCCGCCGCAACAACCGGGCGCTCAGGACGCGGAACGGCAACTGGGTCACGAACGGCGACCGCTGGACCATCCAGCGCATCCACGCCGACGGCTCCCTCACCGCCACCGACCTGCACCACGCTCGCAGCGTCCGACTACCGGCCGACTATGTGGAGGCCTGGACCGAACTCGGCTACGCCACCACGATCCACGCCGCCCAAGGTGTCACCGCCGACACCGGCCACACCCTCATCACCGGGGACGAAACCCGCCAACAGCTCTACACCGCCGCCAGCCGCGGCCGGCACGCCAACCACCTCCATATCACCGTCACCGGCGACGGGCTGCCCGACCCCATCGACTACGACACCCTCACCACCCGGGCCGCCGAAGACGTCCTCGAACACGTCCTGGCCCACGACGAGATCGCCCTGTCGGCCAGCAGCCATCAGCGCCACGCCCATGACCCCGCCACCCAACTCGCCCCCGCCGTCGCCAAGTACCTTGACGGGCTCGGCGCAGCCTGCGAACACCACCTCGGCCCCGACAAGGTCGCACAACTCGACGTGCAGGCCGACCAGATCGTGCTGTGGCTCACCAGCGAACCCGCCTGGCCCACCCTCCGCGCGCATCTCTTTCACATCGCCGCCACCGGCACTGACCCGATCGCGGTTCTCCGCGACGCCGCCAACACCGACAGCCTCGATGGCGCCCACGACGCCGCAGCCGTCCTCGACTGGCGCATCGACCCCACCCGACACCTCCCGCACGGGCCACTCCCCTGGCTCCCCGGCATCCCCCACCAGCTCACCGACGACCCCACCTGGGGGCCCTACCTCAACGCCCGCTCCGACCAGGTCACCCAGCTCGCCGGCCAGCTCCGCCACCCCGTCCCCGAACAGACCCCCGCCTGGCAGACGAGACTCCGCCTCCCCGACCAGCTCGCCGCCGATCTGCGCACCTGGCGAACCGCCAACAACGTCCCCGATCACGACCTGCGCCCCACCGGGCCACCCGCTACCACCACCGCCGGCACCCGCTGGCAGCACCAGCTCGACCACCGACTCACCGACGCGGGCATGCCCGACATCACCCCCTGGTGGCCCCAACTCCAACACCTTGCCCGCCACCTCGCCGGCGACCCCGCACTCCCCCTCCTCGCCGCCCACCTCGAAGACATCCAGGGACTCGGCGGAGACGCCGCCGCCATCCTCGACCAGGCCCTCCACGACGGCCCCGTCCATGTCCGCAGCATCGCCGCCACCCTCGAATGGCGAGTCCACCGGCACGACTACACCAGCGAACACATCACCCCCACCCACGAGCACGCCACCCCACGCCGGCCACCACCACCAGTCCCTGGCGTCGACCACCACCACGACCGAGGCATCCCCATCTGAAACCCGACCACCAGAGGAGAACAACCATGAGCGTCCGCCATGTAGCCGCCCAGCCCGTCGAGTACCTCACGCTGCAGGAGGCCGCCGAGCGGTACCACGTCAGCGTGATGACCCTGCGTCGCCGCATCCGCTCCGGCGCCCTGCCTGCCGTCCACAGCGGCGCCCGGCTGATCCGGATCCCGGCGCCGGCGTTGGAGCAGCTCTTCACGCCCGTCCCGAACGCCACCTGGTGGGCCTCGTGACGTCACCATCAACCGACCTTGGATTCTCGTACGTGATCACGTACGCTGGTCACGGAGGTGGAGAGATGACTGCTGTGAGTGCGACCGCTGCCCGGGCGAACCTGTATCGCCTGATCGACCAGGTCAACGAGGAGTCCGAGCCGCTGACCATCACCGGTCAGCGGGGCAACGCCGTGCTGGTCGGCGAGGATGACTGGCGCGCCATCCAGGAGACGCTGCTCCTGACGAACGTGCCGGGCTTCACCGAGTCGATCCGGCAGGCACGCGCCGAGGGGCTGGACGAGGGCTCGGAGGAACTCGACTGGTGACCACCTGGCGGTTGGTGTTCTCGAAGGCGGCCCAGAAGGACGCCAGGAAGCTCGCCTCCTCCGGACTGAAGCCGAAGGCCCAGGAACTCCTGGCCATCATCGCCGAAGACCCCTTCGCGAATCCGCCTCGCTACGAGAAGCTGGTCGGCGAGCTGGCCGGATGCTACTCGCGGCGAATCAACATCCAGCACCGCCTCGTCTACGAGGTGCTCGCCGAGGAGCACACCGTCCACGTCCTGCGCATGTGGACCCACTACGAGTGAGCCCGGACAAGGTCCGTGGCAGGATGGCGATGGGGCGCCGGCGGCCCTCGGATCGAGCCGATTCGCCGCCCGCGAGGGGTGCTCAACTTTTCGAAATTCACTATGGCACGGCCATCGCACGACCCCTGTTGGGCGTGCTATATGTGCTAGTCAGGGCCCTAATGGAACGCGATTCCTAAACCTTGTGTCGCAAGTTCGAATCTTGCTGGGGTCGCCATTGCTCTGGGCGTGGCCAGGGCCCTTGAGGGGGTCGAACGAACCCGCACCCACAGCCGTGTCGGCGATATCCAGATGGCCGCAGGGGGCCCGCTGGTCAGTGCTCACGGCCCTACTTTTCACACAGCGTCGGTATCGGGATTCTGCGAACGCGGCCCCGGGGGCTTGTCAAGAGAGTGTGGAAGGTTTGTAGAATGTCGCATCGAAGGAGGGCGGATGCACACGGTCAGGTGGGTGGCGGAGCAGCTCGGGTTGGCTCCCGGGACCCTTCGCGCCTGGGAACAGCGCTACGGGATTGTCCATCCCACCCGGTCGGAGGGCGGCTACCGTCTCTATGACGACGACGACGTCGCGGCACTGCGGGCGATGGTCGCTCTGGTCGAGGACGGGATGCAGCCGGCCCAGGCCGCAGAACAGGTCCGATCGGACCGGATCGCGTCCGTCCGAGGGACAGCGGCCGATCCGCCGACCGGGCTGCCCGACCCGGCAGCGCTGATCGCGGCGTCGCGTGCCTACGACGCCCGCGCACTCGACGACATCCTCGACCGGGCGTTCGCCTCGGCCGGGTTCGAGTACGTCGTGGACGAGTGGCTGACCGGAGCGCTGGACTCGATCGGGCAGGGATGGGCTGCTGGCCTCCTTGACGTCGCACAGGAGCACTTCATCAGCGCAGGCGTGATGCGCCGGCTCGCCGCCGCGTTCGATGCGGCCGGGAACTCCCGGGCCGGTCGTCACGTGGTGATCGGACTCGCCCCCGGCGCCACTCACGAGATCGCCACCCTCGCCTTCGCGATCATGCTGAGACGCCGGGGCCTTCGGGTCACCTACCTTGGCCCGGACCTCCCCGTCACCAGCTGGGTACGCGCCACGGGCGAGGCCCGGCCCGAGGCCGTGGTGGTCGGCGCACCGCGCGTCGCCGATGCCGACGCCGCACAGGAGGTCGTCCACGCACTCCTCGAAGCGGCACCCCACACGAGGGTCTACGCCGGTGGGCCCGGCGCGACCCCGGGACATGAACTCACCGGCACCACCCTCGCCGCGTCGGCGGACTGGCTCGAGGACAGCCTCTCCGCTCCGGCGGCCCGCACCGTCGGCGCCTGACCGGGACGGGCCGAACCGTGTCCACCGATCGCCCCGCCGCCCCGGGCGGCTCGTGAAGGAGTGAGGCGGCGGGCTTCGAGGTGGCGGCGCCCCCCTTCGCGCGCTTCGACCCGCCCTGAACGGCGTGGTTCCTCCGCCGCAACGAGGTCGTACTCCCGTCGCCGATCCGGCCTCGGCTGGCCCGGGCACCCGGCCGCCTGCAGGAAATCCGGCAGCCTGACCGAGTGCCCCGTCGGGCCCAGCGGGCTGTGGCCTGCATCGCCAGGTTCCTCACCGCTGCGGCACCCATCCGGCTGGTCCTCGCTGGCGCTCTGCCCGGTCGCGAACAGTGACGCGCGAGGCCCGACCCGGCGCAGCACGCGGCCCGGCCCCGCCTGGACTCGTCAGCGACGGTGGGGGTCGAGCGGCGCAGGAGCCCGGATCATCCACCCTCGAGCTCTTGACAGACCTACCACATACTCTGCACACTCATTGCACAAACCTTCTACGAAAGGAACTCCGATGATGAAGCTCCGACGCTCTCTGGCCAGCCTGGTCGCCGTGTTGTTCGGTGGAGCCTTGCTCGCGGGTCCCGTGGTCGCGCCCGCGCAGGCCGCCCCCGCCCTCGGCGAGCAGAGCCTGACCACCGTCCTGACAGCCGATGGCAACGGCACCTTCGACAACAACTGGTACGACTACGACATCGTCACCCAGGCGGTGCTCGCCGTTCTCGCGGCGAAGCCGGCCAGTAATGTGTCCGTGCTCACCGACGGAAGCGTGGCACTGACCGCCTTCATCCCGAACGACCGCGCGTTCCGGGACCTGGCCCACAGGATCACGCACAAGTGGCCCCGCACCGAAGAACAGGCGTTCAACACTCTGGTCCAGAAACTGGGCGTCGACGCCATCGAGAGCGTCCTTCTCTACCACGTGGTGCCCGGTGCCACGATCCTGGCCAAGGACGCCCTCCAGGCCGACGGGGCCACGCTCGCCACGGCCCTAGCCGGCGCGTCAATCAAGGTGCAGGTCAAGGGCATGAACGTTCCGCAGATCATCCTGCGCGATCGCGACTACAACAGCCCGAACCCGCGGGTGAACCCGTGGCAGACCGACATCAACGAAGGCAACCTGCAGGTGGCGCACGGCATCACCAGGGTGCTCCGTCCACTCAACCTTCGCGGGTGAGGCCAGGGCGCAACCCCGGCTGAGCGATGATGGCGGCCGCTCTCCTGCCACGGGGGGCGGCCGCTTCCGTGCGTGCCGCTTCCGTGCGTGCCGCTGCCGTGCGGCCTGTGCCGCGACTGACCGACCCCTGAGTCACCCGGGCGGGGTCTGTGGGAACAGGCCGGACGCGGCCTAGCCTGAAGCCCGGCAGGTGGGCACCCCATGCCCTGTCCGCCATTCCCATCCGGACCCCGCACCGAGGAGCATCACCGTCGTGGATCTGTTCACAACCCCGATGACGGCCAGCCCTCGCAACCCGAACTGACCCGTGACCCTGCCCCCGACTGGTCCCGGACCGCTCGACCCTGGTGTGCCCGCGCCGGCCGGGTCGGCTGGCGTCCCCGGCTTCACGGGTGTGCTGGAGTTCCAGCTCACCGACGACGACCTGATGGAGACCGCCACCGGTACTCCGACCGCGAGGGCACTGACGCGCCGCGCGATCCGCTCCGAACGCGTCCACCTCACCCAGACGGTGACCCTGGTCGCCTTCTCCGCCTGGACGGTCATCTCCACCATCCTCCTCGACCTGGGCGTGGATGCTCCGCAGGGAGTGCTGTGGCTGCTCGTGCCCGCGGTGCTGACCTGGCTGTTCAGCGGACGGTGGGCGGAGCGGCGGTGGGCCCGGGCATACCGGGAGGACCTCGCGGTGGCCTGCCACGGCCACGACCAGACCTTCCAGTTCTGGCTCGACGCGGACGGGCTCGTCGTGCGGTCCCTCCGATCACTCGAGCGGTGGGCCTGGGCGGCGATCAAGGGCGTCGAGGAGTCGTCCACTCACCTCGCGCTGGCGGTCTCCCCGCTCGCGGTCATCCTCGTCCCCCGGCGGATCGGCGCCACCGCGGTGTCGGAATTCGCGCAGGCGATCCGGGCGAGGATCCCGGGCGAGTTCTCCGCACAGGCACAGCCGGCACTCCCGGACGCTCCGCCCGACGCGCTGGATGCGGTGGCGTACAGCCCTACGCCCGAGGAGGCTGCGGCCGCGCTGTCGTGGACCTACGACCTGGGCCGCGTCCCCGACCTCCTGCTGGGGCGAGCGGTCCGGTCCACACTGATGACTGGAGCGCCGCCCGCGGCAGCAGGGTGCTTCCTGGTCATCGACGCGTACCTGCGCTACGGGAGGATCGTCCCGGAATTGGCCGGCATCACCCTGCTGGTGCTGGTCGTGATGGCAGTCTGGATCGGTATCCAGCCGGTCCGCCTGAAACGACTTGTTGACGGGGCCGCGCGCCGGCGGATCCAGGTCGATACCAGGGCCCTTGAGGTCACCCGGGTCTGGTGCACCGCGTACGGACTCACCGTCCAGCGGCCCGGCTACCGCTGCGATTTCCGCTGGGACGCGATCGCCACCTTCGCCGCGACCCGGGACCGGCTCTACATCAAACCCTGGGGGGAGGGCGCCATCGCGGTACCGCGACGTGCCGCACCCGACCGGGTCGACAGGATCGCCGCCGCGCTGCGGCAGTACGTCCCCGAGACCAGCTCGCCGCGCTGAACCGCGAGCCCTACCGCGTGCGGGCGGTGGGCTGCCAGGCGACGCCCACCGCGTAGCCCCGCGGGCCCTCGACCTCCGCGACCCGGAAGACGGTGGACGCACCTTCGACCCGGCCCGTCCCCGCACCGATCCGGACCAGGGCCACGTCCGCGTGGCGCCCGTGCCGGCCCGCCTTCAGCACGGCGTGGGACAGCGTCCAGCGAGGCACGGCCTCCGTGGCGGATACACCCAGCTCCTTCGCCAGTTCCGCGGCCCGGACCGGATCGAGCCGTTCCACGTCCACACCGATCCGGGAGGCCTGGGTCGTCGCGGCCGCGGCGACCACCACCATCCCCCCGCTGTAGGCGACCGACGCGAGGGCAGGGACGCCCCGGACGGCCAGCGGCCCCACCGACCCGCCCACCGCGGGCGCAGTATCCACCGTCCACGCCACGGATCCCGGGAACAGCGAGCCGAGCAGCCGGCCCAGCACGGCCCGCCCGGTGAGGAACGCCTGGCGCCGCTCCGGGCTGAAGCCAGCGAGCCGGGACGCGTCCACGGGGCCCGGGCCCGCCTCGCGTGCCAAAGCCTCCGACGGCGCCGCCCAGCCGAGCAGGATCCGCTCGGCCACGCTGCGCTGCCCGACGGTCGGCCGGCCCACGAGGTCGACGCCGGGGAATGCCCACAGCGTGCGCTCGACGGCCTCGCCGACCAGGTCCTCCCCGTCCCCCGTGCTCACGCCACCAAGGCTAGGCCCGTCAGGAGCGGGTGGCGTTCACCTGGTCGAGCATGGTCTGGACCTCGTCGAGCGACTGTCCGCCGAAGCCGGCCAGCGCCGCCAGCGGGATGCTCTCCATCATCCGGATCAGGTCCGGGTCCTCACCGAAGACCGCCCCGGCCAGGCCGGTGATGATCTCGGCGAACGCGGGCACCTGCATCGCCTCGGCGACCGTCGAGTCCAGCGCCAGCGGACGGAGCGGCTCGTTCCCCGCGACCGCGACGGTGCCGGAGAGCCGCAGGTCACGGCTGGACGCACCGACCCCGACCGCGTACTCCCCGGCCTCGACCACCCACGCCTGGTCGCGGGCGCTCCAGTAGGCGAGGTCGTCGGAGCTGATCGCGATCTCGACCCGCGCCGACGCCCCCGGTTCGAGAGCGACGGACGCGAAGCCCTTCAGCTCCCTGGGCACGCGGACGACGGTCGATCCCGGCACCGACACGTACACCTGCACGACCTCGCGGCCGGCCCGGCCACCGGTATTGGTCACCGTCAGCGACACGGTCACTCCGGCGTCCGTGGCCGCTAGCGCCAGGTCGGTGTACCCGAAGGTCGTGTAGGACAGGCCGTGGCCGAACGGGAACGCCGGGTCGATCCCGGACGCGTCGTAGCCCCGGTAGCCCACGAACAGGCCTTCGCCGTAGCGCACCCCGGACACGTCGCCGGGGAAGTGCAGCGAGCTCGGCACGTCGGCCAGCCGGCGCGGGATGGTCTCGGTGATCTTGCCCGAGGGATTCACCACGCCGTACACCACGTCGGCGAGCACCGCGCCGCCGGCCTGCCCGAGCAGCCAGCCTTCGACGATCGCGCGAACCCGGTCGGCGAACGGCAGCAGCACGGACGCCCCGTTGCTCAGCACCACCACCACGTTCGGGTTGACCGCGAGGATGTCCTCCAGCAGCGCCAGCTGCTCGGCCGGAAGGTCGGCGTTGTCCCGGTCGTAGCCCTCGGACTCGTGGTTCTCGCCCAGCCCGAGGAAGGCGAGCACAACATCGGCGTCCCTCGCCACCGCCACCGCCTGTTCGTGCGCATCGTCGGCGAGCTGCTGGCCGGCTGCGGTCGCGAACCCCGGCGCGAAAGGCACCTCGTGGCCCACCAGCGCGGTGATCGCGTCCAGCGCGTTGTCCAGCCTGGTCGGGTTCACCCTCGACGACCCGGCTCCCTGGTAGCGCGGCGTCCGGGCGAACTCGCCCACCACGGCCACCCTCGTCTCCCGGGCCAGCGGCAGCACGCCGTCGTTGCTCAGCAGCACCACACACCGTTCGGCCATCCGACGGGCGAGCGCGTGGTGGCCGTCCACGTCGAAGTCCTCCGGCGCATCGGCCAGGCTCGCCTGCGCCCTGCGCACCACGGCCTCGACCCGGCCGTAGGCCTGATCGATGGTCCCGGCGTCGATCTCGCCCGCGTCCAGCGCCTCGCGCACTTCCCGCTCGTGGCCGGCGTTCGCCGGCATCTCGAGGTCGAGGCCAGCCCGCAGTGCCCGGACCCTGTTCCAGACCGCGCCCCAGTCGGAGACCACGACGCCGTCGAAGCCCCACTCGTCCCGCAGCACCTCGGTGAGCAGCCAGTGGTTCTCGGACGCGTAGGTGCCGTTCACCTTGTTGTAGGAGCACATCACCGTCCACGGCTTCGCCTTCCGGACGACCTTCCCGAAGCCCCGCAGGTAGATCTCGCGCAGCGTCCGCTCGTCCACCTGGGAGTCGCGCCGCATCCGGTCGGTCTCCTGGTTGTTCGCGGCGAAGTGCTTCACCGAGGTGCCGATCCCCTGGCTCTGCACCCCGCTCACCAGTGCGGCCGCCAGTTCTCCCGCGACCAGGGGATCCTCGGCGAAGTACTCGAAGTTACGCCCGCACAGCGGCGAGCGCTTGATGTTCATGCCGGGACCGAGCAGCACGCCCACGCCCAGCGCGCGGCATTCCTCGCCCAGCGCAACGCCCACCTGCTCGACCAGCTCCGGATCCCACGAGGACGCCAGCCCCACCGCGGGCGGGAAGCACGTCGCCGGCTCGGAGGCGTTGATCCCGACGTGGTCACTCGAACCGGACTGCTTGCGCACCCCGTGCGGCCCGTCGGTCCACATCAACTCGGGCAGGTCGGCCGCGGCGACCGCCGGGGTGTGCCAGAAGTCCGATCCTCCGGTCAGGCTGATCTTGGCGTGGACATCGACCATGGTGGCTCCTTGTGTTGGCTGGTCCCCTTCGTGAGCCCCGGTCCCGGGGGCTGCTCAGGGAGCGGTTGGTTGGGATCTGTTCAGCCGACCCGCCCGGTGCGGGCCACGTCGGCGAACCAGCGGGCGCTGGCCTTGGGAATGCGGTTGAGGCCGGAGTCCACGCGAACCAGGCCGAAGCGTTTGGCGTAGCCGTGGGCCCATTCGAAGTTGTCCATCAGCGACCAGACCAGATAGCCGCGGACGTCGGCACCGGCGTCCATCGCCTCTCTCACCGCGGTCAGGTGGCGGCGCAGGTAGTCGATCCGGTCGGCGTCGTCGACGTAGCCGGCCTCGTCCGCCACGTCGTCGAAGGCTGCCCCGCTCTCTGTGATCACCAGCGGCACGCCGGCGGGACCGGTGTAGTCGGCGTGCAGCCAGGTGAGCAGGTTGCGCAGCCCGGCCGGGTCGACCTCCCAGCCCATCCCGGTGAGCGGCAGGTCGCGCAGCACCTGGACGGCGTCCGGCGCGGCGATGTGCGGGGTCGGCTCCGTGGGCTCCCCGGCCCGGAACACGTTGGTCGTGTAGTAGTTCACGCCCAGCACGTCGATCGGGGTGCTGATCGCGGCCAGGTCCTCCTCCGCGACCAGGTCGTCGGGCCAGATCTCGGCCAGGTCGTCCAGCACGTCGGCCGGGTAGTGGCCGGTGAAGACCGGCTCGACGAAGAACCGGTTGGTCGTGCCGTCGACCCGCCGGGCGACATCCCGGTCCCGGGCGCTGTCGGAGGCCGGCAGCGCCGGGGTGAAGTTGATCGTGGCCCCGAGGCTCGCGGACGGGTCCGCTTCGCGGAGTGCCTGCACCGCCCAGCCGTGAGCCAGCAGGAGGTGGTGCGCCGCCCGGATCGACGCCACCGGATCGGTCTGGCCCGGCGCGTGGACGCCCGCGGCATAGCTCAGGAACGAGGAGCACCACGGTTCGTTCAACGTCGTCCAGGTCCGCACCCGGTCACCCAGTCGCCCGTGCACGGCCAGCGCGTAGTCCACGAACCGCTTTGCGGTGTCGCGATTCGTCCAGCCGCCGGGCAGCGCGGCCGGCAGGTCCCAGTGGTAGAGCGTCAGCCACGGGGTCACGTCGTTGGCGAGAAGCTCGTCGACCAGGCGGGAGTAGAAGTCCATCCCGGCCCGGTTCACCACCCCGTCGTTGAGCACCCGCGACCACGACACGGAGAACCGGTAGGTGTTCATCCCCAGGGCCGCGAGCAGCTTCGCGTCCTCGGCATAGCGGTGGTAGTGGTCGCAGGCGACCAGCCCGTCCTCGCCGTTGACGATCGCGCCCGGCACCCGGCAGAACACATCCCAGATCGAGTCCTGCCTGCCGTCCTCTGCTGCCGCCCCCTCGATCTGGTACGCCGACGTTGCCGAGCCGAGGAGGAACCCCCTCGGGAACTCAATACTCACCGAAGCTGCCTTCCCTGGTCAGTCCTTGCGGACCTTGAGGCTGCCCTTGAGGTCGGGGACGTCGGAGAGGAGGCGCTTGGTGTAGTCGTGCTTCGGGGTGAAGATCACCTCGTCGGTGGTGCCGCGCTCCACGATCAGGCCGTGTTCCATCACCACGACCTCGTCGGCGAAGTAGCAGGCCTGGCCGATGTCGTGGGTGATGAACAGCACGGTGAGCCCGAGGTTGTCGCGCAGGTCCTGCATCACGTTGAGGGCGCTCACCCGCAGCGATGCGTCCAGCATCGAGGTGGCCTCGTCGGCCAGCAACACCTTCGGGTTCATCATCAGGGCCCGGGCGATCATCACCCGCTGCCGCTGCCCGCCGGACAGCTGGTGCGGGTACTTGTGCACCGCGTCGCCCGGCTTCAATCCGACGTAGCCCAGACAGGTCTCGATCAGCGCGTCGAGCGTGTCGCCCTCGAGCTTCTCCGCCCGCATCCCGCGCCGCAGCGTGTGGCCGATGGTGAAGAACTGGTTGAACGACGCGAACGGGTCCTGGAACACCGCTTGCACGTCACGCCAGTACGAGCGCAGCTCGCCGCCCCTGATGTGGGTGACGTCCTTGCCCTGGTAGGTGATCGTGCCGCTGGTCACCGGCATCAGGCGCAGCAGCATCCGGGCCAAAGTGGACTTGCCGGACCCGGACTCCCCCACCACCGCCAGCACCTTGCCCGCGTGGAACTCGACGCTGACGTCGTCCACAGCGGTGAGGTGGCCGCCGGCCACCCGGAACTGTTTGGTCACGTGGCTCGCGGCGAGCACCGGTACCCCGGAGTCGGTCGAATCCCTCATGCCTCGTTCACCTCCATCGGGACGGTCTCGAACGCGTGGTCGTTGGCCCACCAGCAGGCGACCGAGTGGTCGCGCTCGTGCAGGAACTGCGGCTCCTTCAGGCTGCACTCCGGCATCGCGAAGGCGCAGCGTGGGTGGAACCGGCAGCCGGTCGGCGGGTTGCCCAGGTTGGGCGGCGAGCCGGGGATGCCGAGCACGTGCTTGGTGCGGGTCTCCTCGGTCGGGTCGAGCACGGACGACAGCAGCGCGGAGGTGTAGGGGTGCCGCGCGTTGTTGACCAGCTCCTCGGTCGGCCCCGCCTCGACGATCTTGCCCGCGTACATGATGGCCAGCCGGTCGGTGACCATGCTCAGCACGGGCAGGTCGTGGGTGATGAAGATCACGCCGCGCATGATCCGCTTCTCCACCATCGCCAGCAGCATCTCGATCAGCGCCTTCTGGCTCGACACGTCGAGGGCGGAGGTCGGTTCGTCCGCGATCAGCAGCGCCGGGTTCAGCAGCGTGGAGATCACGGTCACCATCCGCTGCTTCATGCCGCCGGAGAGCTGGTGCGCGTACTGGTCGAGCACCCGGACCGGCATCTCCAGCATCTTCAGCCGATCGGTGGCGCGGTCCAGCGCGTCCGCCTTGGTGGTGTTCCGGTCGTGGGCCCGCATCACGTCGACCACCAGGTCGCGGATCCGCAACGTGGGGCTGATCGCGTTCATCGCACCCTGCGGCAGCAACGACACGGTCGCCCCCCGGTAGCCGCGATGCACCTCGTTGGAGTTCCTGGCCAGCGTGCTCAGGTCGATCTCGTGGTCGTCGATCTCCATCTTCCCCGCGACCACGTACAGCGGCGGGTTGGCGATCATCGCCAGCGCGTTGCCGAGCGTGGTCTTGCCGCAACCGGACTCGCCGGCCAGCCCCAGGATCTTCCCCTCGGGAACCTCGACCGTGACGTTGTCGACCGCGGGCACGTCCTGGCCCGTCGCCGCCGCGTAGACGGCGGTCACGTTGGACGCCCGCATCAGGATGCCGCTCATGCGGTCACCTCCTGGCGGCCCTCGATCTGCTCGGCCAGCTTGCGCGCGGCCTCGGCCCGCCGCGCGGCCGCCCGGGCCAGGTCCTTCTTCTTGCCGCGGCGCAGCCTCGGGTTGAACACCTCGTCCAGCGAGGACTGCAGGTAGAGCAGCGCGAAGCTGATCAGGGTCAGCACGATGGTCGGCGGCAGGAACGCCCAGTAGGCACCGACCGCGACCGCCTGGAAGGCGAGCGCCCAGTGCAGCTGCATGCCCAGGGAGTTCGTCCCGGACGGTCCGAGGCCCAGCATCGACAGGGTCGACTCGGCGAGGATCGCGCTGGCCAGCTGCAGCACCCACGCCATCACGATGTAGCTGGCCAGGTACGGCAGCACGTCGAAGACCATGATTCCGGGCGTGCGCGCACCGGAGAGCTTGGCCACGTCGATGTGCTCACGGGTGGCCACCGAACTCGCCTGCGCTCTGACCGCGCGGGCCGTCCACGGCCAGGACGTGATGCCGATCACCAGCGCCAGCCCGACGATTCCCTTCAGGAACGGGATGTCGGTGCTCTGCAGCGACATGGAGATCAGGATCAGGATCACGATTGCCGGGATCGCCAGCACAATGTTCGTGATGCCCATCAGGGCCTCCTCGAGCCAGCCGCCGACGTAGCCGGCCACGACGCCGATCAGGACGCCGATCAGGACGGCCAGGGTGCCGGCCAGCAGGCCGTTGATCAAGGAGTTCCGCGTGCTGGCCATCAGCACCGCCAGCACGTCGTAGCCGAAGTTGTCGGTGCCGAGGATGTGCTCGGCGGACGGGGCGTCGTAGAGCCCGCCGACCTTCTGGTCCGGAGCGTACGGGTAGAACAGCGGGCCGATGAACGCGAGCACCACCACGAAGAGGATCATCCCGAGGGCGACCCACATCCGCGGGCCGAAGTTCAGGCTGCGCCAGGCCGGCTTGGCCTTGGGTTCGGGCGCCTGCGGCGCCTGCGGGACGATGGGGCCCTCGATCTCGGCACTCGCCGCGCTGCTGGAGATGTTCGTCATTTCACTTCTCCCCCGACTTCGAGGCCCGGATCCGTGGGTCGATGAAGCCGTAGAGAACCTCGACGGCGTAGTTGGCGACCAGCACGGCGACCGTGATGATCAGGGTCACGGCCTGCACCACGGGGTAGTCGTTGCTCGCGATCGCGTTGAACAACGTCAGGCCCATGCCCGGGTAGTTGAACACGAGCTCGGTGATCAGCGCCCCACCGACCATCGTGCCGATGCTGAGGGCGAGACCGGTGATCTGCGGCAGCATGGCGTTCCGGAAGATGTAGTTGGTCATCTTGGAGTCACCGATGCCCAGGCTGCGCGAGTAGTTCACGTAGTCGGAGCCGAGTTCGTAGATGGCCATCGAGCGCATGCCGACAGCCTGTCCGCCGATGTTGATCAGCAACAGGGACAGGAACGGGAGCCACCAGAATTGCAGGGCGTCGGTGAAGAACGCCCAGCTCCATTCCGGGGAGTTGCCCAGCGAGTACGCGCCGCCGGGCGGGAACCAGCCGAGGTACACCGCCATCACGTACAGCAGGATGATTGAGAGGCAGAAGTAGGGCATCGAGGAGAACACCAGCGAGGTGGTGAACACCGACTTGTCCCAACCACCGCCCTTGTAGGCGGCTATGGCACCAAGAACGTTGCCGACGATCCATCCGATCAGGATGGCGGGGATCTGGAGCGCCAGGGTCCAGGGCAGCGACTGAGCGATCAGCTCGCTCACAGGCGTGGGGTAGAACGCGAACGACTTGCCCAGGTTCCCGTGCAGGATGCTGGTCAGGTACGTCACGAACTGGTTCCACAACGGCTGGTCAAGGCCGAATTCCTTCATGAACTGCTCGTAGACACGCTGTTGCGCCTCGGAGCTGGCGCCACCCTGGCCCAGACTCGAGACGATCACGTCGACCGGGTTACCCGGGATGAGCCGTGGTAGCAGGAAGTTCAGAACCACTGCTACCACGAGCGCACCCAGGTACCACACGGTCTTGCTCGCCAGATAGCGTCGCAGACCCATGGCGCTCCAGTCCCCTTCCGGTCAGCCGGCGATCTTCTGGATCTTGTACATCCAGGTGTTGCCGGCGCCGCGGAACATCGGCGGAGCGTAGCTGTTCTTCTCGTCAGGCCAGTTGTAGAAGTTGGTCGCGTTGTACTCGTAGAACTCGTCCGGCCGGTACATGATCGGGCAGGCGGGGACTTCCTTGCGGTACAGCGCATCCAGCTTGTCGTAGGCCGCCTTCTTGGCCGTGTCGTCCGTGGCCTGCGAAGCCTCGGTCAGCATGGCCTCGACCTCGCTGTTCTTCCAGCGTCCGTAGTTGGCGAAGGTGGTCTTGCCGATGGGCTGCATCTCGGACTGGCTCATGATGTCCTTGAAGCGGGCCCACGGGGTGGCCGGGTTCACGCCGGAGACGTACCAGACCGCCAGGTCGAAGGTGCCGCCCTGGATGGCCTGCGTGGTCTCGGCCTGCTGCGGGAAGTTGGTCGAGCAGTCGATGCCGATCGCCTTGAGGCTCTTGGCGATGATCTCGCAGGAGGCGTTCCAGTCGGTCCAGCCGGTCGGGGTGATCAGCTTGTACGGACCGAGGCGGGTGCCGTTGAGCACGTAGATGCCGTCGGAGCCCTTCTTGGCGCCGGCGTCGGTGAGCAGCTTCTCCGCGGCAGCCGCGTCGTAGCTCCAGCCGTTCGCCTTGGCGTCGTCGGTGTTGAAGTACTTGCTCTCGGCGCCGGTCGGCAGGATCAGGCTGGGCTGGACGGTGGCGGAGTAGCCGGACATGGCCGTCTCCGCGATGTCCGCGTAGTTGATCGCCGTCGCGATGGCCTTGCGGACGGCCGCGTTGTCGAGGCCCTTCTTGGTGGTGTTCATCAGCAGCATCGGCATCGAACCCGGCACGTAGTACGGCTTGTCCTTGAGGAAGGTGCCGACCGGCTTGCCGCCCTCCCACATCTTCCAGATCTGGGAGACGAACTGCTGCATGATGTCCAGTTCACCGGCCTGGAACTTGATGTTGCCGTCCTCGTTGGACTTGAAGATCGGGTGGATGATCTGCTTCATCACCGGCAGGCCGCCGTAGTAGGTCTTGCCCCAGTACTTGTCGTTGAGGGTCAGCACGACCTGCGTCTGGTCTGCCTTGTCCAGAGTGAAGGGGCCGGTGCCGAGCGGCTTGTCCATGACCTCGGTGGGCAGCTTGTCGTCGGCGATGCCGGAGAACACCGACTGCGGCAGCACGTAGTTCTCGGTGAGCATGCGCAGCACGTTGCCGACATTCTTGGTCTTCTGGTTGATCTTCACCACGACGGTCTTGTCGTCGGGGGCCTCCATCGAGTCGGCCAGCTGCCAGAACGACGCCACGTTGATGCCGGGGTTCTTCTTGCCCAGCTCGTAGGAGAACACGACGTCCTTGGCGGTGCAGGCGGTGCCGTCAGAGAAGGTGACGCCGTCCTGCATGGTCAGGGTGACCGAGTTGGTGCCGTCGAGCTCGTACTTCGCGGCCAGGCCGGGCATGATCTCGCCGGTCAGGATGTTCCAGCGCAGCGGGGTCTCGTAGACGATCTGCATCACGTTGGCCGCTGCCGGCCACGCCGCCGTCGGGGACAGCGGGTTGAAGGTGGCCGGGGGGCCCCACTGGAAGCCCGCGATCAGCAGGCTGTCGGCGGTCGCGCCAGAGCGACCCTTGCCCATCTGGCCGTTGTTGCCGATGCCGGGCTTGGCTCCTGCGGACGCGCCGCCCGACGCGGTGCTGCCGCCGCTGCCGCCGCCTGCGCAGGCCGCGAGCGCGATGCTGCCGGCGACGACGCCGCCCAGCTTGAGGAAAGAGCGCCGCGACGGCTTCTCGAAGATGGAATCTGACATTGCTTACCTCCATTGGTTCGGCCCGCCAGTGGGCCTCAATGAGTGGTTGGTTTGGGGTTGTCGGTACTGCGGTTGGTCTTGCTACGACGTCCCGGCCCTTCGCAGGGCCGCTGCTCAGGGCACCCTCATACGGCCTCACTCGTGGTCAGCGGCTTCGTGAGGGATCGCAGGGCCGGACGGGCGGTGAGCCCGGCCAGCTCGTTGTCGGCGAAGCGGCCGGTCACCTGGAAGGTGTGGGCCTCGCCGGGGAACAGGTCGACCAGGAGACTGTCGCTGACAGCGTCCTCATCGACCCGGTCCGGGAACAGGCACAGCGTGCGCAGGAAGCTCCGCGCGGTCACGGTCACGGCCGCGCCGGCGTCGGTCCGGGTGACGCTCGCCTCGTAGTCGGGCGCAGGCAGGGCCGCGTCCACGTCCTCGACCAGCAGCTTCACGGCGCGCTCGGCCCCGTCCAGCGTGACCACCAGGGCCAGTTCGGCGGCAGGAACGTCGGTCGGATCGGGGGTGATCGCCACGTCGGTGCGGGACCGGACCTCCACCAGCCGGGCCAGCGACCGGGACCAGACCACGTCCCCGGCCAGGGTGCGCAGCTCGACGCTCCCCGTCGCGACCCACTCGGCGGTGCCGTCGTTGACCAGCACGGCGCGCCAGCCGTCCGCATCGTGCTGCAGGGTGACCAGGTGATCGGCGTACGCCGAGCGCACCGCGTACCACAGCGGCTTGCGACGGGCGACCGGCTCACCTGCGGCGTTGGTGCCCAGGTCGAGCGCGGCCCAGGAGGTGACCGGCCAGCAGTCGTTGAGCTGCCACACGATCGAGCCGAGGCAACGGCCGCGCAGGGAGCGCCAGCGCTCGATGCCGTAGCGCACGGCCCTAGCCTGCTGTAGTTGCATCGCGAACAGCCACTCGTCGAAGTCGTCGGGCCCCTCTCCGGGGACCGGCAGGTGACCCTGGATGCCCCGGTTCAGCTTGTCGTTGCCGCCGGCGGCCTTCTGGTGCACCAGCATCGCCGCGGAGGTGGCACTGCGGTCGGCGGGCTCCAGCGTCCGTGCCCAGGTCGCCCAGGTGGCCGGTCCCTGATAACCGAACTCGGAGACGAAGCGTGGCGAGTAGTCGTCGTAGCCGGTGTAGTCGCGCTCGTTCCACACGTCCCAGATGTGCACGCAGCCGTAGTTCATGTCGTTGGGATGGATGTCGTTGCCGGCACCGGACGACGGGCTGCCGGGCCAGTACGGACGGGTCGGGTCGAGCTCGGCGACGATCCGGGGGAACAGCTCGTAGTAGTACCCGGCGCCCCAGGTCTTCCCGTCCAGCTGCCCGTCCCAGTGCCAGTCGTGGAAACCCCAGATGCACTCGTTGTTGCCGTTCCACAGCACCAGCGAGGGGTGTGCGGACAGGCGCACCACGTTGTCCCTCGCCTCGGCCTCGATCTCGAGGGCGAGAGCCTCCTCCTCGGGATACGCAGCGCAGGCGAGGCAGAAGTCCTGCCAGACCATCACACCCAGCTCGTCGCAGGCGTCGTAGAAGCCCTGCTGCTCGTAGATGCCGCCGCCCCAGATCCGGAGCAGGTCGACGCCGGCGTCCTTCGCCTGCTGGACGCGCTCGCGGTAGCGCTGTGGCGTGACCCGGCTCGGGAAGCAGTCGTCAGGGATCCAGTCCATGCCGCGCGCGAACAGCTGCACGCCGTTCAGCCGGAAGCCGAAGGTCGCGCCGTTGCCGTCGGCGTCGGGGGTGGTGTCGAGCTCTACGGTGCGGAAGCCGGTGCGTCGCTGTACGCGGTCGAGCACCACCTCTTCGTCGTGGAAGGTGATCTCGACGTCGTAGAGCGGCTGCTCGCCGAGGCTGTGCGGCCACCACGGCGAGATCCCGCTGATGGACAGCTCCGCCTCCGCCCAGTCGTCGACCGCGGAAACGCCGACCTCTGCGTACTCCTCGCCGCGCCGCACCCGCACGGTGAGGGCGCCGAACCGGCTCCGTCCGGCGATCTGGACCTGGACGCGGAGCCGTCCGTCCCAGCTGCCGGAAGCGTTCTGCGCCGCGGTGGCGAACACGGCGACGTCGGCGATCCGGGCCTTGTTCCAGCTGCGCAGGCCGATCGTCTTCCAGATCCCGGCAGTGATCAGGCGGGGACCCCAGTCCCAGCCGAAGTTGCAGGCCATCTTGCGGACCAGGTTGTAGGGGTCGCGCTCGACATGGACGCGCTCGCCGACCTGTGCCGCCATCGCCGTGGTGTACTCCAGCACCGGCGAGAACACGACCTCGACCTCGTTCGCGCCCGGACGCAGCCTGCCGTCCGCGCCGAAGGCGTTGCGGCGGTGCATGTTCGCCGAGCGGCCGAGCGAGACGCCGTTGCAGAACACCTCTGCGATGGTGTCCAGGCCGTCGCAGAGCAGGTCGCAGTGCTGGTGGGTGAGGTCCGGCGCGTCCGGCTCGAGGTCGAACTCCGCGCGGTAGATCCAGGCCTGCGCCCCCACCCAGTGCTGGTCGGCCTCGGCCGTGGCGAGGTAGGGGTCGTCAATCAGTCCTGCGGCGAGCAGGTCGGTGTGGACGACGCCGGGCACCGTGGCCGGAATGCCGGAGACGAGTCGCTCACGCAGGGGTTCGGGTACGAGGTTCCAGCCGTTGGCGTCCGCATCTGCACGGACGGTCCACTGCACCGTCGACAGGTCCAGCCAGCCCTGCTCCACGAGTCCTCCTCGACCCTGCTCCCCGGTGAGCGACCCGGAACCCGTCCGGACCCAGAAATGACCGCGCTCTCATCAGTGCGTCGGGACGTACGTTAGCACCGACCGCAAACGCTCTCATAAGACTTTGCAGACACGTTCCCGATTCGTTATCAGTCCGAGACCTTGCCGCCGGGCGTGGCACAACGATTCATTCGCCGGCTCCGTGAGCCTGCGACAGCGCGCGTCAGCGCGCGGGGTTCCGATCTCCGGAGCCAGGGGAGATTTCTGTCATCCACGACGCGGACCGCTGGGGTCCGCGTCCGGTTCACGAGGCGCTGGGGCCCTCGTCGGTCACCTGGGGGGACGCCTGCGGCTCAGGCCTCGGCGCGGGCGGGGCGGGTGGCGCCGCCTGCACGGCCGGGGGCACCGTGCCCGACTTCGTCTCCTCCTTGAACTCGCGGATCGCCTGGCCGGCGTTCTTGCCGAAGCCGGCGAGCTTGGTCCCGCCGAACAGGACCAGCGCAACCACCGCGAGAATGACCCATTCCCAACCGCCCAAACTTGGCATCCGAGTACTCCTTAGCTCTTCAGGGCCCACTCAATTCGTACCCCGTGCCCGCAAGCCGGGCTCCACACGGAGTATCTTCCACCCCTCACGCCGATTCGGCACGCCGGGCACGCCATCCGCACCTCGAGGTGGGATCGCTCTCATAGACTGCCACACGAGCTCACGGCAGGAGGACCCATGAAGCAGGCCGCCCGCAGGCTGCGTCCCGGACAGCGCGCGCAGCTGTTCGTCCACGACATCACCGACGCCGAGAGCACGCTCGTCGCCGAGTCGGAGACCCTGCTGTTCGAGGCGCCCAACTGGAGCCCGGACGGGCAGTGGCTGCTCGTGAACGGGGACGGGCTGCTGCACCGCGTCCCGGCCGGCGGCGGGGACTTCGAGCCGATCGAGGTGCCAGGCCTTCCGCTGCTGAACAACGACCACGTGCTCTCCCCCGACGGTCGCACCGCCTACGTCTCCGGCTTCGACGGCCATCTGCACGCTGTTGACCTCGACGCCCGCACCCACCGGCGGGTGTCGAACGACCACCCCGACTTCGTCCACTTCCTGCACGGGATCTCGCCGGACGGTGCGCTGCTGGCCTACATCGGCATGAACCTGCTGCCCGGCGGTGTGCGCACGAACGTCTACACAGTCCCCACCGCCGGCGGTGCGGACACCCAGCTCACCGACGACGCCTTCCCCGACGACGGCTCAGAGTTCAGCCCGGACGGAGAGTGGGTGTGGTTCAACTCTGAGCGCGGCTCGACGGCACCGGGTCACGCCCAGCTGTTCCGGATGCGTCCGGACGGGTCGGCGCTCGAGCAGCTCACGTTCGACGAGCGGGTGAACTGGTTCCCGCACGTCTCTCCCGACGGCTCGAAGGTCGTCTACCTCAGCTTCCCGCCCGGAACGCTGGGCCACCCCGCGGACCTGGACGTGACGATCCGCCTGCTCGGTCCGGACCAGACGGCGAGCGACCTCGTCCACCTCTTCGGTGGCCAGGGCACCATCAACGTCCCGAGCTGGGCTCCCGACAGCAGCCGGTTCGCCTACGTCGCCTACCCCCTGGCCTGAACCCGGAGGGAACGATCCCCGCTGCCGGCTTCTTCCGCCCTTCCCGAGTGCCGGAAGATGGTGCCCGGCCGCACCGACAGCGCCTCCTCGATGCGCGCGGCCACGTCGCCGGAACAGGTCCGCTTGGCCGGGTCGTTGAGGAGCTGCCAGACGAACTGCCGACTGCAGCCGGCCCGGCGTGCCAGTCGTGACTGGGTGAAGTCGAGCACGGCCATGTAGTCCGCCAGCAATTGCGGGTCCCGCAGCTTCATCCACAGACCTTTCGAGCCGGGGTGGGGGGTCGTGGTGAGGCTCATTGTCGCTTTTTGTTTGACGTTTCGTCAATTCACCAGTGATCCCTGGTGAGCCACGCTTGACGTGGTGTCAACGAAGACCGGCGCGCGTCGCCGGGCTTCCCCTTGTCAGTGTGATTTCGGGAGCCCAGCGCACTGGTTGACGACTTTGTGCAAGGCTTGGGGGCGACGCCAGGCTGGGACCTGCGTCACGGTCGACCTCCGGGAAATCACACGATGCATGCACTGGGCCGGTTCATCAGCGAGCTGATGGAGGCGCGCAGCATGTCCCGGCCCGCGCTCGAACGGGCCAGCGGGCTGAGCCGCCAGCACATCCACCAGCTCCTCGACGATCGCAGGACGAGCCTGGGCCGCATGGTGGACGACACGACCATCGCGGGACTCGCCCGCGCCTTCGCCGACATCGGGGAGGGCGCCTTCATCGCGAAGGCCGCGGAGTCCATGGGGGTTCCGGTCGACCGGCTCGCCGCCGTCGAGATCGACCTGGACCGACTCTCCGACGAGGCGCTGCTGGGGATCCTGGCCCGCCGCCTGGAACGGGCTTCGTCCCTGCGCGCGCAGGCAGCCAACGACGAACCGCAGCCCCTGGCCGCGCGCCGTGGGCACAAGGCACGCGAGCGTCTCGATCAGGAGTGGGGCGACCGGGAGGGTTAGTCCCCGGTTCGGGCCGGGCGCACGGCAGGCCGGGTGTCAGGGGCGGCCAGCAGACTGACGTCATGCATGATCCCTGGCACGAGTTCGGTTCGCTCTCCGACTGGGCACTGCGTTGGGCTGCGCTGCCGAAAGGGCTGCTCGGCGTCACCGACTTCAGCCTCCGCACGGTCACCCTCGACGACCGGCTGCTGCAGGCCGAGCGGCGCTGCACCGTCGCGCACGAGGTCGAGCACATCCGGCTCGGCCCGCTGCCGAGCGACCCGGTTCTGGCCGCGCGGGAGGAGGCGGCCATCGACCGGGCCGTGGCCCGCAAGCTGATCGGCATCGGCGAACTCGGCGACGCGCTCGCCTGGGCCAGCACGCTCGCCGAGGCCGCCCAGGAACTGTGGGTCGACGAGGACACGCTCTCCGTGCGGTTGCGGCACCTGCACCCCGCCGAGGTCCACTACCTGCGCCGGCGGCTCCAGCAGGAGCCGCCATGTGGGCCATCCAGCCCGGGATGACTAGGGTGGGCGCATGCTCAGCCGGGTGATCACCGTGTCCGACCGCTGCGCGGCCGGCGTCAGGGAGGACCGGTCCGGCCCCGCGCTGGCAGAAGCGCTCGAGGCCGCAGGGTACGAGGTCTCGCTGATCGTGGTGCCCGACGGTGAGGAGTCCGTCCGCGCGGCGCTGCTCGAGGCCCTCGACAGCGGCGCACGGCTGGTGATCACCACCGGCGGCACCGGCGTCGGGCCGCGCGACCGCACCCCCGAGGGCACCCGTCCCGTGCTGGACCGGCTGCTGCCCGGCGTGGTCGAACTGCTCCGGGGCCGCGGCCTCGAGCACTCCACCCATGCCGCGCTGAGCCGGGGCCTGGTCGGCGTGGTGGACGCGACGGACGGCGAGGGCGGCGCCCTGGTCGCGAACCTGCCGGGCAGCCCGAAAGCCGTCCGTGAGGGCGCGGAAGTGCTGCTCCCGCTGGTGGCGCACGTGCTCGACCAGCTCGCCGGCGGTGACCACTGATGGGCGTCGTGCTCGCCGAGGTGAGGAACTCGGCCGTCACGGCTGCCGAACTGCTCGACCTCGTCCGCAGGTCCGATGCGGGCGCGGTGGCACTGTTCGTCGGGGTCGTGCGCGACCACGACCCGCAGGCCTCCGGCGCGGTGGTCTCCCTCGACTACACCTGCCACCCCTCCGCGCCGGAGCGGATGCGCGAGATCGTCGCGGGCGTCCTCGCGTCCACCGATCCCGGGGACGGCTGCACGGTGGCCGCCACGCACCGCATCGGTCACCTCGTCGTGGGTGACGTCGCGTTCGTCGTGGCCGTTTCCGCCCCGCACCGGCAACTCGCGTTCGCGGTCTGCGAGCAGGTCGTCGAGGCGGTGAAGGCAGGCCTGCCGGTCTGGAAGCAGCAGTTCGAGGCGGATGGCAGCTACCGCTGGTCAGGGCTCTAGGCCAGCCCCGTCCGCCGCCGGCCCGCTCCCCCACACACCCCTGGCCGGTGCCGTCACCGCGGCGTCAGGACTCGACCAGCCGCAACGCCAGGCGCGGGCACCCGGCAACCGCGCGGCGGGCGGCGGGGCCAAGAGCGGGAGGGACTTCGCCGGTGACGATGGGGAAGCCCCACTCGTCGAGGGAGATGAGCTCGGGAAGCAGTTCGTGACACAGCCCCCGTCCGTGGCACGAGGGCCAGTCAACCCGTAGGCGCGAGGGCGCCATGGCCACACTCCTGTCGTTGGTGGAGGTGCAACTCGTCGCCGAACCAGCGCAGCAGGGACCGGACCAGGCGCGCCGTCCCGTCGGGATGAGCACACGCACCGCGACCGGACACCAGCCCGCACAGCTCCTGGACGCGTTCACCGTTGTCGATTCCCCGACGGACCTGATCGACCGCGTGGGCGAGGGCGGGGAGCCCGTTCCGGCACGGCCCACAGCGGCCCGCCGACTGCGCGGCCAGGTAGGAGACGATTCGGGCCGTCCGGTCCACCGGGCACACGCCGGCGGGAAGGGGCATCACCACTCCGGCGCCGAGCCTCGCCCCCAGCTCGGCCAGGTCCTCGGCGGCGACGCGCCGGTCCGCGAGGGCTCCGGCCGGCACCCATACCCCGTGGTAGCCGCCGACCAGCACCGGGCGACGGAGTTCGTCCGGGCTCAGCACGGCGCTCCACGGCGCTCCGAGCTCGACCTCGAGGACCGTCGTCGCGCCCGTCTCGGAGTGGCGGGTGACCAGCATCGTGGCCGGGTCGGGCCCCTGTGACCAGATACTGCACAACTGCGCGTACGTCTCCGCGTTCGACAGCAGGGTCGGGCGTCCGTGGAAGCCGGAGACGGCCTCCGGGGCCCAGGCGGTGACCGGACGGTTGGCGCGGCCTGACATGAGCTCGATCACCGCGCGCGCCTGACCGCTGACGAACCCCTCGTCAGCGACGTGCGTGCGCCACTGCAGCCTCTCTCCGGTGCGCCGCTCTGCGACGGCCTCGTGGATGCGCTCGCTCACGTGGGGGCGGTCACCGGGCAGCACGAGGTGGACGCGTCTGGTGCCGAGGGCGCGCGCCGCGAGGGCCGCACCGTCGAGGATCAGGTGCGGGCGCAGCATCGCGAGCGCTTCGTCCTTGTGGCTCGCCGGTTCGCCCTCGCTGAGGTTGACCACGACCACGGCGCCACGTCGCGCTGCCGTGCGCAGCTTGACGGCGAAGGGGAAGCCCGCCCCGCCGCGTCCGCGCAGGTCGGCGGCCTCCGCGGCACTCGCCAGGCGCTCAAGCGGGACGACACCGGGCGCCGCGTTGGCGAGCCGGTGCCGGTCGAGGCCCGGCCCTTCGTCCAGGTGGGCGAGGAGGCGGGGTCCCTCAGCGACCGAGAAGCTCATGCCCGGATCGCCTTCCGCACCGTTCCCGTGACCCGGACGCCCACTGCCAGGACGACCGCGGCGACGCAGGCGACGGTGAGCGCCACCGACCACTGCGCGTCGGCGTCGGTGCCGATCCCGATGCCGTGGACGACCGCGATGCCCCAGGCGAGGTAGCCGGCCCAGTGCACCAGGCGCCAGGCGGCGTGGGGTAGCCGGGTGCGCAGGAGGCTGGTGATGGTGACGGCCGCAAGCAGGTCGAGAGCCAGAGCCCCGAGGCCGAGCCAGACGGGCTGGTAGAGGCCTCCCCAGGGCACCAGGGCGTCCCACCACCGGATGTCGACGTAGGTGTCCACCACGGCGGAGGTCACGTGGACGACCAGCATGGAAACGGCCAGCAGCGCGACGTTGCGGTGCACCAGGGAGCGGACGAATCCCGGGGTGCCCCGGCCCGCCCTGGCTCGCGCGCTGAGCACGCCGAGCACCACCGAGATCGTCATCACCACCAGCAGGACGATTCCTGTCCCGCGGTTGAGGAACCACAGCAGGGGTCCGTTCACCGTTGCTCTCCCTTCCCGGGCCAACCCGCGGTCAGCGTGACCGTGCCGTCCTCGGACACGAGTCGGGCGGCGACCGAGCGTCGGGTCAGCCACTCGATCGCGTCGTCACCGAGGATGACGGCCGCCGTCGTGGCGACATTCGCCGCCGTCGCGGAGGGGCCGGTGGCGCTCACCGTCCGCCAGCAGGTTCGCGCCGATTCACCCGTGCGCGGATCGACCAGGTGATGGCGGATCACGCCGCCCGCCGTCCATCTCCGCACAACGGTCGACGACGTGGCCAGACCCCCCTCCGCGATGGCGACCTCGACAGTCCCCTCCACATCGGGGTGGTCACGGATCTCGATCGGCCACCAGGTCGGGCGACCCGTGGGCGAGACCGCCACATCGCCCCCGAGGCTGACCGCGACGCTGGTCTGCTGCTCCTCGGCGATCGTCCGGCTGATCAGGTCGCTCGCCCACGCCTTCGCGACCGCGCCGAGGTCGAGCGCGGTGCCGCGAGGGATCCGGATCGCGTCGGCGTCCCACTCGATCGATCGCCAGGAGTCGGCAGGCGGTGGGGCGATCCGGGCACCCGCGGCCCTGCCGGGCTGCAGCGCGGTGAACGTCCGGTCGTATCCCAGCCCGACCACGACCCTTCCGAGCAGCGGGTGGACGATGCCGTCGGTGTGCTCCGCCGCTTCGACGGCCGCGACCGTGGCGGCAACCAGGAGCGGATCGGACCTCACCCAGCTGCCGGCGCGGGCGTTGACGCGACTCAGGTCCGAATCCGGCCGGAAGCGACTGCAGGTGCGCTCGACCAGGTCGAGCAGGGCCCGCGCGCGGCTCTCTGCGGGGACGGAGCTGTCTGCATCAGCGACGCTGAGTTCCACGTACGTCCCCAGCGCCCGCCAACGGATCTGGGCGGGGGTAGCCGTCCTCACGACCCTGAGGAGGTGACGGGCGGCTTCGGCGCGCTTCGGCGCGAACGCGAACTCGTACCGGACGACCCGCCCCCGACGCGGACCACCCGGACCTGCGGGCCCGGGCCGGGCTTCGTCACGACCTTGATCTTGGTCGCGACCGCACTGGGCCGGCGGAGCTCCACGACATGGGGCTGCGCGGCGAGCTCGCGCTGGCGCGTGGCAGCCTTGTCGACCTCGCCCTGGGCGTTGGCGGCGGAGGCGGTTCCCATCACCGCGCCGGTGCCTGCCACACACGCTGCGGCGACCGCCCCGGTGGTTGCCGATGCCACGAGGCGGAAGCGGTCCCGGCTGCGTGCTGAGTAGGTCATGGTGCACCCCTTCTCTGGTCCAGTTCAACGCTGCACCATTCGCCGGCAAGCCTTCGTCAAGTCTGGGTTAAGCCCGGCTTGATTCGCGTGACGCCGGCCACGGCCGGCCCGAGACTGGAGAAGACCCGAGGAGAGACCATGCATCTGTTGAACGCTGCTGTCGCCGCCACGTCGATCATCGTGGGGACGGCGGGCGCGTCCGTCGCCTACGGCGCGATGAACACGCCGCCCGTCCAGCCGCAGGACGTGCCCGAACAGGTAACGGTGTACACCTTCGCCCCCTGCGATCCGCCGGCAGTGCTCACCGACGGCGCCTGCGTGACGACGGTGGTGAAGACCGTGGTCAAGGAGGCGAAGCCCAAGGTGATCACGGTCGTGGACACGCACAGATCCTCGAAGGGCAGCTCAGGCAGGTCGACCAGCACCGCAAAGCAGGATCGGCACCACGACGATGACGATCACGACGAGGACGAGCACCACGAGGACGACCACGGCGAGGATCCCGACGACTGACCCCGGATCACCGGTCAGGGGACGAGCCGGGCCGCTCGGGGACCGGCGTTCCGTCCTGCTGCGGCAGCACGAGTTCCACGCTGGCGCCGGGCTGGCCGACCGGTGAGGTGACCAGCCGACCGTTGAGGGCGGCGACGGTACGCCGCGCGATCTCGAGCCCGAGGCCCGTGGACCCGGTCCGATTGGCGCTGCTGGCGGCGAAACCCGGCCCCTGGTCGTGGACCTTGAGGTGAACCTCGCCCCCGGCCAGCCAGAGCGACACGTCGAAGTCGGCATGCTCGGGGGTGTGGGCGAACACGTTCTCGATCAGGATGTCGACCACGTCGTCGGCTTCGGGCCGGGCCAGTCCGGCCCACGCCGGGGCGGAGGGGAGATCGAGCCGCACGGACCGTCCCTGGTCGTCGGCGAGGGCCCGCCAGTACTCGACCCGCTCGCGGACGACGGGGACGAGATCGCACCCGGGGCTGAGGTCCTCACGAACCTCGCGCCGGGCCTCCTTCACGATGACGTCGATCGCGCCCTGCAGGGCCGCCACCCGTTCCTGGAGCCGGTCGGCCAGTTCCGGGTCGTCGACGGCATCGAGGTCGAGACGCAGGGCCGTGACCGGCGTCCGGAGGCGGTGGGCGAGTTCGCCGACGCCCGCCCGCGCCTCGACCAGCAGGCCGCGGATCCGCTCGGCCAGCCCGTTGAGCGCGGACGCCAGCTCCCGGGTCTCCACCGGCCCTTCCTCCACGGCCCGCGCCGTCAGGTCGCCGTCCCGCAGCCGGTGCGCCGTTGCCGCCACCTCGAGCAGGGGCTCGCTGATCTGCCGGGAAGCCCTCGCCGCGATCAGCAGCGACGCAAGGAACAACACCGCGCCGGTCCCGCCGATCATCCACCACGCCTCGGCAACCCCGGTGTACAACTCCGCGGCAGGGATGGTCGCGACGACGACGCTGGTTCCCCGCTCATGGGCGATCGGTACGTAGACGCGTCCGCCCGTCGCGTCGACGACCGAGAACGCCTCGCCACCACGGGCCCGCGCGAGCTCGGCCGGATCGATCGGGCCGACGTTGCCCAGCGGATCGCCGGCCCGGGGAATGACCCCGACCGCAACACCGGACGACTCCGCGGCTGCGTCCACCAGCAGCGCCAGCTGCGCCGGCTCGTTGATGCCGGTCACCAGGATCGCGACGTTGCGTGCGGCCTGGTCGGCCCTCGCCATGCCGCGGTCCTCGGCCAGCGTCCTGACCAGGAGCGCCAGCGGAACCAGGAACGAGACGAGCAGCGCTGTGGAGATGACCGCGACGAGGATCGTGATGCGTCGGGTCACGGGGTGGCCTGTCCCGGATCGACCATCCGCACACCGACCCCCCGGACGCTGTGCAGGTAGCGGGGCTGGGCTGCGGTCTCACCGAGCTTCCTGCGGATCCAGCTGAGGTGCACGTCGACGGTGCGGTCGGCGCCGCCGAAAGGCTGCTGCCACACCTCGGTGAGAAGCTCGCGCTTGGTCACGACGGCGCCCGCGCGCTGGGCGAGCAGGAGCAGCACCTCGAACTCCTTGCGGGAGAAGGCCACCGGGTTGCCGTCGAGGGTGACCTTGCGCCGGAGCGGGTCGATCACGAGGTCGCCGATCACGATCGGCACTTCGTCCTCGTCCAGTTCGCTGCGGGCGCGCCGGAGAACAGCCCGGATCCGGGCCGCGACCTGGTCAGCGCCGAAGGGCTTGGTGACGTAGTCGTCGGCGCCGGCGTCGAGCGCGCGAACGATCGAACGGTCGTCGTCCTGGGCGGTGATCACGATCACCGGGACGTCACTGACGCCGCGGATCATGCCCAGCACCCCGAACCCGTCGATGTCGGGGAGCCCGAGATCGAGGAGCACGATATCGGGCTGCTCCTGGAGCAGGAGCGCCATTCCCGCCATACCCGTGCCCGCGACCGAGACCGCATTCCTGCGCTCGGTGAGCACCCGCTTCAGCGCAGCTCGAATCGCCACGTCGTCCTCGACGATCAGGACCAGCGCCATGGTGTGACCCTACGCCACCGTCGGGTCGTGCAGGATGCGGCATGATGTCTGGATGATGCGTCGGCTCCCACTCCTGGCCTGGGCCGGGGTCTGGGTCGTCCTGGTCGTGTTGTCCACCACCGCCGTATGGTGGGCGATCTCGCACGCCGGCTCTCGGGTCACCAGCATGGCGGCCCCGCAACTGCCCGCGAGCAGCGCGACGGCCGTCACTCCGCCCACCGCGTCACCGACGCCGGCTCCCACTCACCCGTCGACGCCGGCTCCGACCCATCCGTCCACCCACGCGCCGACTCATCCAGCGACTCCACGAGCGACAGCCACCCGGACCCGCACGTCCACGACGCCCGCCGTGCAGCGTTCCTGGACAGGGACGCCCGGCCGGGTCACCGCGACCTGCCGCTCGGAGCGGATCACGCTCGACGCCGCCGTGCCGGCCGACGGCTACGTCGTCGATATCGAGGGACGGGGACCGGAGGCGCTCGAGGTCGAGTTCCATCGCAGCGGCGGTGACACCGACACCAAGGTCAGGGGCACCTGCCGGGCGGGCGAACCGCGGTTCACGGTCGAGCAGGACTGACCGCGGCCGACCCGATCCCGGGCTCGGCGGCGCCGAGCCGCGCAGCCCGGTCGCGAGACGCTCGCGCATGCGGCCACCGTCCCCCCGGGCCAGGGCACGGCATCCATTGCTGCCCACCGTAAGAATTCCGTACTGGATCGAGGATGCTCGGCGGGTTAGCGTGGGGCGTCCCGAGAGCCCAGGAGGCAGGGTGTCCGTCGCCGCGAAGCCCGTCACCGGGCTGCGCGACGCGCACGGAAGGGTTGCCCGCGACCTCCGGGTCTCGTTGACGGATCGCTGCAACCTTCGGTGCACGTACTGCATGCCGGCCGCGGGCCTGCCGTGGCTGCCGGGCCCCGACGTCCTGACCGACGCCGAGGTGGTGCGGCTGGTCGGTGTGGCGGTGGAACGGCTCGGAGTGAGCCGGGTGCGTTTCACTGGGGGCGAGCCGCTGCTGCGGCGCGGGCTGGCCGGGATCGTCGCGGCGGTGGCGCAGTTGCGGACGCCGGACGGTGCTGCGCCGGAGTTGATGCTGACGACCAACGGCGTCGGGCTGGACCGGCGGGCCGAGCAGCTGCGGCAGGCCGGGCTACGGCGGGTGAACGTGTCACTGGACTCCCTGGATCGGGAGCGGTACGCCACGCTGGCGCGTCGCGACCGGCTGGAGGAGGTGCTGGCCGGGCTGGCGGCCGCTGCTGCGGCGGGGCTGCGTCCGGTGAAGGTGAACACCGTGGTGATGCGCGGGGTGAACGAGGCCGACGTGGTGCCGCTGGCAGAGTTCTGCCTCGCCAACGGCTACCGGCTGCGGTTCATCGAGCAGATGCCGTTGGGCCCTGAGCACGGCTGGGACCCGTCCGTGATGGTGCCGGCCACCGAGATCCTCGCGCAGCTGCGCACCCGGTTCGCCCTCACCGAGGCCAAGGAACGAGGGGCGGCTCCGGCCCAGGAATGGCTCGCCAGCGCGAAAGGGCTGCCGTCGGGCCGGATCGGAGTGATCGCCTCGGTCACCGCTCCGTTCTGCGCGGCGTGCGACCGGACCCGGCTCACTGCGGACGGCCAGCTGCGCACCTGCCTGTTCGCCCACACCGAGACCGACCTGCGCACCCCTCTGCGCGAGGGCGCCGGGGACGCCGAGCTCGCCGCG